>VOFK01002941.1_pt1 | contig 21860 bp, 31 predicted proteins | sample 5384121 | NCBI WGS metagenome assembly VOFK01 (sample SAMN12384730, study PRJNA508395) | human gut metagenome | isolation source: healthy gut J | host: Homo sapiens | reverse complement strand
TTTTCATAGCTTCTAACACAGACTCGTCCCCGGGGGCTTCAACGGTTCGATAACAGCATCGTCATCTATCCCTATCTTACAAGAAATGACCTCCGAATACATCGGCATATACACCATACAATCGTGCATCGTACCATCCATATTCTCAATGAGCGTGAATGTCTCGGTTTTCTCGCCCTTATACGCTTTCAATGAACCGCTTGCCGCATACTGCCATTGACCGTTTGCATTTTTGATATAAAGATCATATCCTTTATAAGAGATCGGCATGGTTGAATGGCTCGAATATACATATCCCCACTTGGTCGTAATCTGTATATTACGCGTGTTCGTTTTAAACAACACAGCCATACCGGCAGAGCAACAACAGGTTGTCGATTCTCCGTCCTGTTAAAACCTTTATAAACCAATGTATCGACTCTATGATAGGGATTGGGAGTCGATTCAAACGGCTTACCTATCAGGTTAAGCGTTGACGCCTCCGTCTGTTTTTGTGCCGAAACCGACAATACGCACGAAAGCGACAGAACAACCGTTATGAAAAACTTCTTCATTGCCTTGTATTTTTTAGTTGTTTACTGTAATAAGACCTTCAATCCTTCTGCTACCTGCATAGCATAAAACTGCTCATACTTTTCCATAAACACAGGATATTTGTCCAGTCCCAATGACACAAAAGGTGATATCTTCAAGAACTCGGCCGGCGATCCTCCGGAAATCAACTTCCTGTCCGCCGGGGTGATGTGAGGTTCGGAGATAGCTATATTTTTTCACCGGACTCGGTGCGCGCACCTATCAGGTATTTGCAATAAACAGCTATCAGGAAAGCCTCTATCGAAATATCCTTCCCATCCTGCAACATCTGTTTGAGTATGGGTACCACATAAACCGCAAACTTAGCAATGCCATCGCCGCAAAGCCGTGATACCTGATCGCTGATCGCCTTGTTTGAAAATCGTTCGATAAGCTGGTCTTTATACGCTTCAAGGTCAACGCCTTCGGGAACCGGAACATAAGGAGTAACGTCCCTGTTCATAAACAACTTTATCATCGCACGATACCTCTCGTCTGCCATTACAGCATCGACCTTCCTGAATCCTTCCATATAGGCAGGATAAGAAAGAAGAGTATGTGACGCATTGAGAAGACTTAATTTCATGATTTCATACGGGGTCACATCATGGGTGAATGTAACTCCCACCTTCTCCCATGCAGGACGGCCTGCAATGAAATTATCTTCAATCACCCATTGTATAAAGTCTTCACAACACACATCTGTAACCTTACCCGGTTTTGTTACGGGAGTGATTCGATCCACCATCGAATTCGGGAACGTCACTTTCTTTTTCGCCCACGCTGCCACCTCGGGATATTTCGCTTCAAAGTATGACATAAACGCACATTTGGCGGCATTGCCGTTCATCTGCATGTTGTCACACGAAAGAATCGTAATCGGCAAATCTTTCTCCATCCGGCGTTTAAGTCCTTCGGCTACATACCAGAACACACTGCGCGATTGGTTAAAATCGACCTTATATCCCCCTTCGGTAATGGTGAGAGATGATTTTTATCTCCTCCGATGCTATTTTAGCGATGATAGGCTCACTATCTATTTCCCCCCATGCCAGTTCTACAAGCGAACCAATCAGCATACTATCCTGTTCGCCGGAAGGGCTGCATGTCGTCAACTGATATATGCCGTCGTCTTTCTTGAGGGCGTTGAACAATACCCCGTCCGTAGGCATAATCATGGCTCCGAATACCCCCCAGCATCTTTGTGACGGATCTTCAAGTAATAGATTTGTGTAAGCTTCGAGATGTGCACGATGGAAGTTTCCAACGCCGAAATGTACTATTCCGGCCTTTATTTCAGCACGATTATAATTAAAAGTCTTCATACGATAATTTCAATGTTTCGGCAAGTGATTTTTCCACCTTGTCGCAATGTTCTATATAGAATTTATAAACCTCATTCCATTTGTAATAAGATGCTTCAACCGCTTCCAACGGCAACCGGAGGTCTTTTTCATTCAGCATAAACTTAACTAAACGTCCGGATTGTCTTCTGATTGGTAAAAGATCATCTGAAGGTTCGCACCCATCGGAATATCCCAGTACTTCCAACTCCGCAACGCTTCTTTGGAATTACCAGCCTCCCGCGCCCACGTTCCGGCTTGCAGATTTGTCAAGATGGCCATCAGAACGCCATCGTGTCCGAAGTTGAGATTGATGCCATGACGCTTGCGAACCAGATCTTCGGCAGATTCGTCTAACAAATGGCGTAACGTGCGGGATGCAAGTCCCCAACTACGCCCGTGAGATACCGGTTCAGGACCTTTCTGCGCAAAATACTTATAGTTCTCGATTTCCGCCCAAGCCAATATTTCCTCTTCTGTAAAAATATCCCATATAGGCACTTGGCGGTCGAGGCATTGCATCAGTGATGCCATTAACCAGAAACGATGGATCAGGTCGTACTTGTCATACTCACCTTCTACTTGTGTTACGTCTATAAACAGTCTTGTAAAAAAAGCATCCACATCCAACTTTTCATCTATATATGAACGATATTTTTTATACCAACTGTTTTCTTTACCGAGTATATACTTATCAAGCGGACTCCTGTCGGGACATACGTTACCGTAGGGATTCAGTGTGGTAAGGAACGAACGGGAATTGTCTATCTCCGCCCATTCAAGCCCGGGACGTAGCGACAAAATACCCGAATTTACAGATTGCATGGTGGCCGCCACCCGAAGCACATTCGTTGCGTTAGTCTTCAAATAGGGACGGCCTTCAAATACTTCCGGATAGTTTTGTACCATCCTCCGGCCTATCTCCCTTGTCTGACGATAACCGATTTGTGTCAGATCGCCTTCTTTGTAAAACACATTCTTCTTGAACGGTTCAAGACGTTCGTACAGGGCTTTCCCAAAATCGGTAAGGTTGTTTGTGGCATGAGCTTTCTCCAATACGCCGTATATGGCAGGATAAGTCACCTCATCGTCTATCTGACGCGCTCCATGACGAAAATAGCCGTTTATATAGAAAGGCGTATATCCTTTGGGCGCCGGCGTAACCGGATGTGAAAGATCGGTCACATAATACACGCCGCCCGCACGTTCCGGATCCCTGCGTATCTCGTCGAGAGGATTTTCGGTCACCGGCTTTTCTTTCGGAAGAGAGAGTTTGAATATGCAAGGAAGATCAGACGTCTTTTTCGCATTCGTATTGGTATTGACATACATAACCCCGTCTTTGACCACAATATCTTCCGGCTCGTAAATAACCTGTTCCTGCACATTGTACCGGGCAGTAATCGTCCGCCTATCCGTATCGTACACCCGGATGCAGGAAGGACGGCTGTCATCCTGTTTCCCAACTCCGAAGACAACAGAAATAGATTTTACCATCATGCATACAGCCCGCTTGTGTGAACCATACCTCATAGGGGAACACCACCTGATCGAGAATGTCATTTTCGTCGAGGCGTACCTTTGCCCCCTCACTCAACGACGGTATGCGGAATTTGGTGGCGACATACTGGTTTTCCCATGCATGCTTTGTCACCTTCGCCACAGTACGTTTACGCGCCGAGAATATCCATATAAATCCCCGTTCCCGATCGACCAGCCAGCTTGGCGCACCAAAGATGGAGACATACCCTTTCTCCGCCCACTTCGAGCCATCGAGTTCAATTGTCTGTGCGATTTCGCTGCTAAAACGTTTTCCACGACGGGTAATGCTCTCCACAAAGCACAACCATTCCAACTCGCTTCCTACCTTCCCGTTTGTGATATACAAGAGAGGAAACGATGCTCCGCGTTTTGTCTCGACGCCAAAGCATACATTATTTACATGGTTGTCCGGATGGGAGGACGCCAATTCAAAGCCTGCCACAGGTTTCGGATCGGCACTTTTTGAAATCATAGATATTCACGTGCCCTCCATCCTCGCACGAGAATATGTAATCATCCCATATTTCAAGTCCTTGCTGTGCTCGCCCCCGTCCTTCCTTTTGCCAAGAAGACAGAGCACTCTACCTCTTTCTCCGGCTCTACATACAACTGGGCGATAAGGGGAATAGAGATCAGTAAGCACACGACAGACAAATAGATCTTTTTCATAAGTATGCTCTATAAATTTAAAGTATGATTATGTTCTACGTTAATCGAACAGCTCTACGCCTAACGACTCAAGCCGTTTCTGCAACTCTCCTACATCGAGAGCCCGCGGAGTACAATGCTGCGACGCACTCATGGCAGCGGCAATACCAACTGCCTCTCCCATCGCCATGCAAATACTCATGACACGATAGGAAGCGTGAGCTCTGTGAGTACCCGATATGCACCGTCCCGCCACCAGAAGCCCTTCCAAGCCCAACGGGAGAGAAAACAACGATACGGCAAATCGTATGGTTTGCAATATTGGATGGTCGGTTCCGCCTGTCCGGCTCCGTCAGGATTATGTATATCGACAATGAACAATGCTTTATGTACCACCACATCGGCAAAACGACAGCCTTCCGCCATCTCATCGGCATCAATCACATAGTCGCCCATCACCCTGCGGCTTTCGCGCACTCCGGTTGTTGTACCACTTCCGATCACTCTACAGTTTTCGTAACCCGGCAAATTTTCTTTCAAGAATTGAGTCAGGAGGCGTATCTGTTGCCTAAGTTCAAGATCGGCGGCGAAAATAGAGCTTACCGAAGTAATATCCACCCTATTGACTTGTGTCGTATTTACCTGACGGCAACCCGAAAGTCTGACCGACGGATGCAAACGCACGGCAGCAAGCATCCGGGGAAGTTTGCCCTCATCGGCTTTCTTTTTACACCAATCAAGAAAACACTCGCCATTCAGTTGAACATTGTCTACATCTCCAATGCAGATAATTCCTTTCGATTCATCTACGCCGTCAATGGTGTATTCAAGGGTTACAGGCTGCATGAGTCCGTCAGCACGTCCTTTTTCTATTTTTGCACCGGCAAGAAAAAGATACTATGGCATCACCGGTACAGTCAATTGTAACCGCGGCTTCAAAACAGAGCGTCCCCTCGTTACTTGCACACTTAATGCCTTTTACCACCTTTCCGTCACGAATAACATCCGACACGCAACATTGCAAAAAGACATCGACGTTCTTTTCCCTGGCGACAAATTCTGCCAATGTAAGTTTTGCCTCTTCGAAATCGTGAGCATTTCCATGCTCACCAATCCAGTCATTGTCTTTGACGCCAAGAATAGCACAAACCTCATCGCGCATCGTGTTCTTGCTTACACTACCGAGAATAGGGCCGACATACCCGGCGGTCAGGTTACCTCCGATGACTCCGTATCTTTCGATAAGGGCAACACGTGCTCCTTGCCGGGCGGCGGCTACAGCCGCACATATCCCGGGCAGGACCTGCACCTGCTACTATTACATCATAATATTTTGTATTCATTATCTGCTTGTATATGGACCGGAAATAGTCTTAACAGTCATTGCCCCGTCAGAATCTGTGATTGTCACAACTCTGTATTTGTTTCCTCCGTCTGTCACACGAACTACAATATGTCCATCATATCCCTTTACTCTCGCAGCCTCTTCCGCCGTAACCCGGTCGTCTACTCCGCTGGGGCGATCGCCTTGCCAGAAGTTAGTGATAAACATGTCACACGTAGGGAGTGTTGTTCCATCGAATTCAGTATATCGGTGCGAGGATCACAATCTACCCACGAATTGACAACAATCGTTTGTGGATTGAGTGCTTTCAGAGCATCTACTTGATTGGTGTTGGTTACACCGTGATGGTTAGCTTTCAAGAGTTCCACCTGGCCTACGGCTTTTGCGCATGGCAATTCGGCATCTTTCCATGCATAACTGGAGCGCCCGTTATACTGAAGATCACCACCGGCAAAGAAGTCAAAGTTGCCATACGAAACTTTCATCACACAACTGGTTATATTCTCCGGCGGACAATTGTCACTGGAGGTAATGTTCTTACTGTTTTCGTATGTAATCTCCGAGAGTTCAGGGAATGTCTTCTTTGTGGTAGTGCCCGAACCTGTCCAGATCTCTCCATTCACTGCCACGTTTTGCACCTTTGCAGTAGGGTACTTTGCAGGATTATACTTCTGAACGATCTGATTATTCGCCCCTGCTTTGAATATCGCAGCATCGAACTTTTGATTGGCGACATTCCATTTCACTGCATTGATATAGTTATTACAACTTGGAGCATTGTCTGCCATTGTCGCCATGTCGAACGGATAGTTATAATCGGGATAGCCACGATCAAGAAGCGTACCAATCTTGAAATTGTCGAAAATCTCGGCAAAACCTATCAACGAATAAGTATTGGAATTAGCTGATTTTGGCAAGGAAGAAGTATAACCGCCGCCGAAGTGGTCATTATGAAAGTGGGTAAGTACGGCATAATCAATCGTACTGTTACCTGTCCATACCATACACTGACGAATGTAATCAGTTATAATCTGCGAACCACGGGTAGAAGTCAGAGTCGGATCCCAACGACTACGGATACCGGTATTGGTCGTATTACTATTAGAGTTGGTTGTAACACTCGAACTTGCGGCATCGATAAGCATTTGCGTACCATCCGGGAATATTACAAACATGCTTTCACCGGTAGTCGTATTGATGAAATGAATATCCATCACACCCTCCTGCCAGGCAGGAATCGTCTTACCTACCTCTATTTCAGTGGCAGCATCTTCCCCCACCTCCATCCGGACGAATCAAAAATGAGTGAGACTCATTGGAGCTGCATCCTACAATCGCAAGGATGAACAGACTAAGTATAAATATTAACCTTTGCATGCTATATGAAGATTTAAAAACATCTCTCCGCCTTCAATGCTGACGGCAAGACGAATATAATTACCAAAATTTGAATTTACCTTTATAATATGTTGGCCAAGTCCTTTGAAGATTACAGGCTCACTACCGTCGTCAGCCCAATGTATACCATCTTGCGATAGTTGTACACGACCTTCGAATACGGGATCTCCTTCTATTTTCTCAACCATAACAAAAGAATATAGCCTCATCTGCCCAACCAGCCTCGTAAGGATGAGTGAAGAAAGTACCTTTAAAGAACTTCTTTACCTCAAGATGGGAATCATTAAACATTTTCATATATTACATTCCTCCTTTTATTCTTGTGAAACAACAACAGAATCTATATAAAAGAATACACGACGATTGGTATCAGTACCCACCCAGAAAAGAGGATTGATAAGATTGTCGATGCGTCCATATCCGTCAACGGTATCAGCTGCAATGCCACGCATATCCCAAATTCTGTCCTGACATTGGAACTCTACATATTCACGAAGCTCTGTGTCAAAAGTTTCAGACGCATGTATTGCCAATTGAGTTTACAGTCGGTCTCATTGTAAATGAGTTTCTGATGACCATCTCTCAAATCATTGAATCCATCGTGGTCGCCATTAGGATAACGGCGGCCGAACCACCAGGGATCGACTCCCCTCTTACACCAGTCTCCGTCAAGTCCATAAGCCCAATCGCGGTCGGTTATGTCTTCATTGGAATGTTCATACTGCCACTTCTGCATTAATTTGCCATCTACTGCATTGAGATAGCGAATTCCTACATGGTAACGTTTTCCACCCTCCTGTACATCGAATCCCATACCAAAATCGCGGATAGAACTCTCATGTAAACCCGGTTGCGGACGGTCACCGCCATCCACCACATCCTGTTCCGCCGTGTATGTAAACCAACATTCTATCTGCAAATATTTGCAGCCCGGACGAGAGAACGAAAGCCGCTTAATGGCATGTCCCAGACAACCTTCCGCCGGAATCTCCGTATAAGGAGCGGCAACAGGTCTTGTCGAAAGTTTAAGAGAGTAAGTGCCGGACATAGCTCCGTGAGTGCCCGGATACCTGAAAGTAGCGGAACTAAGCATGACCGGTGGCCACTGGTCTTTATTGACCAATGTCTTGGGAACATCAAAATCGGGATATTCCGTAAAGTTAGGCATTAATGTCATCCAGCCGTTAAAGCCGGTGTTGAATACATCATACCTCAACACCCTTTTCAATGGTTGATAGCGACTGCGCAATAAAATTTCTCCAATGCTCATAATATCATTTATTTAATAAAGTTAGTACCCTGGATTTTGAACAAGTTTGCCATTCATTATCAATACATCATCACTTGGCAATGGCCATAAATAAATCTTCTCATCATACTTACGTTCACCATGCTGGACGATATAGGTTCCGTCGGCCATCGCTTCAAAAGAAGGAAATCCGTCTTTGTCAAATGTCGGAGTCTCCGGCCAAAACCAGTTGCCTGCCGCAAAGTATTCCTTTGCCCTGTTGGCTGTACGGGTAAATCCGTACATATTGTGTCCGAAAGCATTCTCAAACTGATGCCAACGAAGCAAGTCGAAATAGCGCAGATTTTCCCATGCAAACTCCACACGACGCTCACGACGGAGCACTTTGCGCAATGCCGTCTGATCGGTTGTCGTGATGGACGGATAGTCGTTGGTTTGTGTACGGGTGGTGCCATAAGCACGGGCACGGACATCGTTGATGCAAGCAAGGACAGTAGCGTCAATCTCCCCCAGTTCAATCTTAGCTTCGGCATACATCAACAAGACATCGGCATAACGCATGAGAATAACAGGGTTGTCGTTATACAAAGTAGTACGCCATGATTCTTGCGCGCCTTTGCGCAGGCAACAACCATTGTAAGCACAGTTGGAAGCATCCGAACCGCCTTTTGGAATCTTTATTTGTAATCATACGATTTTGCGTATAGTCCATTATTTCGAGTGCGTTTGGCGCAGGATTCCACTCAATACCATAGATACGGCTGCCGGGAGCAGCAAATGTTTCCATAGGCAACGGGGATCACGGTTGGCAAATGGATCGTGAGGATCAAAACCGCTGCCCGGTTCATCAATCGTCTTGCCATTCATCATTTCGTAGACAGCAAGAAGTTCCCACTGAAGGTTGTGCATTATGTACCGCCTGCCGAACGGGCAATGAATGAACCGATAGACTGTGTAGTAGGCTGACCGTTTTCATCCAACTCAAGATCGCTTGAGTGAACAACAGAGAAGATAACTTCTTTGCTTCCTCTTGTCTTGTCGCGGAAAAGTTCTCCATAATCAGGGGCCAAGTCATATACTTCCAGATCCATACAGTCTTGCGCAGCCTTTGCGGCAGTCCCGTAGTCGTGTTGATAGAGAGCGGTACGCGCCTTGTAAGCATAAGCCGTTCCTTTGTCCACACGGGTGGCGCCGCTATTATTATTTGCGGCCGGCAAATTTTCTGCTGCATAGTCATAATCTTCATAAATTTGTTTCAGAACGACAGCTTTGTCGGTACGCCCCATCTCAAATGCTTCCTCCGGGTAATCGAAGTCACGTAGAAAGGAACATCTCCCCAAAGAGTAATCAAACGTGAATAAGCAAACGCTCTGAAAAAACGGGCTTCGGCACGAAGCGTATTCAGTTCAGTGGTGGAATATTTGCCTTCAAGATTGTCGAGTGCCTCCAAAATCCGGTTTGCACGACTAATGTTCTTATAAGTGTAACTCAAACAGTCTTAATGTTGGGATTACTTGTAGAAGACGCATTCAGTGAACCTGCCGCAATGGTATAAATGTTGGTTCGTTGCGCCCAGTCATCCGTATTACGGTCCAGCGTCCAACCTTCTTCTATAACAAAGAAAGTACTGCGATAAAAATCATTCAATGAGATTCGAACTTCCTCCGGTGACGAGAACCAGTTTTCACTGGATGCAGCTGAAGGAGGATTCAGATCGAGGTTCACACAAGAAGTTACAGATAGAAGAGCTATCATGCAAATCAATATATGTATTTTTTTCATATTATGTAATTTTTTCATACTCCATTAGAATTTGATATCCACTCCAAACGTATAAGTGCGTGTGATATAGGTAGAAGCGCCTGCTTCAGGGTCCCATCCCGAAAGATAACTATCAAAGCAGTATGGATCATCAATATTGACGTACACCCGAAGTCCCTTGATTCCGACTTTAGAGACGATTTTTTTAGGAACTGTATAGCCAACGTTGATATTCTTTATACGCATATAGGCACTACTCTTGAGCCAGTAATCCGACATTTTGTAGTTGTTGTATTCACCGCCCTGATGGCTCAAACGGGGATAGCTGGCTGCCGCGTTCTGTTCTGCAGTGTTATATACACTCAATAATTACGGCTGCCATTGTCGTTCAGAAGGACCGACGGAGCCGGAAGCCATTGTCCCTGCATGGGGCGAATCATACTCGGTGAGGCGTGAAAGTTGTTTCCCGACACCATTGAAGAGTAAGGAGAAAAGAGAGAGACCTTTCCAGCCCAAACTAATAGAACCTCCATATAGATAGTGTGGCAATGAGCTGCCAAGCACTACACGGTCATATGTCTCATTGATAATTCCGTCAGGAGTGCCGTCCGGACCGCTGACATCTACATATTTCACATCACCCGGTTTGGTAGAAGCCGAAAGCAGAGCGCTTTCACTGACTTCCTCTGCGGTCTGGAACAAACCTGCAGTCTTATATCCGTACCAGGAGTTATATTCTGCACCTTCAGTAATAATGGTACCATCGCTGTTAAATTGCTGCTTGCCATTAAGATTATCTATTATAGACTTGTAATCAGAGATATTAAAACTTACCGCATAACTTACATCTCCGATACGGTCAGACCAGCCGAGTTTCACTTCCCAACCGCGGGTATGCATTTTACCTACATTCCTGTCAGGTGCCGAATAACCTGTAAACGACGGGATTGCCACTGACAAGAGCATATCTGTTGTCTTCTTATAATAATAGTCTGCGCTAAAGTCAAGACGATTGTTAAAGAAAGCGGCATCCACACCTATATCCCAGCTCTGTGTTTTCTCCCAATGGATATTCTCATACGCATAATCCTGTTGAGCGGCAGACATCGAAGATTGGGGCGTAGAACCTGCACTGTCATACATAATGGCATTATTGAACGAAATGTATGTCTGATAAGGATAATTTCAATCCGCTCATTACCGAGCGTACCGATAGAGGCACGGAACTTCAGATAGTTTATCGGGGTTATGTTTTTGCATGAATTTCTCGTTAGAGATGACCCAACCCACCGATGCGGACGGGAAGAATCCCCAACGGTGATCCTTGTAAAACGTGAAGATCCGTCTTCACGAGCATTGAGCTGGAGGTAGTAACGGCTGTCGTAATTATACATGACACGGCCAAAAAATGAACGGTATGCATTCTGATAAGAATTGCCGGCTACGGCAAGAGCATTCTTGTTCGCCAAATCAAGATAAGGAAAGAAGACAAAGACATATCGTTGGTCGACCCCGACATCGTTTCATACGTATAACTATAATCTTCATAACCGACCATGGCATTGAAGTTATGTACCTTGCTGAAGGTCTTGTCGTATGTAGCGATGAATTGTTTCTCCAATGATTTGATGTTACGGCGTTCTTCACTTAGCGAATTGGAAGTATATCCCGAAACATATCCCAGCATAACATCGGTTTCGTATGCATCGTAAACAGGTATGGCTTTCTTCATCTCCTTGATCGAAACAGTTCCGACGGTAGGAGTCAGATTGGCAGTAAGGGTCAAATCTTTTATGGGCTTATAGCTCAACGAGGATTTACCGGTCATTGTGTTGGATACGGTCTTCTTCTCTCCGCCTTCCAATAAGGCGGCAAGCGTATTGCTAAGACTGCCGTCTTTACCGGGACCAACACGGCCATCCGGATAAAGTCCCAAATAAATGGAAGGATACATATAAGCTGCACGAATCGGACTACCGGAAGTCGGGTCATTTTTCGTGGCATAACGTACCGAGAAATCGATAGAACCGGAGAGCTTATCACTAATCTTGAGATTATTACGCGAACGGATAGAGATTCTTTCGTGGTTTGAACCTTTATAGATAGCGTCGGCATTTTCGTAGGTAGCGGAAGTGTGGCTCTTGATTACCTTGTTGCCATACGTCATGGTCAAGTTGTGCTTATGGCGCATAGCAGTATTCGAAAGAATAGCGTCTTTCCAATCATAGATAGGATATTGAATGGGATCATATCTGTTGTTGGTAGCATAGTTGTCGATGTAGTCCTGTGAATAGTTGGCAAATTCGCCTCCCGCAGGATTACCGGCATCGTTCCACGACCATTCGTTATACATTGTCATGTAGTGATAAGGGTCGGTCAGAATTTCGGAAATTCGGTAGGAGAAGACAACGAAATCTCTCCGTTATAACCGATCGAAAGCTGTCCCTCGGTTGCCTCCTTAGTCGTTATCAAGATAACACCGGCAGCAGCACGGGCACCATAGATGGATGCAGAAAGCTGCATCTTTAAGTACAGTAATCTGCTGTACGTCTTCGCTTGCTATATTGTCGAGGCTACTGACCATCATACCATCGACAAGGATAAGCGGACTCGAATCAGACATTGTTGTCACACCACGCACCTGAACCGTAGCACTCGCTCCCGGCATACTGCTCGAACGGGTAACCGTCAGTCCCGGAATCAGTCCTTGCAAAGATTGTGAAAGTTGAGACGTACTCTGTTTCTCGATAAGCGAACTGTTGATTACACCGACCGCACCTGTAAGATCTTTCTTCTTTTTACAGATCCATAGCCGATAACAACCGTCTCTTCAAGTTGTACAGCATCCTCTTTAAGTTTTATATTTACTACACTTTTTACCATCCCATACCACAGTCTCGGTCACATAACCAAGATAACGGAATTCTATTGTATGGCCTGATTCAGCGCCATTGAGCGCATACTTTCCCGACATATCGGAGGTAGTACCTTTTGCATTGTCTTTATCGTGGATCACCACTCCGACAAGAGGACCATTGGCATCGCTAACGACACCCTTCATTACATTCTGTGCAAAAGCCAGATTGATTTGCAGGAAACATGCCAATAACAGGCTTAATATACTTTTTTTCATACTCTTTATTCTACGATTTCAAGCAATACATGTTGGTTATACTCTTTAATTGCCTCACCTGTTTCAGGATTACTCGGATGTTGCGCTGAAAAACGTGTCTGGCCACTTGCGTGTGTGCAATCGATATACTTCCCAGCATATTTGGCACCGCTAAGACATAAACGACCAGCCTGTCCAAACCGTAACACAATCTCATCCATATCCTTAGTCGTGGTAAATATTCCTTCGGCAGGGGATATATGCGCCATTATTTTTTGTTATCGAGCAACATTCCCGCAAAATTATAGGTAATAGTTGCCGAATAATTGATAGGTGCACCCGACAGTGTCTCTGTCGCACTTTCCTGAAGAGTCGAAGTCGGAAGAGCCGGTTTCCATTCTTCTCCATCCTTGAACTCGATCATCCAGTAGTTGGAACACATCGTTCCTAATTTGGTCACAAAATAGAAGTGTATCTTGGTACCGGCAGGAATGGTCGTACCTTTCATATCCCCATAGACATACCAATAATCACCGGGAACGGCTCCTGATACATACGGGTCACCATTAGCACCCACGGCACGGCTGCATACGACTTTCTGCTCTACATAATCCGTCCGGTCACATGCCCAATACTCAATCTTACCACTTCCGGCACTCGGAGCAAGATACTTGCCATTGGTTCCCGGGAATACCGATTGTGCCTCATCATCAGCAAATGTTCCACTTGTGTTGGCAGTTAAACTATTCAAGTCCCAATCAGCCAAAATACCCGAGAAAGCATCTTGTACAAGAGTATAGGTATAGTCTGTATCATCCTGGATGGTTACCGTTACTTTAATTGTCCTTTTGGTAAATGTCTTGTTCTCCGGGAAAGTAAGTTTAATATCACATTCGCCTACCCCATTTGCAGGAGAAACGGTCACATCTGCATCTGTACACACAGCCTTCCACTCCTTATCGCCAAAGACTTTGAATGAGGATTCTGTTGTAGTTGCGTCAATCGATTCTGTGGTAGGACTGATACCTTTCGGAACAATCATCTTTTGGGTAATAACCAGCTTTAGAGGAGTTACATCATCGCCAATGAAACGAATGGCACCGACACGTGAACTAGTCGATGAATTTTCAGAGACTTTGATTGTAAACTTAGTAATCTCACCTTGTGTCTCATGCGAATCAACAACTGCCCAATGGCTATCGCTTCCATCGGTCTGGCAATCGTTATTGACTCTATAATAGACATTAGATGAAAGGTCAACAGTGAAAAGCCCACCTTCTGCTTCTACATCAAGTGTCTTTGTCGCGAGTGTCATATACGGTTCATCCGAGTTATGACAAGATGCAAAAAGCACAAGCGACACACTTGCAAACAATAACATCTTTAGATTCATTTGATTAGTATTTAGGGTTATTAATAATTGACTAGCTAGACATTTTCAGACGTCTTGCATATATAATTCTGTATATCACATAAGCAAGTATCATGGCAATCATCAGTACGATACTTCCTATCACAATCCCTTTGACCGCAAGGGTCTTCGGATCGCCGGCAATAAGCAGACCTATCAGTAAGAGCGCAACGACACCAATGGTAATACAGAAGCAGTTAACAGCCAAATGTGAATAGATTAATACCGCTTTCTTCTCCTTTAATGTCGGTTCGCGATCGGCTTCAGGATCAGTATATTCACAAATGGCTTGATAACCTTTGTCTTCATACTTTTTACGTGCCGACCAAACTTCCATGATTGCAAGGATAAGTACAGGAAGTACACAACCGGCAACTGACTCTATAAGGCTTGGACTAATAACGGAGGCGGGAATTATGACGCGAGCCATAATACCAACGAGCCAAGTAAGAATCATTGCAGAAATAAGTTGGTTGCCTGTCAGCCGCTTCGAGAACAGACCCCATATTGACGGAATGTATAAAGGACACATCACCATAGTAAGAAGAGTTACTACCACCTTTTCGGCACCTCCGGCAAACGGGATGAGCATTGACAAAGCGATAATCACAAGCCCAAAGACAAATGTGAAGAGACGTCCTACCTTGATACGCTTTTTCTCATCTGCCTGACGGTTTTTCTCTTTGTGTCCCCAAATATCATAAGTATATACATTGGCATATACATTCAAAATGCCTGAAACATTACTCAATGTAGCCGATAGCATCGCTGCCAACATCATGCCGACCATTCCTTTCATAAGCACGAGTTTGCTCATATTCACATAAGCGTGTTCGCCGTTGAAAGTCATTGTGGTTGCATCCAAATCAAGCGCAAGTCCGGGTTCCATCACACGATAAATCATGGTAGGAAGATACCAAATAAGAGGAGTGACGAGATAAAGAATTCCGATTAAATAAGTACTCTTTTTTGCGTCTCTTGTAGTAGGTACGCTTATGTATCGCTGTACAAACGGCCAGTCACCGCCAATCATGGACACATTGAGAAATATCCACAGTAAAAGCCATACCCATGTATAGGTTGGAGACGTACCCGAGAAGAATCCCGGTATCTCACTTGCTTTATCGATAAATGCGCTTACGCCTCCTACCGCGTTAAATGAGAGAGGAATCATAAATACAACCACGGCCAGAAGTACTCCGAACTGAATTACATCAGTCATTAGTACCGCAAGAAATCCTCCGGCAATGGTATATCCAAGAGCGATGGCACCAAGTATGAGAAGTGCCCACCAAATGCTTAGATAACCCATCGGTGAATCGCCTAGCATACCTGTACTCGCAAAAAATACTGCCACCATCGACTTTGATTAATGCACACATCACAACCGCTACCGCATACAGAGACACTGCCGTATGTACCGCACGGGCTATAATCCCTGAAATTGTGTAAAAAACTTACCGTGCGATGTCCGAACCGGATGGTAAGGAACTCTCCCGGCGATTTGATACGTAGCTCCCGCCATTTGCCCGAGATCCATTTACCGACAATAAACGATGCTACGCCAAGACAAAGTGCAACGACTACCGCAACAAGTCCCGATTTATAAGCAACGCCTCCCCAAACGACAAAGGTACTTGCCGAGAAGATAGTCATGTAGGAAGAGACTCCCGATAGCCACCACGAAGAATTTCGCCCGGCAATAAACATATCTTCGGAGTTTTTTAATTTTCCGGGACATCACAACACTCACGGCAATCAGTCCGAGAAAGTAGAGTAAAATAATGATATAATCTAACTGTTCCATATTCTGGTTCTTCTTTATATAATTGCTCCTAGTTTCTTCAATTCCTCTATGAGATTGTGAATATCAGCCTTTTGTACTGTCACACCTGCCTTTATACATTGTGCGGCTGCCACTCCTGCGGCTTGTCCTACCCCCATACAACTTGCCTGAACGCGAAGTGACGCAAAGGAAGTTTTATCAGCACTAATGCAGCGTCCCGCTACGAGCAGATTCGGAAAATCTTCAGCTATAAGAGCGCGATAAGGTACATACGCCGCTTTTTTAAGGAAAGTCACGCTCTGTTCCGCACCTGCTGCCACATGGATATCTATAGGATGTGCGCCGCGTGATATGCTATCAGGATATTTATAAGCATTCACATATTCTTCTGCTGTAATAGTATGTACACCTTTGATACGACGTGTCTCACGAATACCGGCATGTACGGCGACGGTCGTCACATAACTGTTTTTAAACTCTTCAAAGTTCTCTTTAAAGATTCGTGCTATTTTAAATACGTCTTCCCGTAAGCGACATTCCGCTGCGGTAAAATTTCTATTATCGATGGCATTTCCTGCAGTACGGGTCATATTAACCGTTACTTCGCCCGGACGAAGAGTGGTGCAAAACCAGGGGCCTCCAAATTCGGGGATGCCAAGTGCCTCTTTCATTGCTAGAAGTTTCTCACGAACTGCAATGCAATGACAATTCTGCCCTTGTTTATTATGGTGCATGGCATCGATTATCATGGGCGAATCTGTATCCACACCGCCTAATATAAAATAGGTGGAAAGAGGTTGCAGCGGTTTACATTCATCAGCCTGCATCGGAACACCCGCCATAGCGGCAAGGTCACCATCCCCAGTGCAGTCGATATACATATCGGCACTGATGGCTTCTGTCCCATTCTTATTCTCAAAGAGGATACAGGATATTTTGCCGTCTTTTGCCTGGCAACCGCTTAAGTAAGAGTGCATATACATATCCACGCCGGCTTCCAACATCATTTGCTGGCATAAAAGCTTGTAAAGCTCCGGATCAAAAAGCTACATTGCCAAGAGGTTTCTCAATGATACAGCCTCCCATCTTCTCCAGCCGTTCGATAAATTCCCATGGAATACCGCCTATCACCTTTTCATTATTATAGGTGAAAACACTCAAAGGAGTAACAAGCCCCATTGTAGCCATTCCACCTAAAAAACCATATTGTTCCACAACAGCAGTCTTCGCGCCACATCGAGCAGCAGCAATTGCTGCTATAAAACCAGCAGGTCCTCCACCGCAGACAACTACATCATAGTTGCCCACAATTGGAACCCGTTTCGAAATTTCTATACTTCGTACTTTCTTGTCCATGACCGTTTTTTATCCTTTAATTATTACCAATTCAAATAGATGGTAAACTTTGATGTGCTTTCGACTGCACTTATAAGAAAAGAGGTGTGTTTTCATAGTTCTTTTTTCTTTAGTTCGACATCATGTTGATGTAGCAAAGATAAAGAACAAGAGCTTGAAAAAAAGTTTTTTCCTAACTCTTTTTGCCTGCAAACGATTGCGGGAACGTTCCCAAAATCTGCAAACGTTACAAAAGCATTACACAAAGGCAAATGGGATTCGTATTTTACTCCAATATTAGGATTTATTGTTTGAAATCAATATCTTTGCTTTGATTTAAACCATCATTCAGCATGAAGTATATAACCATAAAAGACATCGCTCGACATTTGTCAATATCTGTCTCCACTGTATCTCGTGCATTGGGGGATGACAAGAATATCCGTAAAGAAACGAAAGAAAAGGTGATAGAAGCAGCTAAAAGATTGGGATATAGACCAAACCCTGTAGCAATCAACCTTAAATACGGACATACCAATACCGTGGGAGTGATCGTTCCTGAAATGGTTACGCCGTTTGCTTCACGAGTAATAAACGGAATACAAGAAGTGCTTCACACCAAAAATATAAAGGTGATTATTGCAGAGTCGGGAGGAGATCCGGAAAAAGAAAAAAGAGAACCTGCAACTGATGGAAGGATTCATGGTGGATGGCATCATCATCTGTCTTTGCAGTTATAAAAGGAATAAGGAGGAATATGCTCGTTTGCAGCAAGCGGGAATGCCTATGGTGTTCTATGATCGTATTCCCTATGGACTTGAAGTTCCGCAGGTAATAGTGGACGATTATATGAAGTCATTCTTTCTTGTAGAAAGTCTGATCCGAAGCGGACGCAAACAGATTGTTCATATACAGGGACCGGACGATATTTACAACTCCATAGAACGTGTCAGAGGATACAAAGACGCTTTTTGGCTAAATTCGGGATTCCTTTTGATAAGAATAATATGCTGATAAAAACCGGTATGACTTTTTGAAGAAGGGAAAAAAGCAGCGGATATATTAGTGGAAAGAAATATTCCTTTTTAATGCTATTTTCGCTTTTACGGAAACATTGGCTATTGGAGCTATGAACAGATTGAGGGAACTTGGGAAAAAAATACCCGAAGAAATCGCCGTAGCCAGTTTTTCAGGAACTGAACTTTCCAACATAGTCTATCCCAAATTGACTACAGTAGAACCGCCTTTGTACCAGATGGGGAAAAAAGCTGCCGAACTTATTTTAGAGAAAATCAAAGATCCGGCATCTCCCAATCATTCAATCGTGTTGGATGCGGAAATCAAAATGCGTGCATCGACGCCCAATGAATAATCGCCCCACTTAATAAAAAGCAAGGCGATTTTCTCCCCGTATAATACTTAAATCAAATGGAGATTGTGCTGCTATAGCTATCATTTCAGCTACTAGAAATAGTCATAACTTTCATTTTAAGAACTTTATTCCATACATATTTCTATTCTTTTTTTGCAATCTCTATGTCATTGTACCACTACGAGTTTTTAACTATAAACGAGGACAGAAATACTTTGAAAACATTTTTTTAATCAAAAAGTAAATCTTGTCTTACATTATTAACTATAAACATATTGGGTATATATCTCCAGCATGTTGGACATATATAGCCAACATGTAGCGCATATATATCCTGCATGCAGCGTATATATTCACAACAAACAGCTTTTCCAGAAGAAATAGAAACCCTATTTTTCGTTCTTCATCACTCAGATACACAGTAGTAATGGCATGGCAAATAACATATTCAGATGCATCTATTCCAAAATACTGAATAAACTCTTCTTCAATCTTGTCATTTGAAAGAATTATAGCCAGAATTGTAGCCATACCGCTATCAAAAAGATCATAGTAAGTTCAGACAGCAATATGAAATTATATAATTTAGTATTCATATGAGAAGACAAGTATTACGGAAAATTTAGTTCTCTATAATAAAAAAAGAGTTATATACATAAATTATACTCATCAAAAATTTTGCGATTATCTTCTTTTTTGCAATAACTTTGCACACAATAAAAAAACAAAACAAACGTTATGAAAGCAAAAAGTATTCTTTTTCTATTGATTCTTCTGTATCAATACAGCATATTCAGAAATAATAATGTAATCACATATATCAATGACAGCAAATCTTCTGGATTGAACTACAATTTTACAATTCCAACCTAACACATTATAATTATTAACATCTTTCTTTTTGGGACTGGGAAAGAAAAAACACATTTTTGTATGAAAAGAATTATTTTCAGTATTCTAATTGGATTTATGGCATTAGTGTAAGCGCACAACTTATGCGCAGTGAAGAACTTGAAAAGTACGCCAAAGAAAAGTTTGGTGATAAGTGGGGAAAACGCAGCAGCCAATATAGGCTCTCAATTATCATTGGATAAAAACAACTCTTTGACGTACACACAAGTCATTGAGTGTGGAGAACAAACAAAAAGAGAAATTATATGTTACTCTTAATCATTGGTTTGTTGAGTCTTTTATGATGATGCAAAACTCTGTCATTCAACTTAATGACAAAGAAGCAGGAGTTATTATTGGCAAAGGATATGTTGCTGGTATTGCTGGTCATACAGGCGGAATGAACGCATATATTGTCAGCATACATCCAATTATAAAAGTTGATATCAAGGACAAAAAAATTCGTGTGACCTATACTGTACAGTGCTATGATGTCGAAAAAATCAATTGGTGGTGGCGTTATGTCTGCTTTTTCCAATGGCTCCACAAAACCTACACTATCTAACGAACAATGGGCACTTGAAACATGCTATCCCTTTCGTAGAAAAAGATGCGCATAAAGCTAAAAAAAAAGACTTCATCGAAAGCATTGGTTATGGCTCACGCATATTCAAATGTTATCATGGATAAAATTGAAGAAGCTGTAAAAAACGGCCTGGTTGGTAACGAATCCGATAATTGGTAATTCAATAATTACTTCTTTATATAGAACCGTTTTTAATAAATGGATTTCTTAATGCAAACAACCTATATCTCAAGTATTAATAGCCAACGTGTGAGACTATTAATACTTGAGATATAGGTTGTTAACATACAAGAAGCTTTGTATTAACTATTGAAATGATGATACTCTACCTCCCCACAGACGTTTCCTTTTTCAATGACGTAATGCGACTCACCCTCAATCTCTCCTGATGATAAATCAGAGTTTATCTTATCATATACCGCTCTTCTTCCCATTTTTACTTGCTCCGATTCGCAAGAAGTGAGAACAAATCCACAAAACCAAAAATTATAATAAGAATTATCTTTTTCATACTCTACAGTTTCTTATAGCTTTAAGTTTTTAGATTTATTATTTTAAAGAAATAGAACTCTTATTATAATATCCTATCGCAAATTCATAAGGATAGTTATCACCTCTAATCAATAATTGCTCACCTCCAGTTCCATTATCTGTGGTTTTCTCATGTCCCCAATGAACAAAAACTGATATAAAAGAGTATAGTATTCTTTTTTCACCTCCCAAAACTTCTTCCATGTATGGATGTTTAACAAGGTTGAGATTATTCTTATTTATGGAATAATCAACAAAGTGAATGCTTGTAAATTTATCTCCTTTATATGTATAGTATCCTAATCCCCCATTTTTAAAAACTAAGTAATATGTATACGAACCTTTGTTCATTACATAAGTCCCTGTACCGGACTCTAATTCATTCGCAGTAATTTGTTTTTCATAAAAACTCATCTTTATCTTCATCTTTGCTACATCCAGCAAACATTAGTGCAGTAATCATTAAGAACAGTAAGAAACTTTTTCATGTTTGTTTTTTATGTTTATATTTAGCAAAGAAACAAATAAGTTTGAATACAACCAAATTTTTTCAAACTACTTTTCTGAAGATATTCAAAAACAAATATCAAAAGGCTCAAATACATTATTAACTATAAACATGGTGTGTATATATCTCCAGTATGTTGGATATATATAGCCAATATATTGGACATATATATACACTACAAACAGCTATTACTTATGCAAACATGGAAGAAATATCAAGACAAGCCTTTATATATATCTTCGCAGATGAAAACAAAAGTATTGATGTGAGAATTAATTTGTGCATACTGGATTATTATATAAAATAAGAATAGTCTACTTCATAAAAATAGTCTACCTTTGTACCGTCTTAATCGACAAGATGTTTTTACCAATTCATAAGGAAGATGTAATTAGTTCTACTCCATATATTAATAATTCCCCACTTATCTTTTAGCAAATTCATCCGCATGAATTAATCTGTTGCACTT
>VOFK01004143.1_pt1 | contig 21872 bp, 24 predicted proteins | sample 5384121 | NCBI WGS metagenome assembly VOFK01 (sample SAMN12384730, study PRJNA508395) | human gut metagenome | isolation source: healthy gut J | host: Homo sapiens | reverse complement strand
ATCAATTGTACTTCGTTCAGTTACGTATTTAACTGCACCGGCATCGTGGGCTATGACGGGGCGGTGCCTGTATACGGCGGCCGTGGGCCAGGGGCTGACGGTGACGGACGTGGACGGGGAGACGGTGGTGGACCAGAACAACTTCCGGGCCACCTTCACTGCCCAGCGTCTGTCCTTCTGGCAGGATGCCAGCGAGGTGGCGTATGTGTCCAACAACCGGTTGTACATCACCAACATCACGGTGCTGGAGGGCGTGACCCTGGGCCAGTGGCAGATCACCACGGCTTCGGGGCTGGCCTTCCGGTGGATCGGAGGGTAAGATGGCGAGTATTTACGGGGCGGTGTCCGCCACCGGGTGGCGGCTGAGGCTGGATTATACCGTCAGCCAGGACGCGGCGGCAAACCGGTCCACCCTGGCCCCTGGCGCTGTACATCTACGATGGGACGGGGCTGTCGTATAACCAGGACGCGGGCAGCTGCCGGTATGTTTTGCAGGGGAAAACCGTGTATCAGCCGTATCGGTATGAGAGCAAGGGGTGGTATAAGCTGGGCAGCGGCTCGGTGACAGTGGATCACCGCTCCGACGGCAGCGGCAGCGCGGCCTTGTCCGCAGCGTGGTACAGCGGCTTTACCTCCCAATGGACACCGGCGTCGCTGTCGGTAGCCCAAACCGTGGCACTGCCGGTGATCCCGCGGGCATCCAGCCTCCAGGCCGGGGCCATGACCCTGGGGCAGAGCGGAACCATTACCGTGCAGCGGGCGGATGCGGGCTTTACCCACAAGATCGACTACCAGATAGGCAGTACCCATGGCGCGGTGTGCGGGAAAACCGGGGAGACAAGGGTGACATGGATGCCGCCCCTGTCCTTGGCGGAGGAAATCACCGATGCGGTGGCCGGGGACTGTGTGCTGACGGCCACCACCTATTCCGGCAGCAGCGTGGTGGGGACCAGCTCCTGCACAATAAAGCTGTATGTGCCGGAGGAGGTGAAGCCCACCGCCAGTCTGACAGTCCGGGTGGTCAACGACGACCCCGTACTGACCGGATGGGGCGTGTGCGTCCGGGGATACAGCCGCCTGGGGTTCCAGGTGACGGCGGCAGGCGTCCGGGGCAGCAGCGTCCGGTCCTGCCGGGTGCAGTTTGCCGGGCAGACCGTGGAGGGCCTGACCGGCGAGACGGGGATCATCCGGCAGGCGGGGACTCTCACGCCAGAGGTCCGGGTGACGGACTCCCGGGGGCGGTGGACCACGGCGGCGGGGCAGGCCGTGGAGGTGCTGCCGTATGCCAATCCCACGCTGACGGCCCGGCTGCTGGGCCGGTGCGGCGCGGACGGGGTGCTGCGGGATGACGGCGACTGCGTGAAGGTGGCGTGCACCGGCGGGTGCGCGTCAGTGGGCGGACATAACGCCGTGACGGTGCGATACCGGCTGCGGCCGGTGGGCGGCAGCTACGGCGGGTATACCGCCCTGGAAAACGGGCAGGAGCAGGTGATCCAGGGGGTGCTGAAAACGGCGTCCTATGAGCTGGAGCTGTCGGCGGTGGACGCGCTAGGCTCCGTGCGGACCGTGGAATACGCCATCCCCACGGCGGCGGTGGCGGTGCATCTGGCCCAGGGGGGCACGGCGGTGGGTGTGGGCAAATATGCCGAGCACCAGAAGGCCGTGGAGCTGGCGCCGGATTGGGACATCTGGTTCCGGGGCAAGCGCCTGCTGGATACCGTGTGGCCGGTAGGCAGCCTGTATCTGTCCGCATCAGAGATTAGTCCGGAGACGCTGTTCGGCGGCACCTGGCAGCGGGTGAAGGACCGTTTTCTGCTGGCGGCGGGGGACGTCTATGCGCCAGGGGAAACCGGAGGCGAGGCCCAACACACCCTGACCAAGGCGGAGATGCCCGCCCATACCCATGGATACGATTTCACGGGACAGTCCGACGTCACCGGCGTGACGGCCATCCGGCTGTATGACGCGGACGGGCGCAGGAACGAGTATCAGGGCGCGTCCGCCTCGGCAGGCGGGGGAGCCGCCCACAACAATATGCCGCCGTACCTGGCTGTGTATGTCTGGCGCAGGACGGCGTGAGAAGAAAGGACGAACGATATGGCATCAAGCTATCCCATGTTACGGTACGGCTCCTCCGGACAGGAGGTGCGGCGGCTGCAGCAGGCCCTGAACCGGGCGGGCTATTCCCTGGAGGTGGACGGCGGGTTCGGTGAAAAGACCCGGGCCGCCCTGATGGACTATCAGCGCCGGGCGGGCATGACGCCGGACGGCGTGGCGGGCAGCAAGACCTGGGCCAGCCTGGGACTGCAGTCTGCCCAGGACCGGCTGGCGGACCTGGAGAAGGGATATACCCCCTCCCGGGAGACTCAGGAGGCCCGGCGCAGCTGGGAGGAGCTGGCGGCCCGGCAGCCCGGGGGACTACACCTCCCCTTTACGCGGACCGGATGGAGGACCTGCTGCGGCAGATGGAGAGTCGGGAGGCCTTTTCCTATGACCCCAGCCGGGACGAGATGTTCCGGCGCTATGCCCGGCTGTATCAGCGGCAGGGGCAGACGGCCATGGAGGACACCCTGGGCCAGGCGGCGGGCCTGACCGGCGGCTATGACTCCTCCTATGCCCGGCAGGCGGGCCAGCAGGAGTATAACCGCTATATGCAGGAGCTGGCGGCGCTGGTGCCCCAGCTGCAGCAGGACGCCTGGGACCGGTATGAGACCCAGGCCAGGCGCTGCTGGATCAGTATAAGCTGCTGCAGGGCCAGGATGAGGACGCCTATGGCCAGTGGCGGGACCGGGTGGAGGACTGGCAGGACGCCTCCCGGCAGGCCCGGGACCGGTACGAGTCCCTGGAAAAGCAGGACTACAGCAACTATCTGGCGCTGATGAAGTACTATGCCAGCCGGGCCAAGCAGGAGCAGGACGCGGCCCTGGCCCAGCAGAAGCTGGAGGCCTCCGCCGCCAGGAGCGGCAGCGCCCGATCCTCCTCCGGCGGCAGCAGGAAGGCGTCTTTGAGCTCCACCGCCAGCGAGAGCCTGGAGCGGACCATGAACACCTATCTCAACCAGGGGGACACCGGCCGGGTGAAGCAGCTGTTTTTGCAGTACCGGGACCGGATGACGCCTCTGCAGAAGCGGCGGTTTGAGAAGCTGATGGGGAAGTATAACATCCCCATGACGGAGTGAAAAAGACAGCGCCGGAAACGCCAGGTTTCCGGTGCTGTCTTTTATGTTGTATATCGCTGCTCCCGGAACAGGGCGTCTACGGCGGCCCGGTATTCGGGGAGGTTCTTTGCCTTGCGCATACGCTTGAGATACGGCTCCGGCCGGGTGAATCCGGCGGACAGATAGGCCCACAGCTCCCACATCCGGTGCATCACCGGCTGGTCGCCGGACAGCCGCTGGCGGTAGGCCTCCAGCAGGCGGTCGTGATAGGTCCGCAGTTCCTGCGCCGAGGCGGCGGGGCCGCCCCGCAGACGCCGCAGCAGAGCGGGGTCCCGCATCAGGCCCCGGCCCAGCATCGCCGCGTCCGTTCCGGGATAATCCTGGCACAGGGCGGCGGCGTCCTTCGGCGTGAAGATGTCTCCGTTATACACCGCCGGCCAGGGGCCCGACACGGCGGCCCAGGCGTCCCGGTGGGGGACGCCCTTGTAAAAACTCCTTCTGGATCCGGGGGTGGACGATCAGCTCCGACAGGGGATACTTGCGATAGATCGCCAGCAGGCCCGGCCACTCGGCCGGGTCATTTTTCCCGATGCGGGTCTTGACGGACACGGACATCCCCCGAGGCAGCCCTGCGAAGATCTCCTCCAGACAGCGATCCAGCTCCTGGGGATAGGCCAGCAGGCCCGAGCCCTTGCGCTTGGCGGCCACGGTGCCCGCCGGACAGCCCAGGTTGAAGTTGATCTCCCGATGGCCCCGGGCATACAGCTCGCCGGCGGCCCACAGGAAGTGCTCCGCCCGGTTGGTCAGCAGCTGGGGCACCACACTACAGCCCGGCGTTGTGGGCCGGGTCGATCTCGTCCAGCTCCTTGCGCTGGAAGGTGCAGGTGGCGTTGGGGGAAAGAAAGGGCGTGAAGTATTTGTCCGCCGGGCCGAACAAGGCGGCGTGGACCTGCCGCCACAGGTAACCGGTAAGCCCCTCCATGGGGGCGGCGTAGAGCTTATTCATGAAATTCTCCCTCCAGACACATGGCGAGGGTCACGCCCGGCACCGGTTCGGCGGCAACGCCCGGCAGCAGGTCCGCCGCCGTTTCCGGCTGGTGCAGAAGCGCCAGCTTCCCCTGCCGGGACAGCCGCTTCACGGCGTATTCCAGGCGCAGGGCCTCTCCCCGGCCCTCCGTGCGCCAGACACCGGCCAACTCCCGGGGCGGATGGGACCGGGTATACCGGGCGCAGGCGGCGCCGCCGTCCCGGTGCTGCCGCATCCGGCGGCACAGGTCCGACGCCGTGCCGGTATACAGGGTGTCGTCCCGGCACCAGAGCATATAGACATAGTACATTCCCTCACCTCACTGCCCCCAGCATACCACGATCCGCCGCCGGGCGCAACGGTCACGCCGGGGGATCGTCGTGAAATTCGATGAATTTCAGGGCGTACAGGTCGCAGCCGGTGGAGAAGTTCCCCTGCCGCAGCACCAGATAGTCCGTGCCCACGGCCTCCAGGATGCCCTCCCTGCCGCACCAGGCGGTACGAGCCCACCAGGAAGCTGGCGGACGCGCGGCGGCCAATGTTCCGGCCCAGCAGGTCCCGCAGGGAGCCGCCGCCGGAGTCAGAGGCGTTATGTATGTTCATGGCGCACCTCACACATACAGATTCCCCCGCCGTCTCTCCGGCGCGGGTACCCATCCTATGCCGGGGCGGGTGAATGCGTTTCTGAATGCATAGCGCAATGGGCAAAATTGGCCTTAGGAGATGCATCGCACGGGACAAAAGGAAAAAATATCCATATAGATGGGAGAAATAGATGGGAGAAAAAGTCGAATTCCGGTTGACAAAAACCGGATATGTAGTAATCTTGAGCATGGAACCTTGCCTGTGAACGCAAACCAAACGGCGTTATTAAAAGAATAATAATTGCTGTTACACGGGACTTTAAAATTTGTGAAAATAGGCAAACGAGAGGAGAAAATGCATGAAAAAGACCTTGAGAAAGAAATTGGTATGCATGCTTATGATGGCGGCACTGCTGCTGAGCGCGGCCATCACCTATGCGCAGCCGGCCAGCGCCGACAATCTGAATGCGGACGAGGTGAACCGGTTTAACGTTATTTTGGTTATCGACGGCAGCGGCTCACTGGTTTCCGGCAGCAGTGCAACGGACAAAAGCGGACTGAGATACGATGCGATCAACCTGTTTCTGGCTCTGCTGACCAATGACGGAAACCAGGTGGGCGCTATCGTGTTTGATGACGATTCCAACAACTACTTGCTCAATACCGGGCTGACACCTGTGTCCGGCAAGGGGGATAAGGTGTCGCTGGGAGAGAAAATCCGCAGTGCGGGCACCAGAAATGATACCGATATCGGTTCAGCGCTTTTGAGTGCGGTGAGTATCCTGGAGGCAAGCGGAAGCCAGGACGGGCGCAGCCCGGCGGTGGTCCTGTTCAGCGATGGGCGCACGGATCTGGGCGGCAATAAGGAAGCCTATGAGCAGTCGCTGGAGAATCGGGAGACGGCTATCACCAAGGCCCAGGATGCGGGCATTCCCATTTACAGCATTTGCCTGAACGCTTCACCGGTGGCGGATCCCCAGGAGCTCAGCGAAATTGCCTCCCGGACCAGCGGCGGCTTTGTGTCCGTCAGCAGGGCGGAGGATCTGGCCGGCGCCTTTGAGACGTTCTATCAGCTGATTTTCAATTCCTCCGGCAGTGAAAAAAAGAGATGTTCCCTTTGGTGCGGACGGAAAGCTGACCTATTCCTTTGACGTGCCTTCCGTGGGTGCTGAGGAGGTCAATATCATCCTGAAGCAGGCGGGCTTGCAGAGCATTCAGGTCAGCGGGCCTTCCCGGCAGATCAGCGCTGCGGAGCTGGAGGAAAACACCATGACCGGCGGTGATTATGAGGTCATCAAGCTGGTGAAGCCCCAGGTGGGCCAATGGAATCTGGAGCTGTCCGGCACGCCGGGCTCTCGGGTAACCGTCAATGTGGTTTACAATGCGGACAGCGTGGCCGAGCTGGTAACGGCCAATGGAAAGTCCGAATACAACACGGGTGAAAGCGTCACCTTCCAGGCGTATCTGAAGAAGGACGGAAGCCGGGTGACGGACAGCTCTGTGCTTGGTGAATATAAGGCTGTGCTGCATCTGAGCAATCTGACGGATGGGACGACGCAGGACATCGACATGACGCAGGATGCCGACGGCATGTTTGTTTATGAATTCCGGACCAACCAGGAGAGCAGCTATAGCGCCTATGCGACGCTGGAGTTTGGCAGCCTGGTGCACCAGAGCGGCGACGCGGCGGTGAACTTCGGCAACACACCGCCGACGGCGGTGGGCGGCGTTACGTTGGTGGAGGAAAAGGTTGTGGTGACGCCGGTGTCCGGCCGCCACCGCAGCTTTAAGCTGGGAGAGTATTTTTCCGATACGCCGGGTGATACGCTGCATTATGTGATCGTATCGTCTCAGCTGGTCAGCGATACCGCGGCCATCGATGGGGATACCTTAAACGTGGAGACCAGCAAGAGCCGCAGCGGCGATCTGGTTATTGCTGCGGTGGACGCCCAGGGCGCACAGACACAGATCACCTTCCGGTTTAAGGTCACCAACCTGACGTTGGCCATTTTCATCACGCTGGCGGTGGCTGTGGTGGTGGGCGTCATTGTGGCGGGTGTCACGATCTGGAGTGTAACGCACCCGCTGTGGAAGGGGGAACTGAAGGTGGTCAACCTGGATCGTTCCTGTGCCGGTATGTCGCGGAGCCATGCCAGCTTTCGGGGCAAGCTCAAGCTGAGCTATTTTATGGTCGGACCCTGCGGCCTGAATGCGGACCAGTGCTGGTTTGCCACCAAGCCCGGCAGACGGCTGAAGTTCTGCTCCAAGACTCCGTTTTACGTCAATGGAATGGCACTGAAGGAGACGGATGTCTATGCGGGAATGACGCTGATCTATGCAGACGAAAAGAATCGCACAGGTATCCGCATTGACGCGGCACCCGGACGCCGATAAGCAATTACTGAAAACCGAACGATATACGACATACAGCGACAATGAAGGAGTATTGATTTATGAGCATGGAATCGAATATGTCCGGCATGATGCCGCCGCCCCCCGTGGATAATATGGTGATCCCCCCTGCGCCTCCTGCACCTCCCGCGCCCCCGGTAGGGGCAATGCCTCCGGTGCCTCCCGTGCCCCCGGCAGGGGCAATGCCCCCTGTGCCTCCTGCACCCCCGGCAGGGAGTATGCCCCCTGTGCCTCCTGCACCCCCGGTTGGGAGCATGCCTCCGGCTCTGGCAATTCCGAGTTTCCCGCCGGTTCAGTTGGTGGAGAAGAACGGAAAGTTGTATTGGATGATGGGAGATAACGGACGCGGCTGGGACGGAAACAGTTGGGTGCAGCTTTGACAAGCTGGCCCTGAAAGCAGGAAATAAAGGAGGACGTAAAAATGCCTAAGTATGATTCCCTGTTACTGAACTGCGGCGGCGGTATCATCAACCACAGCCAGCAGTCCAAGCAGTACCGCGGTGCGGCGGCACTGGCCATCGGCATCGGCGGCACCGGCGTGGCGGCACTGGCGGAGCTGAAGCAGCAGGTATATCTGCAGCTGGAGCCGGACAACCCCGATTCTCCGGTACCGGAATATCAGCACATCCAATTCCTGGCCATTGATTCGGACACCACCGATATCGACCAGATGCGCGGCAAGGCCAAGCTGGACAAAGGACGGGAGTTTTTCTCCATCAATAACCCAAATCTGGCAGCAGCGCTGAGGGCGAAAGATCTGATCAAGGGCGACGCCAGCCTGAACTGGATGGATATTGATCACATTGATGGTCTGCTGAGCACCCAGGGGGCCGGCGGCGTCCGCCAGGTGGGCCGTTACCTGCTGATCTCCAAGGCGGGTGCGCTGAAAAATGCAATCGAGTCCAAATGCTGGCAGGCACTGAATGGAATGAATGGCTCCCAATCTGGACGTGTACATTTTTGCCGGCATTTCCGGCGGCACCGGCGGCGGCTGCTTCCTGGATACCTGCTATATCGTGCAGAAAGCGCTGGAGAATATGAGGAAGGCACAGTCTGCCAATGTGATGGGCTTTTTCTTCCTTCCGGATGTGGTCACCAGCAAGCCCCAGGTGGCGGCGGATCCCGTCAAGGTCAATTATAACAGCAGCAACGGATACGCGGCCATGAAGGAGCTGGACTATCTGATGAGCCTGAGGGACGCGGATGACTGGTTCCGACAGAACTATGGTAGCTTTAAGATTGAGACCCAGGAGCCGCCTGTTAAGATGTGCCATCTGATTTCGGCCGCCAAGGCCGACGGCTCCTTAGTGGCCCGACGGCTTCCGGTATTGCACCAACGTGGCAGCGGACTATGTCATGGCCTATCTGGCCGACGTAGAGCAGCTTCCAAAAATACGGCCTGGACCATGCCAACAACGGAATCTGGCTGAGGTGGTTAACGTTGTCAGCGGGCTGCCTCGCATGCATGGTGCCAACCTGTCCTATCACATTCTGGGAGCAGCAAGCGCGGAAATTCCCATGACTCAGATCTCTACCTATCTGGCAGCAGGCTTTATGCGCCGGTTTAAGGAGGCGGTGGGAAAGGATCAGCTGCAATCTGAGGCTCTCCAAGGCGGTAAGCGATTGGGTGGAAGACATCGGCCTGACGGTCCAGCAGGTATACAACGACGTGACACACGGATGCCCGAACCTGATGCTGCCGGATATCGACATAGAGGATCTGCGCTCTTACGGCGTCATGCCCAAGGGAATACTGCCGGGTCCCTGGGGCAAGTCGGGCAACACCTGGTGCGACGGGTGCGAGGGAAAGCGCAGAACAAACCGCGCTGCGCTGGAGGGGGAACTGCCCAAGAGCTTTCTGGACGAAGATGCAACGGATGACTCCTTGATTGGCAGAACCTTCCGGAAGCTGTGTGACATTGCAAGAGAATCCGGGAATGGGCCCCTATTATGCGGCATTCCTGCTTAGCTGCAACGGCTATGACCTGAAGGCGGCTGTGGAAGGTGCGATCCGGGAGATCCAGGAACAGAAAAAGACCCAGAAGATGTATCTGGACAGTGCGGAGGACCGGATTGTCCAGGCCAGCACCAATTTCTGCGCGAACCGTTTCTTTGGCATCGGCAACAAGAGGGCCTATAACGACTACATGGAGCGTCCGGGAGTATATAGGACCTATAATCATGTGCGGAATGCACAGACGTGGAGAACACACTGCGGAGATTCCGGGAGCAGCTGGAGAATCTGAACAGTGGGTACTTTGCCTTGCTGACGGAAGTGCTGGACAATCTGCTGGAGACCTTTGAGGCAGACGAGGAGTGGCTGGATTCCCCCGCGGCCAGTGCGCCCACGGTTACACCAAGCGTATTCTGCAGCTGTCGGACATTAGACCGAGATTGGACGAGGCGATCGACGGATTGAACGCCACACAGCTGGTGCGGAACTTTACGGAGCATCTGATGAAGGATCCGAAGCAGTGGAAGAGTCGGGATGACGGGAAGATCGGCCTGTATATCAGCGAATTCATGGTGACGGTTTTCCAGACTCAGACGAACCGCTCCCTGGAGGACTACCTGTATGAGAAGTATCCGGCAACCGGGCACAATTCCGCGCAGCTGGCCCAGGCTGTCAGCAATGACATTCTGGACGGCGTCTATAACGATGCAAAGCCTATGTTTTGGTGCAGCCCGACTTTCCCACTGGGACGAGATGATAATACTGTGACCTTTAACAGCAGCAGTCTGTCGGTGCCTGCGAATGCTTCGGCTGTCTGCAGCGCTGCCCAGCAGTTCGGGGCGGCCCATAACGAGTTCTATGTCCGCAGAACTGGGCTGAAGAATCGCATTTTCGCTCTGCGCTTCTGCAGCGGTATTCCGTTCTATGCGTATGCCGGCATGTCACAGATGAAGAAAAGCTATGACGAGAACAGGACAACACAGTTTGGAGTAGGTGCACACCTGTACGCCTATACCAGCCGGGGAGAGGACGATTCCGGCTTCCATGACTGGAGGAGCTTCCTGCCGGTGCCGATGCCCTATTCCTACAGGCCGGATCTGGTGGACCATGCCCAGGAGCTGCTGGCGCTGTATGACGAGGGCGTGAAGAAGCAGATCATCTATACATCGGATGGACAGAATTATTTCGTTCGCCAGAGTGCTCCGCAGGATATAGCGGAATATAAGCCGGAGGAATTCACGGTGAACGGACGGTTGGACGCTGATCGTTTGCAGAAGGAGAAGAAACATCTGCAGGATCTGTTGGCGGGTATGTATGATCCGGCCAACGGAGGCCGGCAGGTGGCGCTGAAGAACGATGGTGCTGTGTCCGCTGGGACGGCGTGTGTCGACCGGGTCCGCAAGGACTACTTCATGCACTACCCCATGTTGCAGCGGATCGTCCGTCAGGAGCTGGAGAAGCAGGAGAAGATCCACCGGGCCATGGAGCAGCTGGATCAGATCGAGGAGGAATTTACTCAATATAAGGCGGATATGACCACCTTCACCAACATGGTGTTTTATGGCATGATCGAATGCCTCAGCGCCACCGGTGAGCCCGAGTATGACCGCATTAGTAGGGCGTTCTATAAATACCGCGACAGACGCGGCATGGAAACGGAAAAAATCCTGGTGGAGGATTCCAAAGCCTTCCGCTTCGGCAAGAAGTATCCCCTGTATGAGATGTTCCGCAGCTATCGGGCCATGGAACCTGATGAGGAGCCCCGGCAGGAGATGGACGAGAGAGAGGCTGAGCTGCGCAAGCAGACCCGCGGCGCCAACGACCACCTCATTGCGGCCGCCCTGGAGAAGCGGTGGAACGCCAAGGCGCTGCAGCAGCTGGTGCGCGACACGGCCAATGAGAAGGACGAAGATAAGGCCGAGATTCGCCGGTTCTATGAGGAGCTGGTCAGCCGTATTCTGGGGTATAAGGATGTGTTTACGGATGAGCAATGGACCAGAACCAGTAAGGTGGCTTCGAATCCGACCCCTGCTGCCTCTGCGCAGCAGGCTCCTGCCAGAACCTGGACGGTCAGCCCCGGCGGCAGCACGATTTATACCGTGTATTCCGACCGGTCACTGCAGATGGCCTGGGATGCGGTGAACAACACCTGGGTGCCGCTGACAGCGGGTATGTGGGTGCTGAACAAAGCCGGTGACGGATGGGAGACGATCCAGCTGGACGCCGCAGGAAACATCACCAACGGATAAACCGCCGGGACGCCGCGCGGCAAATGAGGGAGAGAACATGACTTACGCAAGTGCAATCGAAGCATGCAGCCGTATGATTTCCGGCCGCGCGGCCAATTCCGGCGCAGCAAGGCGAATCAGCGCCCCGCTCCTGAACATTGTTTTGGGGGCGGGCGCTGAGGAGTGCCTGAAGACCATCCGACAGAGCTATCAGGATTGCTGGTCCGCTGCGGCGGACCAGCTGTGCTGGCTGAAAACCGAGGACTGCATGGATGAGGCGGGGTTTGAAAACCGCGTGGGAGACGCCTTCTACACGATGCGCAGCAATCCGGGAGCCTTCGGAAGCAACAGCACACTGAGAATGGCTTATTTCTGGGATGTGATGGATGACAGGTTCCCGGAGCTTTTCCAGGCGGTGCAGCATCAGCCTGATTTTGGCCAGGCTGTCACCGTGGCGGAATATTATTTTCTGTTTGTGCGGCAGGTATTCAATTCGGACCGGGAGAGGATCGGCCGGCTGCGGGCGGTTGTTGACTGGGCCGAAAGAAACGGGAAGCATCTGATCGTGCAGAGTGACCTGACAAACGGAAATGTCTCCGGCAGCGGCCCCGAGGGATATCAGGCGGCTGCCAACGTGATGGTGATCGTCAACTCGCAGGATGACAACCGGTTGGGCCAGGGGCTGGAGGCAGCTATTTGGGGGGCCGGTTCCTCCGCCGTGTGGAGCCTCAGCGCGGACAGAAAGGTCAAGGAGACGGATGAAATCGCCTGCGCGGCGATGGAACAGATCCTCACGGAGTGCCTGGAGCAGGCCGGTGCGGCCGGGGGACAGTCCAACATCCAGGAGACCCTCTGCGGAGCGCAGCAGGACTACGACAGCCTGTTCCGGGAGTACATAGACGAGAAGGAGCTGCTGCCGGATCTGCCCACATTTTTGCAGTATCTCCCGTACACCAAGGAGATGGAGGCGCTGGAGCAGAGCCTGTCCGACGCGCCGACCCGTGGACTCCTGGGAAGACTCCGCGGCCGACCGTCGGATACGATCGACGGGGACAAGCTGATAAACGCGGTGGCGTCTGTCGGGGATATCTGGGGTCTCTGCGTGAACCAGTATTATGGACGGTGTGTGCAGGAGCTGAAGGAAAATGCGGAACGGGTGCAGGAGTATTTCAAGCAGCTTCTGTGCAGCCGCCTTTTCTTACGGCGCGATGAACGCCACATTGCAGCAGGAGGCCGTCAATCTGGAGACCCGCACGGATTGGCACGCGCCCATGAACATGAGAAGGGGAACGCTTGCAGAGTGTCTGCATCGCTATGCATGCAGCCAGGTTCTGCCAGAGGTGTACGGCTTCCTGGCGGGGCAGCTTTGCGCAGCTATGAAGGATGTATGCAGAAATGCGAGGGACTTCGGAAACACACTGACGGAGACCCGGAACGGGCTGCGGCAATCCCAGGGGAACGTTGATGAGACCATCAGAAGGGCCTATACACAGGAGATTGCCAATCTGGCAAATCAGCCGGAGTATCGGGACATGATGCGCCTGACGCCGTGCAGCACAGTGGAGAGCCTCTTGGATCAGTTGGTGAAGCGATTCCGGTTGATCGCGGATAAGGATGATAATTTCCGGCTTTCCTTGTTTGATGAGCTGCAATTCCGGGCGGGAATGGCCGGAGGCGGTGCGGCCTATGGGGTGGCAGTCCAGAGTCTATTCGATTTGAATATGCAGACTGCGGGCCGGCTGATGGCCACGGTTCCCCCCAGCGGCGGACAGCTGTTCTGCATGCTGAGCCAGCCAACCCAGATCCGGAACGTGAACAATACCGGCGCGGCCTTCCGGATCCCGCAGCAGGACTATGTGGACAGACTTTATGTCTATCCGGTGAATCCGGAAAATATTCTTTACAACGAAATTGCCGCAGCAAAAAGGGAGGAGTGAGCCGATGCCCATTACAAGGCCGAATGTGAACCTGTACAGCATCAACAATCTGGCGTTGGACTATGATCCGGGCAGAGGGGCGGTATGGATTAAGCCTGGAATGCCCCAGAGCGGACGCCTTTACCCTGTGCCTGGGAAAAAAATCTTCCGCTGGCCGATCCGGAGAAGCTGGGCCTGACAGAGGAGGAGCTTCGGCGCCTGCATAATGGCCACTCCATGGATAAAGGGGGCTATCGGCTCATCGGCGTTACGCAGGGGACCTTCTATGCCATGCCTGTGTTCCGGGGATTTGAGGCGGATCCGCCCCAGACCATCCAGGTGTGGAGTATGATGGCGGTTCCGGGCGGGATTGTTCATCTTTATTACACACCCGGGCGTGAGGCCGTATGCTTTATTCCGCTGCGCTATTCCGCCGCGCTGCAGCGCAGTGGCCTTCAGACTGTGCTGCAGGTGACTCTGAGCGATCAGTTTATCGGAAGCTATACAGATGGGGCGTTAATGTATCGGGTGGGGGAGTCTGATCCCATTCCGCTGCCCAGCGGCTGGCTCAACCGGGAGATACCGCTTCGGGTGTCCGATGGCGAGGAGGTCCGGGTCCTGCCGGCACCGGGCTTTGAAAACAGCTTCTTCCGGGAAGGCGTATAGCAGAAAGGATGGATGCGGAATGGGTAAAATTAAATGCCCCTATTGTTTTGAGGAGTTTGAAAGCGACAAGGTTTTGTTTCGGGCCAACACCGGCTTCACCCAGGAGGAACTGGACAGGGAGGAATTCACCAGCGGCGATGTGGACGAACACAAACGGCTGTTTGTGAAATTTTCCCAAAGAAATCCGGACGAAAAGCTGGACCGATACTGGAAGAGCCGCGGAGGAACCGCCGGCTATTCCAGTGCAGATCCTCGCTGGAATATGCCGCATATCGACCCCAATGATGCCGACCGGTTTTGGGAGATGCTGGACCCTGACGCCAACGGCGTAGGCGCGGATGGCCTTGTGCGGGATCAGGATGGCTTCGCCATCAGGGTGTATGACCGGTATTCCGATCGCGCCACGCCGGTGACGCGGCTGTGCCCCCACTGCCACAATCCCCTGCCCTTGCCGAATTATGGCAAATATCCCACCATTTTTATCAGTGTTGTGGGCATTACCACCTGCGGCAAAACGGTTTATCTGAACCAGCTGCTGACCCGGCTGGCCATGGCCATGCAGAATACCGGATACTATATCACGGAAAACAATCTGCCAGATTTCAAGGAAAACGTGGAGGCCAATATGCCGCTGCCCGGCAGTACGGATGACAGCGTCATGCGCCGTCCTCTGGCGGTGAACCTGGTTGACCAGAACGACCGCAGCAAGGCATTTACCATTGTATTTTACGACATTGCCGGTGAGAACTGCGTCAAGTGGAACGATGATTACGCCAAGCTGGGCGACCAGGACAGCCGGAACAGCCGGGCCAAGGAGGGAATCGCCAGCTTTATTGCCCGGGCAGACGGCCTGATGTTTCTGGTGGATCCCAATCAGGTCCCCGGCTTTTCGGCCTATCCCGATGTGAGCGGTGTCAACAAGGTGGTCGGAGTGGTGAATCAGATCCGCGTCGCCCTGAATATGAGCCAGAACACCTGGGCGGATGTTCCAGTGGCGGTGGTTCTTACCAAAACGGATGAAATCCGGAATCAGTATCCCAAAGGAAACCAGAGCCCCATGTTCCGGCCTACGGCAGCTGTGTCCGGCGGCCTGAACCGGGAGGAGTATTTTGCCATCAGCCACGAGCTGGAGGACTACCTGAGCAACAATGCGGCCATGATCCTGGCGCAGCTGGGCCAGTTTGTCAGAAAAAGCTTCTGCGGCGTGTCGGCCATCACCTGCGGCGTGGAACGGCGCTTTGTAAAAATACAAAAAACTGGTACATCCTGTACGATATCTGCGGCAGGAAGTATGACGAGCTTCGCGCGTGGATCAAGGGCTGGAATGAACGTTCACCTGAGGAGCGGAACTTTTATTATGCGTGCCCTGTTCAACGGATTACCTCGCTTGACCCGAAAACCCGTATGCCGGCGGTGGATCCGGTAACCCTGGAGCCGGAGCTGACCTCTATTGACATAGATATTAATGAGGATATCACGAAGGAGATTGCCTCCGGCATATGGACGGAGGTTTATGCCGACTGCGCCAGCGGACGGATCTATCTGAATATGTGGGAAATCTGGGAAGGGATCAATCTGGTTGGCTTCCCCAAGGGCGCACCGAATCCCCGCCGGGTGGAGGACCCGCTGAAATGGATCCTCTGGCGGCTGGGAAGGATCGGCCCCTATTTTCAGGCGGATCCTCAGCCGAAAAAGGCGCTGCTGGAGTCTGCAAGGAAATATCAGGGACGGCTTGACGACTGGATGAACGAACAAAGGTGCAAACAAGAGCGGTTTTATAACGGGGAGGATCTCCAATGAAAATGGAGCAGGCATGTCGGTTCCGGACGGATGAAGCCGGATATATGGTCTGCGCCAGATCCCAGGGTCTGACGGCGGATAATGAGAACAACCTCGGCTATTTCAACAGTACCATGACGTCCTTGTTTGAAAAGGACGGATCCGGCCCGAGAATGGGTCAGTCTATCCTCAGCTACGCTGTCAGCGAGGAGAACGGCGGCAGGCGGGATTTCCTGATTGCCAAATCTACCATGCGCAGCGATATCAAGGGGCGGGCCTCGATCTTTACCCACGCATACTTTATGGGGTTGGATGAATATGCCCGCTGCATGGAGACCGATCCCTCCGCTATTTACGGGATCGACACCGGCGACATGATGACGGCGCAGAGCGGCAGCCAGCTGCCGCCCAAGGAGACGGTCCTGCGTGGCGGCTTTGAGCTGTCTGTCCTGCGGGAGAAGTACGGCCTGACGGACGATCGATATGCGCTGCTGCTCTATAACGTGTATCAGGCGGTGGCAGGCGGCGGGTCCCTGGCCCTGCTTACGCAGCTGCCCCTGAGCCAGACCCAGGATATGGTGCGGGAGGTGGCCTATTGCGCGGCCATGGGCATGCTTCCCGGTCTGCGCTGGAGACTGACGTGCAGCAGCGCCGCGGATACCCGGGCGGCCATCTGTGTTTCCAGCAAGGCCGGCGGAGGCGGCATGGGGGATCCCGCTGTGTACCTTTGATCTGGACGATGGCGGCAGGCGGCTGGAGGAGGACCCGTTTGTTGCGGAGCTTTTCCGGTATCTGGCATCTGCCGCCCCGGAGGAGCGCCGCCAGATGCTGCTGGATATGCAGTATATTTTGGGGGAGCTGGTGCCGCTGGAGTATGCGTCACTGGAAATGATCGCCACCGCATATCACATGCGGAAGATGAACGATGGAAACCGGCCGGAAAATGACGTGTATGACCGCGTGGTGGGGAATCTGCTGCTTTGCGGCAGGGTTCCGTCGGCAAACCAGGAGACGGTGAACAAGCTCCTGATCTGGATGCTGAAAAGGCAGAACGCTGCGCTGCCAAAGCGGATTATGGAGCTGTCTGTGGACCGCTGCGTCAAACAGGTGCAGGCGGATGCGGCAGGCGGGCGGGAGCTCTGCGACTGTGTTTGCCGTCTTTTGCAGTACAGCAGAAGCGCTGAGCAGCTGGAGCTGCTGCAGAAAACGGTGAAAACCTTCGATGTGCGCTATGCCGGGCTTGTGCATGCCCTGCTGCGCGGCATCTTTTCGGACCGGGCATGCAGCATTGACCCGCAGACGGCGTGCAGTCTGATCCCGGAGATGCTGCGCTCCGGCGATGAAATGCTGACCGGGGATTGCGTGGAGCTGACCACCTGCCTGGATGCAGGGCAGTGCCGGCAGCTGGCAGAGAGCATTCTGCGGCATGTGGGGCTCCGCCAGATGACGCTGATGGAGCAGAACGTTCTGGCCAATATCCTGGACGAGTTGAGCCGGTCCGGCGGTGTGCTGGGAAAAGAGAGCTGCGAGATCCTGGACCGCAATTCCTGCGTTTATAACGGCAGACTGCTGGATGCCTGCGTGGGCTATATGGTGCAGGTGCGGCTGCGGCAGGAGCTTCCCGTGGAGGAGCGCTGCGCGCTGCTGGCCGGGCTGGAGCGGGAGTATCCGGCCCTGTATGATGACGTTGCGACTGCGCTGAAGAGCGGCGGCAGCATCCTGTGGAAGAAATATCAGATTCACAAGCATCTGCAGAATTGCAGATGCTATGAGGACATTGTGACTGCGCGCCGGAGCTATCAGGGGGCGTCCCCCATGGACGATTTTGAACAGGAGTGTGTTGCTCTTTGGATGCAGCTCCTGCGCAGGGATATCTATCAGGGGATGCCGCTGAAAAACCTGGTGCCGCAGATGGGACGCGCAGTCGATGCGCTGCCCAGAGGCGTATTCTCGCTGGAGGCCGCTCATGAGCTGCAGCGGCGGCAGCGGGCCTATTTCTGGAGCTGCATGACCTATCGCACAATGATGGACTATGTGTTGGACGGCGCGCCCAGCAGCAATGTGCAGGCGCTGCTTCAGACCCGGGACAGCGGAGCGGATGGCAATAAGCTGCACTTTCTGGATGCCGTGTGGCAGCTGTACCGGGATCCGAGCCGGACTGAGCCGATGACAGAGCTGGTGCTGGACGGACACCTGCCTGCCAGGGACAGGGAGGAGATCTGCAATCTGCTGCTGCCGCTGGCGGCAAAGTTGAAAGCTGCCTCCAACCAGGCAATTTTCGCATGGGATCTGATGCTTCTGTCCTGCAGCCGGGTGGAAGCCGGACGGGTCGTTTATGACTGCGGCAGTCTGATTAAGAAAATTGAGGGGATTCCGGCGCTGAAAATGGGAGTTTCCGGCAGCCAGTCTCTCCAGCTGGAGCATTCCGTCATACTGCGGGACGAGAAGGTGCGCAGCGACCTGCGCAAGGCCGCCGGCCGCGGCGACAGTCTGCTCAGTGAGCAGCTGGAAAAGACGCTGAAGGCGTGGGGAAAGGCGCGCAGGCCCGACAATGGCCACGGGAAAAGACTGAGCTCTGATCCGCCGGCCGCGGAAAAGAAGGGGATATTCTCTATTTTCGACCGCAGCGACAGAGGCGGGCGGACGGAGAAGTCGGACCGGGGCTTTATTTTTGACGACTACGACGGCGACTCGGGAAAAAGAGGAAGGAATAGGAGAAGATGAGCGACAGCGTGATGTATCCGGAAGCCGGCCGCTGGGTCAACAGCTACCTGGTGGGCGCCAACGCCTACAAAATTATGTCGACCCCCGAGGAGGCACAGCAGCTGCTGCTGGACGATAGCGGGGACTTCCTGCAAACAGGGACGGAGCACCACTATATTCAGGTGCGATGCCGGAACGAGAATAAACCGCTGTGGCTGGTGCCGTTCCGGGTCAAGCAGGAGGAGTTGCTGCGGGTATCCGACGTGCTGGAGCAGATTCAGATGGGACGAATCCTGCGGGAGGGCTTTTTCTGGCCGTTCGATCTGGTCCGGAGCGATGAAATGCAGGGATATGTGCTGCATCCCTTCAGCATGGATGCGTATCCCTCTGTCCGCCGGTTTTTTTTGCCCAGCTCTGACACGCCCAGGTGGACCATTGCCGTCCATCTGTTCCAACGCAGGATCGGGCAGCTGCACCGTGAGGGCCTGACGCTGAACGGCTTTGGCAGGGATCAGGTGCGCGTGGAGTATGGGACAAACCAGGTGTATCTGGTTCCGGGTGAAACAATTTCTCGGGTTTCGCAGCTCGGCGCGGCCTTTCGCGGCGACTTTCTGTCTGTGCCGCAGGTGGTGGAGCAGCAGCTGGAGAAAAATGGCATCGTGCTGGACGGGCGCGTGCGCGACATATTCTCGGCAGCGGTAATTGCCTTTTATCTGCTGTTCTATACCCATCCTTTCATCGGGGAGGAGTACAGCCACTTGATGCGGGAGCAATATCTGGAGTATTTTCAGAGTCGCCCGGTGTTTCTGTTTGACGCCGGAGGGCACAATGGAACGGGACATCATCAATTCGGCGCGGAGATAACGGCCCAATGGTGGAGAGCGCAGCCGGAGCTGCGGCAGCTGTTTTCAAATTTCTTTGCGGCGCTGTGTGCAGGACAGATCGATGAAAATGCCCCGTGGAATGACACGGAGAACTGGGTCCGCTGCCTTCTGGAGGATGCAGCCGTGAACGATAACGATAAGAGCCGCACAAGCTACGAGCTGGAGCTGGAAAAATTCCATCTGGTCTGAGGGGTAAGGCATGAGAGAGATATTGAAAGAAGTAGTCAACGAGCAGGGATTACAGATTTTACAGACGCCCGCGATGCTGCGGGCAAAATTGGAAGAAAAAGGCGATGACCGCAGCGATGCGCTGCTGTGGGGAGCTTATCCTGACGGCCTGCCCCAGCGTGGCGGATGTGGCCGTGCAGCCGGAGCTTTCCCGCGCGGAGGTCAACACGGTGATCGGCGCGGTGACCAAGACCACCATGCTGTCTGCCTCCCTGGTGAGAAGGATGGTTCAGCAGCTGCTGGATGCCGCGCAGGTGAAGCTATCGCCGGTGCCGCGGTTTCTGATCCTCGCCAACGGCAGGCACGACGGAGCGTGCTCGGTGGAGGATCAGCGGGAGGGCGAGGTCCTGCAGGCGGCTCTTGCGTCGCTGGAGACGGACACGGAAACGGCGCTCAGCGACCTGCAGACCCTGTCCCAGGCCGGGAACGCCTATGCCAGCTACCAGCTGGGCCTGTACTACAGCAGCCACGAGATGGAGGATGGATACCCAGCAGGTGGCGCAGAACTTCTTCAACTGCGCCGCGCAGCAGGGCTATGGCCCGGGCTATGGCGCCCTGGCGGATTATGCACTGAACGGGCGGCGAAAGAATCTTCGCCGGGCGGCCCAGTATTTTGGGTATCCCACATCCCTGGCGGGCCGGGACGGCAAAAGGTGGAGCAAAAACGCCGCGGACCTGTTGGCCTATCGGGGAGCAGAACGTCCGCAGCGGAAGACAGACCCCTGCTGCTGGTGGTGGTCACGCTGGTGATAACGCTGCTGGCGGGTATTTGCAGTCCTCGCGAATTTGCGATGGCGGTTCCGGCGCTGGTGCTGGAGCTTGGCTGCGGGGTTCGCTGCGTGCTGGGACTGGTTATGGACCCCACGGCTCCTACCGCTTTGTGTATGCCGCCCTGGCTGCCTGCTGGCTGCTGAACATCCTATGCCTGGTCTGAGGGGAGGCACAGTATGAGTACATCTTATTTCATGAACATCGGCGCGTATGTGGCCACGGTGATTTTTGCGGCTGCGCGTCTGGCTGTGGGAGGAGTGCTGACCGAGCCCGGCGCGCTGGTTCCGGCACTGCTGGTGCTGGGGATCCTGCTTATCCCCTTGGCGTCTAAGGGTGGATTTCAGAAGAGTACCTATCAGACCGGGCCAGCCTTTGGGCTGGCATGGGGCGTCCTTATGCCCCCTGACCCCGGCACAGCTGTCATCCGACCGGATATCCGGCGTGCTGGAGGCCAGCCTGGAAGGCCTTTCTTTCAGCTTCAAGGATAACCTGGCGGTATTCTGCATCGGACTGCTGCTGCTTAGGGACTGAGCGCCGTGCGCAAGTATTTCCCGAATGCGGCTTTGAAACGTCCTGCGGTATGCGATCCTGACTCTGATGCAGCTGCTGGCATTTGAGGGAATGTTCCGATACCTGCTGGATGCGCAGTCGGCAAGACAGCTCTGGCTGTTTGTGCCGCCGGTGCTGTTCTCGGGGCTGTTCCCTGGCCCGCGAGCTGCGGGACGGTGAGGAAAAAGTCCCGGCTGCACATCTGCGTGCTGGCCATCGTCCTTTACGCCTTTCTGACACCTGTTGTCCTGGCTGCGGTATCCTCCGGATGGAGCGACCTTTGCTCCCGCGTGGGAAAGCTTACGCATCTGGGCTGGCCTATGGTGGCCGGGGCGGTGCTGCTGGCTGCGCTGACGCTGGAAAAAGGCGCGCAAAAGCAAAGTATATATCGGGCGGCCCGGCTTCTGGTATGGGCGGCCTACATCCTGCTGCTGAACTGGCGCGCCGGCGCCATGCGGCTGGACGCGGATGATTGCTGGCGATCAGCGTGCTGGGCGTTCCGGTGGCCGGGCCGGTGTATGAGCTGCTGGAGCAGAAGGGTCAGGTCACTGCCAAATGGTATCATGCGCCGTTGGCGCTGCTGGCGCTGCTGACCGTTTCCTATGGCCCCTGGGAGGCGCGTTTATCCTGCTTGGTGGCCTGGGCGTGGATTTTGCGGATCTGCGCGATTGGGCACGCTGGCCGGAAAGTACAAGGTGGTGATGCAGGGGCTTCTGGGGCGCTGCGGCTATGCCAGGCGGCTTCGCGGCAGCTGGGCACCCGGAAGCGCGATCCCGGCCAACTGGCTTGTTGCGCTGGCGCTTCTGGCGTTTCCTGGTGTGTGTGCTGACGGTATTCCCCTATCCGTGCGATACAGGCGGCAAACGCAATGGAGAGATCTACCCGGAGAGTACAGCACGGTTTACAGGCTCTGCAATGGTGCTGCTGCGCTGGCTGCGGTCGTGGTATTCTGACAGGGAGTGAGAGAGATTTGAAGCTTGATATCAGGACCTTGAGCGCATCTCTGGTGGCCGG
>VOFK01002074.1_pt1 | contig 21887 bp, 28 predicted proteins | sample 5384121 | NCBI WGS metagenome assembly VOFK01 (sample SAMN12384730, study PRJNA508395) | human gut metagenome | isolation source: healthy gut J | host: Homo sapiens | reverse complement strand
CGCCATGATGAGTCAGGGCATTGTTGTTCGATACAAACGCAGACAGCCCCGGTAATGGACGGTAAACTTTTTTAGAAAAACCTATTGACACACGCGCCGTGCTGTGGTATTATAATCAAGCACCGTGAAACAAGCGCGTGTGTCATATATCGCGAGTAGAGCAGATGGTAGCTCGTCGGGCTCATAACCCGGAGGTCGCAGGTTCAAGTCCTGTCTCCGCAACCAACAAAAAGCTCGTTGAAACGACAAGTTTCAACGAGCTTTTTTTACTTTATGACAAAAAGTGGTAACGATCTGATAACTTTGACCCCAAAATGACCCCAAAACGGCAAAATGACTGCGCCCGGACGGCTGAATTTTTTCAACCGTCCGGGCGCTTTTTTTGTGGATAAATTTTGCGGAGTTGGCAGGTAAAAATAAGGAGCGGTCAGCGCGGTCAGCTTGCCTTGACGAGTACCAACACGCTGTTCTGCGGTACGACAATTTGTTCTTGTTTTGTGGGGAATGGGCGGGTTCTTGTATTGGCGCAGGGCTTTTTGGATTTGCTGCTTGACCTCAGAAGGGTGCTTGTTGTGTCTATTACTTTCTATGTGGATGGGGTGTTTCCTTTTGCAGCATTCGCCACAGCGTTGTGCGGCTGATGCCCAAGCGCTCGGCAGCACGTTTCTGGTTGCCGTTTTCGGCTTGCAAGGCCTGTTGCACGGCGATTTGCTCGATCTCTTCCAGCGTTAGGTCAACGGGCAGAGCGTGGGTTTGGGGAACGGCACCGGGGTAGAAGGTACATTCCCGTTTCAACTGGTCGCGCACGGTCTCCACGGAGATATAAGGCGTCGTCGTGTGCAGCACCAACTCGTCCAGCACGCGGCAGAACTGGTCGTAGTTGCCAGGCCAGCTGTACTCCGTCATACATAAGTTCGCCTCCGGCTCAAAACCGATGACTGCACGGGCGTTGCGCATATTCAGGGTACTGATATACAACCCCGACAAGCGCGGAATATCTTGCAGATGACTGCGCAGCGGCGGCATTTGCAGCATCAGGCAGTTCAGCATATCTACCAGTCGGGCATAGTGAGGGTGCATCGTTCCGGAACTGGAGCTACTGGCGACAAAGAAGAGCCGGTTGCGCTCCTGCGTATGTAGCGCCATTATGGTGGAGAACAACTCGCTGAACTGCTCGTCAGTCAGCGCCTCCACGTGGCTCATCATAAGGGTGCAGCCGTCACCCATTAGGGGGAACGGTCGCTCGCCATCAGATATTTCCAGCCGGGGCGCATGAGCATGGCACAGTCAATCTTGATGAGCGGCGCGTTAGAAAGCGGCCCTTTGGCGTAGAGCATCTGCACCATCTGGGGCTTGGCTGTGCCCGGTTCACCGTAAACGACAAGTGGGCGATTGCTTTGCAAATATTGCTCCAGTGTCAGGTTGGCGGTGGAGAAAGACTGGGTAATGCCATAGAAACTGTCAAAGAAAGTATCTACTGCCTGTTGGCGATCCGAGTAGGCGATGCCGTATTTTTTCTAGCGGGATGGACAGCCGACTCTTTTCGATTGTGACGACATGGCGCAGAGCCCCTTCCATTTGGATAGGGGTGCTCTGCAAAGCATAATGGATGCCATTCTCTTCAAGGCAGCTGCGGTGGGGCTCGGCGGTGCGCTGCATAATGGCTGAGTGTGCCTTTGCCAGCACGCTGTCGGGGGAGCTCGGGGGGGAGAGCGAGACGAACAGATCCTGTCCGGCCTCGTCGCTGACAAAGGGTGTCATAGGGCATGGCACGGATGACGTCCTGAAAAAACTGCGCCAGTTCCAGCGCTTTACGGCGGGCCAGCCCCTCCTGTACTGCGGTGTTCAGCGCATCCTCCACACTCTCGATACCGGAGGTGATGAGCAGGGCAGGAATGCCGTATTCCTGTGCCAATGAGTTAGTGACAACGTCGCACAGCACCATCTGGCAACCAGAATTTTCCAGCCCCTGCAAAATAGTGCGGGCTTCTTTCTGGTCGTGGATGGTATAAATATCCACATTATAGCGCAGTACCTCGCACAGAAACGTGGCGTTGCGGGTGATGGCCGGGAAGCCGATGACGGCGTATTTACAGTTGTGATTCTCTGCCAGCTTGATAGAACGCAGGATGTCGTAGACAGACAATGGGATGTCCACGACCTTTAAATCTGTACAGCGGCGGATAGCCTCCGCTGTGCCGCCGCGGGAGAGGATGACGTCGTACTCCTCCTGCGCAGTTTGGGCGGCGGCGATCTCTGCGCCGGCAGCCAGATTGCCGACATGTACGTCGATTTGCAAATCGTCGCAGGGATTCTGCAGCCTGCTGCATCAGGCTGGCAATACCCTCGTAAGGGGCGATGCCCAGAATTTTGATGGGGCGCATGGTAGAGGTCCCCCTTTTTATTAACTGTTTGAAATTGTAACTTTATCATAAGTGATTCGTGTTGCAAAGTCAATCGTAAAAATAAAATGGTTTCAAAAAGAAACAACAAAATAGCAGAAAACGAAACAAAAAACAGTTGACGAAACGGGACGGTAATGGTAAGATTTAGACAAATCTGAGAGACACAAGCAGAAACGATGCGGCTAAATGTACAAATGATGCAAAACGAGATGTAACAAAAAGAAACACGTAGGAGGAAAAGATGGCACGGCTGACAGTTATCGCGGACGATTTGACCGGCGCACTGGATACAGGTGTACAGTTTGCCAACCGCTGTGTTTCCGTTCGGGTGGCGGCTGTGAACGCTGCTGCCGTGCCTGAGGAAATCTTCCATGCAGATGTTGCAGTCATTGATGCGGAGGTTCGCCACAAGACATCGCAGCAGGCCTACAATATCTGCTTGGGACTTGTGCAGCAGGCGCTGCGCGGCGGAACAGACACCGTTTACATCAAAACGGACTCTGGTCCTGCGAGGCAACATCGGCGCCATGTTTCAGGCGGCGCTGGATGCCGGCGGTGCGGCGGCTGCATACTATGCACCGGCGCTGCCGCAGATGAATCGCCTCACACGCGGCGGCATCCAGTACATTGACGGCGTACCCATCGACAAGAGCGTGTTCGGGCAGGATCCGTTTGAGCCGGTTCACTCCCCTACGTGAAAGACCTTTTTTCGGAACTGTCGGGCAGCGATCATCAGCTGCAGGCCCCGCGCTCTGCCGCCTCCGCCGCACCACGGTCAGCAAATCGTCATCTGTGATGCCGAGAAGGATACGGACTTCCGGTGCGTTGCCATGGAACTGCAGCGTACAAATGGCCTGAAAATTTTGGGCGGCTGCGCAGGGTTTGCGGCAGTGCTGCCGCCTTTTCTGGGGCTGAAGGGTGGGCCAATCAGCCTGCCCTGCATCAACGCGCCGCTCTTGGTACTTTGCGGCAGCTTGAACCCAATTACAAAGAGGCAGCTGGAATACGGTGCCGCCCACGGCGGTGTGCGTATCTCCCTGCAGAGCGAGCAGCTTGCCGCCGGCTACTTTGAAAGCCGCGCAGGGCAGGATTTCTTGACACAAATCGAGCAGCGGATGCAGGGCGGCTGCGATATGCTGATCGACACCGATGGCACCGAGACCGCCGAGGATGCTGATACAGCCGAACAACTGCGCGGGCAGATCGCAGAACAGCTGGGGCTGCTGATGGCGCTGCTGCTGGAACGCCCCGCCGCAGATAACTATCTGCCGATGATCATCGGCGGTGATACGCTGATGGGCTTTATGCAGCAGTTGCCGGAGGCAGAGATCTCACCCTTGGGAGAGGCTGCACCGGGCGCGGTGCTCTTCATGGCGCTGATGGCCGGTCATGTTTCCCGCATTATCGTCTCCAAGTCCGGCGGATTTGGAACCGAGGACCTGCTCAGCAGGATACGTCAGAATTTACAGAAAGGAACGGAAGATGAAGCAATATCAACTTGCCATGCCGCAGCAGGTATATAGCGGTGAGACTGCGATACAAGCGCTGGAAACGCTGGCATCCGGGCACGAAAAGGCGGCTGTCTTTACAGATGCGGGCATTCGGGCTTCCGGCATTCTGGAGCGCCCGCTGGCCGAACTGGACAAAGCGGCTGTACCCTATATAATTAACGATACTTTGCCCGCGGAACCTACTTGCGATCAGGCTCAGCAGGTCATCGATACCTTCCGCGAGAGCAACGCAGACCTGATTGTCGCTGTAGGAGGCGGCAGCGTAATGGATATTGCCAAGCTGGCATCCATCACGGCAGATGGAAGTTGCACGGTGCGTGACCAACTGAAAAACCCGCGTATCGGTAAAAAGACGGTCACCACCGTTATGATCCCCACCACGGCGGGTACCGGCTCTGAGGCGACGCCCAACAGCATCGTGGCGGTACCGGAAGAACAGTTGAAAGTCGGCATCGTCAACCCCGAAATGATTGCGGATGCAGTCGTTCTGGACGGAAATATGATTCGCCGCCTGCCCCGAAAAATTGCAGCCTCTACCGGCATCGACGCGCTGTGCCACGCCATTGAATGCTACACCTCCGCGAAGGCAAATCCGTTCAGTGACTTGTTCGCAATGCAGGCGCTGCGGCTCATCTTTCGGAATCTTGAAAAAGCCTGCGACGACCCGGATGCACTGGATGCAAAAGAAAAAATGATGCAGGCCGCTTTCTATGCAGGCGTCGCCATCACCTGTTCTGGGACCACGGCTGTGCATGCGCTGTCCTACCCTCTGGGCGGGCGATACCACATCCCGCATGGCGTTGCAAATGCCATTATGCTGATGCCGGTCATGCAGTTTAATAAGTCTTGCTGCAGCAAGAAATTTGCAGAGGTTTATGATGCTGTTGGAGGCACGGGAGCCGGCACAGACACAGAAAAAGGCTGACTGGGTCATCAATCAGATGGATGCTATGGTAAAGCATCTGGACATCCCCACATCACTGCAGCCTTACGGTGTGACGGAAACCGATCTGCCTCTGCTGGTAAAGGCTGGCATGGATGTACAGCGGTTGCTGGTGAACAACCCACGCACTGTCACAGCGGCAGACGCTGAGGCACTCTACCGCGCGATTCTGTAAAGGGAGAGTACTATGAAAGAAATAAAAAGGCGTTATCGTTCCAATTTTAACACCAATGCGTGAGGACGGAACAATTAACAGTGAAGAACTTGTTAATCAGATCGAAAGGCTGATTGATGCCGGAATTCACGGTATTTTTTTGTTCTGGGCACCAATGGCGAGGGTTACATCCTCGATGAGGACGAGAAGACCGAGGTCATCCGCGTAGCAGTTAATACGGTGAATGGCCGTGTACCGGTTTACGCCGGAACCGGCTGTGTCAGTACCCGCGATACGGTCCGCATGTCCCGGAAGGCCAAGGAACTGGGGGCGGATGTGCTCTCCATCATTACGCCAAGCTTTGCTGCAGCCTCCCAAGAAGAACTCATCCGGCATTATGAGACGGTTGCGAAGACGGTGGATATGCCGATACTACTGTACCAATATTCCCGAACGCACGGGCAATGCGCTGGCCCCTGCTACGGTACAGAAGCTGTCACAGGTACCCAACATCATCGGTGTAAAGGACTCCAGCGGCAACTTCGACAATATTTTGCAATACATAGAGAAAACGCGCGGCGGGGAGAAGCCATTCACTGTGCTGTCCGGCAACGATTCTCTGATTTTGTGGACATTGTTGGCGGGAGGTAAGGGAGCTATCGCTGCCTGCGCAAATGTGTTCCCGCATACGATGGTAAGCATCTACGAAAAATTCGCTGCCGGGGATATCGAGGGTGCGCGCAAAGCGCAGGACAGCATCCGGCCTTTCCGTGATACCTTCAAATTCGGAAACCCCAATACTATCGTCAAGTTGGCGGTCAAGGAGTTAGGATATCCTGTGGGTACATGCCGGGCACCCTTCAACAGCTTATCTCCCGCAGGGTTTGAGGCACTGCGTGCCACCTTAAAAGCCTGCCGCGACAACGGTTTGTATTAAAGGGGACGGATATGCGCAAGATTTTAGGTATTACAATGGGTGACCCTGCGGGCGTCGGGCCGGAGATCACGGTAAAGGCGCTGCAGGACCCTAAAGTGTATGAAAGCTGCAAGCCCCTGGTCGTGGGAGACGCGGCTATCTTAGAAAGAGCCTGCGGGTTTGTGGGTGCAAAAATGCACTATTCATCCCGTGGCCGACCCCAGCGAGGGGGCTGTACGAGCATGGCATCATTGATATCCTCGATTTGGGGCTGCTCAGACCCGAAGATTTAGCCATCGGCCAGGTCAGCGCGGCCGCCGGGGACGCGGCTTTCCGGTATGTGCGCAAAGTCATTGAACTTGCCATGGACGGCAAGGTGGATGCAACTGTCACGAATCCGCTGAACAAAGAGGCTATGAATCTTGCAGGGCATCATTTCTCCGGCCACACAGAAATCTACGCTTATTACACAGGCACCGAACATTACACGATGATGCTGGCCCACAAAGACCTGCGGGTCGTGCATGTTTCCACCCACGTTTCCCTGCGGGAGGCCTGCGACCGGGTCAAGAAGGACCGGGTGCTGGAAGTCATCCGCATTGCAGATAAGGCCTGCCGGGATATGGGGATTGCAAGCCCCCGAATTGGCGTGGCAGGTTTGAACCCCCACTGCGGCGAGGGCGGACTCTTCGGACGGGAAGAGATCGACGAGATCACCCCGGCCATCGAAGCGGCCCGTACCGCAGGTATCAACGCGCAGGGCCCCATTCCGCCGGACACGATCTTCTCGAAAGCATTGGGCGGCTGGTATGATATTGTTGTGGCAATGTACCATGACCAAGGCCACATCCCGCTCAAGGTCGTCGGCTTTGTCTATGACAGGGAAAAGCAGGCGTGGAGTGCTGTGGAAGGTGTAAACATTACGCTGGGATTGCCTATTATACGTACCAGCGTGGATCATGGCACTGCTTTCGACCAAGCCGGTACAGGCAAGGCCAATGAACTGAGCTTGAAGAACGCAATCGAATATGCTGTTCGTTTTGCAGCTAACCGCTGAAAGCGAATGGATATTATAAAGAGAAAACCATTTATAAGGAGGAAAACACAAATGAAACTCGCAAATCGAATCGGCGCTGCCGTACTGGCCACTGCTATGGTCGGCACGCTTCTCACCGGCTGCGGTGGAGGCTCCGCCTCTACGACTGCCTCCACAGGTGACGGTACTGCCACTGCCTCCTCGACGGAATCTTCCGGCGATGGGGACAACACCTACACCATGTTTATGCGTTCTACCTACGTGGACTGGATCAAGGAACTGAAGTGGTATGATGTTGCCGAGGAACGCACCGGTATCCATGTCGACTACATCTCTGGTCCCGAAGAATTCAATGATGTCTATTCTGAAATCGACCAGCGTGTTATCAGCGGCGATTTGCCCGATGCTGTTATGACAAAACTGGCCCAAACCAACGTCTACGGCCCGCAGGGCGTGTTCGCAGATTTGGCACCCTACATTGAGAAGTATGCCCCCAACCTGCAGAAGTACATTGACGACAACCCCGATTACAAGGCGCTTGTCACCGATACGGACGGCCATATCTACGGTCTGTGCAAAGAGAGACCCCCATCTTTGCAGATTTGATCGGCTATCGCGTTGACCAGTTCAAGGCGGCAGGCATTGACCCTGACTCCATCGTCACCATCGATGACTTTACCAAGGCACTGGAAACTTTGAAAGCCTACTACGGAAAAGACAACCCCAACTACTACCCGTTGACCGGTCGTGACACCGCCATCCGCTTTGCTTCGTGGTTCGGCGCAGCCAGCAATATCTCTTCTACCGAGTCCAACGGCATCTATATCAACGGCCACTACAAGGATGGCTCTATCGACATTATGAACGATGGTGCCTACAAGATGGTCGAGACCATGAAGAAGTGGTACGACGAGGGCCTGATCCAGCCCGAATGGGTCGCAGGTACTTTCGGTGAAGCCGACTGGGAGGCTGCCATGCTCAACGGCAACGGCAGTGTTTTCTACGATTACTACAACCGCGCCGAATGGTTTATGGAGAACGGTGGCCCCGACAACGACCCCAACTACCAGATGGGTGTTCTGAACTTCATCAAGGACGATAACGGAAACCCCCAGAAGATGACCGTCAGCATGAAGTACAATGACGAGTGCGTCACCGCCATTAACGCCAACTGCAGCGAAGACAAAATCAAGACGATTCTGACCTTTATCGATTATTTCTACTCTGAGGAAGGCGAGATCCTCGCCAACTACGGTGTTGAGGGCGAAAGCTTTAAGGATACCAACGGCGATAAGGAATTTATCGTAGATTATCAGACTGAAGAGGCTACTCCTGCCGGTGAGAAGCGCTGGAGTTTCCTGAGTGACCGCTTTACCGTCTGCAAGCCCGTTGACAACGAAGCCTTCTTCAAGTGGAATGCACCTCTGATCGCTGAGGCGGCGACCGGCCGCCTGTTTACCGATGAAAACCTGGGCACCTCTTATGTTCCGAGATTCACCGATGACCAGAGCAAGGAAATCACCAACCTGCTTGCCTCTGTGTACGATGCACAGATGTCTGGCATTACGCAGTTCATCGACGGCACCCGTGAGCTGACTCCTGACAACTGGGCAGCCTTCCAGCAGGAAATGAATGATATGGGTCTGTCTCGCATCGAGGAAATCCAGCTGGCAGCTTACCAAGCAATGTACGGCGCCTGATGCCTTGACAAAGGTAATACCCTGAACAATCAGCCCTGCCCGACACGGCAAACTGCCATGCGGGCGGGGTTGCCGGGGTAAAGTGAAAGGAGAATCACCATGCCGAAGCGCAAAAGCACAAACGGCGGTACCTGCCGTGCCGAAAGCATCTCTCGGTGCGCGGATAAAAAGGATATTATCAAAAAATTATCAGCTGTATCTTCTGATGATACCGGGTTTCCTGCTGCTGATTCTGTTCAAAAGATCGGACCGGTTGGTGCAATGGTGATTGCGTTTGAGGATTTCTCCGCAGCCAAAGGCGTTTTCGGCAGCACGTGGGTGGGGCTTGAAAACTTCAAGCGCATTTTGCAGGATCCATATATCTGGAAAATCACCAAAAATACAATCGTTCTGGCGTTCCTGTCCGTGGTGGTTGTATTCCCCATCCCGATTATATTTTCGCTTTTCCTAAACGAAGTTCGTACCAAGTGGGTGCGCAATACGGTACAGTCTTTGAGTTTCCTGCCGTATTTCATCTCGGCAGCCGTTATGGTCAGTATCATGTATACGCTGCTCTCCCCCTACATCGGGTCTGATCAATATCCTGATCACCAAGCTGGGCGGTACTTCCACAAACTTTATGGCAAAACCGGAATGGTTCCGGCCATTGTACGTGATACTGGAGATTTGGCAGACGTTCGGTTACTCGGCCATTATCTATATTGCTGCCATGATGAACATTGACCCTACTTTGTATGAGGCGGCAGAGATTGACGGCGCATCCCGCTGGACCAAAATGTGGCGCATCACACTGCCCTGTATTTCTACTTCTGTTATCACGATGCTTATCATCAGTGTCGGCAATATCTTCTCCGTCAACTTGATCGTATCCTGCTGATGTATAACACAGGCACTTATGTCACGGCTGATGTGATCCAGACGTATGTTTATCGCATTGCATTCCAGTCTACAGGTTTCCCGGATTACAGCTACGGCACTGCGGTCAATGTATTGAAATCCATTATTGCCTTTGTGCTGGTTTCCATCGTCAACAAGATTGCTGATAAAGTCAGTGACGCACGTCTGTTCTGAGAAAGGAGCGTATAGGCTATTATGAGTAAGCAGCCCAAGTCCCATCTCAAACGGCTGACGACGTTTGATTATATCAACAGTGCAATCCTGCTGCTGGTGGCAGTGTGTTGTGTGTATCCATTCCTGTATGTGTTCTTTGTGGCTACCACGGATGGCACCTACTTGGCACGCGGTGAGATGACATTCCTGCCGATGGGCTTTAACCTGAAAGCCTTCGGCTACATTTTGACAAATCCACGCTTCAATGTGTTCGGAGGTATGCGAAACTCCTTCATGTATACCCTGCTGGGTACGCTGTTGGCGGTTGCCTGCACCTATGTTACAGCGTATGTGCTCAGCCGCCCGCGCTTCAAGCACCGTTTCTGGTTGATGTCTCTTTTTATCATTACATGGGTGTTTGATGCCGGTATTATTCCACAGTACATCATTTATAACCAGTTCGGCTTTGTCAATAATCCTTGGGTTATGATTGTGCCCGGCGCAATCAGCACACAGTTCCTTATTATCACCAAGACTTTTTTGGAAGGCATCCCCAACGAACTGGAAGAGGCTGCTGTTGTAGATGGTGCGACTGATATCAAAATTCTGACACGCATTTTTCTACCGCTTTCCCCCCCACTGTGCTGGCAACGACAGGCTTATTCTACGCGGTCTCTATCCCAGTACCTTGTTCCGCAGATATATTTGAAAGACGATGGCCTTAAGACCATCCAGCAGGTGCTGAAAAATGTCGTCATCACTGACGGTGGTTCCGGTACAACATTCAAAAATGTAGTGCTGGATGGTGTTACGCTGAACCAGCAGAACCTGAAAGCTGCAGCAATCTTCATTGCCATGCTGCCCATCATCTGCGTGTATCCGTTCGTTCAGAAATACTTCAAAAAAGGCACTCTCATCGGCTCCGTGAAAGGCTGAGAAAGGATTGAAAAATGGCTCGTAACATTATTGATCTGCCAACGTTTGGCGATGACGGTAGACTTTACCGTGATACCGCTCTCGATTTGGTGGAATCCCTGATCCCCAACCCGTGGGAAAGCTGCCACGCACCTGATTTGCTGGAATTGGAAAACGGCGATCTGCTCTGCTGCTGGTTTGCCGGTTCCCGTGAGGAAACGCCGACATCAGCATTGCGGTGGCCCGCTTGCCTGCCGACGCCGAACAGTGGGAGCAGCCGGTCATTGTCTCGGATGACCCGACCCGCAGTGAGCAGAACCCATCACTGTTCCAAAACCCCAACGGTGACATTTGGCTGATGTACACGGCACAGGCGGCTAAAAAGCCTGATGACAACAGTGACGACAGCCTGCAGGGCACGGCAGAGATCCGCCGCAAAATTTCCCGCGATGGAGGCCGCACATGGGGCCCCACAGAGGCTGTATTTACCCGTCCCGGCTCTTTCTGCCGCCAGAAGATTCAGGTGCTTTCCAACGGGCGTTGGATCTTCAACAACTTTATCTGTGCACTGGACGGTACCCGTTTGGGCAGCGACGTGACGGTTATCCAGATTTCCGATGATCAGGGCAAGACATGGCGCGGGGTGGAGATTCCCGAAAGCCGTGGCCGTGTTCACGGCAATGTTATTGAACTGGAACCCGGCAAACTGGTCTGCCTGCTGCGCAGCCGCTCTGCTGACCATATTTACCGTTCGGAATCCCATGATAACGGCGAGACCTGGAGCGTGCCGGAGCCTACTGCGCTGCGCAACAACAACGCCAGTATCTCGGCCATCAAGCTGAAGAGCGGCGCACTTGCCATCATTTATAATGATGTCTCTTTCAATGAGGATGGTAGCCGTACCGTCTGGCCCGACCAGCGATGCCCTGTGGCAATGGCAATCTCGGAGGATGGTGGCAAAACATGGCCGTGGCGCCGCATTGCAGAACATGGTGAGGGTTTCATCGGTCCATGGAACGATGTGAACAACCGCCGCTACGAGTACCCTGTCATGATGCAAAGCAAGGATGGCAAGATTCACGCGGCTTATGCGTGGGGCCGCCGTGTGCGCATTAAGTATGTATGCGTCGATGAAGCATGGATTCGCGGCGCTAAGGTTTGCAAGGGCGCTGAGGATAATCCCGAAATGCCCTGCAACCGTTGACAACTTGCATGATTGCCCTGCGGTTTTTGCCGCAGGGCATTTTTGGTAAGGAGGCTTTTATGTTCAGCCCGGAAAAATATGTGTGCTGGCAGGCATTGCAGCAAGGCATTACTCTAATGCCGCTGGAAAATGTGCAGGGCGGTGATATGCCCGGCGACACGGTGCATATCTCAGCCCCTGTCTGCCGTCGTGTGGAGAAGCTGCTGCCGCATCTGGTCACGAAACTGGAAGAAAAATATGGTACGGACATTCCGGCCAAACTTGTCATCGCTGTCAGCGGAGGTTCAGGCTCCGGCAAGACCAGCGGTGCTGCCGCCCTGAGGGAGGCGTTGGCGATGGTCGGGTTGAAGGGATATGTGCTCTCCGGAGATAACTACCCCCGCCGTATCCCCCGGCACAACGATGAGGAGCGGTTGACAATCTTTCGCAGCGCCGGACTCCAGGCACTGCTTGCCGCCGGGGAATACACTCCGGAACGCTTCGCCGACTTGCAGCCGCTGCAGAAAAACCGGAATCGACAGTGATCCGCGCCAATGTGCGGCATACCCATGGATGCAAATCTACCAACAGGGAGGGGCGGGCCGCGCTGGCGGGATATTTGGGTCGGACTGCCGAGCAGGACTACGACGCACTGAACGCAGTGCTGGCGCAGTTCCGTGCCGGTGCGCCGGTGCTGTGGCTTAAGCGTATGGGCCGTAAAGAGTGGGAGCGCTGGTATGAGCCGAAGAACTTCGCCGATGTGGATGTGCTGCTGCTGGAATGGACCCACGCAGGCAGTGCCGACCTGAAAAATACCAATCTGAAAGTGTTTTTTAACAGTACACAAGAGGAAACCCGTGCCTGCCGTGTGGCCCGCAGCCGAGACGCCGGGGCCGACAGCCCCTTTGTAACAATGGTGCTGGAAATTGAGCAGGCAATGCTGAACCGCCGCGCCTGCGATGCGGATCTGATCCAGAACAGGGACGGAACGATGGTCGACACGGCAGCCTACGCTGCTGCACAAGGAAGGTGAACATGGTGGCAAATGCGAAAAAAGATGGGCTGTCTCTGACGCCGATGCTGAACGCTTACCCGGACAGTTTGGGCGGGACGTTACGTGACATTGCAGATTTGCTGGAAAGCAGCTGTAAAGATGCTTTCGGTGCGTTTTATATTCTCCCCAGTGTTTTCAACACAGATCTCGACCGCGGCTTTTCGGTTGTAGACTACAGTTTGAACGAGTTGCTGGCGACGCCGCAGGATTTGGAGCGCATCCGTGCTTTGGGGAATACGGCTGAAACTCGATTTTATCCTGAACCACGCCTCGGTCCTGTCACCGCAGTTTCAAGATCTTTTGAAAAATGGGGAAATGTCGAAATATAAGGACTTCTTCATCGACTGGAACGCGTTCTGGGCGGGCTGCGGCGAGATGACGCCGGGGGATATATACAGCCGACACCGGAGTGCTTGCATAAGATGTTTTTCCGCAAACCAGGGCTACCCATTCTGATGGTGCGTATGCCCGATGGCACCGAAAAACCCTACTGGAACACATTCTACCAGCAGGTAGACTACCCTTGCCCCTGATGCGCGGGAGTTGGTGTCCGAACTGGGGATGCAGTACCGATCTGCCTGTGTCCTGACAGAAAGTCTGCGGATCCAGTTGGCGGCGGGTAAGCGCCCGGCAGAACTTGATCTGGGACGCTGGGAAACGTTGCGTGTTCCCCTGACCGACCTGTTGGAATCCCGACGCCGCTATTTGGGGCAGATGGATTTGAATGTGGCTTCGCCATTGGTGTGAAATTTTATGCCGACACGCTGCACATGTTGGCAGGGTATGGAGCCTCTATCGTGCGGCTGGACGCTTTCGCTTATGCGCATAAGGCCGTGGGGGAACGTAACTTTTTGAATGAACCAGGTACATGGAGTCTTTTGGCACGGCTGCAGACAATAGCGGATGCTGATGGTGTGACCCTGCTCCCGGAAATTCACGCATCCTATGGGGAAAAGTCTGAAAGCTGGCCGCCAAAGGCTATGCCGTCTATGATTTCTTTCTGCCGGGGCTGATGATTGATGCCTTGGAGCGGGGCAGTGCAGACACGCTGGCCGCATGGGCACAGGAAATCCTCGACAAGCACATCCTGACCGTGAATATGCTGGGGTGCCACGACGGCATCCCGATGCTGGATCTGAAAGGGTTGCTGCCGGAAGAACGCATCCAAAACCTCATTGATCTGATTGTGACGCGAGGCGGTATGGTGAAGAACCTGCACGGCCAGAAAAATGTCTATTATCAGGTCAATGCCACCTACTACAGCGCTCTGGGCGAGAGTGATGCAAAGCTGCTGCTGGCACGGGCAATTCAACTGTTTATGCCCGGAAAACCGCAGGTGTGGTACCTTGATTTATTCGCGGGCAAAAATGACTGTGAGGCAGTGGCTCGCGCAGGCGAGGGCGGCCACAAAGAAATCAACCGTACAAATCTGACGAAAGTGCAGATTGCCGAGGCACTGGAAAAGCCGGTCGTGAAAAAGCAGCTGGAATTGCTACGCCTGCGCCGCAACTGTCCGGCCTTTGCGCAAGGAGCAAAGGTTCAAATTGAAAGCTGCGGCCCGGAATTGACGATTGAGTGGAGCTGCAGCGGCCACATCGCCCGTCTGCAGGCTAATCTGCAAAAGTTGACTTACAGGGTCGAAATAGAGTAGGAAGAAAAGCTAACTGATGGAAACTACAAACAGCAGGGCGTGCGGAGGCGTTGCATTATAGAATGCAGATGTCAAGACGGTCTGTGCAAATGATTAAAGACAACTGGACGTACCGAAGGATACTCTAAGAGGAAAAAAGTTCTTGGAAACCAAAGCGTTACAGCTGAAATGATATGTACGTACTCTTACCGACGTGCAATTTCCTGCGAGGGTAAAATTGAAGAAATAGAAATAAGTTCGATTAATTGTTGGTGGCGATTATGAAGTTTACGGAGCTGAAAAGGCTGAAAAACTCTGTTAAAATCTCAGTGAATAAATAACAACGCCCGGACGGCTGAAATTTTCAACCGCCCGGGCACTTTTTGTGGATAAATTTTGCGGAGTTGGCAGGTAAAAATAGGAGCGGTCAGCGTAGTCAGCTTGCCTTGACGAGTACCAACACGCTGTTGTTTGGTACGACGATTTGTTCTTGTTTGGTGGGAATGGGCGGGTTCTTATATTGGTGTAGAGCTTTTTGGATTTGCTGCTTGACCTCCAGCAGGGCGGCATCCAGCGTGGGGGCTTGTGCGGTAACTTTGGGGAAGTCAGGAACATGGGCGGTGCAGCCGTCCGGGGATAAGGTGCAGAGTACAGGGTAGGGCTGGTTCTCAACGGAGATGCTGTACTGCATCCCGAACATATCGTTCATCTTGTCCATCTCGCGCCGCTTATGTTCGTCCATGCTGTGGACATAGGTGTCCATTGTGAATGCTACGGGTAATGGCCGAGAATGGCCGACAGGGTCTTGTAGTCCATGCCGCGCTCCAGCGCACGGGTGGCAAAGGTATGCCGCAGGGCGTGGAAGGTAAAAAGTGCCCGATGTCAGCATCTTTCAATAGGCGGTCGTAGTAATCCTTGAAGGTTTTCTGCTCAAAGTAGTGTCCAAACTCGTTGGTGACGATGAAGCCATCGTCGGTGTACTTATCCCCCCCTGCCCGAATCTTGTCTTGCTCCTGCTGTTTTTCTTCCAGCGAGTGAGTTCGTCAACCATTGTTCGGGTCAGCGGAACCGTGCGGCGGGAGTTTTTCGTTTTTGGGTGTGCCGAATACGATTTCGGTTTTGTTCTCGCCATCGTGGGCTTCGTACTTGGCAAGGCGGTTGATGGTACGGCGGACATGGAGTTGGGCGGTGGAAAAGTCGATGTCCTCCCACTTCAGTGCCAGCAATTCACCCATGCGTAATCCGGTACACAAAGTCTAAACGGATAAACACACCATAGCGGTGGCGGTAGCTGGCCTGCACCAGCGCCCGCTGCTGGTCGTTGGTAAATACGCTGATTTCGGGCTTTTCTCCGCTGGGCAGGGTCACGGCATCGCAGGGATTATAGTGACCAGTAGACGCTCTTTACAGCTTGCTGTAAGCACTTATGCAATGCCATGTGGTAGTTGCGCAAGGTCTTGGGGGGATAAGCCTTCCTCGCGGAATTTGTAGTTGTAAAACTCCTGCAAGGTGTGCGGTTCTAATTTCTTTAATAAAATCTTTCCCAGTACACAAAAGTGCTTGTTGAGATAACTGCGGTAGCTGGCGTAAGTAGATTGCTTGACGGTGTCCTTCATATAGGTGTCCAGCCAGTATTCATACCATTCGCCAAATGTCACCGACATCGGATCGCGCCAGCCCTGTGTGCGGACTTCATGGGCTTGCTGCTGCAAAATGGCGATGGCCTCTTGTCTGGTGTTACAGCAGGTGGATGTACGCCGGGGCTTGCCTGTCTTGTAGTCGATTCCGGCAGATAGCCGCACCTCCCACCGCCCGTCTGTACGCTGACGGATGTTGCCCTCGTTATGACCGCGGCGCAGGGATGTTTTTAGATGTGTCTTTCACGTTGCATCGTCTCCTTTCGTGACACAAAGACTACCACAGGTACGACCACAAAGCTATTCATCAGACCCGACAATCTTCGGGTTCTCGTTTTGGGCTTTATTGACCTTTTTTGCCGTTCAAGCCAACCCAGTAACTCATCCCGCCGCACTAACAGTCGGTTTCCAATGTGGAACGCAGGAAAAAGTCGCGTCATGAAATATCCGATAGGTAGTCGAGCGTGAGATACCGAAGTAAGTTTGCACCTCTTTGGGACTTACAACATTGGGTAAATCTTGAAATGCCGTGTTCATGGGTTCCTCCTATGTAAATAATTTATAAAAAAGGTCTTTACTATATAGCCGCTGAGAACGGCGAAAATTACGAGGTTTTTTTAACTGTTTAGAAAAAGTTCAAATTCTTAGAGAGATACCAAATCATATCATACAGACCGGCAGTTGCAACTTTTGCAACTGTCCTCAAAATTTTTGGAAAAAAATTATCGCTACTATATAGCCACTGGGGAAGGGCAAAAGGCAACGTTCGCTGAAAAAATAGTGAAATTTTTTCATTAAATTTCAGTATAACAGTATAACTTGTAGGATTCCTGCAAGTTTAGAGATGTAAAGCGAAGAATTTTTTCTCAAGAACTGGCCTAAACGCCAAAATTACACTTCAAAACCAGCATACCACCTATTGTGCTAAAAACCCTTGCACTTTTTTTACAAAATATCTAAATCCATTTTAACAGGCAACGGGGCAAAAACCCTACCACATTACTCAAAATAAAACAGGCAAGCCGCAGATTAAAACGGCTTGCCTGTTTTAATGACGATGGTGACGGTAGACGATGTTTATGGGATATGGGTAGGGGTATGCAAGAAAGACCGTCACCATCGTCATCACCGTCACGCTTATAGTGAAATGACGCTTGTAGTTTACTACTGCTCGAAACAAAAATAGTGATATTACGAGAAACACAAAATCAGAATGACGCAGATGACGCTAATGACGCTGAATCTGGGATTATGGTATAGGGATATCCTCAAAACAGCGTCACAAGCGTCATCAGCGTCACTATCGTCACGCAAGAACAGCGAGGGGGTCTGGGGAACACCCCAGAAATGCGTTTGTGGATATCCAAACGCTATGCTAGCAAAACATGTCTGCCACCAAAACGATGACAAACAAACCCGATACCCGCACAAATTCGTATATGATCTCCAGAGTGAATCAGTTTAGATTCATCCAAAAATCTTGACTCGAAAAAATGAATCAGTTCTGATTCACACTGCAATTAGAACTCGTGTTGCAGAACGAAGAAAAATCGCTCGTTTACGGGCTTTTCCTGTGCAGAACTCATTAAGGAGCAGGCACAAACAGCATGGCTGTTTTCCGGAGAAGTCCGCCTAAATTCGTTTTGCCAACAAAAAATGCTCTATAAATCGAGCCACTGCTGCAAAGCAAGTGCCTTTTTTGCATTATATAGTAGATTTTACAGTTAAAATACAGTATAATCAAAACAAGATCATAGCGATAAGTTCCCGCCCAATGTTCTTGCAGACAGGAGTTGAAATCATTGACAAAGATTATTCATTGTGCTGACCTGCATCAATGCGACCCTGTGGCGGCATTATGAATATGGTCTGAAAATGCCCCGACAGGAGAATTTGGAAAAAATCGCACAAGCGTTAGATGTTCCGATGCAAATGCTGTTTCCTATCGACACCTGCACCCCGGAGGGAATTGCCACGTTGCGGCTGAATAATGCAGCTGCAATTTTGGCAGTATGGAAATCGTCGAGGTTGACGGAAAGCGTCAGCTTGAAATTCCCCAAAACGAATTTTCGAAAACCGCAACAGATACGCTCCATACAGTTAAGCAACTGCTGGACAAAATCACTTGGGATGATGGTGTTAATTTGACAGCAGAACGCTTTCTATGCAGCCGTTATGCGGTTCCTAGAGAAATGGGCGCAGAAATCAAAGAAAAACGTGAGCTATGGAAAGAAATTTTGGACGGACGTATGGACGAAAGTTCTATACCTGAAGGTGAAAGCTGGTTGTACCTGGAAGATACTGCGGGGCTCTATAGAGAAGCCACCTATCGCCTGAAAATATGGCGCTGCTGGATTATATTACGGAAATGTTATAAAACAAAAAAGAAATCAAACAATAAGCACCACCAAGTTAAACTTAGTGGTGCTTATTTGCTTTCGCAGTTCAGACCTTTCCGGCATCCCCGGCGCTTTTATAACTTGTGTTTTCCAGTTCTTCTACAATGCTTACGCTGGCGTGGAACCCAGATACGGATACGCCCAGCTCGATCATGCGCAAAAAGCGGTATCAAAGATGCGGATGCCGCCGCCGCCTTGATCTTTACCTTCGTCCGCCGACGCATTTTTTCATCAGTGCCACATCCTCAAAGGTTGCGCCGCCGGTGCCAAAAGCCCGTGGACGTCTTTATGAAACGAGGGCGGACCTCCCGCGCGATGGAACACACAGCGCGCTTTTCCTCCTCGGTCGGGTAGCAGTTCTCAAAATCACTTTCGAGATCACCTTGCACCGCGGCATTCTTCTACAATGCAATGCCGGCCATCTCATGCTCAATAAAAATCGTAGTTCTTCTTCAGCTTTAAGCGTAATATTGATAACATAATCGATCTCATCCGCGCCATTGGCAATCGCATCTACGGTTTCGTATTTTTTGACCTTGGCGTACCTCTGCCCCAGGGGGAAACCAAATCGCCGCGCCCACATGGACCGATGTTCCCGCCAACAGATCCTGCACGGGGAACGGGAGCCGGATTGATCGCCACCATGGCGAAGCCGTACTCGCGAGCCTCTGCACAGAGTTTCAAAATCCCCGCGCTGCGCATAAGCGCGCGCAGCGGGTATGGTCAAAGTAAGCTGCCAATTCGGCAGGCGTAATAGGATTCATAACAAAGCTTTTTTTCGTGTGCGGCAGCAATCTTTACAAAAACGATGCTGTTTTACCGGGGTCAACAAGCCAGCCCGCCGTAGACCTCGCCGGTTTTGCCCACCATGACCATGCAGCCGGGGCTCATGCGGTGGGCAGCCATCCGATGCGGTATTACCTGCGGGTCTGGCACGGCCAACGCAGAGCAGCATCTGCCGTTCCGTGCCGGTGTATGTGCCCACCGCTTTGACCATCGCTGGAGCGCTCGTGGCGGGAAATTTCAACCGCAATTTCCTGCCCCTGGTAATGATGATCGTCGGCATTTTGCCGGCATTGCTGCCGTACATAATTTGTCGATAACCGAGGTAACGCCGTTGTGACAAGACCGTACAAAACGGCATCGACAGAGCCAAACACAGGCCAACCTAACAGGATGACTACAAGGTCTATCGCACCGGTCACAACGCCGACCGACACGGGCGCACTTTGATCGACACAACAAGAATCGGTGCCGCCGCTGACGATCCCCGCATATGTGCGCCACGTGCCGCCCCATGTGATACCCGCAACAGGCCGCCAGCAAGCGGATCGCCGCCGCAGCCGGCTGGTCTGCAAGACACATCCTGAGGTACACCACAGCATACCGATGACGGTTTTCAGAAAGGCGCGTCCCAATAAAGCGGAAACCAAGCAGAACCAGGCACATTCAGCAACCAGCGGTGATGCCGATGGGGAACCCCCACAGATAGTTGCCCAAAGGCAAGACCCGACAGGCCCTCGCCGGTGTAAAGTCCGCGCCCTTGGCAAATAGCAGATGCTCAGGGCATACAGAAACCCTCGCGACCAGATTATCACAGCTGATCCGTTACAAGGGTCTGCGCTTTTTCTTTCATCATAGAACACTGTCCTTTGAAAACGAGGGAGCTTGCGGAAAGCGCTCCTCGCCGTGTGGTTACTCAATCGTTTTAATTTCGGAGTGCATGGGCGATGCCGTCATTTTTCACGGTGCCTGCGACCATATCGGCACAGGCGCGCACCTGCGGCAGAGACATTCCATTGCCACGCCGATACCGGCCAGCTGCAGTATTTTCAAATCGCTCGGCATCTCCAAAGGCAATGGTTTCCTCCGGGTGAGTACCGATTGCCGCACACAGGGCAATGGATGCCGTTTTCTTCTGCCGCCGGATCGGCTCATCAGATCCACCACGGCATCTCCCCAGCGCTTTGTCCGGCAATGCATCTGCCGCAGCAGTTCCTTCTTCCTCCTCGTTCACGAAGGGGATGACCTGATATATGCGGCGGGTTTCGCAAATCGGAGATGTCACGCACAGCCGGCACCAGCGGTGCCGATTTTTGCCTCGCTCAATCTCCATGCGGGAGTCCACGCAGTTGGCGTACACATCCAGGTCTTTCTTTTCTTTTTTCGGGTGGAAATGATGCAGAAGCCAGCAGTTCTTTTTTCTTCTGCAAAAACTGTTTAATGCCGACAACTTATGTTTCTCCGGCACGACGTTAAGCCATGAACATGTCATCGCATAACACGAAGGGCGCGTAGCAACCCGGTCTATGCGTGATCTTGGCAGCCATCGAAGCGCGGGCGCCGGCTGGTATCATGAAGACGCCATCAAGTGAAACCTGATCCAGACGCGTGGAGCATAATCCGTCATCATGCATGGCGGACCGTTTGCCAATATCGCGCATGGCTGCAACTCTGTGCTGGCGCGACGAAGATGTCTGAAGCTGGGATTACACGGTGACGGAAGCTTGATTCGGAAGACGTTCATAGTTCCTTTTGCGATCTTCATCCCGAATGTCATCGTTAATTCATCCGTGCGCTGAAGCAATGGCGGCGTGGAATTCGAACACCTGAAAGAGGAAATGTATGAAAGATGCCGGAGCGGTTGTGCCAACCTGGCTAAGCCATTGAATGCGCGCTCGGCCTTCCTGCGTGACGCTATCAACGGTCGGTCAGCGATACGCAGGCGTCGCGCTGGAGAACCAGGTGCGGAAAACGCATTGAACCGACGGCCTGTGGTTCTCAGGCATGGGAGCCGGCGGCGAAGCCGCTCGCCCGCATCGTCAAAGAACAGGGCAAACAGCTATCATCCGCTGTAGCGTGAGGTCACTTCGACGCCACGAGTTCCAAGATCGAAACGATCGCTGTAAGACATGCTATGGCGTGACGGCGTGGGATTACGCAAAATTGAAAAGGGCACAGCCGATGAGATCGTGAAGCAACGATGGGACAAGATGCTTTTAGTGCGGCATGGCCAAGACACCGACTCTCTTTGAGCGACGACAAGCGGCGGCTCGGGCGTTTCCTGCATCACCGTATGTACTCCGTCCGTCACGCCGGTGCCGCGGGTTCATCGTTGCGGAAAGCAAGTTTCGACCATGCCGGGCCTGCCTGAAAGAATACGGACGAAAACGACGATCAGGATCGATCCATCTCCGCCGTCATTTGCGGTATTCGCGTCTTTAGAATGTGTTATTGTGATGCCGACAGCGATTGGCGATGATTTGCGAACAGAAACAGAATACGGAATATTCGCCCGTCAGCGGAGAAAGGCATATTTCAGCAAGAAACAGCAATCGAAACGAAGGCCACTGA
>VOFK01002304.1_pt1 | contig 21909 bp, 31 predicted proteins | sample 5384121 | NCBI WGS metagenome assembly VOFK01 (sample SAMN12384730, study PRJNA508395) | human gut metagenome | isolation source: healthy gut J | host: Homo sapiens | reverse complement strand
AAACAGATGTGCATATCGATAAGTGATATCAATGCTCTCATGTCCCATTCGGTCTGCAATTGCCAATACCGTAAATCCCATATTGATTAACAACGACACGTGGGGAATGTCTCAAATCATGCACGCGGATTCGCTTCACCCCAGACACTTTCGATCCTCTGTTCATTTCATGATGCAGATAAGATTTGGAAATTGTGAAAATCCGTTCGTCCTCTTTCGGCTCATACAGCATTTTCAGATAATCCTGCATCTCATCACATATAAATTGTGGCATCTTGATAAATCTGTTACTTTTAAATGTCTTTGGTAGGGTAATCACATCTTCCCGGTTTAATCTTTGATATGATTTGTTAATTCGCAGTGTATGCGTTGTAAAGTCAAAAATCCGCTGGTGTCAGGGCAAGCAACTCACCCTTCACGGATACCACACCAGTAAAAGCATTTCGAAAAGCGTAGTAAGAAACTGGTTTATCCATCATCACATCTGCAAATTTCAAATACTCTTCTTTCGTCCAGAACAACATTTCCTTATATTCCTCTATTGCTATATTTCCAGCTTTCTGTGCCGGATTAGAAGGCAAATGATAAAAATCAACTGCATGATTGAAAATGGCACTTAACTGGCTGTGGATTTTCCGCAGATATGAAGCAGAATACCCTTTTCCATTCGCTCTCTTAAATGCAAGCAAATGATTCTGCCATGCAATCACATCTTTTGGTTCAATTTCTGCAATCTTTCTCTCCCCAAAGTATGGAAGAATTTTTGTTCTGGCAATATTATTCTTAGTTCCCCATGTGTTATCCCGGATTCGTTCCTTTTTATCTTCTACATAGATTTCATAAAAACTTGCGAAAGTCATATCCAGTTTTGCATCATGCTTTAACATTTGTTCGTGTTCCCACATCTGCGCTTCTCGCTTCGTAGGAAATCCTCGTTTTGAAGTCTGTTTCGTTTTCCCTGTCCAGTCGGTATACCGATAAACCACTCGCCACTTCCCAGTGACATTATCTTTGTAAATACTCATACAAATTCTCCTCTCTCTTACACTTCGCTGTAACATACTTTTTTGCGGAAATAATTGGTGTTTACTCTTCCAGCTACCGTAAGATAACCCAGCTTCTGTAATTCTTCATTTAGCTGTTTGACAATCTTATAAGCATAAGACTTGGAAACACCCAGTTCCGCTGCAACTTCTTCTACTGTCATAAAAGTTCTGTTCGTCACATCGCATCTCTCCTTTCTATCTTAACGTATTTTGTTTAAGTCATTACATTTGCATGATACTAAACATTTTAATTTAAGTCAAGCGGTTTCATAAGAATATTAAATTCTTTTTGTTTAAGTTCTTCTTGCTATCCGAAATTGCTCATGCTATACTGAACCTAAACAGAATTGTTTTATTTTCTTCATCAATTAATTATGGCAACACGAATGACCACTCTAAGGAGGCAAACAAAAAAATGGCAATCGGACAACGTATCAAATATTTTTTTCGCAACCGCAAAGGCATGACACAAAAAGCAACTCGGAGAGCAACTGGGATTCAAAGGAAAAACCTCAGATGTCCGCATGGCTCAGTATGAATCTGAAGCCAGAGTTCCTAAAATCGATCTTGTAAAACAAATGTCTCAGATCTTTGATGTCAATACTCATGCTTTAACAGTTCCAGATATTGATACTCACATAGGTCTGATGCACACACTATTTACACTGGAAGATATGTGTGGTCTAAAGGTAAAAAATATAGCTGGGCAGTCTCATCTCTGCCTTGACTCTTCCATATCTGCTCCCGGCTCAACTGTTGATGAAATGCTTCGTTCATGGATGGAACAGGCTGACAAATTGGAAAACGGTGAAATCAGCAAGGAAGAATATGATGAATGGAGATATAAGTACCCGGAACCGGATACCCTTACCAGAAACGTGCCAAGATACCATCTCAGGAATTGAGTGATTACCTCGTAAAAGAATTGACTAAAAATGAAAAATAAGAAGAAGAAGAAAAAACCTTACCGATATTCAGTTTTTTACTTCTGAAAATCAGTAAGGTTTCTTTATATACGTTATGAAATAAAATTTTTATCTCTTGAATAATCGCAAAATGTTGCCATTTTGTTGCCAATCACTAAGCAAATTTGCTTGAAACCCGCATAAATACTGGCATCTTGTGATTGTGTGGATTATTCAAACTCAATCGTTCCCGGTGGCTTACTGGTCAGGTCGTAGAATACTCGATTGACCCCCTTCACCTCGTTGATGATTCTGTTCATTACCTTATTCAAAACTTCATACGGGATCTCTGCCGCCTCTGCAGTCATGAAGTCTACAGTTGTCACCGCTCTTAAAGCTACCGCATAGTCGTATGTTCTCTCATCACCCATAACGCCGACACTTCTCATATTTGTCAATGCTGCTGCGAAGTACTGGTTGATGTTCTTATCAAGACCTGCGTTAGCAATCTCTTCACGATAAATAGCATCTGCATCCTGAACAATACGAACTTTTTTCTTCTGTGACTTCACCGATGATACGGATTCCAAGTCCCGGACCCGGGAATGGCTGACGGAATACAAGTCTTCCGGAATTCCAAGCTCAAGACCTGCCTTGCGGACTTCATCTTTGAAGAGATCACGAAGTGGTTCAATGATTTCTTTGAAATCTACATGCTCCGGAAGTCCTCCTACGTTGTGGTGGGATTTGATCACTGCGGATTCTCCGCCAAGACCACTCTCTACAACGTCTGGATAGATAGTTCCCTGTGCAAGGAAATCCACTGCACCAATCTTCTTTGCTTCTTCCTCAAAAATACGGATAAATTCTTCTCCGATAATCTTACGTTTTGCTTCTGGTTCTGTAACGCCTGCTAGCTTATCGTAGTATCTCTGCTGCGCATTTACGCGGATAAAGTTCAGAGGTCAAACTGACCTTCCGGTCCGAATACGCTCTCAACTTCATCGCCTTCATCTTTACGCAGAAGACCATGATCTACAAATACGCAGGTAAGCTGCTTTCCGATTGCTCTGGATAACAATCCTGCTGCCACTGAAGAATCTACTCCGCCTGACAGTGCAAGAAGTACTCTTCCGTCGCCGACTTTTTCGCGGATCTCCCGGATTGTATTCTCTACGAATGCATCCATCTTCCAGTCGCCTGCACATCCGCAGACACCTAATACGAAGTTCGATAACATCTTAGTTCCTTCTGCTGTGTGAAGTACTTCCGGATGATACTGGATTGCATATAATCCTGCTGCTGTATTCTCAGCTGCTGCTACCGGACAGTCTGCTGTGTGTGCTGTGATCTCGAATCCAGGTGCAACCTGTGAGATATAGTCAAAATGGCTCATCCAGCAGATGGTCTTCTCAGATACACCTTCGAAAATCTTGGAATCTTTTCTTATCTACCAGCACCTCTTGTCTTACCATACTCACGTACCGGAGCGGATTCTACCTTTCCTCCAAGTACATGCATCATAAGCTGTGCACCGTAACATAATCCAAGAACCGGGATACCAAGTTCGAACAATTCTTTTTTATATGTCGGGGAATCTGCTTCATAACAGCTGTTTGGTCCGCCTGTCAGGATGATTCCCTTCGGGTTCATTGCTTTAATCTTTTCGATATCAATCTTATAAGAGTAGATCTCGCAATAGACATTGCATTCTCTGACTCTTCTGGCGACCAGCTGATTGTACTGTCCACCAAAATCAATGACAACTACCAGTTCTTTTTTCACAAGAATTCCTCCTATTTGTTTTCTATATGGCTAATCTCTATTATAAAATAGAAGACCTGTTTTTACAAGAGACTTCTATCTTTTCTCCGATAAACCAGACTTTTTTCTATCATAACTAGCAACTATCTGCTGACAAACGTTTTCTATCCTATACAATCGCATTTTTTCTTCCAACTTCCCTTTGAAATACCGGATCACGAAACACATTGCCCGAATACCCAGTCGATCACCATCGCAACCCAGATACCGAATACACCCATGCCCAGATATTTTCCAAGCACGTAACTGAATCCGATCCGGAATATCCACATGGATATACTTGAAATATACATACACGCTTTCGCATCTCCCGCTGCACGGAATGTTGCAGGCGAGGCTGAACGCAACCGGCCAGATAAATATCGCACCGATTCCGTGGAAATGTATGATATCCACCGTCGTCTTTGCTGTAAGATCGGACAGGTTATATGCATTTAATATAAATGGCAGTAAGGAGAATATGAATAATACCATCGCTGTCATACTGACATAAGTAATAACCATTAATTTTTTATTATAATACTTTCGCCTGTTCATAATCACCAGCACCCACACATCTTGAAATAACCGGTATGATTGCCAGCGTAATTGCCATTCCCGGAAGGATCTGGAACAATGCGATTGCATTTGACACCGCATTTGCCGCAATCGCATAAGTTCCGAATGTCGATACCAGACTGAGTACGATAATCTTTCCAAGCTGGAACATGCTGTTCTCCAGACCATTCGGCACACCGATACTTAGAATCTTCTTAACCATTTCCCAGTTAATTCGGTAACGCCAGGTCCGTTCTATGTGAAGTGTCCGTTTCTCATCACACAATAGCGCAATTATAATAATCGCCGCCGTCATCCTTGACACCAGTGTCGGAATCGCAACCCCTTCCGTTCCACGGTGAAAACCATAGATCAGAAGTGCATTTCCTCCTATATTAATAATATTCATAATGATCGATATCTGCATTGTCACTTTCGAATTGCCCATTGTACGGAAGATTGCCGCTCCTGCGTTATACAATGCCATGAATGGAATCGATGCCGCCACGATCAGCAGGTAAATGTCTGCATGATGCATCACATCCTGGTCGATTTTTCCAAATACTGTATGTAAAATAAAGGATTTTCCCAGATATACAAGCACTGTAATGCCGATTGCACAGATCGTGATAAACCATACCATCTGCGTTGCCGACTTACAGGCTTCTTCCCGTCTGTCCTGTCCCAGGAACTGCCCCGCAACGACTGCTCCTCCCGTAGCCAGTGCTGAAAAATGCATTGATCAACAGCACCATAATCTGATCTACCAACGATACTCCCGACACCGCCGCCTCGCCGACGCTTGCGATCATGATGGAATCCGCCATTCCAACCAGTACCGCCAGAAGCTGCTCGACCACTAACGGCAGGATCAATGCCAACAGTGCTTTATTGTCAAAGAAATATGCCTGTCGTTTTTCTTTTTTTGCTTTTTCCCATTTCCCATTTTCCTCTCCCCGTAATATTTATATATCTACAGTACCTGCCACCGGCAGCTTCTTCCGAATGCATAACAATACAGTAATCCTGCCACTGGCGGCTTTTCTTGCATACTTTGGTATACAAAAAAAGTCCCCCAACGTATACTTTATTATACGCTGAGGATTCTTCTCACACAATATCCATCCCCGCAGAAATTTTTACTAAAATTTTCACTAAAAATTCCCACGGTATCTTTTGTCAGACTGCAGACGCTTTTATTGTCCGTCCCTTTTTCAACATAACTGCAACCCTACGCAGCTACAAATTTATCCAGTTCTTTCCAGAGATCTTCGCATTCTTCTTCATATACTTTCAGTTCTATTTTATGGTCAAATCCAAGATTCATAAGACCTAACAGGGACTTTGCATCTACAATATATCTACCCCGTTTCATATCCATATCAAAAGGATATTTTTCTACGATCTTTACAAAATCTATCACATCACCGGATTCGAAAAAATAACTTTTTTCGTACTCATTATTGGTCCCTCCTTTTTTCTTATCGGAACCATATTAACACTCTCATGCATTTCCACAAGGGGAAATATTTAAAAAGATGACTTTTTGACTGAAAATGCATTTTTTTAATGTTTTTCACTATCTAACCGTTCTTTTTTCCGGTATTCAAGTGGCAACATTCAGTCTCTTCCTTTGAACACGCGGCTCATGTATTTTCGGATCGGTATAACCTGCCAGTTCCGCAATTTTAGTCAGCTTCCAGTTCGTTGCCGTCAGAAGTTCTTTTACACGTTCAATCCGGTACCCACGGATCGTCTCTGTAAATGTCCGTCCGTCTCTTTTCGAAACTGAGTGCTCAGATATTCTTCCGTCACATGTAGCTTTTCTGCAATCTCTTCCAATGTAATACCCTGATCATAATATTCTCGGATATTCTCCAGTGCCTTTTTGAATCAGAAGACTCATATCGTTTTCCGCTTCGTCTTTGCTCGTCAGATATTCAAAAAAGTATCCACTTTTCTTCCACATCTGTCCATCCATTTGCCCTGGAAATCCACTGAAGAAATGTCTGTCCTTTTCTCTGTGCCTGTACCGCCCCGGTTTCCGCTGCCATCTGGATCAGAACCAGTGGTACAATTCGGATACAGCCCACTCGCCAACCCCTGCGGGGTACATGGAAGTTCCCTGCAATAATCCCGGTATCTGGAAAACTATTTTTTTCAATCGTTTCGCATCTTTATTCAGTAATGCTTCCTGGCTTCTTTTTCAAGGTTCACCGGATATTTATATGGATATAATGCAATTTCCTGTATCTTTTCCTTACAGATCAATGTTCCTTTTTCAATATCAGATTCCATTCTGCCGCATGATCTAGTTCTCCTGACCGCTTCGTACATATTACCGAATCCGTTGCTGACCGCCCATGTACAGATCACCCTTCCGCGCACCGTATTGCAGATCATCGGAACAATCGTCTGTTCCAGATACTGATAGGTCTCATGTTCATTTCCCATATGATAAAAAAGGACCACAAAACTCTGACGTCCGTACATCTCGATGGTATAGGCACAGAAATCCTGTTGCTGATTGAAGATTTCCAATTCTTTCAGCATCTGCAAAGCACTTGTTCTTTATATTTCTCATAATTAGAACTCATGCCGATACCAAGAACACCAATCCGTTCCTCCGGTGCAATTCCGTATCCTTCCTTTTATAAGGTCTCCTATCTGCTGATCATCTTTGATCTTCCCGGCCATCGCATTCAGGAAAATGTATTCCAGATTCAGAATGTGTTTCCACTTTTCTCGCTTTCCAGCTCTCTTCTCAGCCTTCCCAGTACATTACGCACTTCGTAAACTTTCAACGGTTTGACCAGAAAATCTACAGCACCAAGCTCCATCGCACGTTTCGCATAAAGGAATTCCGGGCAGGAACTTGTAACCACAATTTTTGCAGGATATCCCTCTTCTCTGCAATGCCTCGATCATCTCGAATCCATCCATCTCCGGCATCCGAACATCCGTAAATATCACATCCGGTGTGAGATTATCCCGTATCAGGTTTTCGGTCAGCGCAAGACCTTCTGCCCCGTTGGACGCACTCCCCACGATCTCTATATCCGACTCTTCCTGTTCCAGACATCGTAACAGTTCGTTCTTATATAACTCATTATCTTCTATGACAATTATTCTCACGTGGAATACCTCCTTCCAGATTATATCTTACTCTATCCCAGATGATACGCATCCAGTGTCTTCGCCAGATATCTGACTGTCTTATCCACCGCCTCGTCTACCGTCGGCTTGTCCCTGTCACTTCGCATGATTGCAAGCATTCCCCGATAGATCAGCACACTCATTTCATTCAGTTCTTTAATCTCCTGCTCAGATATCTCATAATTTCTTTCTCTGATCACATCTCTTAGCAGATCTTCGTTGCGTTTGAAGAAATCTCCTTCTTTCAAAAAATCCTTCGTAATCTTCTGTCTTTTCTTCCTTTTTCATTTGGATAAAATCTCATAATATCTCCGGAAAAACCTCATTCAGGTTCTGTGTCCCTTCCGGACTGAAGAATAAGAAGTTATAGATTCTCGGTCTCTGGAACGAATGTCTGCAAAAGCAGCGCCACTGTTCCCAGATACCACTCCCTGAAAATCCTTTCCCTCGACGGCCTTGTGTATCAACGTTTCCTGCATATATTCATCCAGACATTTTACACTTGCAAATAATTCCAGTTCATCCAGATTAAATAATGATACAGCGTTGCACTGTTGTATTTTTGCCTGTTCTGCAACCTTCCTGATCGTCAGATTCTCAATTCCTTCTTTTTTCCATTAATTCAATTGTCGCATTGATGAAATACGACATAATCCTTTTTCTCTTTTCCTGTCTGTTTCCTCCAACTATTGCCACAGTCTGCTGTCCTCCTTCATTCTCTTCCTTAATTTTAACTTTTTTGTAATTTTTTTTTAACAACATTTCATACATCCGATTTATTTATCTCTTCTATTAATATATATCCATTTTTATATTAGCATTTCAATAAAATTTTTTTCAATTCATAATAATTATGCATAATTTATTTTTATTATCTACTATCATTTTATCTTATATGCACAATTTGTAAACAACGATTGACTTCCATTTAATTATATAGTATCTTATTACTATGCGTTTTATATAAGCTGGGAAACTTGGATAAAATACGTGTATAAAATATTGGAGGTTTTTTATGGGGAAACAAAAGAACAAAAAAAATCCATCAGTCTTGAAGGATTCGTCTTTCTGGCAATCTTTTTTAGGAATTTTCGGTGGTATGGGTATGAAAATGGGCGGTGTCAATATGCTGAACACATTGATGAACACCGGCTACCAGCTGCTTCTTGAGACAGTCTTCTATATTATGGCAATCGCGGTTCTTGCCGGAGCCATTTCAGGACTGTTCAGAATTCGGTGTCATTTCGATGGTGAATAAATTACTGTCACCGCTGATGAAACCACTTTATAATCTGCCGGGTGCCAGCACTCGGTGTAATCACTACTTATCTGTCCGACAATCCAGCAATCCTGGGACTTGCTGAAGATAAGAATTTCCGTAAATATTTCAAGAAATTCCAGCTTCCGGCTTTAACGAACCTTGGAACATCTTTCGGAATGGGACTGATTGTAAGTACATTCATGATCGGTCTGAAGTTAAAAGGTGGACACGCCGGAACTGCTGTACTGGTCGGTAACTTTTCCGCTATAATCGGCAGTATCATCAGTGTCCGCATCATGCTTCATTTCACCAAGAAAGAATATGGAACCAAAGAATACTGCATACAGTTCGAAAGAACATGAAGACATGGATGCCATCATGAATACCCGCGAGATCCGTGACGGAGGCATCGGCGGACGTGCCATCGAGGCACTTCTTGAGGGTGGTAAAAACGGTGTGGATGTCGGCCTTGCCATCATCCCGGGCGTTATCACCATCTGTACACTGGTCATGATGCTGACCAACGGCGCATCTGCAGACGGAACTTACACCGGTGCCGCTTATGAAGGAATCGCTTTCCTTCCATGGCTTGGAAAGAAGCTTGAATTCATCTTATCACCGCTTTTTGGATTCACAGATGCATCCGGAATCTCCGTTCCGATCACGGCACTCGGTGCTGCCGGTGCCGCAATCGGACTGGTACCGCACATGGCAGAAGCCGGAACCGTCCTCGCCAATGACGTAGCCGTATTCACTGCAATGTGCATGTGCTGGAGCAGGATACCTCAGCACACATGTGGCTATGATGTCTTCACTTAAAGTGAACAAGCTAACCGGAAAGGCAATTTTAAGCCACACGATCGATGGACTCTGCGCCGGGGTCGCCGCCAACTGGATCTTTAAACTGGTGATGTTGTTCTTATGATTATGAAGGCTGTGTTTTTACAATTCGAGACATCATAATTCTTGGAAATAATTAGTTGTATAAAAACTCCGCAAGGATATTCGAATGAATCGTCTATATATGATGCTTCTCCAGAATATCTGTGCGGAGTTTTTTTGTTCTGTTGTTATCTTTTATCCCATGAAATCGACTCGTTGATGTCCGAAAATTATAAGACTTTTTGTTCTGTTACTCTCTTTTTCCTGCGTGCCGATGCTGGTGAAGATATTTCTTCCCGGGTGGCAAGTCCGCCGCGGATGTGGCGTTCCTGTTTGTTCACGTCAAGAACTTTGCGGACGCTCTGCGCCAGGGTCGGGTTGATCTGCTCAAGCGGTCGGTGCAGTCTTTATGTATCGTACTCTTACTCAACCCCAAACTCCTTCGCGGTCTGACGCACAGTGGCTTTATGTTCGATGATATAATATGCGATTTCTACTGCCCTCTCCTCAATGTAATCTTTCATAAAAATAACCCCTGCATAAATTGTTTTTTTACAATCTATGCAAGGGCATTTTGATGTATGTCTGCATTTTCCTTTTGAACGTAGGGGCTCACCTGCAAAAAAAAGTCACATTCCCCGTCCCCATGACACAATTCCGATTCCTATCAAGATTACACCTCCCAGAACATCTGCCTTTCCTGACAGCTTTGTTCCCAGAGTCTTGCCGAGGCACAACCCTGTCTCACATATCGCAAACGTTACCACTGCCACGATCAGTGAACAGACTACAGCCATAACCAAATCATACCCGGCAGTGGTAAATCCTACCGACAACGCATCAATCGATGTTGCAATCCCCTGCATCATAAGCACGGCAAAACTTAATCTTTTCACTTCTTTCTTTTCCTCTTCACTCTGCACAGATTCTTTGATTCATGCTTCCTCCGATATACAAAAAGCAAAAAATCAATGCGATCCACGGAATGAACTTCTGAAACTGTCCAAAGACCTGTACGATCGTATGCACACATATCCATCCTATCATAGGCATCAGGAACTGAAAGAATGCATATACTCCCGCAATATAAGCCATTCTTGATTTCTTCATATTTTTTTCATTCATTCCATTTGCCAGCGAGACCGAAAATGCATCCATTGCCAGTCCCACTCCAAGTAAGACACTGTTCATAAAGAATAAAAAATTCCACTCCATTATCATTTCCTCCAAAATTAAGTTCAAACGCATGACAACAAAAAAACCAGATACAGCAGCTGCCTGCCATACCTGGTCTATACTTTCTTTATAGGATAGAGAGAGTCCACGCATAGATATTACAGCTACACATGAGTCTCACAAATTAAAAACAAGCCAGATCCATCGATCAGTATGTTGACTTGTTGCGTTATACGCCTGTTACTCCCCATCGGTCATTTATCATCTAAAAAAGAAAATATCATAATTAATAAATTTTGTCAATAAGCAATCATTTATTCCTTTTTCTGTGGTATGCTTTACACAGAGATTTTCCCCGGAACAACTCTGAAAAAGAACCAATAAAGGAGTCACAACAATGCCTCACTACTACATGTTTCACAAACCTTTCGGCTGTGTCACTGCCAGACGCGACGACCGCTATCCGACGGTTATGGACTATTTTAAGAATTACATAATGACAGGCTTTCTCCGATCGGACGCCTTGACCGTGAGACGACCGGACTTCTTCTGATCACAGATGACGGTATCTTCAACCAGAAGCTCACCATCCTTCCTATCACAAAGAGAAAACTTATGAATTCACCCTTCTCGGTGATCTGACACCGGAACTGGTACATAAGCTGGAAACAGGTGTCATTCTGAAAGGCGCCGATACCCCGACCGCCCCGGCTGAAATTACCGTAACCGGACATGCAGTAATGTCCGATATTCTTTCCACACTGCCGGAAGAAATCCAGAAAGATATCCACAAAAACCGTCCGGATCACCCCATCACCTATGGGATAATTACCATTTCCGAAGGGAAGAAACGACAGATCCGGCGCATGATGAAGTCTGTTCACTGCTGTGTGATCGAATTAAAACGTATTTCCATCGGAGACATTGTACTTGACAAAGCTGCGTCCCGGAGAGTGGAAAGAAATATTTCCCTCATAATGCTTAACAATATAAAAAAACTCCCCGCCATTCTGCCGCACCATCCGTAAGGAACTGCCAGTGGCAACCCGGGGGCGTTTTTTGCATCTTTATATTTTCTTGGGAATCTGTCACCTCAAAATTCAGTCCGGAGCATTTTTATTCTTATTCTATTCTGTTTCTATCCACCTTAGTTACCTGAGCTTGATGAACTGCTTGAACTTGATGAGCTGCTTGAGCTTGATGAGCTGCTTGAGCTTGACTCAACCTGAATGCACTGATTAGCCAGCCATTCTTTTTACAAGATCATTCAGCGCAATCTCTTTCAGTTCTGACTTTGATGCGGCTTTCTTCAGAAAGCCTTTACACTGTCGTATCCATACTCTTTTGCAATCTTCTTAAGCTCTGTCTTATAAGTTGCATCATCTAACTTAATGTTCTCTTTATCTGCAATTGCCTTTTTGTTACCAATGTCTGCTTTACACTGGATTTTGCAGCTTTTGTTACCTGTTTTCGAACTTTTCAACAGTTGTTCCCATCTGCTGCTTGATCAGATCATCATATGACATGTTATAAGCTTTTGCAACAGACTTTGTACTGAGAGATCAGAGAATCCTCAATCTTCTTTACATCTTTCTCCGGATATTTCTTAACTTTTTTGTATTATCAAGAACCTTCTGCCATGCTGCCTGCTGCAAAAGTATCATTTGTATGTCTTTTCGTTATCTTCCTCGAGAGACTTCTTCACTTCTTCTTTGTACTCTTTTTACTGTCTTTGATTTCTTAGATACTTTCTTTACCAGTTTGTCTGTAAGCTTTGGTGTATTCTTTTTTGGAAATGGATTTTACAGTAATTGTAAATGTTACATCTTTTCCTGCCAGGTCAGAACTTCCGTAATTCTCCGGAAACTTTCCGTTCCAGTCAAAGGTATCACCGATCTTGTGTCCGATAATACTGTCTTCAAATCCTTCGATGAAAGAATTAGAACCGATCTCCAGTGGATAATCTGTAGAAGATCCACCGTCAAATGCTTTTGCCGTTCATCTTTCCAACGAAATCAATCGTTGCTGTATCGCCTTTTTTTACTGCACGGCCTGTTACTTCTTCTTGTTGTTGAATTTTCATCCAGTACTGACTGAATCTGTGTATTCACATCATCATCCGTTACTTCGCTCGGTTTGTCAACTTTATCTACTTCAACACCTTTGTAGACTGAAATCTTAATGTTGTCATTTTCAAGACCTTTTCGTCGACTGACAACCTGTCATCAAAAAGAGAGACTGCCATAACACCTGTTAATAACATTGCCACTTTTCTTTTTCATATCGCACCTCATTTTATCATTCATTATAAGGTGGGAACTTTATCCCATCTGCTTTCCGAAGTATACGCTAACGCATACCATTTTGTTATATCACATTTTGAAAAACTTTCATAGCATTTTCACATATATTTCACTCTTTTATCAAAATTTTTTGTTTTGAAATCACCTACTTTTCCTGTATACTTCTTGCACTCCTACCGAAACAATGTTAGAATACTTGTTATGGAATATAGAATATAGGGAGGTTCATTGTGAAGACATTTACAATTGTATTATTGGTAATCCTTGTGATTTTTGATCGTTGCATGTGTTGTATTATATTTCGTTGGAAAAAAAGCCGAGAAGAAACAGGCAGATCAGCAGGCACAACTTGATGCAGTTGCACAGACTGTTTCCATCCTGGTTATCGATAAAGGGTCGTATGAAATTAAAAGATGCCGGCTTGCCGGATATTGTACTCGAGAATACACCAAAGTATCTTCGCCGTTCAAAAAGTACCTGTTGTAAAGCCAAAGTCGGACCGAAGATCATGACACTTATGTGTGATGCGCAGGTTTATCCTTTGATTCCTGTTAAGAAGGAAGTCAAAGCTACGAGCAGTGGTATTTACATCACAGCAGTAAAAGGTGTAAGAGGTCCGTTGGACGTACCGGAGAAGAAAAAGGGATTTTTTTCGCAAGATTAAGAAACAAATAAGAGTAAAGAAGTACTTTAAAAACAGCATTGGAACTTATCGTTCCAGTGCTGTTATTTTTATGTCTATATTGCAATCGGCAACAGGATCTCCGTTGATGTCCAGTGCATAATTCACATGCACCGTGATCTTTTTCATCCTGTTCTTCGAACTGGAATATCCTTTTAAAGACTCCAATCATCATCTCACCGTATGGTGTCTCATACTGTGTCATATTGATCTTATCTTTCTCGAATACCATGTGGGTATTCGTAATTCCCTCTTGATGATCTCGACCGTCTGGTCATCCAGGATCCTTACTTTTTATTCTTGATGGTTCCCGGGATTCCTTCCACCAGTTCATCATAGATCACCTAGTGCTTTCCATTTTTCTCATAATAGCTCGCAGGTACGATTACCTCAATTGGTTCACTTCCCGGCTCATCACCCTGCGCTTCAATCCCGGTCACATCCTGATGCAGACCGGATATACATAATACGTCTTTTTGTCATATATTCTCCTAATAATCTTCAATATCAATTGCCTGTGTCTTATCTACATCGTACGGCAGGATTGCATTGGCGAATTTCTTAAACTTCTCTGCCGCATCACTGACATAAAAAATCATATCTTTGCCGGTTCTCCCGATGTATTGGCAATTTTCTGCTCTTCCAGTTTATCTTCTTCAGATCCATCGCCGTCTCATAGGCCGGATTTACAATATGTACAGACTCTACAAAATATGCCATAATCCTGGATCTGAGAAGCGGATAGTGGGTACAGCCCAGGATCAGTGTATCAATCTCCGACTTTCTCATATCGGACAGATAGATATCGATCACTTCTTCTGTGATCTTATGCTTTTGCAAATCCTTCTTCTACCAACGGTACGAATAACGGACATGGCTTTCCGATGACTTCTGCCTCCGGCATAAGTTTCCGGATTTCTTTGGTATAGGTCTCGCTCTTGATCGTTGCTTCTGTACCAAGTACACCAATCTGACCATTCCTGGTCTCCCTTACGGCAGCTCTTGCTCCCGGTACGATCACTCCGATGATCGGAATGTCGAACTCTTCTTTGCACTGTCTCAAGCGCCAGCGCACTGGCCGTATTACATGCGATCACGCTTGCCTTTACATTCTTTGTCTTTAAAAAAACGGATGATCTGTCTGGAAAAAACGGATAATGTTATTCTTCGACTTACTTCCGTATGGAACTCTTGCTGTATCCCCAAAATATACTACATTTTCATTCGGCGACTGACGCATGATCTCTCTTGTGACGGTCAAACCGCCGACTCCCGAATCAAACACCCGATTGCTGCAGTGTTCCTGTTTTTATTTTCCACGATATTAAATCTCCTTTTATGAATACTCCACCATATTTTACTATTGTACCGTCTTGGACGTGCATTTTCAAAAAGAGATTTTATGTCAGAAACCTCCCCTTGTATACTTTGCTATAAAAAAAAGTTACCTGCCATAAAACAGATAACTTTTATTCTTTATTCCGGTTTTAATTACAGAGCCAGCTCTTTTTGCAATCTCATACTGGTAAGCAGGAATTCCTTTTGTCATTCAAGTGCTTCATCAATATCGAAGTCTACATACTCACCATGTTTGTAACCTACAACACGGTTTTGTCTTTCCTTCAAGCAGAAGATCTACGGCTTTTTGCTCCCATGATAAAGCATATACACGGTCTTTACATGTCGGGCTTCCACCACGCTGCATGTGTCCGAGAATCGTTGCTCTTGTCTCCATACCGGTTGCTTCTTCAATTCTCTTAGCCATGTTCATAGAATCTCCAACACCCTCTGCATTGATGATGATGTAGTTCTTCTTTCCACGTTTTCTTGATTCCTGAATATCAGCAATGATCTTATCTTCGTCATAATCATGCTCTTCAGGCATCAGGATCTTCTCAGCTCCGTTAGCAATACCGCACCACAGAGCCAATATATCCTGCACCACGTCCCATAACCTCGATGATACTGCATCTCTCATGAGAAGTTGAAGTATCACGGACTTTATCAATAGCCTCCATAGCTGTATTTACCGCTGTGTCAAATCCGATCGTGTACTCTGTACAATCGATATCAAGGTCGATCGTTCCCGGAAGTCCGATTGTGTTGATTCCAAGTTAGCAAGTTTCTGAGCTCCGAAGCAAATGGGATCCGTCACCACCGATGACTACCAGACCATCAATACCATATTTTTTGCAGATTGCTGCTGCTTTCTGCTGTCCTTCCTTCTGTACGCATTTCTGCACAACGGGCTGTCTGAAGAATTGTACCTCCACGCTCAATTGTATCGGATACGTCTCTGGCTGACAGATCGATAATTTCCTCGTTTAAAAGTCCCTGATATCCTCTTCTGATGCCTCTTACATTCAGTCCTTTACCAAGTGCTGTACGAACAACGGCACGGATTGCTGCGTTCATTCCAGGGGCATCTCCACCACTTGTCAATACACCTATTGTACGAATTACTTTTTTTGTCTGCCATGATTCATTCCTCCATTGTATTAGTTTGTTCCAATTATCTTTTAACCATTATCATTTCTCTCCGATGATATTGTACATGAATTAATGCACGCTTTCAATGGGTTTTTCTATTACTTTTTACACAATCTTCTCCAAAATAATTCGTCAATCTGCTCAACAATACCCTCATCTGCGGTCACATTCCAGCCCTTTGCCAGGCGTTTTACCACTTTTTTCCTTCCTGCAATAGATGATAACTTCATCCATTCCTTCAGAATACTTTCAGAATGTCCTGAAGCATTCCTTCCTGCTGAAGATAAGTCGCTTTATCCGGATATTGAAGCCATAGTTCCTTCTTCGTCTGTTCAAACGGGATCACCTGCTCGCAGATCAGTTTGCTCGGTGCATCATCTTCTTCGGATACCCTTCCCTTTATAAATACTTTGGCTTCTTCATTCAGATACATCTGATTTTTTTTCAAAATCTCTCGGAAAGATCACAACTTCGACTGATCCCACCAGATCTTCCAGTGTAATAAATGCCATAACTTTATTGGTCTTGGTATATTTGATCGTCTTATTGGTGATCATGCCGCCGACGATCTCTTTTGCACCGTCATGTACCTTTGTCCTTCCCGTCTCATCATCTATCTGGAAATCTAATGTCGTTCTGGAAATGTTCTTCTTCCATTTTTCCTCATAATCCTCCAGCGGATGACCGCTTAAGTACACACCCAGCACTTCTTTTTTTCAAATGCAAGCTTTGTCTCTTTCTCGTACTCTCCTACATCCGGAAGTGGAATGTCGAATTCCGATTTCTGGTCATCACTTACGATGTCAAATAATGAAAGCTGTCCGGTCATGGAGTATTTCCGCTCACGGTTCACCTGATCCAGGATTTGTACATAAACTACCATAAACTGCTTTTTCTTGTACCACCCAGACTGTCAAATGCTCCGGATTTGATAAAGCTTTCAATCGTGCGCTTATTGACTTCTTTTTCCTGACAGACGTTCGATAAAGTCTTTCAGGTTGCTGAATTCCCTCCATTTTTTCGTTCCTGGATGATCGACTCGATCACTGGCTTTCCGATACTCTTGATCGCCGCCAGACCATAACGGATATTGTTATCAACGGAGAAGCTTCCTTCTCCTTTATTAATATCCGGTGGAAGAATCTTAAATTCCCATCTGTCTGCAAGTGTAAATGTATTCGGCAACCTTTCCCGGATTGTCGATGACAGAAGTCATAAGCGCTGCCATATATTCTACCGGATAATAATATTTTAACCAGGCAGTCTGATATGATACAACCGCATACGCTGCCGCATGGGATTTGTTAAACGCATACTTTGCAAAATCGATCATTTCATCATAAATCTTATTCGCCGTCTTCTCGTCGATTCCGTTGGCGATACAGCCCGGCACGCCTTCGGCCGGGTTACCATATACAAAATTCTGACGCTCTCTCTGCATCACGTCGCCCTTTTTCTTTGACATCGCACGACGCAGAAGATCGCTTCGTCCCAAGCGAATATCCAGCAAGATCTCGTACAATCTGCATAACCTGCTCCTGATAGACGATACATCCATAAGTCGGTGCCAGGATCGGCTCTAACTGCGGGCAGTCATAAGTGATGCTATCCGGATTGTTCTTTCCCTTGATGTACTGCGGGATGAAATCCATCGGTCCCGGACGGTATAAGGAGATACCGGCAATGATATCCTCGAGATTATGGGGTTTCAGTTCCTTCATGAAGCTCTTCATTCCCGACACTTTCAAGCTGGAATACGCCATCGGTCTTTTCCTGTTCCGATAGACGCCAGAACTGCTTTATCATCATAATCGATTTTATTAATGTCTATTGTCTTATTCCGCTGCTGATGCTTGCCAGACGCTCTGCATCCTGTATGACGGTCAGGGTACGAAGCCCAAGGAAATCCATTTTCAGAAGCCCCAGTTCTTCCAGTGTTGTCATCGTAAACTGTGTCGTCACTGAGCCGTCCGATCCAAGAGACAATGGCACGAATTCTTCGATCGCACGCTGACCGATCACAACTCCCGCATGCATGCATGGATGTATGCCGTGGCAGACCTTCCAGTCTTCTCTTTGACATATCGATCAGTTCCTTAACCTGTTCATCTTCCTGATACAGTTTCTTGAATTCCGGATTCATCTTCAGAGCCTTTATCTAAGCGTAATATTCAGCTCTGTCGGCACCATCTTCGCAATGCTGTCTACAAATGCATATGGAAGATCCATCACACGTCCCACATCACGGATCACACCCCGGGCTGCCAGTGTACCGAAGGTCACGATCTGAACCACCCGGTCTTTTTCCCGTATTTTCTGCCCACATAGTCAATCACTTCCTGTCTTCGCTCGTAGCAGAAGTCCACATCAATATCTGGCATGGACACACGCTCCGGATTCAGGAAACGTTCAAACAGAAGCTGATATTTGATCGGGTCGATACTTGTAATTCCCAGACAGTACGATACGACGATACTTCCGGCCGCCGAACCTCGCCCCGGTCCGACCTTGATTCCCCTGTGTTCTGGCATAATTGATAAAATCCCATACGATCAAGAAGTAATCTACATATCCCATGGATTTGATGACCGACAATTCGTATTCCAGACGTTCTTTCAACGAATCATCCCCGTCCGGATACCGTTCTTCTTTCAATCCGTCAAAACAGAGCTTATTCAAATATTCCCCATGAGGTAAATCCTTCCGGCACGTCGAATTTCGGAAGCTTTGTCACACCAAATTCAATCTCCACATGGCATCTGTCGGCAATCTTCTGTGTATTTTCCAGCGCCTCCGGTGCATATGGGAAAAGTGCTGCCATCTCTTCTTTGGACTTCACATAATACTGGCCGCCCTCGTAGCGCATACGATCTTCATCTGCCAGCTTTTTGCGGTCTGGATGCAAAAACAGAATGTCATGCGGTTTTTTCGTCTTCTGCGTAAGTATAATGCACGTCATTCGTCGCAACCAGTTTCGATCCCTGTCTCCTGTGACATACGGAGCAGTGACTGGTTCACGATCTGCTGTTCCTGCATTCCGTGATCCTGTAATTCCAGGAAGAAATTTCCCTTTTTTCGAAAATGTCCTGATACCTTAGTGCTGCTGCCTTTCCTTCTTCATACATGCCGCGCAGGATATTCTTCTGTACCTCACCGGCCAGACACGCACTGAGCGCAATGATTCCTTCATGGAATTCCTGCAGCAACTTCCAGGTCTACTCTTGGTTTATAATAATAGCCTTCCGTAAATCCTCTGGACACGATCTTCATCAGATTATGGTATCCCAGATCATTTTCTGCCAGAAGCACCAGATGATAATAACGGTCATCCCCATCGCTTCCGACAGCTTCTTTATCGAATCGGGATCCCGGTGCAACATAGACCTCGCACCCGAGAACCGGTTTGATTCTGCTTTTGCCGCACGGTAAAAATCAATCACGCCATACATCACACCATGATCCGTGATCGCCACACTGTTCATCCCGAGTTCTTTTACCCTGGCTACACATTCTTTTAATTTTATTTGAACCATCCAACAGGCTGTACTCTGTATGGACGTGAAGATGTGCAAAAGCATAGCTTTCTCCCTTCCTGATTCTATCCAAATATAAAAAAAAGGTGCCCCCCTCAGGGGAACACCCTTTTTCAAAACGGCATCACTGTTCGTCTTAATCTTCTTTTCCAGTTCCAAGAACCATGAATTTTACAAGTTTATCGATATCCTGTGGCTCATGAGCAACGATTTCCAATTCCGGAATTCCTCCGTTAGAGAAGATATTTGCCATAGATACATACTGTGATAATTTAGATTTCAGGTTCAGTCTGTCACCTTCACCTGTTACAAGTTCAACTTTTCCTTCACAAGAATCAACTACTTTGAAAAATACCTTCGATATCGGTAATGTTCTGTACTTTCATTTCTCATTCTCCTTTTTAATCATCTTATTCTTATCGCTTTTATTATACCTTATTTCTTTTTCATTTCAATATTCTTTTTCTGAAATTTTTATACGACCTTCTTTAAGAAGTCTTCCGACAGCACGTTTGAACGCATTTTTACTCAATCCGAATTCCTGTTTGATTACTTCCGGATCTGCTTTATCGTTAAATGGAAGCTTCCCGCCATATTCTTCCATGCGTTTCATGATCAGCGCTGCATCCTCATCCATCTGAAGAAATGCTTTTTCTCTGACACTTAAGTCTAATTTTCCGTCCTCTCTTACTTTCAGGACTCTGGCGGATACACGGTCTCCGACTCTTAACCTGCCAAATGCTTCTCTCTTCGGGATCAGTGCACTGTAGCAGTCATCTACTGCCACGAACACTCCGAAGTTATCACTCGTCTCGTAAATGATTCCTTCTACATGATCATCCTTTTTTATGGAGAATCTGTACGAAGCTTCTCATATACTTTCATCGTTGCACAAAGTCTTCCGGACTTGTCCACGTAAAGTGCAACCAGAACTTCATCACCTTTTTTCCTTTCGCAGTCTGCTCTTTGAATGGAAGAAGAAGGTCTTTTTCCAGTCCCCAGTCAAGGAACGCCCCGATTCTTCCGGTATCTGCAACTTTCAATACTGCCAGTTCATCTAACGTGATCTTTGGCTCCTGCGTTGTTGCGATCAGACGGTCGGATTTTAATCTTTATACAAAAAAATACTTCTACAGGATCTCCGACTTCTACATCTTTTGGTACCTGTTTTTTCGGTAAGCAGGACTTTGTCATCTTTTTATTACCAAGATATACCCCGAACTCTACTTCTTTTAACGATCATCAATCTTCTTTTTCTTTCCTAAATAATCTGTTAATCCCATATTTTTTCCTCTCTGTTCCTTTTCTTCCAAAGTGTATATGTTTTCTTATTGTATCAGCATCTATATAAGAATGTCTATGCAAACTTAAATTCGATCACTGCATACGGTCTGGCTTTTCATTGCAAAAAGCTCTATAACCGTTCTGTCTCTTCTATGGCAATCCTTGGATAGATCACATCACCATATACCGCTGATTTCTTATATTCCACACGCATCTGGTGCACTTCTTTATCTTTTTTGGCAATGATTCCAGCGCCATCTGTACATATTGGCAGTTGTTGACATGTTCATTCGTATCAATATGATATCTGCGTACCGGAAAAACTTTCTCCCAGTTCTTTCGCCTCTTTCGGAAGTGCGATTTTTCTTGATTTCATATTCCATCTCATACGGATCTCCCTACCCCGTATGGTGCAATCTCCATTCTTCCGGTCTTGACGGACGTCCCTTTTCCATGTCCATATATACCCACAGCGAATTTGCATATGCTACATCTTTTTCCTTCACTGTCTGTCATACAGAAATTACGTTCTCCAAACAAACCGTTAAAGTCCGTCGCCCATGTACTTGTCTGTATCTTTTCACCGATCTTCGGATAACGTTCTACCACTACCTGCCAAGATGACAGGATCCATGCCCGCTTTTTTCGCTGCAGTGTTCGATTCCAAGTCCCAGATCTTCTGACTGGAATGTACTGCAGTCCTGAAAATAATTTACGATTCCCGGCAGGGTAATTCTTCTGGTATGATCCACTTCACTGAATCGTATTCTTCCATCTATCGTATATTGATTGTCTCTCATTTTTTAGTCTGACTCCTTTGCATGATCTTT
>VOFK01000480.1_pt1 | contig 21924 bp, 33 predicted proteins | sample 5384121 | NCBI WGS metagenome assembly VOFK01 (sample SAMN12384730, study PRJNA508395) | human gut metagenome | isolation source: healthy gut J | host: Homo sapiens | reverse complement strand
TCCGGTACTTCGTTCAGTTACGTATTGCTCACTCAAGCTGCGCGAGCGCATCCCGGATTGCTCTCGCTGACGGTCCTCTCACACGATCCCGCCGCTACGCGCGAAAAATACGGCGTGGAGGCGGTGGAGCGTATGTCGCCCCTTGCCATCGCGCGGGCGGTGCGGCGCTGCGATATGCTCATCTCGGGCGGCGGCAGCCTGCTGCAGGACGTGACGAGCAGCAAGAGCCTGCACTACTACCTTGCCATCATCCGCTTCGCGCAGCTGCTGGGCAAGAAGGTTTTCATCTATTCGCAGGGCATCGGCCCGATCGAGAAGGACGCCGACCGCCGCGCCACGGCGCGCGCGCTCAGGCGCGCGGACGGCATTGTGGTGCGCGACGAGCGCTCGGCGGCGCTGCTTGCGGAGATCGGCGTTCCGGCGGAGCGGGTCGTCATCACGGCGGACCCGGTGATCCGCATGAAAAAGACGGACAGGGCGGTGGGGGAGACCATCCTCCGCCGCGCGGGCGTGACGCAGGACGGCCGCCCCGTGGTCGGCTGGGCCATCCGCGAGCGGAACCGGGACAGCCGCTTTGTCGCGGAGGTCCTGCGCTCGATCCGATGGCTGAAGGAGACCTACAACGCGCAGTCGGTGCTCATTCCATTCTACTATGAGGGAGGACGGCGAGGTCTGCCGCCACATCGCTTCGCAGCTTCCCGACGATACGGCGGTCTGTCTGGATGAAAAGAATATCTTTCCGAGGATATGCTCTCGATCATCGGCTGCATGGACTTGCTCGTGGGCGTGCGGCTCCATTCGCTGATCTACGCCGCCATCATGGGCGTGCCGCTCATCGGCATCTCCTACGACCCCAAGTGTACGGCGTTCCTCAACTCCGTGGGGCTCGACAAGCTCAGCACGCGGGACGGCTACACAGCCGAGGCGTTTGAGACGGAGGCCGCGCGCGTGCTTGCAAACGGAGCGGAGCAGACCGCCTGCGTGAAGCGGCACATGGACGAGCTGTCCCGAAAGCTCGACACGAATGAGGAGATGATCTGCGCGATCATGAAGGACGAAAAGAAAACACAGCCGTCCGCACCGCAGAAGAACGAGAAGTCCGGCGTGCGCACGGCGGGCGCGATCAGCATCGTTTCCTGCTGACGCTTTTTGCCAAGCTCCTCGGCGTGGTGCGTGAGATGGTGCAGGCGAACATCTTCGGCACCGGTGTGGACGCGAACCTCTATACCGCGTCCTACAACTCCACGCTCTACCTTTTCACGACCGTCTGCTACGCGCTGTGCATCGCGGCGGTGCCGATCCTCACCAAGGAATTTGCCGCCGACCGTCGGCGCGGCGAGCGCGCGGCGAACAACCTGATGACCGTGACGCTGCTCGGCGCGCTGGTCGTGGTCGCGCTCTGGCAGATCTTGGCCTCCACGCCGCTCGTCGGCGTGCTTTGGGACACCGACGCATCGGAGCTTCCGCGGCTGGTGAGCTACATCCGCATCATGACCTGCGCCCTGCCGGTCGTGGCGGCGGCGTATCTGAACGTCGCCATCTTTCAGGCGACCGACCACTACGAGCTGCAGGGCAGCATGAGCATCCCCTACAACGCCTTCCTCGCCGTCTTCCTGCTGACACTCGGCGCAAGGTGGGGCATTCTGGGCGTCGTCATCGCAAGCTCCTGCGCGTGGCTGCTCCAGCTCGGCATGAGCATTCCATACGCGAGGAAGGAGCATTATGTCTACCGACCGGTGCTCGACCGCGGGGCGGACTATGTCGGCACCTATTTCAAAACGGCGCTCGTCACCGTCCTCACGACCTCGGTGTTCCTCTTCTGCTACCTCATCGACACCTCGACCGCCGCCTCGTTCAACGACAGCGCGGTGAGCGCCTTCTACTATGCCGACAAGCTCTTCACCCCGCTCACGACGAGCGTGCTCTACAGCATCAGCGCGGTCATGTTCCCGCGCTTCAACCGCGAGTTCACCCGCGAGGACGCGAAGGGCTACCTCGGCTATATCTGGAATGTGACGGAGAATACGCTGCTCTTTATCTTCCCCGTCTGCGCGATGATGTGCGCCTTCGGCACCGACATCATCCGCGTGATCTTCGAGGGCGGCAGCTTCACTGCCGCGTCCACGGAGATGACGGGCAGCATCTTTGCCCGCTACGCCCTCGGCATGAGCGCGTTCGCCGTGCTCGACCTTTTGAACAAGGCGTACTACGCGATGAAGAAAACGCTCGTGCCCCTGCTCATCAATCTGGGCGTTCTGGCGCTGAACGTGATCCTCAACCGCGTGTTCCGCACCGATACCGGCGTGGCGGCGGCGACCTCCATCGCGCTGACGATCGGCGCGCTGGCGATGATCGCCCAGCTCTTCCGCGGCACGGGCATCGTCCGTCTCGTGCCGCTTCTGAAAGGGCTTGCCGCCACGGCGGCGATGTCGCTCGTGCTCTACGGCGGGCACGCGCTGCTTGTCACGGCGGACGAGAGCAAGCTGATGCTGGTCGTCAAGTGCGGCCTGACCGGCGTGGCAGGCTGCGCGGTCTATCTCGGCGTGAGCCTGCTGCTGCGTCAGACGATTATGGCGGAGACGATCCGCAAATTCAAAAAGTGATCGGAAATTCCGATAAACAGCAAGAGAAAAAACGATGAAAAAGGAAGCGCGCCTGCGCTTCCTTTTTCCGCTATTTCTGCCGCTTTTTGAAGGTGAGATAGCCCTCGAGCATCAGGCTCGCGGCTACGGCGTCCACCGTCTTTTTGCGCTGCTTCGCGTTCTTGCCGCCGGCCATGAGGATATTGTGCGCGTCCACAGTCGTGCGCCGCTCATCCCAAAGCGTGACGGGGAGACCGGTCGTCTCGCGCAGCAGCGCCGCGAATCCCTCCGCCTTTTCCGCCCGCGGGCCGCGTGTGCCGTCCATATTCAGCGGGTGGCCGAGCACCAGCTCGGTGACGCCGTGCTCGGCGATGAGATTTTGGACCTCCGCCGCGACCGCCTCGGGGCGGTAGGCGGTGATGACGGTGGTGAAGCCCGCAAGCATCAAAAGCGCGTCGGAGACGGCGATGCCGGTGTGCGCGTCGCCGTAGTCAATGGCCATAATTTTCATGCAACAACCTCTCAGCATTTGTAGTGACACCATTATAGCGAAAATTTCTCATTTTTCAAGCAATTTGTGCTTGACGGGACGCTTGCCTTGTGCTACTATTTTACTTACCTGTGAAAGAGGGCTTTCTTTTTGTGCGCTTTTTCGCTTTTCGCGCCGCGAAGGAGAGCCGCTCTTAATTCAAGAGCAGGGAGGCAATCGGCAGTCCCGCAGGACGGGAAGCTGCCATAATAAGGAGGTGCCGTTATGCGCGTGAAGGTCACTCTGAGATGTAACGAGTGCAAGCAGAGAAACTACAATACGATGAAGAACAAGAAGAATACCCCGGACAAGCTTGAGCTGAACAAGTATTGCCGCTTCTGCAAAAAGCACACCGTTCATACCGAAACCAAGTAAGTTAGGAAAGGTAGTGTAACAATGGCAGAAGAGAAGAAAAAGGATCGCGGCAAGTGGTTCCGCGAAATGAAAAGCGAGCTGAAAAGGTCGTTTGGCCCACCGGCAAGGATACGGCGAAGAACACCGGCACGGTGCTTCTGTGCTCCCTGTGCGTGGGTGCCTGCATCTGGATCTTTGACGCCGTGGCTATGCTGGCCGTCAAGTCTCTGCTCGGCGTGTTCGCCGGCTAAGAGGGCGCAGGAAATGGCTGATAACGCGAAGTGGTATGTTGTCCATACCTATTCCGGTTATGAAAACGCCGTCAAGACCGCCATCGAGAAGTTCGTGGCGAACCGCCATCTGGAGGATATGATCCTCGACATCCAGATCCCCATGGAAACGGTGACCGAGGTCACGGAATCCGGCGCGGTGAAGGAGGTCGAGCGCAAGACCTTCCCGGGCTATGTGATGGTCAAGATGGTCATGCGACGGACGACACCTGGCATCTGATCCGCAATATCCGCGGCGTGACCGGCTTTGTCGGCAGCGCCACCAACGCCATCCCCCTTGACGGAGGATGAGGTCCTGGCCCTCGGCATGGAGCGCCGCGAGATCGTCGTGGCCTACAACGTCGGCGATCAGGTCAAGATCACGGACGGCCCTCTGGCCACCTTCCTCGGCACGGTCGAGGAGATCGAGCCGGAGAAGAACCGCGTGTGCGTGGTCGTTTCCATGTTTGGCCGCGAAACGCCCGTCGAGCTCGAGCTCGATCAGGTCGAAGTGGTCGAAAGATAAGCAAGAATCGCCAGAAGCGATGAGCCGGTATCCCGGCAAAGTGGGAGAGACGCTGTGCGTCTGCCAAGGGCGGCCTCCGGGGCGGCCGTTACCACATTTATAATCAAGGAGGTGCCTAAAATGGCACAGAAAGTAGTCGGCTACGTTAAGCTGCAGATCCCCGCTGGTAAAGCACCTCCCGCGCCCCATGTCGGCCCCGCTCTGGGCCAGCACGGCGTCAACATCGCGGCCTTCACGAAGGAATTCAACGAGCGCACCAAGAATGACATGGGCCTCATCATCCCCGTCGTCATCACGGTGTATGCTGACCGTTCCTTCAGCTTCATCACCAAGACTCCTCCCGCTGCGGTCCTGATCAAGAAGGAGTGCAACATCGAGTCCGGCTCCGGTGTGCCCAACAAGACCAAGGTGGCCACCATCTCCAAGGCCTCCGTTCAGAAGATCGCCGAGCTGAAGATGCGCGACCTCAACGCCGCGTCTCTCGAGTCCGCGATGAGCATGATCGCCGGCACCGCGCGCTCCATGGGCGTCGTGGTCGAAGAGTAAGGGAGGTATACGGAAATGTTCAGAGGTAAAAAGTATCAGGATGCTGCCAAGCAGATCGAAAAGAATACGCAGTATGACGCCGCAGAGGGCTTCGGCCTGATCTGCAAGACCGCTTCCGCGAAGTTCGACGAGACCGTCGAGCTGCACGTCAAGCTGGGCGTCGACTCCCGTCACGCCGACCAGCAGGTCCGCGGCGCGATCGTCCTGCCCAACGGTACCGGTAAGACCGCGCGCGTTCTCGTCTTCGCCAAGGGCGACAAGGCCGACGCTGCCCGCGAGGCCGGCGCCGACTTCGTCGGCGATATGGACATGGTGGAGAAGATCCAGAAGGAGAACTGGTTCGACTTCGACGTCGTGGTCGCTTCCCCCGACATGATGGGCGTTGTCGGCCGTCTCGGCAAGGTCCTCGGCCCCAAGGGTCTGATGCCCTCTCCCAAGGCCGGCACCGTCACGCCCGACGTTGCCAAGGCCGTCAAGGAAGTCAAGGCCGGTAAGATCGAATACCGTCTGGACAAGACCAACATCATCCATTGCCCCATCGGCAAGGTTTCCTTCGGCCCCGAGAAGCTCACTGAGAACTTCAACGCGATCATGGGCGCCATCGTCAAAGGCCAAGCCGCCGCCGCCAAGGGGCCATATCAAGTCCTGCGTCGTCGCCTCCACCACCATGGGCCCAAAAACGGCCAAGATGAGCACCGCGAAGCTCTAAGAGCGCGCAAAAACATCAATATTTAGGGGCTTGACATTTGCCTGAGCCTCTGAATATAATAATAGAGCGTTCCAAAGACAGCAGGGGAGGGTCACACCTCGTAAGTCCTGCCGAGGATGGCAAATCGTTATGATTGCTTACACCGTCCTTTGTGTCTTTCGGCATGAGGACGGTTTCCCTTTTTAGAACGCCTCTTTTCCCCGGGCATGGGAGCTATGCCGCAAATCTAACGGAGGTGAAAACAAGAATGCCTAACGCAAAAGTCCTTGTCTGAAAAGCAGGCGATCGTGGCCTCTCTGACCGAGAAGCTGCAGGGCGCGGCCGCCGGTATCATCGTCGACTACAAGGGCATCACCGTCGCAGAGGACACTGCTCTTCGCGCCGAGTGCCGCAAGAACGAAGTCGATTATGCCGTCGTCAAGAATACGCTCCTTCGCTTTGCTTTCAACAACGTCGGTCTCAATGAGCTCGATGAGCAGCTCAACGGCACCACGGCTCTCGCCGTCGCGAGCGACCCCGTCGCTCCCGCCCGCGTGATCGCCGATTATGCCAAGAAGCTCAACGGCAAGTTTGAGATCAAGGGCGGCTTCATGGATGGCAAGGTCGTCGATATGGCCACCATCAATGCGCTCGCCGCGATCCCCGCACTGCCTGTCCTGCAGGGCCCAGGTGCTCGGCACGATGCTCGCGCCCATCACCAGCCTTGCCTGCGTCCTCAAGCAGATCGCTGAGAAGGACGGCGCTCCCGCTGAGGCGGCCGAAGCCGCTGCCGAGTAAATCCGGCATCCAAACAACAAAACAAACAACAATCTAAATCAGGGAGGATATTACAATGTCTGAAAAGATCACTGCTATGATCGAAGAGATCAAGGGCCTTACCGTTCTGGAGCTCTCTGAGCTCGTCCACGCGCTCGAGGAAGAGTTCGGCGTTTCCGCCGCCGCCATGGCCGCTCCGCGCTGCCGGCGCTGCCGCTCCCGCTGCCGAGGAGAAGACCGAGTTCGACGTCATCCTCGCCGGTTTCGACGCCGCTGCGAAGATCAAGGTCATCAAGGTCGTCCGCGAGCTCACTGGTCTGGGTCTTGCCGAGGCCAAGGGCTTTGTCGAGTCCGCTCCCAAGGCCGTCAAGGAAGGCATCTCCAAGGACGATGCCGAGGCCCTCAAGAAGCAGCTCGAGGAAGCCGGCGCGAAGGTCGAGATCAAGTAATTTCACCCAACCGTTTGAAAAAAGCAGCAGCTCGCAGGAGCTGCTGCTTTTTTAGCAGGGCTTGCGTTTCGGCTGATCTCGTGTTAAAATCGCATTGTTCGCCCGCGCCGCGGGCGTCTTTTTGACCAAATCGGAGGAATGTGTATGGACCGTCAAAGAAAAGCCGACATGATGCTGGTGCTGGCGACCGGCTTTTGGGGCATTTCCAACTGCCTGATCGCCATTTGCCTGCGCGATATGCAGCCGGTGACGCTCAACGCCTTCCGCTTTCTCTCGGCCTTCGCCGTGCTCGGCGCGGTGTTTCACAAGCGGGTGCTCCGCGCGAGCCGCGAAACGTGGAGGTACAGCGTTCTCGTCGGGCTGTCGCTCGTGGTGATCTACCTCGGCGCAACCTACGGCGTTTTGTATACCAGCGTATCCAACGCGGGCTTCATCGGCGCGATGACCGTTCTCTTTTACCCCGTTCTTTGAGTTCGTCGTTTACCGAAAGCGACCGGACCGCAAGCTCGGCTTTGCCTTGGCGGTGTGCATGGCAGGCATGGCGCTCCTGACGCTCAACGAGGCGCTGCGTCCCGCGCCGGGCGATATTATCTGCCTGCTCGTGCCGACCTTTTACGCCGTGGATCTGATGGTGACGGAGAAGGCGGTCGCGAAGCCGGAGGTCGACCCCATCGCCCTCGGCGTGCTGCAGACGGCGGTAGCGGGCGTGGTGATGCTCGGGCTGGCCCTCCTTCTTGAGACGCCGAGCCCTGCCCGGCTCGCCCAAAGGTCTGGGCGGCGGCGCTGTTCCTCGGCGTTGTTTTGCTCGGGCATCTGCTTCGTCATCCAGAGCGTCGAGCAGCAGTTCACCACGGCGAGCCACGCGAGCCTGATCTTCACGCTCGAGCCGGTATTCTCCGCCGTGTTCGCCTATTTCCTGCTCAGCGAGCGCCTGACGGTGCGCGGCTATTTCGGCGCGGCGCTGATGCTCGTGAGCCTGCTCATCATGGAGCTGGATGTGCCGGCTCTGCTGAAAAAGGATGAAAAAAAGCGCCGTAAAAACGGCCCTTGCCACGTTTGGTTGCGGAAATTCCAGCGTGGGATGGTGGCACTTCGGACGGAAATTTGCTACGCTCGGGCCATCAAAACCGATGGAGGAACACGATATGACATTAGGAGAAAAGCTGCAGACGCTGCGCCGCTCCCCGCGGCCTGCCGCAGGAGCAGCTGGCCGAAATACTTGAGGTGTCGCGCCAGGCGGTCAGCAAGTGGGAAAACGGCGACTCCGCACCGGACCTCGACAGGCTCCGCGCGATCTGTACTTACTTCGGCGTGACGACCGACTATCTCATCTGGGATGAGCCGGAGGATGCGCCGCGGGGCGCAGAAAGTGCGCTCCCGGGAGGCGCAGAAGAAGCCGCTGCGGGAGACGGTGCGGGAGCACGGCGAATGGGCGGGCTACGCGGTCGCCATCCTCGGCGCGGCGATGCTTTTGCGCGCGCGCTGCCGGGCATGATCCTGCAGATGCTCCTGCTTGGAAGCAATATTGCGCCGGGCGCGGCAACGAATGGGTCGGCGCTGTTGGGGCTTTGTCGATGTATCTGCCGTACCTCGCGGTCTACGCGCTCGCCATTGTCGGCGGGCTGCTGCTGGCCCGTTGGCTGAAAAAGAGAAAGGAAGCACATGACGACCTTTGAGAGAGTTTACGCCGCGGTGCGGCTCATTCCGTGCGGCAGCGTTGCGACCTACGGGCAGATCGCCCGCGCCATCGGCAACCCGCGGCTCGCGCGCGTGGTGGGCTACGCGCTGCACGTCAACCCCGAGCCGGGGTGATCCCCTGTCACCGTGTCGTCAGGCGCGACGGCGCGGTGTCGCCCGCCTTCGCCTTCGGCGGCTCAAACCGACAGGTGGAACTGCTTAAAAACGAGGGCGTGGGATTTACGGACGAGAGCCATGTGGATATGGCGCGCTTCTGCGTGAAGGCGCTGCCGTACATTGCGGAATAGAAAAACACCCTGCTTTTACGGATAAAATGGGGCCTGCAACCGTCAGTTGCTAAATTTTCAAGCCCGCTTGGTGGACTTTTCCGCAGCTTTTCGCTATGCTGGAGCCATCAAAGCAAAGGAGAACACGAATGACGCTTGGACAGAATATCGCGCGGCTGCGCGCGCAGAAAAACCTATCGCAGGGCGACCTCGCCGACGCGCTGGAGGTCAGCCGCCAGTCGGTGAGCAAGTGGGAGACGGATGCCAGCATTCCGGAGCTGGATAAGCTCCTGCGGCTCGCGGAGCTGTTCGGTGTGACGCTCGACGAGCTGGTGAAGGGAGAGAGCGCACAGCCGGAGGCTGCGCGCGGCGAAGTGCCGGACAAGGAGAGCGCGGGAGCGTACACCGCCGCCGCGCCCGCGGCGCGGCGGGAGACGCGGCAGATCGTCGGCACGATCCTGCTGTGCTTCGGCGCGCTGATCGGGATACTCATCATGCTCTTCGCCGGAACGCTCGCCGGCTTTATACTGGCGCTGCCGCTGTTTGTCTGCGGCACCATCTGCCTGACGGTCAGGCACCGCACGGGCCTCTGGTGCGCGTGGGCGCTGTATGTGTGTTTTGCGCTGTATATGCGCTTTGCCGCAGGTGTTGTCGCCGGAAATATCTTTCTGACATTTTCATGGTCTGTTCCGTCTGAATCAATGCGCCTTGCGATGAGCTGGTCGGATCGCGCTGGTGCTGCTTCGCGCTGGTCGCCTGCACGCTGCGCTCCCTACCGCACGCTGATGCTCCGCTGGGGAAAAAGAAACATCGCGCTGGCTTGCCGCCGGCTGGCTCGCGCTTTGGGCATCCGTCAGGCGCTTGCACTTTGGGTGCGGTGCATCGTGAATGCAGGACACGGGCGACCCGGGCTTTTGCCGGAAGCTCGCGCTGACAATACGCCGATTCGATCAAACGATTTTGCCCTCGTCGTCCTCCTCGTCCTCCACCGCCGCGCTCTGGCGCGGCTGGCGGCAGAGCCGAAGCAAAACAAAATAAGAAAACCCCGCCTGTCGACAGGCGGGGTTCCTTTACAGCTATTCACATAAAGGTGCAAAGCAGGATCGGGAAGAACACGGCGGGGACATAGTTCATCACCTTGATCTTCGTCATGCCGAGCATATTGAAGCTCAGACCGATGATGAGCAGCGAGCCGACGCACTTCATCTCCGCGATGACGACCTCGCTGAGAAACGGCGCGATGAACGACGCACAGAGCGTGATGAGCCCCTGATAGAGAAACACCGCAACGCCCGAGAGCGCGACGCCCGCGCCCATGGTCGAGCCGTAGACGATGGAGGTGATGCCGTCGAGCGTGGACTTGGCGTAGAGCGTCGCGTGGTCGCCGGTGAGGCCGGAGTCCAGCGCTCCCATGATGGCCATGGCGCCCACGCAGAAGAGGAGTGAGGCGTTCACGAAGCCCTCGGAGATGGAGGTCTTGGACTGCTTTTTCGCAAAGCGGCGCTCCACCCAGTCGCCGAACGCGTGGATGCGCCGTCGAGGTCGAGCAGCTCGCCGAGGATGACGCCGAGCACCATGGAAAGGATGGCGACGAGTGTATCGCTGCCCGCGAGCACGCCGTCGAGACCGATGTAGAACACGCACAGGGCGATGCCCTTTTCAATGGCGGAGTTGAAGCGCTCGGGGATGAAGCGCCCGAGCGTCACGCCGACGAAGCAGCCGGCGAAGATGGCGAGCATATTGACAAGGCTTCCGAGCAGCATCATTTGACCTCCTCCTTTGCGCGGCGCACGAGGTCGAGCACGGCTTCGCCGCCCATCATCAGTCCGCCGCAGCCGGGGACCCAGGTGAGGCTTGCCGGTACGCTGCGCCGCCCGGGCGGGGGCGCTTCCTTCTGCTCCGTTGCGGCGGGCAGCTCGGGGGAGAAGAGCACGCGCGTGTGCAGGATGCCGCGCGCCTTGAGCTCCTTTCGCATCACGCGCGCGAGCGGGCAGCCGTAGGTCTTGGAGATGTCCGTAATCTGAAGCTGCGAGGGGTCGAGCTTGTTGCCCGTGCCGAGCGCGGAGAGAATGGGGATGCCGCGTGCAAGCGCGGTCTCGATCAGGTCGAGCTTGCAGGAGACAAGGTCGATGCAGTCGAGGATGTAGTCGTATTTCGCGTCGAAGAAGCGCTCGCGGCCGCGGCCTCGTAGCGTCCCACGATGGGGTGGAGGACGACCGAGGGGTTGATGTCGCGGCAGCGCGCGGCGATGGCCTCCGCCTTGCTCTGCCCAAGCGTGGAGTGCAGCGCCTCGAGCTGGCGGTTGAGGTTCGTCAGCGCCACGGTGTCGTCGTCGATGAGCGTCAGCTCGCCCACGCCCGAGCGCACCAGCGCCTCGACCGCGTAGCTGCCCACGCCGCCGAGACCGAACACGGCGACGTGGCTGCGGCGCAGAGCGTCCATGCCGTCTGCGCCGAGCACCATTTCGGTGCGTAAGAATTGATTTTCCATAGGTATTCCTCTTGAAAAAGCAGGGACCGGCAGCCTCGCCGGTCCCTGCCGCGTTGCGGATGTGCTCAGCCGACGTACTCGATGGCGTCGAGCTGCTCGGCGATCACGCCGTCGGTGATAGCGTCATACCAGTCGTTCACGGCGCTGCTTTTGAGCGTGTTGGTGGCCTTGTACTCCCAGTAGGGAAGGGGGTTGGTCTCCACAAAGTACATCACATGGAAGCCGTATTCGCTCTCGACGATGCCCGTGTCGCCGCTCTGGCGGCCGGGATCGAAGCTCCAATCCTCAAAGGGCTGCATACGCTCTGCCCTTGCGCATATTGCTCACAAGGCCGCCGTTGGAGGCAGTGCCGCTGTCGGTGGACTTGGTGGCGGCGAGAGTGGCAAACTCATTCTCGGTTTTGTCGCCGGTGTTGTTGAACTGAGAGTAAATGTCGGCGGCGGTCTGCTCGTCCGCGACCAAAATGTGGCGGACGGTGACGGAGTGATAGTCGTCGCGGCTGCGGGAGTGGAAGAGGACGGCGACATAGCCGCTCGACTGCTCGGCGACCGTGGTATCGCCCTCCGCGGGTCAGCGGCAAATGCCCAGGTGAGCATCTCGCTCGTCACGCTGCGGTCGGCGTTCGTGAGGTGCGTATAGGTGCCGTCACCGGCGCTCTCCTCAAAGCTCCTGCCCTCCGCGTAGGCAGCGAGGACGGCCTCGGCCTTCGCCTTGGCTTCCTCCATCGCGGCGGATTTCTCCGTCATCGGTGGCGTCGCTCGAAAGGCCGGTCGTGAAGGAGACGTACTCGATGTCCACGCTGCAATAGGCGTCGGGGTCCTCGTCATAGGCGGCCTGCAGGTCGGCGGTGGAGTAGGTCAGGCTGTCGGAATAGCTCTGCTGGTAGGCGCTCGCGAGCGCGTTGCGGCGGACGCAGCGGACAAAGGCCTCCTCGGTCATGTACTTGCCGAACATCGCGGTGAGATACTGCGCGCGGGTCGCGCCGCTGTAGGAGGCATAGAGGTCGATCATGGAGAGATTGCTCTGCTCGGCGGAGTCCATCTGCTCGGTGCCGTCAAAGCCGGCAGCCTCGGCGGCGTGGGCGACGGCAACGCTCTCCTTCATGTAGTCCAGCGCGGACTCCAGAAAGTAGTCGTGCCAGGTCTTACCCTCGGTGTACTGCTGCTCGCGGGCGCTCTTGCTGCTGTCGAAGCCGAAGGAGCTGCCGTTGTTGGCGAAGGTGTTGTAAATGCTGCCATAGTAATAAGCCACATCGTTGACGCTGAAGTCCTCGCCGTCGATGGTCACGGCGCTCTCCGCGCCGATGCGGGCGGTCTCCTTTGCCTCGTTGCTCGCCTGGAATGCGGCCGGAGGCGAAGAGCACCACGCCGAGCAGCACAAAGGCGACGATGACGGCGGTATAGATGCGGGTGGAGCGGCGCTCCTTCGCCTTCTCCTCGGCCTCGCGGGCCTTGCGGGGATCGACGTAGCCGGATTCGTTCAGCTCCTGACGAGCCTTCTTTTCTCTCGATGCACTCATGGTCAATGGTTTCCTTTCAAATTGCTGTTTGTGATAAAAGTCTACCGCGCAGAGCGCCGGAACGGCGCTGCGAGGGTGGGGTGCTTACTTCGTGCCGAAAATGCGGTCGCCCGCGTCGCCGAGACCCGGGACGATGTAGCCGTGCTCGTTGAGGTGGTCGTCGAGCGCGCCGGCGTAGATCTCTACGTCGGGATAGAGCTTCTGGAATGTGCTCGATGCCCTCGGGAGCGGCGACGAGCACCATGAGCTTGATGTGCTTGCAGCCGCGCTTCTTCATCTCGCCGATGGCCTCGGCGGCGCTGCCGCCGGTGGCGAGCATGGGATCGACGATCAGCACGTCGCGCTCGGCCACATCCTTGGGCATCTTGCAGAAGTAGGGATGGGGCTCGAGGGTCTCTTCATCGCGGTACATACCGATGTGGCCCACGCGCGCGGAGGGGACCATACGCAGCACGCCGTCGACCAGACCGAGACCGGCACGGAGGATGGGGACGACCACGAACTTGCGGCCGGCAAGGGTGGGGGCGTCCATCTCGCAGATGGGCGTTTCAATGTGCTTGGTGGTGAGCGGAAGATCGCGGGTCGCCTCGTAGGTGATGAGCATACCGATCTCGCTGACCAGCTCGCGGAAATCCTTGACGCTGGTGTTCTTGTCGCGCATGATCGTCAGCTTGTGCGCCACGAGGGGATGATCCATGATGTGTACCTTGCTACCAAATTTCGATTCCATTGCTTCGTCCTCCGTAAACTATATATTTATTTTTGAGTTGCTTCCTGCTGTAATCTTGCGTTGCGCTCGCGCTCGGCCTGCGAAATGCGCAGGTAGACCGGCGCAAGCTCCTGCGCGCTCACCGGCGTGCCGTGCTCCGCGGCGAGGCCGACGCCTACGGCGTTCTGATAGAGCAGCTGCGCGGGAGCCAGCTCGCTCTCTACGCCGAGCTGCGCGAGCCCGTCGCGGCAGAGCTGTCCGCCGTCGCCGAGCACGAGAAGGCGGCGCGTTTCGCCTCGCAGCTCCTCCGCCAGCTCCGCGACCGCGATGGCGCGGTCGGGCATGAGGCGGGTGAGGACGCCGTTTTTCGCTTCAAAGAGCGCGTTGTAGACCTGATTGCGCCGCGCGTCCATCGCGCAGACGAGCAGACCGTCCATGTGGGCGAGATTCTGCGCCATCGCCTCGAGCGTGGAAACGCCGAAGCACGGCTTGTCCGCTGCCCAGGCGAGGCCCTTGACCGCGGCGATGCCGATGCGCAGGCCCGTGAACGAGCCGGGACCGGCGGCCACGGCGACCGCATCCATGTCGTCGAGCGTCAGGTCGGCGTTTTTGAGCATGGCGTCCACCATCGGCATCAGTGTGCGCGAGTGGGTGAGGCCGGTGCACTGATAGGCATAGGCCAGCGGCGCGCCGTTTTCGACCACTGCGGTCGAAACGGACTTCGCCGAGGTCTCGAGCGCGAGAATTTTCATAAGCCGTCCACCCCCGTGATGGTGATGACGCGCCAGCCGTCGTGCTGCGCGCCGCGCCGGAAGTCGATGCGCACGGTGGAACCGTCGAAGGCGTCCTCCGCCCGCTCGCTCCACTCGACGGCGCACACGCCGCCGCGCGCGAGGTAATCCTCCCAGCCGATGTCAAACAGCTCGTCCGACGAGCCGAGGCGGTAGAGGTCAAAGTGGAACAGGGGGGATATCCCCCTCGTATTCGTTGACGATGGTGAAGGTGGGACTGGTGACGCGGCCGCGGCAGCCGAGACCGCGGGCAAGCCCGCGGGTGAAGGCGGTCTTTCCCATGCCGAGCTCGCCGGTGTAGGCGATGACGGTCCCGCGCGGCAGTTTGCGGGCGACCTGCTCGCCGAGCTGCTCGGTCTCCTGCTCACTGTGTGAAAGATGCTCCACGGCAAATGCCCCCTTTCGACCCATCCTAAAGGTACAGTATAGCACACCGCCGCGCGATGCGCAATTCCTTTTTGCGTGAACAGAGTGTAAACAGTGAAAGAAAGAAAAACGCGCGGTTTACAGACGGGCGGAATCGTGCTATACTGATACATCATTCCGAGAATTTTCGGCAGAGGAGGGAAGAACCGATGGGACGAGTGCGGGAAACGCTGCATGACGTGCTGCGCCAGACCGACGCGGTGCTGCTCGCGCTGTGCGTGGCCTCGACGCTCTATGGCATGGTGCTTATCGCCAGCGCGACAAGCTTTCGCGGCACGCTCAAGTACGTTGCCGTGCAGGGCCTCGGCCTGCTCATCGGGCTGGCGCTCTACTTCTTCCTCTCGAGCATCGACGTATTCGAGCTGGCGAAGCAATGGAAGTGGCTGCTGGGCTTCAACGTCGGCTTTCTCCTGCTGCTGCTCACGCCCTTCGGCCAGACGCGAAATGGCAACCGCGCGTGGCTCGGTGTGAATGACATCGGCAAAAACCTCGGCGTTGGCTTCCTGCGCAATTTCCCCGTCACGGTGCAGCCGGCGGAGGTCGTAAAGATCTTTTTCATCGTTTTGCTCGCCTATCAGCTTGCGCTGCTGAAGGATAGGCGAGACCTTGTGCGCTTTGAAAACGTCATTCAGCCGACGGCGCATACCGCCTTTATGGTGGGGCTGATCGTCGTCATATCCGGCGACGCGGGCAGCGCGCTGGTGTATCTCTTCATCTTCATCTGCATGGTCTTTGCCGCGGGCATGGCGAAGCGCTGGCTGGCGCTGGGCATCGGCGGCGGCGCGGCGGGCGTTTCTTGCCGTGTGGCATCTGGACCTGCTGCCGGGCTATATGCGTGACCGTTTCCTTGCTGTCCTCGACCACAGCTATCAGCCCGACGACGCGGGCTTTCAGCAGACGCGCGGACTGATGGCGCTCGGCTCGGGCGAGCTGACCGGACAGGGACTGTTCCACGGCGCGCAGACGCAGTCGTCCAATGTGTGGAGCATCCCGAGCGGCAGACGGACTTCATTTTCTCCGTCTGCGGCGAGGAGCTGGGCTTCCTCGGCTGCGCGCTCATCATCGTGCTGCTGCTCGCCATCGTGGTGCGCTGCCTGCTCGTCGCGCGCGACGCGGCGACACCGATGGAGAGCTACGTCTGCGTGGGCATGGCGGGTATGCTTATTTTCCAGACCATCGCGAACATCGGCATGTGCCTGTTTCTGATGCCGGTCATCGGTCTGACGCTGCCGTTTTTTAGCTACGGCGGCTCGTCTATTGTCACGCTTTTTGCTGCCATGGGCATCGTCTCGGGCGTGAAAAAGCGCTCGCGGCCCGAGTGGCTGACCAACTGAAAAATTTGAAAAGGGAAGCGTCCGCGCTGCGGACGCTTCCCTTTTTGCATAAAGCTCCCTTTTTCACAAAGAATAACCGTACCACACTGAAAAAGGGAGGAACCGATTTTGAATACCGATAAGAACAGAGAGCTTTTGTGGCGCACGGCGCCGTTCGTCATGGCGATGCTGCTGCTCGCGCTCACGGGCATTCCCGCCTCAGCCATCTTCGGACGGGAGAAGGCGGCACCTGCGGCGGACGCGGGCGCGCCCATCGCGCAGAGCATTGATGTGCGTGTCTACCGCGGCATCCCCTACACCGGCACGCTCGCCGCCATCGACCGCGAGGGCGGCGAGGTGAGCTTCGCCATTGCCGAGCAGCCGTCCAAGGGCACCGTGACGCTCGACGGCGAGACCTTTGTCTACACCAGCGCGAAGAACAAGACCGGCGTGGATCGCTTCACCTACACCGCGACCGACGCCGCGGGCAGCACCTCGGCCCCCGCGGAGGTGCGCATCACCATCGCGCGCGCCAAGCGGCGTGACCTATGACGACATGGCGGAGAGCGCTGCCTACACCGCGGCGGTGGACCTGGCGGAGCACGGCGTGTTCGTCGGTGCGCAGGTCGGCAGCCGGCGCTTCTTTGAGCCGGACCGCGCCGTCAGCCGCGGCGAGTTCGTCACCATGGCGCTCGCCTGCGCGGGCATTCCTGCGGGCGACCTCACGATGACGGGCTTCTGTGACGACGCGGAGATCCCGACCTGGGCGAAGGGCAGCGCGGTCAGCGCCCTGCAATGCGGTCTGATCCGCGGCGTGGGCACGGAGGGCGGCATGGCCTTCTGCGCGGACGAGGGCGTGACGCTCTCGGAGGCGGCGACGGTGCTCAACCGTCTTTTGCGCGTGACGGACGTGGACCTTTCCGACTACGACGCGGGCAGCGCCGACGCGTGGAGCGCACAGGCGGTGGCAAATCTTTGAGTCCGTCCGCGTGATCGAAAGCGGCAGCTTCTCCGCGGGCGACTGGCAGCGTCCGCTCACGCGCGGCGAGCCGCGCAGCTCCTCTCCGCGGCGATGACGCTCGCGGAAAAGAAGCAGGAGAGCGCGGGACTTCTTTTGACACGGAGAAAGGCGGGCTTATTCCAGACACGGAGAAAGGCCTCGCAGAGTTTCGCGTCCGCAGACGCGAAAGCGATATGATCCGTTTTCTGCCGCGACCTGTGCGTGGCAGAAAACACGTTGCGCGGAGCAAAGCGTCCGAATTGCTTTCAGCAGACAACCGGAGGCGCAGAGCGCAGCGAAAAAGTGGCTTTGACAAAAAAAAGGCGGCGGAAGGCCGCCTTTCTTTTGTTGTAATTCGCGCGGCGTTGTGCTAAAGTATATTCTGATAAAATAGCATAGATATGTAGTTTTCGCGAATTCAGGAGGAAAAGCTATGCGCATCGTTGTATTGGCCGGCGGCTTGAGCATGGAGCGCAACGTGTCGCTCTCGAGCGGCACACGCATCTGCCGCGCGCTTCGCGCGCGCGGTCATCAGGCAGCCCTGGTGGATCTGTTTTTGGGACTGGAGGGCTATGACGGCGCGCCGGAGAGCATTTTTTTGACGCGCCGGACGGCCTGTGCGGCGATTTCTCCGTCGCCCGTGAGGAGCCGGATCTCGACGCCGTCCGCGCGAGCCGGAAGGACAAGAGCGAAAATATCTTCGGCAAGGACGTTCTGCGCGTCTGCGCCATGGCGGACGTCGTGTTCATCGCGCTCCACGGCGCCTGCGGCGAGGACGGACGGGTGCAGGCGGCGTTCGACCTGCTCGGCATCCCCTACACCGGCTCGGGCTACCTCGGCAGCGCCATCGCCATGGACAAGGACCTGACCAAGCGCGTCGTCGCGCCCTACGTCACCACCGCGAAATGGCGCGCGCTGAAGTACACGGCGGACGAGATCGACGCCATCGCCGACGAAACGGAGCTGCCCTGTGTCGTCAAGCCCAACGCCAACGGCTCGTCCATCGGCGTGACGATCGCGCACACGCGCGGCGAGGTCGCCGCTGCGCTGACCGAGTGCCCTGCGCTTCGGCGCGCAGGTCGTCATCGAGCAGTACATCCACGGCCGGGAGCTGCAGGTTGGCATTCTCGACGGCAAGGCGCTGCCCGCCATCGAGATCATTCCCAAGACCGGCTTTTACGATTACGCCAACAAGTATCAGGCGGGAGCCGCCGAGGAGGTCTGCCCCGCGCCCATTCCCGCGGAATGGGAGGAAAGCCCGTAGCGCGACCGAGACCGTGTTCCGCGTGCTGGAGCTGAGCGTCTATTCCCGCGCGGACTTCATCGTCACCGAGGACGGCACGCCCTATTTCCTGGAGATCAACACCCTCCCGGGCATGACGCCGACCTCACTCGTGCCGCAGGAGGCCGCCGCCGTCGGCATCGGCTACGGCGAGCTGTGCGAGCGCATCGTGACAAGCTCCCTGCGGGCGCGGAAGGAGGGGAGAGCATGAGAAGGCTGACCGTTTCCGAGCTGCTGACCGCCACGGGCGGCACGCTTCTCGCGGGCGGTGAGAGCGCCGCCGTGACCTCCGTTTCCACCGACAGCCGCAAGGCAGGCGAGGGCGCGCTCTTTATCCCGCTCACCGGCGAGCGCTTCGACGGACACGACTACATCGACAAGGCGCTCGCGCTCGGCGCGGCGGGCTGCCTGTGCGCGAGGACGCCTGCGGCGTTCCTGCCCGATAAATTCTACATCGCCGTCCCCGATACGCGCCTTGCGCTCAAGGCGCTCGCGTCGTGGTACCGCGGGCAGTTCAACATCCCCGTTGTCCAGATCACCGGCTCGGTCGGCAAGACCACGACGAAGGAAATGATCGCCTCGGTCGTGTCGCAGAGGTACCGCACGCTCAAAACGGCGGAGAACTTTAACAACGACATCGGCACGCCGCTCACGCTCCTCGGCTTGGACGACACCTATGAGGCCGCCGTCATCGAGACCGGCATGGATCATTTCGGCGAGATCCGCTATCTCGGCGAGATGGTGCGCCCGCACATCGCCGTCATCACGAACATCGGCGACGCGCATATCGAGTTTTTAGGCTCGCGCGAGGGTATTCTGAAGGCTAAGAGCGAGATCTTTGAAAACCTCGACGCCGACGGCGTCGCCATCCTCAACGGTGACGACGCGCTGCTCGACACGGTAGCTCTCCCACAGCGCATCGTCCGCTGCGGCGAGAGCGCGCACGCGGATGTCCGCGTTTCCGCGCTGCGCGACCGCGGCATTGACGGCATCGCCTGCACCGTGACCACCGAGCGCGCAGAGTATCAGCTCAATATCCCCGCCCCCGGGCGGCACATGATCTATGCCGCGTCGCTCGCGGTCGCGGTCGGTGAGGAGCTGGGTCTGTCGGTCCCCGAGATCGAGCGCGGCGTCGCGCTCTATGAACCCGCCGGCTCGCGGATGCGCGTCCACCGCCTCAGCGGCGACCGCCGCCTGCTCGACGACTGCTACAACGCCAACCCGCAGTCCATGTCCGCAGCGCTGCGCGTGCTTGCGGCGAGCGAGGGCAAGAAGATCGCCGTGCTCGGCGACATGAAGGAGCTCGGCGAGCTGACGGAGTCCGCGCACCGCGCGATGGGCGAGCTGTGCGCTCTGCTCGGCATCGACCGCGTCATCGCTGTCGGTGAGTACGCCCGCGGCATCGCGGACGCCGCGCACGAGAGCGCCGAGTGGTATCCCGACGCGGAGAGCGCGGTCGATGCGGCGAGCCGCGTTCACGGAGGGCAGCGTTCTGCTGTGCAAGGCGTCGCACTCCATGCACTTAGAGAAGATCGTAGAGGAATTGCTCAAGACAACATGATCGAGATCAGCGTAACGGGACTTCAAAAGTCCTTTGATTTGGAAAAGAAAATACTGGACGGACTGACCTTTCAGATCAACTCCGGCGAGCGTGTCGGTCTGCTCGGCAAGAACGGCGCGGGCAAGACGACACTCTTTCGCATCCTCACGGGCGAGATCGACTACGACGCCGGCGAGGTCGCCATCGCGTCGGACCGCCGTGTCGGGCTGATCTCGCAGATACCGGTCTACCCGGCGGGCTATACGGTGGAGGACGTGCTGCAATCCGCCTTCGAGCGCATGAGGCGCATGGCCGACGAGATGGAGCGGCTCTCCGCGCAGATGGCGAACGGCGACGAATCCGAGGAGACGCTGCGCCGCTACGGCGAGCTGTCCGCCCGCTTTGAGGGCCTCGGCGGCTACGACACCGCCACCGCCGTCAATAAGGTGGCCAACGGCCTGTCCATTCCCGCGGATATGCGCACGCGGCTGTTCGACACGCTCTCCGGCGGCGAAAAGACGCGCGTGAACCTCGGCCGCCTGATTTTGGAGGACACGGACATTCTGCTGCTCGACGAGCCGACGAACCACCTCGACCTCCACGCCATCGAGTGGCTGGAGGAATACCTTGCCTCGTTCAAGGGCACGGTCGTCGCCATCTCGCACGACCGCTATTTCCTCGACCGCACTATCACCCGCGTCATCGAGATTCTGGACGGCCACGCGGAGTTCTACAACGGCAACTACAGCTTCTACGCCGTGGAGAAGGAACGCCGCTATCTGGAGAAAATGCGGCAGTATGAGAAGGAGCAGGCCAAGATCAGGCAGCTCGAGGCCGCAGCGGACAAGCTGCACCTGTGGGCGTTCATGGGCAACGACGCGCTGCACAAGCGCGCGTTTTCGATGGAAAAGCGCATCGAGCGGATGCGCACGACGGACAAGCCCACGCGCGAGAAGAAGATGACCGCGCAGTTCCGGAGCAGCGAATTTCTCGGCGACGAGGTGCTGACGCTCAAGGGCGTCGGCAAATCCTTCGGCGAGCGGACGCTGTTCTCCGGCGTGGACCTCTCAAGGCGGCGAGCGCATCGCGCTCATCGGTGACAACGGTACGGGAAAATCCACGCTCATCAAGATGATCATGGGCGAGGAGTACCCCGACGAGGGCCGCATCAAGCTCGGCCCCTCGACGAAGATCGCCTACCTGCCGCAAATCATTCACTTCGACGTGCCGCAGCGCAATCTTGTGGACACGATGCTTTATTCCAAGCGGGACATCACGCCGCAGAAGGCGCGCGACCGTCTGGCGGCGTTCCACTTTCGCGGAGAGGACGTGTTCAAGACCGTTTCGGTGCTCTCCGGCGGCGAGCAGAGCCGCCTGCGGCTCTGCATGCTGATGGACGACGAGGTGAACTTTCTCATTCTCGACGAGCCGACCAACCACCTCGACATCGCCTCGCGCGAGTGGATCGAGGAGGCGGTGGAGGCCTTCGACGGGACGCTGCTGTTCGTCAGCCACGACCGCTACTTCATCAACCGCTTCGCCACCCGCGTCTGGGAGCTGGAGGAGCAGAGGATCACCGACTACCCGATGGGCTTTGCCCGCTACCGCAAAATAAAGGCGGAGCAGCCGGCGAAAAAAGGCAGAGCCGGAAAAAAAGACAGTAAAGGAAAAGAGCCTTACGGAAAAGCCGCCGCGCGGCAATAAAAATCAGCAGGCGGCACGCCGCCAGCTGACCATCTGCGAGCGCGAGATCGCGCAGCAGGAGGAGGCGCTCGCCGCGCTGGACGCGCGGCTGGAGGAAGCCGCGTCCGACTATGAGAAATACAGTGCGCTCTACGCCGAAAAAGGAGGCGCAGGAGCAGAAGTCACAGAGCTGATGGAGCGCTGGGAGGCGCTCGCCGCCGAGGCGGGCGAATAGGAAAGAGAGAAGCGGCAGGGACGAAAACACGCGAGCGGGGGAGGTTGGGGACATGAGAGAAAATGGAAGGCGCTCACAAAGCGGGAGCGGCGGCTGTTTGCAGCGGCGTTCGTTTTTCCTCGCGTCGGCGGTGCTGCTGCGCTTCGTTCCGGGACTCGCTTTTCCGCCCTTCTCTGCCTGTGCCGCGGCGGTGCTGTTCGTGCTTTTCGTGCTGGAGCGCCGCACGGCGCGGCAGCCGCGCGGCTGGCGGTG
>VOFK01002927.1_pt1 | contig 21930 bp, 48 predicted proteins | sample 5384121 | NCBI WGS metagenome assembly VOFK01 (sample SAMN12384730, study PRJNA508395) | human gut metagenome | isolation source: healthy gut J | host: Homo sapiens | reverse complement strand
AATGCCCGCGGCCACCTGGGCCAGCTTTCGGTCCTCTGGTCGGTTGAGATACTGGTTCAGGAGGCCGCCCGCTTCATTCCTCTGTCACCCTGCTGGCTGACTTTGAAGGCAGAGGTGGGGGCGGAGTGGAGGTGTGGTTGTCACAGCGAGATCACCACGCAAGTCAATGCAGGACAAAGCCTTGGATCTCCTGGCTCATGCCCGTCCCTCCTAGCCCGGTCCCGGCGGATGAGCTCCTGACCGCCTCCAACCGCCAGCTACCGATTGGGGTGACATCTTCCGACTTCCCCTTTTTGGTCAGGCCGGCTTTCTCCCGCTCCTGGTTCCAAATCACGTGAAACGCCGAGCCGCAGCGGACCCCCAGGGCGCGGCGTGGCGGGTGAAGAGAGCCGCATGATCTCCATCTCCTGGCCCAGCACCCCCCAGGCGCTTCCAGGCCTCCCCTTGGCTTCCAGCTCATAGGACACCGGCATCCGGCCGGGGCGTGCTGGCCATAGAAGGAGTCTTGCACTAAAAATTCACCCCGCGTGCCAGGAGATGGCCCAGGCCTTGGCGGTGTCCACCAGGGCGAGCACCCTCATAGTCGGGCACCGCCGGGAACTCAATGGGGGCATACCCGGCTGGCCCCTCATGGCGGACCGCGCCGGTGGCGATGACCAGGTCATTGCTCTGGACCTCCAGCTTTGATCCCGCCACAGGTGCCGGTGCGTACAAATCCCCCGCCGATGGCGCAGAGCTTTCCTCCAAGGCGATCACCGCCGAAGGTCCCCCGATGCCCGTGGAGCAGACGCTGACCTTCCCCCAGCAGGGTGCCGGTATAGATGTTAAAAAACTCCCGGTTGTAGGCCACATGGATGGGGTTGTCAAAATAGCGGGCGATGATCTCACCCTGCCTGGGTCGCCCGGCAGAATGCAGTACCGGCCCACGTCCCGGGGGCACACTGGATGTGAAATTGTACGGAACGCTCTTCCTGTTTCATGGGGTTCTTCCTCCCTTTCCTGTCGCTGGCCTGAAGGCGCTTCCAGTCCAGATAGCCCTCCAAAATCAAGGTGGCGGCCACCGAGTCAATCTTGTCCTTCCCGTTCTTGGCCCGCACCCCCTGTTCCCCTAAGATCCGGTGGGCGTCCACCGTGGTCCGGCGCCTTTCGTCCAGAGGGCCACCGGCAGGCCGGTGGCCTCCTCCAGCCGGCGGGCAAAGGCGGCGTACTTCTCCGCCCGGGGCCCTAAGGTCCCGTCCATGTTCCTGGATAGCCCATCACCAGCTCCTGGGCCCCCTGCCGCTGGACCAGGGCGGCCAGCTCCTCCAGGACCACCTCCTGCTTCCGGCTCTTGATCAAAAAGTCTGTCCGGCCAGGAATCCGGTGGGGTCCGACAGGGGCCACCCCGGTGCGGGCGTCGCCATAGTCGATGGCCCATAATACGCACAGCGATCACTTCCTTAGTTGTTTTAATGGTATCTTATCGTGAAGCCCTCCCCTTGTCAAGGGCAAGGCCCCTTCCCGGCCCCCCGCCGCCAGGGGAAGAGAAAGCCCCTCTGGATCCGAAAATGTCTTGACAATGGGGACAGGCCTGTGGTATCATGGAAACACCTATGAAAAGGGCTTATTTTTTGTGCGCAGATTACGGTATCTGGGCGCAAACCCTGGACCGTTTGGACATAGGGAGGCAAACGATGCCGATCCAGCCGTGTTTTCTTTTTATGCCCATTTGGGCTGCTGTGCATGCGCCGGGATCGGAATCGCCTGTGGACAGGCGAAAGGCCGACTTCCGGCGTTTTGTTTTTCCGGGCCGAACATCGTAAAGGAGGTGCCGCAAATGGCAAAAAGCCGGCGCACGGGTGAAAATCACCCTCAGATGCAATGAATGCAAGCAGCGCAATTACAACACTATGAAGAACAAGAAGAATACCCCCGACCGCTTAGAGATGAAACAAGTACTGCCCCTTCTGCAGAAAGCACACCGTTCATAGCGAGACTAAGTGATGATGGCCCACATTCCCAAAAGAAAGAAGGGTGGAACAAATGTCTGAAAAAGAAAAAGATGAACCAGGACGGGACGGAGGAGAAGGCGAAAGAGACCAAACCCGCCAAGGCGGAAAAGGCCAAGAAGTCCGACAAGGAAAAAAGCCCGGCTTTTTCAAGCCCGTGGGGCGGTTCTTCCGGGAGCTGAAGGCGGAACTGAAAAAGGTCGCCTGGCCCACCCGGGCAGATACCCTGAAAAACACGGGGATCGTCATTGTCTGCGCGTCATCGTCGTAGGCATCATCGTTTGGATCTTCGATGGCATTGCGAGCGTCATCGACGCTCTCCTCTCTTTCGGCCAGCATTGACGAAAGGGGAACGGCATGGCTGAAAATGGTATGTGGTCACACCTATTCGGGTTATGAAAAACACCGTAAAAGCCACCATCGAAAAGGCCGTATGTGGAAAACCGCAACATGGGCGACCTGATCCTGGCGGTCAACATTCCCTGGAGACCGTCACCGAGACCACCGACGCCGGCAGCAAAACCGTGGAGCGAAAGGTCTTCCCCCGGCTATGTGCTGGTCAAGATGGTGATGAACGACGAGACCTGGCATCTGGTCCGCAATGTGCGGGGGTCACAGGCTTTGTCGGCTCTGGAAACAAGCCCATTCCCCCTCACCGAGGCGGAGATCGCCTCCCTGGGCGTGGAGAAGCGGGAGGTCCTTGTGACCTACCAGGTCGGCGACAACGTCCGCATCACCGACGGCGCGCTGGAGTCCTTCCTCGGCATCGTGGAAGAGATCGACACCGAGCGTCAGAAGGTGCGGGTGGTCGTGTCCATGTTCGGCCGGGAGACCCCGGTGGAACTGGACCAGGTGGATCAAATCGAGTCCATCTGACCCGCGGCAGTCCGCGCGGGCGTGGGAGGAGTGGTCTTCCGCTCCGCCGTCCAAAGACCATTTTTCATAATGGAGGTGCTCTTTGTGGCACAGAAAGTAACTGGATATGTTAAAATTTCAGATCCCCGCAGGCAAGGCACCCGGCCCCCTGTCGGTCCGGCCCTGGGCCAGCATGGTGTCAACATCGCCGCCTTTACCAAGGAGTTTAACGAGCGCACCAAGAACGACGTGGGCATGATCATCCCCGTTGTCATCACCGTATACGCCGACCGCTCCTTTACCTTTATCACCAAGACCCCTCCCGCGGCCGTGCTCATCAAAAAGGCGTGCAAGCTTGAGAGTGGTTCCGGCGTCCCCAACAAGACGAAGGTCGCCACCATCAGCAAGGAGGACGTGCGCAAGATCGCCGAGATCAAGATGCCCGATCTGAAGGCCGCCTCCATCGAGGCCGCTATGAGCATGATCGCCGGCACCGCCCGTTCCATGGGTATCCTGGTGGGCGAGTAAGGCAGGGGAACGAATATGTTTAGAGGTAAGAAGTATCAGGACAGCGCAAAAGCAGATCGACAAGGACCAATCTGTATGACACCGCAGAGGCCATGGATCTGATGGTTAAGACCGCTCCGCTAAGTTTGACGAGACTGTGGAGCTGCACGTGAAGCTGGGCGTGGATTCCCGCCACGCCGACCAGCAAGTCCGCGGTGCCATCGTCCTGCCCCCACGGCACCGGCAAGACCGCCCGGGTCCTGGTCTTCGCCAAGGGCGATAAGGCCGACGCCGCCCGCGAGGCCGGCGCCGACTACGTGGGCGAGATGGACCTGGCCCAGAAAGATCCAGCAGGAGAACTGGTTCGGCTTCGACGTCGTGGTCGCTTCCCCCGATATGATGGGCGTTGTGGGCCGTCTGGGTAAGCTTCTGGGTCCCAAGGGTCTGATGCCCTCTCCCAAGGCCGGCACTGTCACCCCCGTGGTGTGACCAAGGCCGTTAAGGAGATCAAGGCCGGTAAGGTGGAGTATCGTCTGGATAAGACCAATATCATCCACTGCCCCATCGGCAAGGTGTCCTTCGGCGCTGACAAGCTCTCCGAGAACTTCAACGCCATCATGGGCGCTATCGTAAAGGCCAAGCCCGCCGCTGCCAAGGGCAGTACATCAAGAGCTGCGTGGTGGCTTCCACCATGGGCCCCGGCATCAAGGTCAACGCCGCGAAGCTGGGCTGATTTTTCCGGGTTTTCCCAGAAAAAGTGCAAATTCCGTTGTCATTTTCGGAAAGGCGCTTGACAGCGCCTTTCCGGAATGATAAAATATTACAGCGTTCCAAAGACAGCAGGTGCCCCATAAATCCTGCCGAGGATGCAGTTCATCAGATAGCTCTATCTATGATTGCTTCACATTTCTGTGTCTTTTTGGCGCGGGAACGTTTTTCTTTGGTTCCATTCTCACTCTGGAGGTGAAACAACAGCATGCCTAACGCAAAGATTCTCAGCGAGAAACAGGCCATTGTGGCTTCCCTGACCGAGAAGTTCCAGAATGCCGCCGCCGGCGTCATTGGTGGGACTACCGCGGCATCACCGTGGCAGAGGACACCGAGCTGCGCGCCAAGATGCGCGAGAACGGCGTGGAATACTTCGTTGTGAAGAACACGCTGGCCCGCTTTGCCGCCAAGAACGCCGGCCTGGACGAACTGTGCGACGTCCTGGAGGGCACCACTTCCATCGCCATCTGCGAGGGAGACCCTGTGGCTGCGGCCAAGGTGGTGGCTGAGTTCTCCAAGAAGCTGGCCGCCCAGGAGAAGTTCGTGATCAAGTCCGGTTTCGTGGATGGCAAAAGTCATTTCCGTGGACGAGGTCAAGGCCCCTGGCCGACCTGCCCAGCAGAGAGGTCCTGGTGGCCACCGTTCTGGGCACCCTTATCGCCCCCGTCAGAGGGGCTGGCAAACCGTTCTGGACGCCAACATCTCTGGCTTGGCCCGCGTGATGCAGGCCATTGCCGACCAGAAGGGTGCGTAAACGCCCCGGTTGGCTCCGCACTGATGTTAAAACATTTTATTTTTACTTTACTATTTGGATACACTACTATGGCAAGCGAGAAGATCACTGCTCTGATCGAAGAAGTTAAGGCTCTGACCGTTCTGGAGCTGTCCGAGCTGGTTCACGCCCTGGAAGACGAGTTCGGCGTTTCCGCCGCTGCTCCCGTTGCTGTTGCTGCCGCTGCCGCTCCCGCTGCTGAGGCCGCTGCTGAAAGACCGAGTTCGACGTGGTTCTGGCCAGCTTCGGCGATGAGAAGATCAAAGGTCATCAAGGCTGTCCGTGAGATCACCGGCCTGGGCCTGGCTGACGCCAAGGCTGTTGTTGAGGCCGCTCCCAAGGCCATCAAGGAAGGCGTTTCCAAGGATGAGGCCGAGGACCTGAAGAAGAAGCTGGAAGAGGCTGGCGCTAAGGTTGAGCTGAAGTAATCAAATAAACAGCTACATGAGTCCCTGCCGCGTATGCGGCGGGGAGTTTTTTTTCCCTGGAAGATAAGCCGGCCGGGGGTTGGAACCCTGGTCCCTGTTTGGGGCCTCCCAGCCGTTGGAACGGCAGGGAACCTTGCTTGCCTGCCGGCCGGGGCCCCATTTCTTGGGAAGAAATGGGGGAAAAACCCCCGGGGGGAGGAGGTTCTTCCCCGGACCCCCTTCTGGTGGGGGTTGTGTGGGGGAGGCTGTACTTCTCACTTACACCTGGCCTGCGGCCCTCACATTGAAAGCCCCGTAACGGCCCGCCCACCGGCTGGGCGGGCTGGGGACGTGGACAGGTACCCTTTGGGAAAAGGCAGGAGAAAAACCATTTCGTTTCCCACTTTTTCCTCCCGTCAACGAACCACTTCTCCCGCCCGCCCGAGCCGGTGGGCGGGCCATGAGGCGTTGGTCTTAGAGGCCGCAGGCCAGGCCCCTACCTGACCAACTACCTTTCCCCCATTCCTCCCACCAGAGAATGGGGTTCCAAGGGGAAGGAACCTCCTTCCCCTTGGTGTTCTTTCCCCTATTTCTTCAAAGAAATAGGGCCCCGCCCGGGAGGGCTCCGTTCCCGCCCGTTCCAACGGCGATGGAAAAAGCCCCCACCGCTCTCTGCCCCCAACCCAGAGAAAAAACCGAGGAGAGAGCCGCAGCTCCCTCCCCGGTCTCGGGTAGTTTGTAGATTATTTTACCACGGTCTCACACAGCCGCATGAGAATGGTGGCCACCTGGGCGCGGGTGGCGCTGCCCTGGGGGTTCAGGGTGGTGTCCGTCACCCCGGTGATAAGCTTCTGGGCATTGGCCCAGGCCAGAGCGTCCTGGCGTAGCCGCTGATGGAGGCGGCGTCGGTGTAGCCCGACAGGTCCGCCTTCTGGCTCACGTCATAGCCCTTGTAGGCGGCATACCGGTACAGCATGGTCGCCATCTGCTCCCGGGTGATGGGGCTGTTGGGGGCGAAGGTGGTGGCGCTGGTGCCGTTGACAATGTCGTTGGCCGCTGCCCAGGCAACGGCATCGGCATACCAGGCGCCGCTCTCCACGTCGGTGAAGGCGCTGCAGCCGGACAACGGCGGGCTCGTTCTCCAGCCGGTAGAGGACGGTCACAATCATCCCGCGGGTGGTGGTGGAGGCAGGGGCAAACCGGTCCGCCGAAACGCCGGTCATCATGCCCTTGTCGTAGACGTACTGGACTGCCTCATAGAACCAATCCCCTGTCTTCACATCGGTGAAGGGCAGGGTGGGTGTCACGGCGTTCTCGGTCCACTTGGCGTACACCGTGGTGTTGCCGTTCAGCTTCACGGAGGTGACCTTCTGGGTCAGGGCCTCGTCGCTGTACCAGCCGGCAAAGGTGTAGCCCTCCCGGGTGGGTACATACTGCCCCAGGTCCACGGTGGTCCCCTTCTCCTTGGTCACCTTGGCAATGGCGGGCCGCCGTTGGTGTCAAAGCTCAGGGTGTACTTGGTGGTGACGGAACCGCCACCTCCGCCGCCTCCACCGCTGGAAGACAAGGTGACGGAGATGGTCTCTGCCTCGGTGACGGTGAACGTACCGGTCTGCGTGCGGTAGCCGCTCTTGGAGACCTCATAGGTATAAGTCTTATCCTTCTCCAGCGCATACTTCCCGTTGACCGCGCTTACTGCTTTACCATCAGAACCCTTGACAACGATGTTGGCGTCAGACGGAGTCACATTGAAGGTGATCTCATAATAGGTCGTTGGGCTTTCTTCTCCCTTGGTCACTGTTCCGATCACTGCACCATTCAGGTATCCTGCGAACCATTATTGGTACTGAGAGAAATCGTATTGCTCTTTCCTTCCTCCGTAGCAGAAACGTTGAGGATCGCGCCCTCGTTTACAATCAGGTTCGCGGCATGATCATTCGTCATAAACACAGCTGGATGTTCTTTGTCGCCACAGTTGGTCACAGAACACTGCACTGCCAGCTTCGATGATTAGCCCGCCATTCGTGTCCTCTCCAAGACCTGTGCTATTGATACTGATCCCGCGATAGGCTGTGTTGTCAACGTTGATGTTGGAATTCCTTTGACTTCGATACGATCAGCACGCTGAAACCATGGGCATCACAGTCGTCGATCTCAATGGCAGATTCGCTATCAAGCGTCCAGACTCCACCATTGGAGAAGTTGCCCCGGATACCGGTGGCGGTGATTGTCGAGTGATTGAGTGTAAAGATACCCGTTCCTACCTCACCGCTGTTCTGAGGCTTTGCAGAGATGGTAGCAGCTTCCAGATTAGAGAGGGTCACGTTAGAATTGTTCAACTCCAACGCACCACCATACTGCACGTCAAAAGCCGTCCCCAATCCCTTGACCTTCTTCACCGGAACCGGAGATCATCATCGTCACGCCATCCAGTGTCAGCTTAGCATCCTTGGAAACCGTAAACGCTTTATTTCTGCTTGTGCTGCCGGTTGTGAGATTGATCTTGAGGCCTTCTTTGCCCTGGATCGTGACATTTTTCGAGATGATGGTCGTATTGAAATTGGTCGCTGTCACGTCCTTGAGCAGCGTGATGGTGCCGCCGTTGCTTTCGCTACGGCGGTCAGGGGGCATCACTAAAGGAACCGGAAGAGACAGAGGTGGTTCCATCTTTCGTAGTCTGGTATGTAACCTCGGCAGTCCGTCATAGGCAACAACCTCGAAGGTGGAGAAATGGCTGGTTGTCCAGGACAGGATGCCATCAGACAGAGCCGCATTCATGTCCTCCATCTTTCCATTATCCGTGCAGTACACCTTGACGTTGCCTTTTCCCCCGTCTGCGGTATAAGGTACAGAGATGGTCACAGCGCCATCGCCGCTACCGTCGAAAGTTTTTCTTCCCCGACGGTGGCGGTGACTTCGTAGACTGGGTTGCTGCCCTCTTTAGACTTGTCCTCCAACTTGATGACCACGCTGGCGGTCTTATCAACCTCGGTCGCCTTGGCCGTCATATCGTTCAGGCCGCGTCGCTGATGGTCAGAGTGCCCACGTCGGTTTTCAGCTCGACTTCCTTCACCTTCTCATTCTTATTGATGGAGGTCAGGGGCATTGGAACCGACCGTAATTTCAGCTGCTGTGCCAGTAGTAGTTTCCCCCACCATCGTCGGAAGACACATCAATCGTAACCTTGCCGGAATTGTCGGTGGAGATGCTGCCGTTGCCGCCACTCTCGGGGGGTTTCACCTCCGCTGTGGTTGCCATCTACCGTGGCAATCACATTGCCGCTCTCATCCTTATCGGTAGAAACCTGCGCGCCATCGGCAACATTAACTACATATTTGTTGTCAGAATCGCTTTGCGCAGGCATAGCCCGTAGCACAAAATTCTCCCGACATCATGAGAGAAATGTACCGCCAGAAATTTCAATGGTGCCATTCCCCGAGGTCCTGTCCTTTGCTCTGGTTCACAATCCCGCTTGACCCGGTGAAAGAACCTCCTTTGATCACAACAGAACCAATGCTGCTACCTCCACCCATCTGTTCCAAGATATACGGGCCGGTAAAGGTTCCTTTCTGAATCGTCAACTGGCCTTTATCCATCGTGTCATTGATATATCCATTCAGGATTGTTCGCGTTCGTGGAGTCCTTTCCTTCGAAGGTACCCCTTCCACTGTCGCCACATTCCAGTTCAGGAGGCAGGCCTGTGCATAGCTGGAGAACGTGCCGCCTTTTGATGGTCAGTTCGCCATAATCATCATTCTTGATGGTATTCAGGCCGCCGCTAAAGGTTCCGCCATTGATCGTCATGACGGAGAGCTCTCCACCTGTATTGTTGTTTCCGTTATACCAACCGTTTTCGATGAGGCTGGAAAACTTTCCTGCTCCATTTTTCCCCCTGGTTAACGGTGACGCCCTCATTGATCGTCATGGTACCATGGTTCAGAATGGTATAATAAGAATTGCTTCCGCTATCCTCTTCGCTTGTACCCGCTTTTTTCTTGGCTGCAGTATACGTGCCTCCATTCAAAACAACCGTACCGCTGTTATTAACGGCAGCCTTTTGATGAGATACATTGTCAACTGTGCCGGGACCTTCAATGGTCAGTGTACCGCCTGCGGCGACTTCAATGGTATTTGCACCGGCGGTTGGTCAGCTTCTTGCCATTCAGATTGAGCGTAACTTCATTGTTCGCTTCCACTTTCAAAGCACCACTGGTCAACGTAACATCGCTCTCAAGGACATAGTTCCTTGCGTCAATGTCGTGGTGCTTGCGGTAATCTGATTCCCGCTGGTCTCGCCTTCGTCTTCCGTCGCCGGCGCAGCAGTACCAGTCGTTCCGCCGCCAACGCCGCCGGAACCATGGTCAGCAGCATGCACAGGCACAGGGAACATGGACAAAAAGTCGTTTCTTCATTGGTTTGTTTTCCTTCCTTTCTGATTTTATTGGGGTCTCGCAGGGTGTTAAATGCAGAGCAATCACCCCCCACACTTTTCAAAAAGTGTACTTTTTCAGACAAAAAAAAATAATTGCCTCATTTCCCCAAAAATCTTGCAAAAAAGGAAAAATACATGTATTATTTTTGATAGGTACTTTTCCCCATAAAGTAATTTGAAAAAAGTACACCTTTTACAAATCAAACCGGGCGGCAGTGCGGCCGTGGTTTCCCACCGCACCGCCTTGGAATAGAAGGTCCCCACTGGCATCTCCCAGGCTTTCGAGGCCTGCTTGAGGGGTCAGTTTTTTGCTGCGCCAGGCCCGGTGCACGGCGGGAAAATTCTCCGGCAGGGGCCGGGGCGGGCGGCAAAGCGGGACGCCCCGGGCCTTGGCCGCCGCGATGCCTCCGCCTGGCGCTGGTGGATGGCGGCCCGCTCGTTCTCCGCCACGAAGGAGAGGACCTGAGGACAATGTCGCTGAGAAAGGTCCCCCATCAGGTCCTGCCCCTTCTCGTGCCAGCAGGGCATGTCCAGCACCACGATATCCACCCCCTTTTTTGGCAGCACCCGCCACTGCTCCAGGGATCTCCCGATAGTTCCGGCCCAGCCGGTCAATGCTCTGATGTACAGCACGTCGTCCCGCTTCAGCCGCCGCACCAATTTCCGGCGGTCAAAGTCTTGCCGGACTGGTGGTCCCCCCGGTACAGTTCTCCGGGATCTCCAGCTCCCCCATGGCCAGCCGCTGCCGCTCCTCGTTCTGGTCCCGGGTGCTGACCCGATGTACCCATAGTTCATCCCTGAACCCTCCTGTTCTCTCTCCGGCAGAAAAAACAAAGGCTTCCCACCCATCCTCCCTGGGTAGAAGCTTTGCGTTCGCTGCCCGGTCCCCCTTCAAATGGGAATGGCCCGGATCATCAGCCGGTCACACACGGCGTCAATGTTGGTCTTGTCGATGTTGGCCTGGTCCATGGTCTGTTTCACCTTGTCCACCAGCACCTGGTTGCTCAGGTCCCGCAGTTGGCCCATGAGGCCCAGGCGGCGGCAGGCGGAAAGAGCATCTGCTGGTCCTCCGGCAGGTCCAAAAACCGGTCGATGAGGGCCAGCATGCGGTCCTTGTCCTGGGGCAGCCGGCCCTGAGCTCCAGCAGGATGTTCAAAAAATGTGGTCGCTGTCCACCCCAGCTGGTGATGCCGTGGAGGTTCTCCAGAAAACAGGCGGATCTCCCCAATGGTCTCCACATCGTTGGGCCGGGTGAGCAGGCCAGTCTCATAGTCCTCGTACATCTCCAGATTCTCCGCCAGGGCCATGGAGCGGATGCGGATGAAGTCGGGGTTCACCTGGTTCATCACGTCGGCGGTGTCCAGGGCGCTCTGGCGGGCGTACTCCCGCCCCCCATGCCGGGCATGTAGAACTCATTGATCTCAATGCCGGCGGCCTTGGCCTTTGATGCCGGCCTCGATCTGGGCCTGCTTGGTGACCCCCTTCCGCATGCGCTTCAAAATCTCGTCGTTGCCCGTCTCCAGGCCGATGTGGAAGCGGTTGAGCTTCGCTGGGCATAGCGCTGCAGCCGCTCGGGCTTCAGGCGGTTGATGGTGTGCGACCGGGCATAGGTGGTGATGCGCTGGATCTGGGGGAAAGCGGCGTTGAGGTACCCAGCACGTCAGTGAGCTGGTCGGGGGCATGAGCAGACTGTTGCCGTCCTGGAAAAACACCGACTCCATGCCGCTCTGCACCCAGTGATAGGCCATGGAGCAGGCCTCGTAATCCCTCGGACTTGGCCTGCCGGCGGGGGCTGCTTTCCCCTGAAAGACATCCACCCAGTATTTGATGAGGTCAATGTCCTTCTTCGTCCTCGGCCCGCCGGATGCTGAAGGGCACGTCCCGGTAAAAGCCGCAGAACCGGCACTTGTTCCAGCCGCAGCCCCGGTTGATCCGCAGCAGCAGACTGTACGCCTCACTGGGGGACGGATGGGCCCCAGCTCGAACCCGTTGTATGGTGTGATCTTCTGCAAAGCAGGGGTCCTCCCTTTTTGATTTTTGAGGTCATTATACAGGAACTTCCCCCGCCCCTGCAAGGCTTTCCCCCCGGCGCCGCCGGACCGGGAAGAAACCTGGGGAAAACCCCCCCGTTTTTGCCAAAAAGAACTTGCCATTCCGGGCACATCCCTGTATAATAGTTGCGGTATATTTTTTTTTCGGAAGAAATGATCCTATTCTTGAACTATATTGGAGGACATGACCATGGCAGGCGTTATTTCCAGAGGCATCCGAGGCCCCATCATCCGCGAGGGGGACGACATCGTCGATATCGTGGTAAACAGTGTCTATGCGTCTGAGCAGGCAGACGGCTACACCCTGCAGGACCGGGATGTGATCGCCGTGACCGAGTCCGTGGTGGCCCGGGCCCAGGGCAACTATGTCACTGTGGATCAGGTTGCCCAGGATATCCGCAATAAATTCCCCAGCGAAGAAGCTGGGGCTGGTCTTCCCATTCTCAGCCGGAACCGGTTCTCCATGTGCCTGAAGGGCATCGCCCGGCCATGGACGAGGTGGTCATTCTGTTCAGCTACCCCAACGACGAGGTGGGCAACCCCTCATGGTCCGCTCGGCCTATCTGAAGAACCGGTACAGCGGGGTCTATGACTTCCAGGAGGCCGACTTTGTCAAAAAACCTTTGGCTCCCCGTCCACCCCTTCACCGGGGTCAACTACCTGGACTTCTACCGGGAGGTCATTGAGAGCGAGGGGGCCAAGGCCACCTTCCTCTTCTCCAACGACTGCCGCTACATCGCCTCCTTCTGTGACCAGGTGCTCTGCTGCGATATCCACACCCGGAACGAAACCCGGGACGTGCTCCAGGCCATGGGCAAGACCGTCTTCACCCTGGCTGACGTGATGTCCGCCCCGGTGAACGGCAGCGGCTATCACGACAAGTACGGCATGCTGGGCTCTAACAAGGCCACCGAGGAGAAGCTGAAGCTCTTCCCCGGAACTGCCAGCCAGTGGTGGACAGCATCCAGGCCCGGATCGCAAAGGAGCGGGGGTTGCACGTGGAGGTGATGGTCTACGGCGACGGGGCCTTCAAAGACCCGGTGGGCGGCATCTGGGAGCTGGCCGACCCGGTGGTCTCCCCCTATACACGCCGGCCTGGCGGGCAAGCCCAATGAGCTGAAGCTGAAGTTCCTGGCCGACAACGACTTTGCCGACCTGTCCGGGAGGCCCTCCAAGAGGCCATCCGCCAGGAGATCAAGGCCAAAAACGCCGACCTGGTGGGGACATGAGCTCCGAGGGCACCACCCCGGCAGTACACCGACCTCCTGGGCTCCCTGTGCGACCTGACCTCCGGCTCCGGCGACAAGGGCACCCCCTTCATCGTCATTCAGAACTACTTCACCAACTACGCAGAGTGAGGAAATTGGGGACCCCTTCGCTGGGCTCCCAAATTTGAGGGCCGCGCTCCCCTGCGCGCAAACTCCCCCCGGCCGCTTTCGGCCGGGGAGTTCACATTTTAAAGGCTCATTTGTTCCTGCGCCTGCGGGCGCTGGAAGTCTGCTGCGCTTTTTGGCGGGGCGTCGTTTTTGTTATTTTTGACAAAATAAATTGCTTTTTTTCTCCCGGTTTCTTGTATCATAAAGGGAGAGACTTTTGGGGGGCTGCGCTCGTCTTATGAATAGAATGGAAGCCATCCCCAGAGAAAAGGAGTGAATGTACCATGAAACGCGTTTCCCTCTTGTTGGCCGTGGTCCTGCTGCTGAGTGTCCTTCCCTTGGGGGCCGGTGCGGCGGGGACCCAGCTGGCCTTCACCCAGCCCCAGGACTGTACTGCCATGCCCGGAAGAGATACCGCTGTCTTTTCCGTCCAGGCCGTGGCGATCCCGCTCCTACCTATCAGTGGCAGCTGAAAAAGAGTGATACCTGGGAAAACCTGTTCCTCGTCACTCAGCCTACCTATACCATCTCCCGAGTCTGATATGGACGGCTGGCAGTACCGCTGTCTGGCCACCAGCGGGGAGAAAACCATCGCCTCTCAGGTGGTTACCCCTCCACGCCCGCCTAAATGACATCACCCTGCGCCAACTGGCCATCACCCCCACCGGTGGCCGGGGAGGTCCCCATGCAGGAACTTTCCCGAAACCGACCAGTACCGGTTTCCCCGCGGGATCTTCTGGGGACCCTGAACTCCATGAGGGCACCTTCGCCCCCGACACCGTTTACCGCCACCGTCTATCTGGAGGCCAAGCCCACCTACACCCTGGACGGACTCAGCGAGGACTTCTTCCAGGTTCCCGGTGCCACGGAAGTCTCCTATTCCTATGACAACAGAGGGTTGTCACCGCCGTCTTCCCCAAGACCGGCGGCGATCCCCTTCACTATCCGTCAGTGCTGTCATCCTTGAGGGAGGGGCACGGTGACGTTCTCCGACACCAACCCTGCCAAGGGGGACACCGTCACCCTTCACCGTCACCCCCGCCCCCACTACAAGTTAAAACGGCTCTTCCTTGCCATGGATTAAAAGACCTGAGCGGACGCTATTCCTTTGTCATGCCCCGCCTCTCCTTCCAAGTCCATGTCAACTTTGTACTATCCGACCCCCTGGTCTACCCTTTACGAACCCTGCCCCACTACGCCACCACTGCTGCCAGCTATCTCTATGCCGCCGGCATCATGCAGGAGCACCAGTGAGACCACGTTCTCTCCCTACGCCCCCATGACCCGTGCCATGGTGGCCACCGTCCTCTACCGCATGGCCGGGGGCCAGCGGTTTCCGGCGACGTCACCTTCTCCGACGTACCCGCCGACACCTGGTACACCAGGCTGTGGCCTGGGCCCAGGAAAAGGGGTCATCCAAGGTACCAGCCCCACCACCTTCTCCCCTGACAGCCAGGTCACCGGGGAGCAGCTGGCCACCATGCTCTGGCGTTACGACGGCAGCCCTGCGCCCAGTGCGGGCACGGTTATGGACTTCCCCGACCTGGCTGACCTCTCCACTTGGGCTACGGACGCCATGACCTGGGCCGTGGACCAGAAGATCGTCCAGGGATACAATGGCACCCTTTATTCCCCAGGGAACCCGCCATCCGAGGGCAAGTGGCCGCCATGCTCTGGCGCTACCTGGGCTCTCCTCTGGGTATGAGGACGCTGCCCCACCATTCTGAAAAACGCCCCCGCATCCCATCTCCCGGGATGCGGGAGCGTTTTGGTTGTTCGCCATCAGGTGTTTTGCGGCCGGGTCGTGTCCGGGTCCGTGGGAGTTTCCGGAACAGAAGGTATGTTGGGATCGGTGGACACATCCGGGTCCGTCGGCAATCGGGGTCTGTGGGAATCTCGGGCCAGGGGTAGCGGGCCAGGCGCTGGAGGATGGCCGCCCCCATGGCCCGGGTGGTGGTCTCCTCCGGGCGGAAGGCACCGTCGGACCCGTTGAGCAGGCCCAGGGCCGAGCAGTCAGCCACGTCCTCCCGGCCCAGGCGGCAATGGAGGCACTGTCGGAATAGGTATTCAAATCAAAGGCACCGGGCTGTGCCCCTGGTACCGGGCATACCGGGCCAGGGCCGCCGCCATCTGCTGGCGGGTCAAGGGGCTGTTCACCCCAAAGGTGTCCGCCGAGACCCCCGTTCATGATGCCGGTTTCCTTTGGCCCAGGTGACGTAAAAGGCGCAGCATAGTGGTCTATGGGAATGTCCGTAAAGCCCGAGGGCACCACCTCTTCCGCCGTTCCCCCGCCAGACGGCCCAGGGCGGTGACAAAACATGCCCCGGGTCAGAGGGAAGTTGGGGGTAAATTCCCCATACTGGTTTTTGGACATGAAGCCCTGCTCCAGGGCAAAGGAGATGGCGGGGTAGGCCCAGTGGGTATCCAGCTTGCTCTCGTCAAAATACAGGGCCTTGGCGCACCGGTTCACCCCGGTGTTCTGGGCGGAGAAGTAGAGCTTGCCCGCCTGGGGGGTGATGCCCCCGCCGCCAGAACAGTTCCTCCACTGACCAGTTCAAAGCCCTGGGACTGCAGCTGGGTCAGCAGCCGGTCCAGCCCCTGGGCGGTGGAGGCACCGTCTCATGGACCAGGATGATGTCCCCGTCCCTGGTCTGGGGAGGAGACGTGCTGACCAAATGGTTGGCGTCCCGGTACTTCCAGTCGCTGGAGTCCACCGACCAGCAGACCACCGCAGGGTCCCCGCCAGGGGACAGCACCCGTTGGTTCCGGCTAAAGGGCGGGCGCAGGTAAAAAGCTCGTATTCCCCGTCCCTTTCGGCCCGGTGATCTGGGTGAGGGCCTGGGCCAAGCTGTCGACCTCCTGCCGGACCAAAGCGTCGGAACTCTGGACCAGATCGGGGTGGTTGTAGGTATGGTTGGCAACTTGATGCCCTTCCGCCACCATTCTCTGCACCTGGGACGCATAAATCCAAATATTATACCCATTCATAAAGAAGGTAGCTTTGGCCCCGTGGCCTTTCAGGGTGTCAGAATGGCAGCGGAATAGCGCCCGGGACCATCGTCAAGGTCAGTGCGGCCAGTTTCTGGCCCGGACAGTCATAGGCCGAGGCAGCAAAGGCCCCCGGCACCAGCTAACCCCCAGCACCAAGGTGAGCAGCCCGGCAGCGAGGCCGTTTCCTCAGGTTTTCATGGGCAAGTTCCTCTCTTTCCGTGGTCCGGGACGGATCTCGGAGACACTTTTACTAAGACCAAGATACCGGATTCTTCCTCAGATGTCAACCGCCGGTCTGTGTTCTCCCCCTTGTTTCGGCGGCCCGGCGGCGCCCACCGCCCCTAAAAATTTCCCCCGTTAAACTGGTAGGGTATTGTAAAAAAAATCACAGTTGACAAAGAAACACCATTTGATTAAAATGTACGTTACCGAACAGTTCATGTCCGAACTTTCTAAGAGGAGGGGGATGCCTGTGCGTCACCTGAAAACCCCGGACCGGTACCTCGGTCCCCGGATCAAGTTCTTATACCATGCGTTCAACCGTAAATTCATGGAGACCGCCCGCGCCAACGGTGTGGAGGAACTGACCAGCATGCACGGCCGGATCCTCGGGTATCTTTACTGGAGCCGACCAAAGGATGTCTACCAGAAAGATATTGAGGAACACTTTAACATCACCCGTTCCTCTGTGTCGGGCATCGTGAAACTGATGGAACAAAATGGCTACATCCTCCGCCAAAGCGTCCAGGGAGACGCCCGGCTGAAAAAGCTCGCTCCCTCACAGACCTGGGCACCCGGGCCTGTGAGCAGTCCATGGAGGCCTTCCACCACGTGGAAGGCCTGGCCATCCGGGGGCTGTCCCCGGAGCAGGTGGAGACCTTCTTGTCCCTGTGCGATGCCATCCAAACCAATCTAATTCCCCAAAAGGAGTGTGCCCATGCTAAAAACCATTCTGTCCCAAGTCAAGGAGTTTAAGCGGGTCTCCATCCTCACCCCTGTCTTTGTGCTGGGGGAGGTCATTTTGGAGATGGTCATTCCCCTGCTCATGGCCTCCATCATCGACGAAGGCGTCACGGCGGGAAACATCGACCACATCAAAACCACCGGCCTCTGGATGCTGCTGCTGGCGGTGGTCAGCCTGTGCCTGGGGCTGCTCAGCGCCCGGTTTGGCGCCCAGGCCTCAGCGGGTCTGGCCCGGAACCTTCGGCAGGCCATGTTTGAAAAGATTCAGACCTATTCCTTCTCCAACATTGACAAGTTCAGTACCTCCAGCCTGATCACTCGTCTGACCACCGACGTGACCAACGTCCAGAACGCCTACATGATGATCCTGCGGATGTGCAGCCGGGCCCCGGCCAGCCTGTTGGTGGCCATGGTGCTCTCCTTTCTCCATCAACGCCGAGCTGGCCAGTATCTACCTGGTGGCGGTGGTGGTGCTGGGCGTGCTGCTCTTCCTCATCATGAGCCGGGCGATGAAATACTTTTAAGCAGGTCTTCCAAAAGTACGATGACATGAACGCCAGCGTCCAAGAGAACGTCACCGGTATCCGAGTGGTGAAGGCCTACGTCCGGGAGGACCATGAGAACAAGAAGTTCCAGAAAGCCTCCCAGAATATCTACAAGACCTTCCTCTCCGCCGAGAAGATTCTCTCCTGGAACGCGCCGCTGATGAACTTCACCGTGTACGCCTGCATCCTGCTCATCAGCTGGCTGGGGCCAACATGATCGTGGGCAGTTCCCTGACCACCGGGGAGCTCATGAACCTGCTGACGCCTACTGCATGAACATCCTCATGAGCCTGATGATGCTCTCCATGGCGTTCGTCATGCTCACCATGAGCACCGCCAGCGCCGAGCGAATCTGTGAAGTTTTTGAAGGAGGAGCCGACCTGGTGAACCCGGAACATCCAGTGCATACCATCGCCGATGGCTCCGTGGAGTTCCGCCACGTGGACTTCGCTTATCGGAAAACGCCGACAAGCCGGTCTCAGGACATCAACCTCTCCGTCCGCTCCGGCGAGACCATCGGCATTATCGGCGGCACCGGCAGCGCCAAGACCAGCCTGGTCAGTCTCATCAGCCGGCTGTACGACGTCACCGCCGGGCAGGTGCTGGTGGGCGGACGGGACGTGCGGGGAATACGACCTGGGTCCCTCCGGGACCAGGTCTCCGTGGTGCTCAGAAAAACGTCCTCTTCTCCGGCACCATTCTGGAGAATCTGCGCTGGGGCGACGAGAACGCCTCTCTGGAGGAATGCAAACGGGCCTGCCGGCTGGCCTGCGCCGATGAGTTCATCGAAAAGATGCCCGATGGCTATGATACCTACCTGGAACAAGGGGGCACCAACGTCTCCGGCGGGCAGCGTCAGCGGCTGTGCATCGCCCGGGCCCTGCTGAAAAAAGCCCAAGGTGCTCATCCTGGATGACTCCACCTCGCGGTGGACACCGCCACCGACGCCCGCATTCGCCAGGCCTTTGCCCGGGAAATCCCGGACACCACCAAATTTATCATCGCCCAGCGGGTCTCCAGCGTGTCCGGCGCCGACCGGATTCTGGTGCTGGACGACGGGGTCATCAGCGGGTTTGACACCCATGAGAACCTGCTGAAAACCAACCCCATCTACCAGGATGTCTACGAATCCCAGACCAGCGGAAACGGCGACTTTGACGAAGGGAGTGATCACTGATGGCAGAAAAGGCAAGAACCGTACCGGGCGCCCGGGCCGGGGCCCCAAACAAGCTGGAGCACCCCATGCAGACCCTGGGGCGGGTGCTGGGGTTTGTGGGGAAAAAAAAGTATTGGCTCCACCTGATCGTGGTGGTCATTGCCATTGTGGTCAGTGTCCTGTCCATGGTCCAGGGCACCCTGTTCACCAAAGACCCTCATCGACAGCTATATCCTGCCCCTGGTGAAAACCGTCCAGGCCGGCGGCCCGCCGACTTCTCCGGCCTGATCCACGCCATCACCCGGGTGGCCCTCTTCTACGCCTGCGGCGTGCTGGCCAGCCTGCTCCAGGCCCGGGTGATGATCTATGTCACCCAGGGGGCCCTGCGGGACCTGCGCAATGAGATGTTCCAGCACATGCAGACCCTCCCCATCCCGGTATTTTTGACACCCATGCCCACGGCGACATCATGTCCGTGTAGACCAACGATGTGGATACCCTGCGCCAGATGCTCAGCCAGAGCATGCCCCAGCTGCTCAACTGCACCATCACCGTGGTCAGCGTCCTGGTGTCCATGATCGTGCTCAGCATCCCCCTGACCCTCCTCACCACTCTGGCCATGGTGGCGGTGGTTCTTTCACCACCAAAAAGTCTCCGGTCTGTCCGGGCCGGTACTTTGTGGCCCAGCAGAAAAACCTGGGCAGCCTCAACGGCTTTATCGAAGAGATGATGGAGGGCCAGAAGGTGGTCAAGGTCTTCTGCCACGAGGAGAAAAACGTGGAGGGAGTTCACCCAGCGAACCGACCAGTTAAACTTCCAGAGCGCCCAGAACGCCAACACCTTCGCCAACATGCTCATGCCTGTCTCCGCCCAACTGGGCAACATCAGCTACGTCTCTGCGCCATTTTGGGCGGCCATCCTGGCCCTGGGCGGTGTCGGCGGCCGGCTGACCCTTGGGCGGCCTGGCCAGCTTCCTGACCTTTAATAAGAGCTTCAACATGCCCATCGCCCAGATCAGCATGCAGCTCAACAGCGGTCATCATGGGCCTGGCCGGTGCTGACCGGGTCTTCCAAGATGATGGACGAGGTTCCCGAAACCGATGAAGGCAACGTGGAACTGGTAAACGTCAAAAGGGGCCGACGGTACTCTGGTGGAGACCCGAGCGCACCAACGAACTGTGGGCCTGGAAGCACCCCCACCAGGCCGGACGGCACGGCCCCCCACCTATGTCCGGGTGGAGGGAGACGTGACCTTCGACGACGTGGACTTTGGCTACAAGGAGGGGAAAATCGTCCTGCACAACATCAAGCTGTACGCCACGCCCGGGCAGAAAATCGCCTTTGTGGGCTCCACCGGCGCGGGCAAAACCACCATTACCAACCTTATTAACCGCTTCTACGACATTGCCGATGGCAAGATCCGCTACGACGGCATCAATATCAACAAGATCAGGAAGCCGACCTGCGCCGCTCGCTGGGAATCGTCCTTCAGGATACCCACCTGTTCACCGGCACGTGATGGAGAACATCCGCTACGGCCGTCTGGAGGCCAGGGACGAAGAGTGCATCGCCGCGGCCCATCGGGCCAACGCCGACGCCTTCATCAGCCGCCTGCCCGACGGGGCTATCAACACCATGCTCACCGGCGACGGCGCCAACTTCAGCCAGGGCCAGCGCCAGCTGATCGCCATCGCCCGGGCCGCCGTCGCCGATCCGCCGGTGATCATTCTGGACGAGGCCACATCCTCCATTGATACCCGCACCGAGATGCTGGTCCAGCAGCCAGGCATGGACGGCCTCATGTACGGCCGGACCGCCTTCGTCATCGCCCACCGCCTCTCCACCGTCCGCAACGCCAACTGCATCATGGTCCTGGAGCAGGGGCGGATCATCGAGCAGGGGCACCCACGACGAGCTCATCGAGAAGAAGGGCAAGTACTACCAGCTCTACACCGGCAATCCGCCAGCGTGAGGCGCCTGTCCCATCGCAGTTCTATTCCTGTCCTATGGGGGCGAGGCTCTTCGCCCCTGTGGGGCGAGGGATATTTTCACAACGCTGAAGCAACAGAGAATCCTGTCTTACCCAGCCGGGCACATTTCTCGCCAGCAGGCATATAATACCCCCATCAGAAACAGGCAACGACAGGAACCTTTCCGGTCCCGGCGCACAGAAAGGAGCGTCATCGGCTGCAAGCGCTCCCTGCCCCCAGGACCGGATCAAGCACCCTCCCCGAGCCGCCCCCCGAACCCCTCTGGGCAGTAGGCTGGGCCGGGCACCGCCCGTTACAGCGGAAAAGCGGCCTGTCCCCCAGGACAGGCAAGCAGGGTGGAACCGCGAGACGATATCCGTCCGCCCCCTGACATCATCAGGGGCGGGATTTTCTTTGCCCCAAATGCTACAAGGAGGAACACACCATGTCTGATGCAAACCTGTACACCTTTGAAAACCCCGAATTCAAAAGACCTACTGGCACACCTGCTCCCACGTGCTGGCCCAGGCCATGAAGCGCCTGCACCCCGAGGTGAAGCTTGCCATCGGCCCCGCCATCGAGGACGGCTTCTACTACGACTTCGACACCCCCGAGCCCCTTCTCCGAGACCCAGCTGGCCGAGAGCTGGAAGCCGAGATGCGGAAGATCTGCAAGGAAAAGCTGAAGCTGGAGCGGTTTCGAGCTGCCCCGGGCCGAGGCCATCCAGTTTATGGAGGAGAAGGGCGAGCCCTAAAGGTGGAGCTCATCAACGACCTGCCCGAGGACGCGGTCATCTCCTTCTACAAGCAGGGCGAGTTCACCGACCTGTGCGCCGGTCCCCACCTGGATTCCACCGGCCGGATCAAGGGGGCAATGCCATCAAGCTCACTGCCTGTAATGCCGCCTATTGGCGCGGCGACTCCAGCCGGGAGACCCTCCAGCGCATCTACGGCATTGCCTTCCCCAAGAAGGAGCAGCTGGACGCCTATCTGGCCAAGATCGAAGAGGCCAAGCGCCGGGATCACCGAAAACTGGGCAAGAGAGCTGGGATTGTTTATGCTGACCGGGGAGGGCCCTGGCTTCCCCTCTTCCTCCCCAAGGGCATGACCCTGAAGAAAACACTCTGCTGGAATACTGGCAGGGAATGCC
>VOFK01000954.1_pt1 | contig 21933 bp, 40 predicted proteins | sample 5384121 | NCBI WGS metagenome assembly VOFK01 (sample SAMN12384730, study PRJNA508395) | human gut metagenome | isolation source: healthy gut J | host: Homo sapiens | reverse complement strand
ACGACGATCGTACACGACAGTTCAATCCGGAAAACCCGAACAAAACCACCGTCATGCCGGCGCAGCAGGCAGATCCGAGGCAAACCACCCGCTTGGCTTTTTGGAAAAGAACGACGTCCCCGCCAACAACGTTCCAGCTTCCCCTCGAACGGTCCGGTCAGTGGTGGACAGCCGAAACGCAGTGGCAAGCGTGCACCTGTCATCATCGCCGTCGTAGCAGCCATCGTGCTTGCCTGCGCAGGCGGTGGAGGCTATGCCTGGTGGTATTTCCGAGACCGGGCAGCTACTGGACCATGCCTCAGCCGGCAGATCTCACATGTTCCGATTCGGAGCCCTGCCGTATTTCCAACATCAAATGGAACGCCTATGAGGAACTGCTGAAATTCTCCAACATCGAGTACGAAGAGACCGAGGCGTTCAGTGATTCCGTCAAGGCTGGCAATGTCATCTCCACCGACCCGGAGAATGTCGGTTCGCATGTGAGCAAACGTCATCATCAGAAGGTCAAGGTGGTAGTGTCCAAGGGTATTAAGCAGGGCACTGTTCCCACAGACATTCTCGATGCCACCAGTGCGAACGGCAAGGATCCGATCAACGCGTTGAAGCGTGCCGGTTTCGACAACATCGAACAGACTCCGGCCAATGATGACGCGTATTCCATGGACGTACCTCAGGGCGCGTTGCTTGATTTAAGCGTGGATCCCGGCGCGACTCTGCCCCATAACGCGAAGATTACCGTCACGCTGTCCCAAGCGACCGAAACCGGTTACCATGCCGGACGTCGTGGGCAAATCGAAGGATGAGGCGCAGCAGACGCTTGATGCGCTCAAGCTCACCGTCAACTGACCGAGCAATTCGATGACAAGATTCCGCAAGGACAGGTGATTTCGCTTCCGCGAAGACCGGAGACGAGTTGCACTGGGGCGATAGCGTCAATGCGGTGGTGTCGAAGGGACCGGAAACCGTAACGCTGCCGAATTATGTCGGACAGAAAGCCGCCGCTGCCAAAGCCGCATTGGAGAAGCTGGGATTCAGTGTGAAGATCAGCTCGCAACTGACACTTCTGACTCCAGTCAAGACAAGAAGTCGCTTCGCAGGATCCGGTAGGAGGCACCGAGGTGCGACTGCGTCAGGAGGATGGCACGCCGAATACCGTCACCTTGAAAATGTATTCGTCGCTGTTCGACTGATTATCCTGATTACAAAATAGAAATCAGGGGTGTCTGTTCCGAAAACATTCTTCGGAACAGACACCCCTGATTGGTTTGGAATGAACCTCGCTGAAAACTTATGCCTTCTTGGCAGCGGATTCGGCTTGTGCCTGCGCTTCGGCCTCCTGCTGGGCTTTGAGCTCGGCCTTGACCTTCTGCGCGTATTCGTCGACGTATTCCTGTCCGCTCATCTTCTGGATCTCACGGGTCACGCGGTCGGTAAGCGAACGCAAATCATCGTGGGTAATCTGGTCGGCGGATTTCTTCTCGACTTCAATCGGCTTGCCGTAAATCACCTTGGACTTGCCTTTGTTCGGGAATGACCTGTCCTGGCTTCTGCAGTTCACGCGAACCGATGATGGCGGCCGGAATAATGGGGCAACCGGTTTCGAATGCCAGACGCGCCGCGCCGGTGTGTCCTTTGTAAAGACGTCCATCGGGGCTGCGAGTACCTTCGATGTGAATGCCGAACAGATGTCCGTCCTCGATGATCTCACGGGCGTGGTTCAGTGCGCCAAGTGATTTGGAACCGCCGGAACGATCCACGGGGAACACGCCGACTGACGTGAACCACCATTTCTTGAATTTGCCTTTGATGCCTTTGCCTTCGAAATATTCGGCCTTGCCCATGAAATGAATCATGCGCGGGCAGGGTCAACGGCATCAACGCATCGTCGATCACGGCAAGATGGTTGGCTGCGATAATGGCGCCACCTTCGTGCGGAATGTTCTCAAGTCCTTGCGCGGTCGGTCCCAAACGGTTGGATGGCGATAGGTCCCAAGCCTTTAACGAAAAACCAATAGAGCATTCTTCACAATCCTCCCGGCGGATTGGCGTCCGCCCGATTAGAGTATAAGTATGACTGACCTCAACAATAGCAATGACGATGAAGAACGCCCAAATGACGCGTCGCATGGTGGCGGCTCTCCAATGGACGACTTGGATGCGGCTTGGGCCGAGTTTGCGGATTCGCATGCTGACGATTTGAAGGCCGTGGAACGTTCGCGTAGTGCGAAACGTTTCGAGAAGCATGCGCAACGTCGGGAAAAAGAGGCTTTGCTGTCCATCGATGACTTGGATCAGGGCACGTTCACCAATGATGCGCCGGCGAATGGTCGTGGGCCGCGCGCGATTTCACTGGTTCGAGCTGGCTTGACACGGATCGGGTCATGGACCGTTACGGTGACGACTTCGTGCCGCCGAATCCTGAAATCGGCCATGTGAAACTGTCAAAACTGGTGTTCTGGATATTGCTGGTGGCCGGCGTCATCGGCATTATCGCTTCCGTGTTCGTTCCGGCGTTGGCTTCGATTCTTGGTTCGATTTTCGGTTTGTGTGCGCTGGTCGGCGCCGCTGGCCTCATCGTGCAACATAAAGGGGCATCGTGAAACGCGTACCGACGAATTCGATGATGGAGCACGCGTCTGACGATTCTTTGGCGACAAACTGAATACATATCCATCTATGTGAAGGCCCCGGCGGTTTGAACTGCGCCCCGTTTGTTGGACGTTGTTAATTAGGATACAGCCCTAGACCGCGAGGGACATGCTCCGGAACTCCTCTGGGGTGCGTCCCTCGAGTCGTATCTGGCGTCGTCTGGTGTTCCAATGCACGATGTACGCGTCCAGCTCGGCCTTGAACCGCTCGAACGAGTCGAACTCTCGGCCGCGGTAGAACTCGTCCTTCAAGTGGCCGAAGACCTGCTCGGCCGCCGCGTTGTCCAGGCAGTTGCCCTTGCGGCTCATGGACTGGCGGATGCCGAGGCGTTCGAGCTCCTTCCTCCACCATTGGTGCTGGTACTGCCATCCCATATCTCCCGTACCATCGGCTCCACGTCCGGCCTGGACACGTGCGCCGGGCGCGACAGGTGGTGGTAGTACGTGGATTTCGGCAGCCCGGCTATCCTCAGGAGGTGGTCGAGCCGGTGTCCCCCGCCCTGCGAGCAGTCGGACGACGGCGCTTCGCTCGCGCCGCGTGACTTGGACGCCCGCAGGGCCCGGAGTTTTTCCAGGTACGCGACCTGTTCGGCGAGCTCCTGCTCGCGCGTCGGTTCGGGCTTCGGCCTGAGCGCCTCCGGACCGGTAGTCGCGGCACCAGCGCTCCAGGGACGCGATGCTCGCGATCCCGTGCCTGGCCATGGCCTCCGTCTTGGTCAGACCGTTCTCGACGTGGTCGCGCGCCGCGGCGACCTTCGTCTCCCAGTCGCAGCGTCTGCTGCCGCCGCCTCCCATGACCGCCTCCTCGCCGTTGGACCTGTACAGCCTGATCCAGTTTCTCGCGGTATACACCGGTATGGCAAGCCTGCTGGCAAGCGTGTCCTTGCCGGCTCCGGACTTGATGAGCTCCAGCGCCTCGCGCCGGAACCCGTCGTCGTAACGTCTCCTTCGATCCTCACGCATACGAAAGAACCGCACCTCCGATCATCGAATCTGAATTTCTTCAGTCCAACAATCGGGGTGCGGTTCATATTTACGCCGGGGCCTTCACACACACATACGTTGTCAGCGTTTTCAGGCTTTCTTCGCAGCTTGGGCGGTGGCGATCCCACTTGTCAAGCAGCGCCGTGGCCTTGCCGGAGTCGACGGTCTGCTCCGCGATGGCGTAGGCGGCTTTGAACCGGTCAGCCAAGCTTGCGTCGCCCGGCACCAAATGACCGTCGGCGACGATTGCGGAAGCGGCGTTCAGCAGCGCGGTGGTACGGAACGACACATCCTTGCCTGCGAAGAAGTCTCGTGCCAGCTGCGCGTTGAGCGTCGGTTCGCCACCCTTCAGATCTGCGATGGTGACTTTGGCGAGGCCGAGTTCGACGGTCGGATCGAATTTGTTTTCGGTAACCTTGCCGTCCTTGAATTCCCAAATGGAGACCGGACCGGTCGGTGCCATCTCGTCAAGGCCCTCATGGGAAGTGTAGACCATGCCGATCTGGCCGTTCGCCGCATATACGGCGGCCATGATCGGGCTCATCTTGCGATTAGCGCAGCCGACGGCCATATGCTTCGGGTTTGCCGGGTTGGTCAGCGGACCAAGCACGTTGAACACGCATGGCACGCCGAGCGCGGCGCGAATCGGACCGACAAACGCATGGCGGGGTGGAAGGTGCGTGCGAAAGCGAATGCGATGCCGCATTCGTTGCCGACTTCGCTCACTTGTTCCGGAGTCAAATCCATGGGCAGGCCGAGCGCTTCGAAGCAGTCAGCAGTGCCGCACTTGATGAGGCCGCACGATTGCCGACGACTTTTACGCCTGCGGCCGCGGCTACGACGGCCCCCATGGATGACAGGTTCACGGTGGAGGCTCCGTCGCCACCGGTGCCGACGATGTCGGTGGTTTCGCCGTCGATGTGCAGCGGAATGGCATGGGCCACCATGGCCTTCGCCGCGCCACGCACTTCGTCGGGGGTCAGCCCCAACTGCTGCTGGGTGGCGAGTACCGCGCCAACGGCCGCCGGATCGGCATTGCCGTTCATGAGGTCATCGACGAACCACTCGGATTCCTCGGCGCTCAAGTGGTCCCCTCCGACCAGCTTGGTGAGGATCGACTTCCATGTGATTTCGGCCATGATGCCCTCCTTGGCGCTGTCGCACGCCTTTATTGTTGTTCTGATGCCGCCAATTGTAACGATTGGACGTTTCCCCCACGTCACGTCCATATCACGAAACGGCCCATCGAAGATTCTTCAAAAAAACCTCCCCCGATTACGGTCGGGGGAGGTTATGTCATGAGCAAGTCAGCGACTCAGCGAATCACTGCTCGTTCTGGCCATGGCACATCTTGTACTTACGACCGGAACCGCACGGGCACTGGGCGTTCTTGCCGGTTCCCGGGAAGGTGCGGCCATCCGCCCACGGGGAGTGCAGCTCCTCGCTCTTCGGACGCTTGTTGGCCGGGACCTTGCCTTCGGCGTGGCTGATCGGCTGCATGCCGACGATGCCCTTTCGTTCTTCTGCTCGTCAGCCAGTTTCATCGATGGTGGTCTTTCGGCTCGTCATCGGTCTCCGGCTCTGCAGGAGGGATTCGCCGGTCGCGGCGGCTTCGCCGTCCAGACCCATTACGGCCTCGGCGGCGTTCACGGCCTCATCCTCATCGGATTCGGTCTCCTCGTCCTCGGTCATGGCCACGCGTTCGATGTCCACGTGGAACAGCAGCTGGACGGTCTCCTCCTTAATGGCCTCGATCATGGGTTGTACATCTGGTAGCCCTTCGCGCTGGTATTCGACCAGCGAGGTCGCGCTGGCCCATGCCACGCAGGCCGATGCCGTCCTTGAGGTAGTCCATCTCGTAGAGGTGTTCACGCCACTTGCGGTCGAGTACGCGAGCACCACGGCGCTCGAGCTGGCGCAGGCCTTCGCTGCCGAGCTTGTCGAATTCGAGTACTGGTCCTGGCGTCGGAGACGATGAGCTCCTTCAGGGGCCTCAACGGCCTTATCGCCCCTGAGCTTGTCGACGGCGTCCTTGGCCGCTTCCTGCTCCACGGCGATCCGGGTACACGGAGGAGATGGCCTTTTGAACAGACCGTCCCAATCCCATCGGCCGGCTTGTCGGAACCGTTGTTGGCGCCCTTGATGTAGCTCAGCACGGTGTCGTCGATGAACTTGAGGATGTCTCGTGGATATCCGCGCCCTTCAGCACAGCCTGACGCTCCGCATAAATGACGGTGCGCTGCTTGTTCATCACGTCATCGTACTTCAGCACGTTCTTACGGATTTCGAAGTTACGCGATTCGACGGCCTTCTGTGCGGTGCGCACGCCCTTGAAACGCTCTTGGCTTCAATCGGCTCGCCTTCCGGCATGCCCTTGGCCATGACACGCGCCACCAGCTGGGTGTTGAACAGACGCATCAGATCATCTTCGAGGGACAGGTAGAAACGGGATTCACCCGGATCTCCCTGACGGCCGGAACGGCCGCGCAGCTGGTTGTCGATACGGCGGGATTCGTGGCGCTGGTGCCGAGTACGTACAGACCGCCGAGCTTGACGACTTCCTCATGCTCGTCCTGACCTGGTCCTTGATTTCGCCCGCCAAAGTGCCCGGCCAACGCTTCGTACTCGTCCGGAGTGTCATCCGAGAATAGCCTTCGGACTTGAGCTTCGCATCGGCGAGGAACTCGACGTTGCCGCCGAGCATGATATCGGTACCACGGCCTGCCATGTTGGTGGCCACGGTGACGGCGCCCTTTTACGCCTGCGACGGCCACAACGGCAGGCTTCCCTTTGTCATGCTTCGCGTTCAGCACCTGGTGAGTAATCTTGGCCACGTCAAGCAGAGAGGACACGACTTCGGAGGATTCCACGGATGCGGTACCCAGCAGGACCGGCTGGCCCTTCTTGTGGCGCTTGGCCACATCACGGACGATGGCGGCGAGCTTTTTCCTTCTTGGTACGGAAGATCAGATCGTCCTTATCCTCGCGGATCATCGGCTTGTTGGTCGGAATCGGCAGCACGCCCAGCTTGTAGGTGCCCATGAATTCGGCGGCTTCGGTCTCTGCGGTACCGGTCATGCCCGCGAGCTTGTCGTACATACGGAAGTAGTTCTGCAGGGTGATGGTGGCGAAGGTCTGGTTCTCGGCCTTGACCTCCACGCCTTCCTTGGCTTCGATGGCTTGGTGCAGACCCTCGTTGTAACGGCGGCCCGGAAGGATACGGCCGGTGTGCTCGTCGACGATGAGCACCTCGCCGCCGGTCACGACGTAGTCGCGGTCGCGCAGGAACAGCTCCTTGGCCTTGATGGCGTTGGTTGTTCAGATAGCCGATCAATGCGGTGTTGTTCGGTTCGTACAGGTTGTCGATGCCGAGATAGTCCTCGACCTTGGTGATGCCCGGATCAAGGATGCCGACGACCTTCTTCTTCTCGTCGACGTCGTAGTCCTCGTCACGGTTGAGCTTCAGAACCAGGCGCGCGAACTGGCGGTACCAGCGGGTCACGTCGCCCTCGGACCGGACGGAGATGATCAACGGGGTACTGAGCCTCATCGATAAGAATGAGTCGACCTCATCGACGATGGCGTAGTGGTGGCCGCGTTGCACGAGGTCGGCCTTCTCCCAGGCCATGTTGTCACGCAGGTAGTCGAAGCCGAACTCGTTGTTGGTGCCGTAGGTGATGTCGGCGTTGTACTGCTTGCGACGCTCCGGCGGCTTCTGCTCGGTGATGATGCAGCCGACGTTCATGCCGAGGAAGCGGTAGATACGGCCCATCAGCTCGCTCTGGTAGCTGGCCAGATAGTCGTTGACGGTGACGACGTGGACGCCCTGACCGTCGAGTGCGTTCAGGTAGGCCGGCAGCGTGGCCACAAGGGTCTTGCCTTCACCGGTCTTCATTTCGGCGATGTTGCCCCAGTGCAGAGCGGCGCCGCCCATGAGCTGCACGTCGAAGTGGCGCAGGCCCAAGGTTCGCTTGGAAGCTTCACGCACGGTGGCGAAGGCTTCCGGCATGAGCTTGTCAAGGGACTCGCCGTTTTCGATACGCTGCTTGAACTTGGCGGTCTGGCCCTTGAGCTCCTCGTCGTCAAGCGCCGCGATCTTGTCCTCCAAGGCGTTCGTCGCTTTGGCCACGTTCTCAAGCTTCTTGATCTGTCGGCCTTCACCCATGCGTAGGGCTTTGTCAACGATATCTACCACAATCACTCCCTTTGTGTATGGTGACTTTCCTCGATTGAGGATAGTCGCTTTCTCGCGATTTCCGAAAAGCTCCGTCCATTTTACGTAAGTTTTGACGTATCTTGTTTTTCGCATAAGAAAAGAGGCCCGCATGTATGACATGCGAGCCTCTTATCGTTCAGTTTTCAGCCATTAGCCATTACTTCTTGGCCACATTCTCCGGAGTGTCGATTTCAAAGACGCCGTAGCTCCAACCGTGACGGTGGTAGACGACGGACGGACGACCGGTTTCCTTGTTGACGAACAGGAAGAAGTCGTGACCGATCAGCTCCATCTCGTACAGGGCCTCGTCAATGGTCATCGGCTCGGCGATGTGCAGCTTGCGGCGGATGACGATTGGGGGGTGTCGCCGACCTGGACCTCGACGGATTCGCCAGGGGCCGAGATCAGCGGAAACGGCGTCGGCCGGGCTATTGTTCGGCGCTTCCGGCTCCGGCGCCTCGACGACGACCGGCTCGACCGGGCCCAGATCGACCGGGACCGGATCGGTGTAGCCACGACGATGGTCCTTGCGGCGGTCGCGGGTACGGCGCAGACGAAGCGTCAGCTTGTCGAGAGCCAGATCGAGCGCGCTGAACTCGTCGGCGCTGGAGGCTTCGGCACGCACCACGGTACGACCTGCGATGACGGTGATCTCAACGCGCTTGGCGGTGTCGGCCTGGCGCGGATTGCCCTCGTGGGACAGCACAATCTGGACACGCTGCGCATCCGGGGCGATAGCGGTCACACGATTCATCTTGGTCTCGACCACATCACGGAACCTTTTTGACCTGCGTGTGGCGTCCGGTAACGACGATTTCCATGTTGACCTCCCTAGACTCAAGCGGTGTAACCCGCTATATACGGACCAACCAGCTGCATCGCTGCTTGGTAGTCATCATTGTATCCATAAGATTGGTGATTTGCTGGAAAACTCCCCGAGAAAACAAAAGTTTTTTACGCTTTGCTTTTCGACGATTCTCTTGCTATAGTTGTGCGTTTGAGACCTCTTGATGGCCGCGACCGATTTTGTCGGTTGAGGAACTTCCGGCTCCATAGAGCACGATGGCGGATAACGTCCGCCCAGGGTGACCTGAGAATAGCGCAACAGAGGAACAGACCGCCCGTCCGGTTTCGACCGGTGGGTAAGGGGTGAAACGGCGGTGTAAGAGACCACCGGGCCTCTGGTGACAGTTGGCCGCATGGCAAGCCTCATCGGGAGCAAGGCCAAGCAGAAGGCGTTCGAGGACTGCTCGTCCGAAGCCTTCGGGTAGGCTGCTAGAGCCTGACGGCAACGCCAGGTCGAGATGGATGGCCATCCGTGCCGTTGGCACGACAGAACCCGGGTATAAGAGGTCTCACTCTCCACTCTTTATGTTTTGAGGATTTCTTTACACCAGCCTCTTTATGAAACTGACGTCACGCCCTTGGTCAACGGTCGCCGTCAATCAAACAGTTCCTGTGCGATTTGGCGCAGAATCTCAGGATTATGGCCTTTTCTGCCGCCCGCGCTCAGAAGCGGCGCCTACGTACATCGCGTTCCAGACCCGGCGGTTTTCTCGCGGTTCTACGGCCTAATTCCCATGCGGCTTCAGTAAACACGCCGTAGGATTCCGCCTCATCACAAACCTGTTGAGCCAGCCTACGGTCGACGCCTTTCCGTATAAGCTCAGCGACCGCGCCCCTACATCCCATAAGACGGTCGCACAGGTAGCGCACCGCCGGATTGCGCGTAGGCTTCATCGTCAATCAGTTGAACCCTTTGTCAGTCTTTCGATGACGTCGTCAACCACTTCAGAGGTATAGCCCCTTACCAATCAGGCGCTCACGCAGTGCCCGGAAGGTCGAGGCGCAGCGTCCAGCAATCGCAATGCGGCTTCCCTGCATGCGTCAAGATCATTTGGATCCTTTGCGGCAGTAGAATCGCCGTTCCCGACACGCCCAGCGTGTCGCGCGTCGTCGTGGCGTTTTCGTCGCATTTGCGCTTCCAGCGAACAAACTGGAACGGTCAGGTTTCGTTCGACGGTTCCACCTCTGAACGTTCGTGCGTTCTGGATCCTCTGAAGAAAGGGCAAGGCCCCCAGTATCGGCCGACGCCGGCTGAAGGCCCTGTTCCTTAAGGAAACGTTCGGCGCTGATCATATGTCAGGCTTTGGCGGCTTTGGCGGCTTTTGAAGTTTTGGACGTCTTACCATCATCCGGCGCGCCCCGCGGCGTCCTCCGCCCCATCGTCCTCGGCGAACTGGTCGGTAGGTTTGATCAGACCGAATGCCGCCTTGACCTTGTTCTCGATTTCCTCTGTGAGTTCCGGATTGTCCTTTGAGGAACTGACGCACGTTTTTTCGCGTCCTTGCCCCAGCTGGTCGCCCTCATAGGTGAACCACGAGCCAGACTTTTTTTTGACGACGTTGGCCTGCAACGCCATATCAAAGCACGGAACCTTCCTTGGAGATGCCCTCGCCGTACAGCACATCGAATTCGGCGGTCTTGAACGGCGGAGCCATCTTGTTCTTAACAACCTTTGACCTTGGTACGGTTGCCGACAGCCTCATCACCGTTCTTAATGGTCTGGATACGGCGGATGTCCATACGTACGGACGCGTAGAACTTCAATGCCTTTTGCCGCCGGTGGTGGTCTCCGGATTACCGAAGAACACGCCAATTTTCTCACGCAACTGGTTGATGAAGATGGCGGTGGTACCGGCTTGCGCCAGCGCACCGGTCATCTTACGCAACGCCTGACTCATCAGGCGCGCCTGCAGACCGACATGGCTGTCTCCCATCTCGCCTTCGATTTCCGCTTTCGGCACCAAGTCCGCGACGGAATCGATAACAATCACGTCAAGCGCGCCGGAACGAATCAGCATGTCGGCGATTTCCAATGCCTGCTCGCCATTGTCCGGCTGAGAGACGATCAACGAATCGGTGTCGACGCCCAGCTTACGGGCATAGACCGGATCGAGCGCATGCTCGGCATCGATGAATGCGGCCACACCGCCGGCCTTCTGGGCATTGGCCACCACATGCAGAGCCAATGTGGTCTTACCAGAGGATTCCGGTCCGTAAATCTCCACAATACGGCCTTTAGGCAGGCCGCCGATGCCTAATGCCATATCCAAAGCCAAGGATCCGGTCGGAATGACCTCGACATCCTGTTCCGGGCGGTCGCCAAGTCTCATGGCCGATCCCTTGCCGAAGCTTTTCTCGACCTGCGCGAGCGCTGTGTCGAGCGCGGCCTGACGGCGCGGATCGATTCCATTCGCGGACTTGTTCTGTGCGGCGTTCTTTTGCCGCGCTCGTCTGTGCCATGACTACTCCTTGTTGTTGACCGAGACGAATGAATGGATTCACCGTAAAACCGCATCATCCATCTACGCAAGTTCAATCGGCCATTGTGGTCGAAGAACATGCATTTCGACACGCCGAAGACCGCTTTCCCTTGAAATTCCAGCATTCTGAAACTTCGCGGCGAGCCGTTGACGACCTGCCCAATCCGTGCTTCTGTGGATAACTATACCCCATTATCCGAACATCTGTTCGAAATCGGTGTTTTGCGATAGCCGAACCCGCCTAACGCACCGGCATTGGTGGCGCGTTATGGTCCTTTCCCCAACGTTTGGAGTCAGGAATGTTCATCTGGTCGCACAGAACGTTCCATACCACGCGGGGCTCCTCCCCCCATTTCAAGCGCTTCGACGGCTGTCAGACCGTTCAATCGATCAACGCGGTCGCGTGCGAGCGCGCGGCCATAGCTACGGCCGAGTACCTCTTCAAGCAACTGCCAAAATTCACGTTCCTGCACGCGCCCAAGTGTACACAGCAAGCGCAACCAAAAAAAACGCCCGACGGAACAAGCCGCCGGGCGTTAGACGTCCAACAGGAATCAGATTGCGACGGAATCGAGATAATCGGCGACCATGCGCAGCATCTGCGCCGTGGAGACGCCCAACGATTGCGCAATCGAGCTCAGCAGCTCGGAGCTGGCCTCTTTTTTGGCCACGCTCCACTTCGGAGAGGTAGCCCAACGACACTCCGGCCTTTTCGCTCACCTCACGCAACGTTTTGTGGTCATGGGTGCGCAGATCGCGCTTTTTGCAGTACATGGCCGATGGCCTCGCGAAGCGATACCTCTCTGGGTTCGTCGGTGGTTTCCGTGGCTGCCGACATGGATCGTGCGGAAACGCGTTCCGCGTCTTCCTCCCGCCATATGCGGGTCAATGCGGCCTGGCGCTCGTCTTTGGCCTTTTGGCCGCGCGGGCACGCAGCACCTGCTGCTGGGCGAACATCACCGCGCGGCGCTGGGCTGGGGTGAGTTCCCCTGACGCGGGCGTTGCCGCTTTGCACCGTGGGAACCATCGCCTTGAGTTCCATCTGTTCCTTGGTGAGTGTCATCGTGTCCATGCCGCCAGCCCCCCCCTTTCGCTTTTCATACGTACGTCCACTATGGTCAACACCCATATTCGTGGATTATTCCCTGTGAAAGTGCTGAAAGAGTCCTCAGTTTTTCCAGAATACATTGCACGGTTTCGTGCCGCACGGCTTCCCGATCACCCCTTCAGACGCAGCTCATAAGTAGCTGTTTGACGCGCACGAATGCCATTGAAGCCACAGGGCAGGGAGCAGCCGATGTACACCAGGCCGGCAGGTTTGTCACCATCCGGTCCCGGCCCTGCAACACCGGTAGTGGCCAAGCCGATGACACAGTCTCCATCCTCGGTCTGTCGGTATAGTTGCGCGGTTCCCGCAGCCATCTGCCGCGCCACTTCGGGGTGGACCGCCCCTTCTCGGGCCAGCAGGTCGGCATTCACGCCGAGGATCTTCGCTTTGGCGCGAATGTCGTAGGTCACCGCCGAGCCGAGGAACACTTTCGATGCGCCTGGTATGCGTACGAAGGCGTCGGCGAGTAGACCTCCCGTCAGTGATTCGGCGGCGGCGATTTTGAAATGGTTGGCTTCGCAATAGCGTAAAACGGCTGCGGCCAGCTCATCGCATTGCGATTGGCTGGCCGCGGTCGACGAATTTTCGGATTCGTTCATCGGGATTTACGGTTTCCTTTTCGGATTTTGCGGTCTTCACGTCCGCCGAACGTGTTGACGAGGTATTCGCCGCCCGAATACAGGCATAGAATCAACGCCAGGTAAATCAGGGCGTACGTGATCGTGTAATAAACGGTCATCCACAGCGGAGTGGTGTTCATGCCATCAGCGAGGCTCCACATCGGCAGCATGAGCATGGCAAGGCCGATGCACTGGCACAGGGTCTTGTACTTGCCGGCTTGGGATGCGGCGATGACCTTGCCGCCGGTGTCGATGACGAAGAAACGCATGATGGTGATGCCGATCTCACGGATGAGGAACAGCGCGGTCACGACCCAGCCGAGCACTGCGTTGCCGAATTCGTTGAAGATGGCGGCGACGATCAGCGTGCCGCAGGTGAGCAGCTTATCTGCGATTGGGTCCATGAGCTTGCCCAGTTCGGTGACCTGGTTATATTTGCGGGCCATCCAACTCGTCGAGCTTATCGGTGCAGGCGGCGATGATGAAGATAATCGCCGCCACCCAGCGCATAGTCGTGTGTTTTGGTACCCCCATGCGCCTGCCATGACGTACAACGCCAGGAAGATGACGACCAGGACGATACGAGAAAGTGACGATGTTCGGCGGGGCGTTCCACCCGTCAAGCAGGGACGATTTGCGTTCTTCTTGCTTTTCCATACCGTTCACGTTACCCCGATACCACTACTTGGCGCAATGCGTGCGATTGTCGCGTTCCATCATCGCGTGTCCGCAGCGTCGGCCGGCTGGGTAGAACCTGCGGTAAGCGATGAGGTTTCGCCCTTGATGAAGGCGAGCACCTGCGGCAGATCCTGCGGTTGGACGAGCACTTCGCGAGCTTTGGAGCCTTCGGACGGACCGACCACACCACGCGATTCAAGCAGATCCATGAGTCGGCCGGCTTTGGCGAATCCGACACGCAGTTTGCGCTGCAGCATGGAGGAGGTTGAGCCGAACTGCGTGCTGACCACCAGTTCCGCCGCCTGCAACAGCACGTCCATGTGTCTCGTTGCCGATGTCCTCATCCGGCTCAAATGGCACGCTTCTTTTTTAAAACTCCCTTGGCCCCATCTCGGCATGTCCTCGCGATAATGCGGCTTGCGCTGGGTTCGCACGAACTCCACCGCGCGACGGATTTCGGACTCGTCGACCCATGCGCCCTGCACGCGGATCGGCTTGGCCTGGCCCATCGCGGCACGAGGAACAACGCGTCACCTTGGCCGATCAGCGTTTCCGCACCGGTGGCGTCGAGGATGACTCGCGAATCGGTGGCGGATGAGGTGGCAAAGCAAGTCGGGACGGGATGTTGGCCTTGATCAAGCCCGTGACCACGTCAACGGACGGGCGCTGCGTGGCGAGCACCAGATGCACGCCGGCGGCTCGCGCGAGCTGCGTGATGCGCTGGATGGAGTCTCCACGTCGTTCTTGGCCACCATCATAAGGTCGGCCATTTCATCGACGACCACGAGGATATACGGGTATGGTGCGACCTTGCGTTTGGAGCCTGCGGGCGCATGCACCTTGCCAGCGCGCACGGCAGCGTTGAAGTCCTTGATGTGGCGGAATCCGAAGAATTCGAGGTCGCTGTATCGTGCGTCCATCTCCTTGACCACCCATTCCAAAGCCTGTGCGGCCTTCTTCGGATCGGTGATGATCGGGGTGAGCAAATGTGGAATGCCCGCATAGGCGGACAGTTCGACTCGTTTAGGATCGACCATGATCATGCGGACCTGGTCAGGCGTGGCGCGCATGATCACGGAGGTGAGCATGGAGTTGATGAAGCTCGACTTGCCGGAGCCGGTGGCGCCAGCCACCAACAGGTGGGGCATCTTGGTCAGGTCGGCGGTCACGAAATGGCCTTCCACATCCTTGCCGACGCCGGTGAGCATCGGATTCGGATCGTTCCGGGCCTTGTCGGAGCGCAGCACGTCGCCCAGCACCACGGTTTCGCGGTCGGAGTTCGGAATTTCGATGCCGATGGCGGATTTGCCTTCGATCACCGACAGGATGCGCACGTCGGGCTGGCCACCGCGTAGGCGATGTTCTTCTGCAGGTTGGTGACCTTCTCGACCTTGACGCCAGGGCCAAGCTCCACCTCATACATGGTGACGGATGGTCCGCGCAGGAAGCCGATGACCTTCGCATCGACGTTGAACTGTTCGAAGGTACCGGTCAGCGCGCGGATCACACGATCGTTCTCCGGAGTGTGCGCGGCGTGCGGCGCGACTTCTTAAGAATGTTGAGGTCAGGCAGATGATACGGTCCCTCGGGAATGTCATCCGCCGCTTCCCCGTCAACGGCAGCAGCCGGCATATCGTCAAGGACCTCGCCGGTCGCGGCATCCACCATGACTTCCTTGCCGTTGGAGGTGCCGTCCTCGTCGATGACGGCCCATGGGTCGTTTGGAGCGACGCCAACCGGCTTGTTTCGCTGGACGGCACCGGCTCGGCGACGCTGGGCATGGTGCCGCTCGCGGTGCCGATCGGCGCGGACGAGAAGGGAGCGTCCGCGACCGTTCTGTGGCATGGCCGTGGTGCCGGACGGCGCAGCGGCGGAATAATCATCGGCACGATAATCGTCCGAAGAAATGCTGCGTGGCGAATCGACCTGTTGGTACGGCTCGTCGACGATGGTTTCCGCGGTCTGTCCGTGCCGTTCGGCGGCATTAAGAAACGCTTCGTCGCCGGCGTAATGGTCAAGGTCGCCATCATCGACGTTCTTGCTCTTATGGGATGCGAAACGTTGCTTCATACGCGTAAGGAAGACCGGCCTATCGTCGTTTTCTCCATCCGCATCGGTGCCGTCGTGGGCGGGAACGCCTTCGGCGAAGGCGAGTGTCGTGTCCCCAACGCGTACTTCGTTCGGAAACTGTTCGGCCTCATCGTCAATGTCATCACGGTTTTTAGGCGTTCCAACAAACTTGGCCGCCAGAGCCTTCGCCTTGTCCGGTATCTGCGTGACCCAGGTATGGGTGATCAACAGCAACGAAAACAGGATGACGACTACGAAAATCGCAATGGAAAAGCCTTTGGAAAGCCCCCACGCCAACGGACAGCCAAGCACATAGCCAAGCAGGCCGCCTGCCCGCTGCAGCAAAAGACATATCGAACTTCTGGGGAGTCGGAGGCAATCGCCGCGTCAAGAATAGAGCAGACGGACCAGAGGATCATGAACCATCCGAGGGGCCATATGGAGGTTCTCATCCTTGTTTTGCGTCTTGCGCATCAGACTGAACACACCACAAGCGCCAGGAATACCGGCAGAATCACGCTGGTCAATCCGGAACAGTCCGGAGGCCATGGCATGTAGGACCTGTCCGAAAGCGCCCTGGACACGGAACCATTCGGATGCGCAGAACAGCACCGCGAGAATGGCCATGATGAAACATGCGATGTCGCGGCGATATTTTACGCAGTATGCCGGCGATCGGCGCGGAATCGACCTCGTCCATGACTTTGGTATCGCCGGAACGCGATTTGCCTGCGGAACCCTTGCCGCCTGATTTCGGGTTGGAAGATGCTGTTCGTGCCATAACAGAACTCGATTTTACCCATGGGCACCGCCATGGCACGACGACATCCGATACTTATCGAAAGTTTTTGCCGTTCACGCCGTCAGGCGCTTCGGCTAGACGATATCGCCAAGATGATGCTGCGTGTACGCATCCGCCTGCGCGTCGATCGCGTCGTAATCGCCGGCGTCGGCATGCTCGATGATGGCCATGGCATTGCCCAGCAGCGCGGGGTTGAGAGCCTGCAGCCAGTGGATACGCGGATCGCGGCCAAACCATCCCATCTGTTTGCGTGCCAGACGCTTCGTCTTCTGCGCGATGCTCATGAACGTGTCATTTAAATCGCACAGGCCATCCAAATAGTCGACAACCTGCTGGTATCCAAGAGCCTTGCCTGCGGTGATGCCAAGCCGCCGGGACGGATACGCTCCACTTCCTCGACGAAACCGTTCTCCAGCATCTGCTTGGTACGGATGTCGATGCGGCGGTCAAGTTCCTCACGCGGCAAATCAAGGCCGATCTGCACGGTGGGAATCACATACCGGTAATGCGGCAGGCTCGCCGAATACGGCCGGCCCGTCACTTCGATGACCTCAAGCGCGCGGATGGTGCGTCGAGGATTGTGCGGATCCATGCGGGCCGCGGCTTCAGGATCCTTTGTCTTGAGCTCGTCGAACAGCGCACCGGCGCCTTCGACCTTTCACGTTCCTCGAGGCGTTTGCGCACCTCTGGGTCAGTGCCAGGAAAGGAAATGTCGTCGATGGCGGCACGGGCGTACAGACCGGAACCGCCCACGAGGATAGGGGCGCACTCCCCTGGCCTGCAGTTCGGCGATTTTGGCGCGGGCGATCTCCCTGGAAACGTGCCACGGACATGGCGTCGTCCGGTTCGATGATGTCAATCAGGTGGTGCCTGACCTCGGCCTGTTCCTCAGACTCGCCTTGGCGGTGCCGATATCCATGCCACGGTACATCTGGTAGGCGTCCGCGTTGACGATTTCCGCCTGCTCGCCCTTGGCCTCCAACGCCTTGGCAATGGCGATGCCAAGTCCCGTCTTGCCGGACGCAGTGGGACCGACGATGGACACGACCTTACGGGTTTCGGGCTTGCTTTCAGTGGCGGACGGCATAGGTTTGCCCCGCTTCCGGATTCGGATCGGCGATGAGATTGTGGCGTCCCGCATGGGTGACGGTGGCGGTCACGAAATCACCCACCTGCGGCATCGACTCGCCTTCCGGCACGCCGACATGCACCAGCACGCCCGTCTTCTCGTCCAGTAACACGATGGGTGGCGGCATCCTTCTTGCCGGATGCGCCGGTGACCATCACCTCGACGTCACGGCCTTCGAAAGTCTTGAGATTCTCTTCGGTGATACGTTCCTGCAGCGCCACAAGACGTTCGAACCTGTCCTGCACCACGTCATGCGGAACCTGCTCCATCTCAGCCGCCGGCGTGCCGGGACGCGGCGAGTAGATGAACGTGAACGCGGAAGCGAATCGCGCCTCCTCCACCACGCGCAGGGTTTCCTGGAAGTCCTCCTCCGTTTCGCCGGGGAAGCCGACGATGATGTCGGTGGAGATCTGCGCGTCCGGCATGGCCTCGCGAATCTTGCGCAGAATGTCGAGGAACTTGGCGGAACGGTAGGAGCGGCGCATCGCACGAAGAATCCTGTCGGAACCCGACTGCAACGGGAAATGCAGCTGGTGCATGACGTTCGGCGTCTCGGCCATTGCTGCGATCACGTCGTCGTGAAGGCCGCGGGATGCGGCGAGGTGAATCGTACGCGTTCCAAACCGTCAATCTCGCCGCACGCGCGCAGCAGCTTGGAGAAGGCAAACCGGTCGCCGATGCCGTAGCCGAAGGAGTTCACATTCTGGCCCAGCAACGTGACTTCCTTTGGCGCCTTCGTCCACACATTGGCGGATTTCGGCGAGGATGTCTCCGGGACGACGGTCATGTTCCTTGCCGCGTGGTCGGCACGATGCAGAAGGTGCAGGTGTTGTTGCAGCCTACGGAGATGGCCACCCAGCTCGACACCTTCGACGCACGGTCGGTAGGCAGTTGGCTTGGGAAGTAGTTGAGTTCCTCCTGCACCTTCACCTGCGCGTGGCCTTCGATGCGGGCCTGGTCGAGCAGCTGAGGCAGGGATCCGATGTTCTTGGTACCGAACACGGCGTCGACCCACGGGGCTTTTCGCGATCTTCTCACGGTCGAGCTGCGCCATGCAGCCGCCGACCGCAATCTGCAAGTTCGGGCGTTCCCTCTTCAATTCGGCCCACAGTCCGATGGTGCCGTACATGCGTTCGGCGGCGTTTTCGCGCACCGCGCAGGTGTTCATGACGATCAGGTCGATGTCATGGTTGAGATACTGTTCCTCGGTGGCGGGCACGTAGCCGTCGGCCTCAAGCACGCCGGCGATGCGTTCGGAATCATGCACATTCATCTGGCATCCGAGCGTATGCACGTAGAACACGCCCTTGCCGCGCGTGGGGGTATCGTTCGCCGCCGGTTCGGCCAGTTTCGCGAGGCACGCTCCGCCTCGGTCATCATGTCTTCGTTCATAACGCACCATGCTAACGGCAGGGGCGGCACAGGCGTTTCGGAACGCGGGAACGCCCCGTTCTCGGCGCAATCGCAGGGCATTGACCCTCTTCGATACACAGCATACGTTCAGTTTTGCGGAAAGCGAGGCGGTACACTGTTCTTCCGTGATACTTGACAGGCAAAATCGAATTAACACCACCGAATTGCAGATGCGTCTGAAGAACGTCGACGTCGGCGAGGGATCCCTTTCCCCCGAACAGATCACCGAGTTCATCGACCAGATGCAGGTGTATGAGGGTGCGATGTACGGAGATCAGCACCAAATTGGAGATTCTTGACTCGGAATTCCAGGTGCGCTTCTCCCATAATCCAATTCACCATGGAACGCCGTCTCAAATCGCTTAACCTCGATCCTCGGCAAGCTGCAGCGCCGCAACCTGCCGTTGACCGTCGACGCCATCAAGGACAACCTGTTCGACGTGGCGTGGCGGGCGTACGCGTGATCTGCAACTACCGCGACGACGTGTATTCCGTGGCGAATTATCTGTCCGCGCAAACGCGACATCCAAAGTGCTGCGTGTCAAGGATTACATCAAGAACCCGAAGCAGAACGGGTATCGTTCATTGCACGTAATCTACGCGGTGCCCGTGTTCCTCTCATCCGGACCGCATTACACGCCGGTGGAGGTGCAGTTCCGCACCATCGCCATGGATTATTGGGCGTCGCTGGAGCATGCGCTGCGCTACAAGACCGATTTGCCGGACAACAAGCTTGCCGAGCATTCGCAGACGCTGTTGGATTGCGCGCGCAGCCTGCAGAACATCGAGACGCAGATGCAGAACATCCATCGCGACATCAACAGCGCCCCGCGTGTGGGTGAGGCGCCGCAGGCGGACTGATGTTTTCGGAAAATGGCGATTGACGGACAAATCATTGCCTGTCAATCGCCATTTTTCGACGATATCGAACGTTATTCACGCTTACGCAGCAATCGTGGTATTTTCACCGGAACCTGTGCGAGCACGGTGCCGATGAAAATCAGCGCGCAGCCGATGTAGGCTCGTGTGGTCATGACTTCGCCGAGCAGCAACGCGCCGCCCACCGCGGAGAAGAACGATTCGAGCGACATGATCACGGCCGCGCGCGACGGCGGCACCAGCTGCTGTCCGACCACCTGCAACGTAGTGCCACGCCGAGCCGATGCCGGCGTACACGATGGGAAACCAGCTTTGCATGGCGCCGGCCCAGTCGATGGAGCCTTCGCATAGGGAGCCGATCCAGCTCAGCAGCGCGGTGGTGGAAATTTGTCCGAAGGACAGCAGAATCGGATCCATCTTCTGTCCGAACGTGTCGATGACGAATATGGCCTGCGAATAGAACCGCAGTGGGACAACAGCACCACGTCGGCAAGGGGTGATCGAGCCGAATCCGTCGGTGATGCACAGCAGATAGAAGCCGACCACGGCGATGGCAACGCTGACGATGACGTTCATGGTCACGCGGCGGCGCAGAATAAGGAAGGCGAGCAGCGGCGTCATGACGATGTAGAGCGCCGTGATGAAGCCGGAACGGCCTGCGGAACCGGAATAGAGGATGCCGTATTGTTGGACGGTGCTGGCGGTGAACAATACGATGCCGCAGATGACGCTGACGACCACGGGATTGCCCAGGCATTTCGGCATGGCCACGGTTATACCGTTGCCGCTACATGACGGTTGGACACTCATTCGATTCACGGCGTCGGCGTTCCTGTTCGGCGATGCCTCGACGGCGGAACCACAGCAACGGTATTAATGACAGCGCGCCCAATGTGAATCGTGTGGCCCCGAAGAACAGGGGGCTCATGGAGGCCATGCCCTGCACTTGGGATACGAATGCGAAGCCCCAGATCATGGCCGTCAGAACAAGGCAGGCCATGCCGCCAATCTCTTTCCTCTGCATGACCCACTACCCTATGGCACGTTTTTTCGCCGACAGAAAAAGCCTGACCATATTCTGGTCAGGCTTTGTTTGAGGGTTCAGCGCAGAGGACGTCGCGGGATTTTTCAGTCGCGATCGCCGAAGAGCTGGAGAATATACAGGAACATGTTGATGAAGTCCAGATACAGGTTCAGCGCGCAGATGATGGAGACCTTCTTGACCATGTCCTCACCCTGGCCTGCGTACTGGGCGAACAGCGCGCGAGTAGCTTGGGCGTCGTAGACGGTCATGCCGGCAACAGCACGAGGCCGATGGCGGAGATAACCATCAGCATGGTCTGTCCGGGAGCGAAGATCATAAGCAGCACTTCGGCGACGATCAGCACGATGAGGCCGACCAGCAGAATCGGACCGGCTTTGAGCATGTTGACCTTGGTGGTCATGCCCAGCATGGTGAGCGCGAAGAAGAAGCCGGCGCACAACGCCAGGGAGATGCCGATGGTGCAAAGATCATACGCCATGAAAATGGTGCTTAGCGAGAAGCCCATGATCGCGGCATACACGTAGAACATGACGCGTGCGGTGCTCGGCTTGATCTTTTCAATGCGGGCGCCAAGATAGATGGCGATCACGATTTCGACGACGAACGGCGCCCAAGCGCCAATGACGCCAAGCGACTGGATGAGCGCGATGTAGGCACCGGTGGCTTGGGTGAGGATGGCCACAGCCGCGGTGACGAGCAGGCCGATGGTCATCTCACCGTAGGCACGGGTGACGGAAGAACATGTTCGGCACGCTCATAGGGAGTATGTCGCCTGAGCCGGAATGGTGGCCGCCGGAGCGCCCTGCGCATACATGTTCTGCGGCGCGTACTGGTATTGGTTCTGACCGTACGGATTCTGGCTGTACTGCCCGTACAATTCTGGTTCGGATTGTATTGGTTCTGCCATACGGCTGGCCGTTGAATCCATTGGCGTTGTTGCCTTGGGGCTGCTGACCGAATGTCATAATCGCTCCTTAACTCGATTACGCATCACAGTACGGTACTTTTCTGACTA
>VOFK01003296.1_pt1 | contig 21938 bp, 32 predicted proteins | sample 5384121 | NCBI WGS metagenome assembly VOFK01 (sample SAMN12384730, study PRJNA508395) | human gut metagenome | isolation source: healthy gut J | host: Homo sapiens | reverse complement strand
GCTCGCCATTGGACATGAGTGGTGGAGGGGGCGGGAAACAATGCGATTTTTCAAAACCACATCTCGATGCGGATCGGAGACATGGCATGAGGGGAACTTCTTGGACATAACTGCTTCGTCCTCCTTTGCTTTAGAGACTGGGATCAATGAGTACTTTGATTGACCACGGCGGTTGCCGGCAAATACCTTTTCAACGCATTATCCAGAGAGACAATGTCGGTCACCATGGGGGGAAGTGGAGCTTGCCCTGGGGCAACCATCTCCAGATAGATCTTGACGTCATTCTCGGTGTAGGTGAAGGAGAACTGCATATTGGGCTCAAAGATGGAAAATGCACCAGGCACCAGTGCGGTCATGGCCCTGAATGGTGCCGATGACGGAAACCTCGCCCGCCGGGCTTAACGCAGGAGTAGACGCAGTTGGCAAAGCGTTCGTCATATTACCGGCACACTCATAGACCACACATCTGCGCCGACCTCCGTGCCGAAAATCTTCTTGACCTCTCCGGCCAGATCCCCACTCCTTGAGTTGATGAAGAAATCGGCGCCGTAAGACTTGATGAGCGGCCCTTGGAGGAGGTGGTGCCCAGAGCGATGATCTTTTAGTTGGGCGCCGGCCGCCTTCAGAATCTGAATGGCAGCCAGACCAATAGAGCCGGTGCCGGAGACAACGACATTGTCACCAAAACTTGAAATTAGAAGAACGGATGCCGTGTGGGAAACGCAGATCACGTCGAACAGACGGCGTCCTTAAAGTCCACATCAGGGCACGTGGAACGATCATGGTGTGTGCCAGCCATCGTGAATCAGCAGGGGGCATAACCGCCGTCATACTGGCCCAGTCCGGCCGTGCGGGGGAACCCCATGCAGACAGATGTTGGTCTTGCCTCTCCTTGCAGGAGGGGCAGTCCCGGCGCGCAGTGGCCGGGAGGGCCGCAGAGGGACGCGGTCACCCACCTTTGAACTTGGTCACGCCCTCGCCGACCTCACCACTACGGTGCCGCAGTTCTCGTGACCGAGAATCAGAGGCAGCTTGGTGCAAGGGAGGGCACCATACCGGATTTATAAAACTCACATCGGTGCCGCAGATGCCCACATAAGCGATCTTGACCAGCAACTGGTTTTCCTCCGACCTGGGGAACGGGACAATCTTCAATGCGGAGATTTTTTTGCCGTAAAAACGCCAGCTTTCATTTTCCTGATTCTTGCGTCAAAATGCTGATTCAAGCCCGGGCTTGGTGGGCTGGATGAACTCCATGTACTTTCTTCTTGCGCTCCTTCATTTCAGGAGAGGCCAGCTGGCACGGGAGCTTTTTCTCATTTTTCTGGATGTCGTCGCCGTGGATGAACTTGCCGGAGATCGTGTCGTGCGCGTGAGGCAGAGTCTCCTCGGGGAAGACAAACTTATACTTACCGTCCACGACTTCAATCTTACCTTCCAGACCGCACAGACAGCAGCAGATAGCCTTTTTCCTCCAGATAGAAGTTCTTGGAGTGGCAGTGAGGACAGATACCGGGATCAGACTTGTACTCGCGCTGCCCATAATGCCCGACAGGGATCTCCGTGGTGCCTTCCAGGATCTTCTTAGCAGCGTTGGCGGTGTCAATGCCGATCTGGTGGGCCTTTTAAAGGTACGCCATCGTTCAGCATGATACCAGGGACCACTGGAAGTAGTCATTGTGGATCAGCGTCCACTTGGGCGTCAAAAGCCTGGGTGGCGCAGTCAGCCTGCACGCGGGTAGCCCAGTCAGAACCACCGACGGCCATAGGAGACAGCCATTTCCTTCAGGTACCCAGGATCAATGGGCTTACCGCCGTTCTCCGGCAATTTTCTGCGCGATCATCAGGTTGCCGCGGCGGTCCATACGGGGACCAAAGCGATCCATAGTGATGGTATGGAACAGGCCGGTGGCGCACTTCTCGAAGATGGGGCACAGAGAACACAATGCCGTCTGCCTCATACATCTTATCAGTCAGCCACTGCATATCGTCCTTCAGAACACAGGCATTGCCGCGGCCGGAGAACAGACCCATGACGCGGGCCTTGCAGCCGGTGCAGTGCTTGATGTTCAGTGTGTTCGCGTTGATGAACTCGATCTCAGCACCGACACTCCTGTGCACCCATCAAAGCCTCTTTGACCATGGTATCGTTGCCGCCGTTGAGCGTACCGTAAAATACCAAGAATCTTCATGTGTGGTTCCTCCTTTTTTTTATTTCCCCTAAATACAAATTATGGGCACGATCGCCCGTCTTTCCATAAATCACTTTACCAGTTTGTTAAAGTATTGACAAATATCCAAATTGGCTATAAAGATATGTGAATGGAATACCTAACATTTTGTTTGGACATATTACACAAAAACAACAGTTTAAATTTTAGACTGTAGACAAAAAAATAAATCCATCGTCAGTAGATATTCGGTATGATTTTATTAGTTATGCCGCAGGTTTATGCTTTACGCCCACCCGCACCCATATGCTAAAATGGAATAAGAAAATAGGAATGGGGAATGAGTATGAACACTGTAAAACTGCGCTATTTTGTGAGGTTGCCCGTTATGGCAGCTTTTCTGAAGCTGCACGGAGGTTATATACGGCCCAGCCGAATTTGTCAAAGCAGATCGCTCAGATGGAGCAGGGAGCTGGGCGTTGCTCTGTTCACCCCGTTCTCGCCGCTCGGTCAAAATTGACGCCCGCTGGACAGTTTTTATATGACCAGACTGATCAGGATCTGCCCGATCAGCTGGATAATATCTTTGAACAGGGCCCGTTTCCGCTGGCGCGAAAAAGGAGAGGACGCCAATCGGTGTGCTTGAGGGACAGGATGTCAATCAGGTATTGTCTGATCGACTCAGTCAGAGATAAAGACGATCTATCCGCAGCCAGATCTCCCTGGAACGCAATTCCTATCAGAATCTCAGAAGCGGCTCATGTTCCGGCATTATGACTTTGATCATAACGCCTTTCAGCTTTGACGGGAGGATGAGGTGGATTTCCGGCTTTTCACGCTCTATGAAAAGTCCCCGGCGATTGCCATGCATAAAGCCCACCCGCTGGCTTCCCAAAAGCGTTGACGCTGGGCGACTTTAAAGGATGAAAACTTTGTAGTGATCTCACGGCAGGAGTCGCCTGGCGGCTATCAGCGGCAGACAGCTGTGCAGCAGAAGGATTTGCCCCTAAAATTGTGCGGAACCCCGTTCGCTGAGTCTCGCTGCTTTGTGTAGAGATGGGCGTGGGATTTCGCTGCTGGATCAGAATACCCGGCTGGAGCTCAGCCCATATTGTCACGATCCCGCAGCACGCGCCTCCTATGGCAGTGGTTGCGGTCATCAACCGAAGCGATCAGGCGTCCAGTGATCCAGAACGTAAAAACTGCTGTCCAATGTCAGAACAGCGGAGAACTTTAACAACAGAACAACAACTTAAAGAGAGTGGAGGGAATCAAAATGAAGAATATCAACACTTGATAGGTACTATCGTTATTGCAGTGGCAATCGTAGTTGCCGCCGTTAATATAGCAGGCGCTATTGATGGAGCCGGAGAAAGCATCCGTAGCAGTTTGTTTCAATTAGGGATGCGTTCAGATAACTTCCATTCGTCAAAGAAAAGCACATAAAACCGAATACAAATGAGAAAACAGACCGTTGACCTGCGCCTAATGCGCGCAAAGTCAACGGTCTGTTTATCCCCTAAAAATTAAAAGGAGGTCGATCTGGATATGTACCTCCAATACCGGGTGTCCGGTAATGAGGGATCTATCAAAAGCCTGCTCCCATAAAACCATATCAAGATAGAAAAATCGAGTGGTCATAAGAGAAATCCCTTTATGACCACTGATATAATCGGGAAGTGTCGGGATTTGAAACCTGAGGCCTTCTTGGACCCGGAACCAAGCGCGATACCAAGCTTCGCCACACCCCGGATACCACGACAATATAACCAGAGTTCAAGTAAAGTCAAGAGTTGATTTCGAGATAGTTACGGGGCAAGATAAAAAAAGTTCACTGTTATTTCCGTTATAGCCAAACTAATGCAGTGGAAATTGTGAGTATTGGCGATCTAAACATGGATAGCATAAAATCTGGTGTACTTTCAGATGTTTTTCACAATATATTGTAGATTCCAAATGCTCCAAATCACCTGAATGTGTAACTTTTGTTACCTTTTTATGTATTCACTTTTACATCGCAGTTTGAACAAAAACGGCTTTTTGCGTTAACATAATTCGGAGGTTTGAAACCATTTTGAAGCATTTACGTCGGTGTAGATTTGATTTTGCTCATTTTTAGCATATAATCCACTTGTAACAAAAGTTACAATCCCTTGCAAGACACAATTTTTAAACACTTATGGAGGATACTATGTTCTTTCCCGTTGATTCAGTCAACAATGGCAGAAACCGGCATCTGCCTCCGAAAAAATTGCGTGTTGCTGGCCGTTGTGGCCGTTGCAGTGGTCATTTTCTGATTTCCTATAACGCTTTTTGCCGGACAGCCTGAGGGATGTGGATTCTGCGGATTCCAGCCTGCAGGTTGTGGAGGAAGTTTCGACCTGGGCGATCAAGGGCGTTTTCCTGCTGACCATATTCTGGCCACAGTTCATGTGGACGGCTCCACCTCATACCATTGATACCGATGGCCTCTCTGACGAGGAACTGAGTATGGTTTTACGCTGGCCAATCAGGATTATACAGAGAAACTGGAAAATGAATTCGGTTATGATTTGTATGTGAACCGTTTGACCGTGGAAACCTACACCGAGGAGATCGAGGTTCCGTACGAGTATCCGCGTTGCAGATGACAGCATGAAGAAAGGCCGCGAGGAGGTCACTACTCAGGGGCAGAATGGTACTCAGGTCAACACCTATGAAATTCGCAACACTGAATGGGTGAGACGACTACCACTCTGGTAAACAGTGAGGGTCACTGTTGCTCCGGTAGCCGAAGTCGTTACTTTATGGAACGAAAAAGTAACGAGGTAAGCACTGGTTTTTTCCAATCACGGCAGTTCTCTGGATCTGACCAGCGAGACGATTGTAAGCGTGGATCCTGATGCGCAGACATTCACTACGTCTTCCGGCACTGTCCGCTCTATTCCAGTTCACTGACCTGTAAAACTTATGCATACTGTCAGGAGGGCTTACTGCGACTGGAACTACCGCCCGTCAGGGTGCGATCGCGGTCGATCCTTCTGTGATTCCGCTGGGCAGTGAACTCTTCATCATTGCCAGCGATGGCTCTGTTGTCTACGGTTACGCAACTGCTGAGGATACCGGCGGCAATATCAAGGGCCCACCGTAGACCTGTTCTACAATAATAATTCACTGTGCCGCTCCTCTTCGGCCGCCGAAATGTGACGATTTATGTGCTGAACTGATGAAAAAGCGCCTCGAATCCAGAGAGCGCTTTTTCTTTGCTTGCTTGAATGAAAACAGGGCTTGCAGTTGATTTAAAACTGCAAGCCCTGGCGCTTTGAGATCAGCTCAACTTCTGAAGCAGGAAGGCAAATTCCCCGGCATTCACTGTTCAGGTATTTCTGGTGGAACTCCTGAGCGGAGGAGAAGCCCTTTTGGCTTTGATGGGATCCTTTTCCGTGCCATCGCCGTCCATGTACTGTTTTTTGCTCCAGCAAATACGCTGCGGACAAAGGTATCATACACATCACCGAAGTAGTCCTTTCAGATCCTGCGTGCAGCTGTTCTTGAAAAACAGCTCCAGCAGTGCGCGGCAGATCTGGTCACGCGAGGCTCCACCCAACGTGGCAGCGTGATCCATATTAAAGCCGTGACCGTCATAGGCCAGCTTGCCCTTTGTGATAAGCGACGGCCAGATTGAACATCGCCTTCCAGTTGCCGGCTTCGGCGGCTTTGGCGGCGGTCCAGGTCTTGCGTCCGTATTCATCAATTCGAAAATCTGAAGCGCATCCGGACTGGGCCTCAAGCCGCCAGAAACAGTCCTTTGTCTGTGTCAGCGTCCATTCAGGCCGAACGAGAGCGCTCACGCCCAGTCTCCTCAATGGCTCCCGGCACATTTCCATCTCATGGGTCCCATGGAGGCATAGAGTCAAATACCACTTTGTCCTGTTTGCCGCCGGTATGGCGCTTCCAGGACAGAAGCGTTCAAAAAGTAAATCTTGGGATCGATCATAAAAAGTTCCTCCCTTACAGGATAAAATATAAATTAGATTTATTATACAGGAAGCCAAGGAGATTTCAAAGAATAAAACCCGCAGAGTACTCTGCGGGTTTTATCAATCATTCACAAGGGACTTTTCTGCGCACAACCGGTTCGAGTGGACATCTGCTGAAATGGAGGTACGCGGGGATCAGAAACAGTTTGCAGCGACCCATGCTGGGGGTTGGCAAAGCAGGCTGCGCTGAATCCCAGCAATTGTACAAAAACAAATCCTACGATCGAGCGTACCTCCATTTCAAAGATACCGGCCAAAATAGCGATCTGACTGTGCCCCATACCCTGAATACAGAAGCGCAACACGTTGACGCCCGTCCAGTTGGATGAAGAAAAGGCTGTTGCAGATGAGAGAAAAAATATGGATCTGGTGGATCAGATCCCCATTGGCCGGATCGGCAAACAACGTAGCCAGACTGCCTCCAAACAGATAGAACAGGAGCAAGGCCAGCAGGGCATAGCCCGATCCCAGCAGCATACAGCATTTTGTGCCCTGACGCACCCGCCCCGGCTTGCCTGCGCCAACATTCTGCCCGGCATGGGTGGCAATCGCGCTGCCCAGCGCGTCAAAGGGACAGCAGAAAATGACGACCAGCTTCTCGGCAGCAGCAACAGCAGCAACGCTCATCGTGCCCAGGGTGTTGACGGCGGCCTGTAGGACTACGCTGCCGATGGCTGTGATCGAGTACTGCAATCCCATAGGGATCCCCATTCCGCACAGCCGCATGGCATAGCGTCGCTCCAGTCGCCACTGGTGCACCGGAAGGCTGAAGAACCGGGTATTTTTTGATAATGAAGCATAGGCAGAGAACGCCGGAAATACATTGGGCGGTCACGGTTGCTACTGCCGCGCCGGCAACTCCCATTTGAACGACGTTGATAAGCAGCAGATCCAGCACAATGTTCAGCAGGGAAGAGAAGGCAAGAAAAGGACAGGTGTTTTACTGTCTCCCACAGCCCGAATCATGCTGGATAGCATATTGTAAAAGGTAAGTGGCAGAATGCCCCAAAAAATGATATCAATGTAGAGAATACGCACTGTGCAGGATATCCTCCGGGGTGTCCATCAGGCGCAGAATGGGCTTGCACAGCAGACCGGTGACAATAGCCATGATAACAGCAAAGGACAAGCAGAGCCAGAAGGCGTTTCCGATGTAGCGCTTCAGGGCATCTTCTTTTTCCCCCACCAAAGGCCTGTGCCATGGGAATGGCGAACCCGGCGCAGACGCCGCTGCAAAAAACCGATGATCATAAAGTTGAGCGCACCGGTAGAACCAACCGCAGCCAGCGCTTCTGCGCCCAGCGAACGGCCTACGATCATAGTATCGATCAGATTGTAAAACTGCTGAAACAGCATAGACAGCAGGATCGGAAATGCAAAGCGTATAAAAAGCAGGCCCAGCGGCTTTCCTTCAGTCAGATTTTTTGTCATGGAAGTCAGTCCTCGCATAGAGAAATCATTTTTTAGCTGTGTTATATTAAACTGTATGTCTCTTTTGAATGCAAGTGTAAATTTACCCAGCATCATTTGCTGAATAGTTGTTGTTTTTCGTCTAAAAATGCCAAGAGGCAGAACAGTATAAAGTAAAAAAATTTACACTTAGTTAAAACTCCTTTTGTTGTTTCTGCGCAGATAGTGTGCTAAAACTCACAGTTAGGAAAGAATTAAGGAAGTGATTTTTTTGGCAACAGGAAAAGCGATCATCTGCACCGCGGAAGCCTGGCGGAAAACGCCAGACAGCAGCCCCTCCGGGCGCGGCGAAAGAAACTGCCTGTCGTGGAAGCAGAACCAGACTACGGCTTAAATGATGCGCAAGTGCGTACTCGGATCAAGCTGGGATATCAGAATACTGAGGTTGAGTCCAACTCCCGATCGCTTGAAGGATATTATTGTCTCTAATGTATTTTCACCTATTTTAACCTGATCTTCTTTGTGCTGGCAGCGGCAATTATTGCGGTAGGCGCGTGGTTCAACCTGACATTTATGGGCGTTGTGATCGCCAACATTATTATCGGCATCGTTCAGAGTGGCGCAGTAAAAGAAGCTGGATTCACTGAATCTGCTGGCCAATCCAAAAGCCAATGTCATGCGGGGGGCGTAATGAGGACGATCTCCGTTCACGATACCGTCCGAGATGACATCGTAGAATTGTTCGCAGGAGATCAGATCTACGCTGATGCTGTTGTGGTGGACGGCGAATGTCTGGTGAATGAGTCGTTGCTGACCGGTGAGGCGGACGAACTGCGGAAGGGGAAGGGCGACCAGCTGATGAGCGGCTCATTTCTGGTATCCGGCCAGTGTATGGCGCGGCTGACTGCCGTTGGCCGGGACTCTATATGTCCAAACTGACCCTGCAGGCAAAGCAGCAGAAGCAGCAGCCCCAGTCCGAAATGATGCGCTCGCTAAGCCGGTTGGTCATGTGCATTGGCATTATCATTATTCCGCTGGGTGCGATGATGGCCTTCAAGGAGATCAAGGTGCTGCAAAAGCCCATTCAAGAGGGGTGTTGTCTCCATTTGTTTGCTTCACTGGTGGGCATGATCCCGGAGGGGGGTTGTATCTGCTGACTTCACTGGCTCTGCTGGCCGGTGTGCTGCCTTGCTCAGCGCAAGACCCTGGTGCATGAGATGGGCTGCATTGAGACGCTGGCTCGAGTAGATACCCCTCTGCGTGGATAAGACAGGTACTATCACGGAACCCAAAATGATCGTCAAAGACCTCATCTCACTCAATGAGGAGACCGACGATGAGCAGGAACTGCGCAGTATTATGGCCGATATGTCTATGCCATGCAGAATGATAATGAGACAATGGCGGCCTTGAAACGATATTTTGACGGCAAGATAACGCGCAAAGCGATTAAAGCGCTTCCGTTCACCTCAGCTCGAAAATACGGCGGTGTGAGCTTTTTCAAAAAGGGGAGACCCATCTGTTGGCGCCCCGGAGAATATCATGGGTGAATTCTATGGCGAATATCAGGAGCAGATCGAGCAGTATTCCAGCCCGGCTGCCGCGTGCTCCTGTTGGCCGGCTACGACGGAGAATTGGATGACGGTCCGATCGTGGTGAGATCACGCCGCTGGGTCTTGTCCTGCTGACCAACAAAATCCGTGCGGAGGCCCCTGCCACCTTCCGTTACTTCCGGGAGCAGGGAGTAGCCGTAAAGGTCATTTCCGGAGATAATCCGGTGACGGTTGCCGAGGTAGCCGCTTTCGGGCGGGAGATCCCCAATGCGGATCAGTTTATAGATGCCCGGACGCTGACCAATGACAAGGACATTGCTGAAGCTGCGGAGCGCTATACGGTGTTTGGCCGCATCACGCCGGAGCAAGCGCAAGCTGGTGCGCGCCATGCATCAGGCTGGCCACACAGTAGCGATGACCGGAGACGGCGTCAACGATGTACTGGCGCTGAAAGAGGCGGACTGCTCGGTGGCTATGGCATCCGGCAGTCAGGTAGCCTGTCAGGTCAGCCATATCGTTCTGCTGGAGTCCGACTTTTCAGCGATGCCGTCTGTGGTGGCAGAAGGCCGCCGCGTCATCAATATTGAACGTTCCGCATCACTTATCTGGTAAAGAATATCTTCTCCTGTGTCTGGCAATCATATCGCTGATCTTCACGTTCACATATCCGTTCTCCGCTGCACAGCTCTCGCTGGTATCTGCTCTGACAATCGGATTGCCCTCGTTTGTGATGGCGCTGGAGCCAAAATGAACAGTCTGATCACAGGTCATTTCCTGTCCAATGTGATCTATCGTGCATTGCCGTCAGCGCTGAGCAATCTGGTTCTGAGTATTGGCGTGGTGCTCTTCTGCAAGACATTTGGTCTCTCCGACACGGAGATGAGCACGATCTGCACCATCGTCATGGAATGGTTGATTGCTGATGGTCTACCGCACCTGTAAGCCCTTTTAACGCTCTGCGTAAGATCCCGATGTGGGCCTGTGTGATCGGTTCACCTTCTGCGTGGTGTTCCTGCACACGCTGTTTACGCTGGATCTGCATCTGAGCACCGGCGCTTGGCTGGTGCTGACGGTGTTCTGCCTGCTGGGCCTTTGAGGTCTCGCTGAGCGCCAACGTGCTGGTAGACTGCGTGAACAAAGCGGTTCACTGGTTGAAAAAAGAAGCTGCGTATTGTCGCCAAAATAAAAAAAGGAAGTCGTCCGATCATATCGGACGACTTCCTTTTTGAAAGAACACCGGCAGCCAGGTGGCTGCCGGTGGTTGCTTTTATTTACTTTGTAAGCCTGAGTGTTTTGCTCTTGGCGCTGGCAATAACCATGCCGCTGAGTGCAAACAGCGCGATCACGTTTGGAATGACCATGAGCTGGTTGAACATGTCCGCAAGCTCCCAGACGAGGTCATTGGACAGGCAGGAGCCGAGGAAGATAAACACGACTGCAATAGCCGAATAAATCTTGCTGGCAGTCGCCTTGCGGCCAAACAGGAAGTGGACATTGATGCGGCCGAAGAGGTTCCAGCCGACGATCGTCGAGAACGCAAAAAACAGCAGGCAGATGGCGACTACAACAGTTGCCGAAGGTGGAGCCGAAAACCTCACCGAAGGCCAGCTGAGCCATGTTGGTCTTGGAGACACCGTCTGACCGCGCCGGAGGCCAGAATGCCGTTGCCGGCATAGAGCGTGGAGATGACGATAAGCGCCGTCATGGTCAGCACCACGAAGGTATCGATGAACACACCGTCATGGCCACCACTCCCTGCTCGTGGGGACGCTTCACCTTGGCCATGGCGTGGGCGTGCGGTGTGGAGCCCATGCCCGGCCTCATTGGAGAACAGCCCCCGCTTGACCCCCTGACTGACGGCCATTTTCAGGGCATAGCCCGGCCGCCGCCGATGATGGCGTTGGGGACGAAAAAGGCGTAGCGGAAGATCATCCCCGACCGCCTCCGGCAGGTACGGATCCGGCCACCAGCACCACAAGTCCCCCCAGCAGATAGAGCGCCGCCATGACCGGCACCAGCTTCTCCGTGACCCGGCAATGCGCTGGATGCCGCCGAGGAAGATAAAACCGCCAGACCGCGACAATCCCAGGCCCATGACCCAGCCGGGGATGCCGAAAGCGTTGCAGGTCTCACCGATGGAGTTCGACTGCACCATGCAGCCCATAAAGCCGAGAGCCAAAATAATGGCAACGGCGAAGAATACTGCGAGGAAGCTGCCAAACTTTGTTGAACGCCTTCTTGATGTAGAACACCGGGGCCGCCGCTGAACACTGCCGTCCTCATGGAGTGATCCGCGGTCTCCTTGCGCCAGCACGGCTTCGGCATAAATGGTGGACATCCCGAAAAAAGGCGATGATCCACATCCAGAAGATGGCACCCGGCCCCCCCAGCAGGATGGCGCTGCAGGCGCCGATGATGTTGCCTGTACCCACCTGAGCGGCGATGGCGGTGGTCAGGGCCTGAAAGGAGGACAGCCCCCCCTTCTGCCTACCGCCCCGCATATTGAACTCTCCGAACACCGACCGCATCCCCTCACCGAAGCACCGTACCTGCACAAACCGGGTGCGGACGGTGAGAAATACAGACCGTGCCGATGAGCAGGAACACCAGAATATAATCCGACAGATAAAGTTGATGCGCTGTACCTGCAATACCGCTTCCATATGTGTCCATTTCTCCCTCCCTTTTTTTCCAAAAAAAAGCCGCCGGCCATGATCGGCAGCGACTGAAAGAAACCACCAATCCGCCGCCCATCCGGTCCGGTCGCTCTGTCCTTTGCCTGAGAGATTCTGGCCCCGCATCATCGCGATCTTGCACCTTCGGCACTCTTACGAGATTCTCCAGAGCTTCCTCCGCTCTCAGTTTCGCCTCTCTTCAGCGATCCTTAGAGCTTCGCTTGGAATGTGATGCAATATTTTTTATCATATATCTGTCGTACTGTCAACAGATATTTTTTTGCATTTTTATGTGCCTGTGCAATATTTTTTGCAGGATATCACACAAGAATCATGCAAAAGCACAAACAGACCGCTGACAATAAACCGGCCTGTTTGTGTGTTTCACTTGCCAGCAGATCCAGCATCTCTTGGTGAATATGGCCATTGGATGCCACGATGGCAGAGCGCTCACCGGGGAAATATCGGTTCGCCCTTTTCATTGGTCACGGTTCCGCCGGCCTCAGTAATAATGGCTATGCTGGCAGCATAGTCCCACGGTTTTAAATCATATTCAAAAACCCATCTGCCCGGCCGCAGCCCAATGTGCACAGATCGATGGCGGCAGAGCCGCTGCGGCGGATATCTTCACTGGCAACATACAGCCGCTTGATTTTGTCAAACACCTGATCTGCACGTCCTTTGTCATAGGGAGAAGTGCCGACCATCATAAGGCTCTTTGCCAGCGTGGGTCTGTCACTCACCGTAACACGCCGATGGTTTAAATAAGTGCCCCGGCCCTTGACAGCTTCAAACAGCTCCTCGTGGAACGGATTGTATACGCAGCCAAACACCAACTCATGGCCATCCCAGAGGCCGAGCGGAGACACAGCTCTCCTGGAAATCATGGATCAGATTGGTAGTGCCATCCACCGGGTCGAGGATCCAGACCGGGCGAGACCAGTCCAGGGTGCTTTTGCCCCTCCTCACCGAGGAACTGAATATCCGGGTAACGTTCCGCCAACGCCCCGGTCAGATAGCTCTGCACGGAAAATCCACCTGCGTCACATAATCGGCAAGCCCCTTTACCGTGATCTGGTGTGCTTTGTCATTGTTCAGAATCAATGACTTGCAGTTCAGGACAAGCTCAACCACGCTTTTTTATAATCAACGTTCATACGATCATCTCCCAGCCGTGATTATAGCACGGAGGATTTCATTTGAAAAGGGAGAAGGGTGGTTTTTTTTTGCCCGCAGACGTATCATACGATTAAATAAAATGAATATAGAGAGGAGCATGACCGTGTTTCTTTTCGGCGTTGAGATTCCGCGTGAGCGCCTCGCCGTTGTCTGTATCGCCGCCGCAGTCTTGCTGATGCTTTTCTCCTGTTGGTCCGCTGGGATCGTCCGAAAGGTGCGTTACCGCGGACGTTATGAGCGCGGCTTTCAGCCGGAGCCTTACACCGCTCATCGAAAGGATGCGCACCGCACGTCCCAAATATGGTGCAGGCTGGCCTGCGGCACATCACAGTCACCCCGGAGACGTTCCAGGCGCCGCTATGGCTGGGGCTTTCATCGGACCAGGAACCGAAACGGCGGCCTAAAGCGGTGGTACGCAGGGATAAACATCAGAAAAGCTTGAGCGTCGCCTGCACGCTGATACTCAGGCTTTATCCTGAGAGCGGGCCAGCAGAGCTGCGACCCAGCCGAAAAGAAAATGGCCGCAGTCAATCCACCGGCAGCGGCCTTCATACCGCCGGTGAATGCCAAGCAATCCCTGTTCGAGCTGCTTCCCGGACGCCCGCGGCAGGTTTGCGCGATCGGTCAGAGGGACAGCCGCTCCGGCACCGCCCCACTCCTGTATGGGGGCAGCCTACAGTCCGGCGGCGCCCGGCAGCTCCGGCCACCACATAGCCTGTCCAGGATCTTAGGCCGGGGTCCAGTCTTGTCTTGTCGATGAATTTGACCGATCAGACACAGAATACCACCGCAAAAAATGCGCGCAGTACAGCCACGGAGAACAGTTCCATTTTCAATCACTCCTTATGGTTAAAAAACGCTGCGGCGTGGCGAATCCCCAGTATGGATTCACCCTGCCCCAGCGCAACAGGGGAATGGAGGCTCCCGGTACCGCAGAACCACCACTCAGCTGTTTTGCGCATTTTTATTGAATATATGACCGTTCAGGACAGCGGCGGGCAGCCGCAGAAACCCCAGTGTATCCTGCCGATCCAAATCAAAAAAAGCAGAACGCCACAGTCCTGATAACGTTCGCCCAGTTCCGTGCCGTCCGCCGGAACAGCGCTCCTGCACGAGACTCGCTTCCCAGTTTTCCAAGATCGCCGGTCACGATGGTCATAATCCTCCGGCGACCGGTGTCTGTAAAATGCGCTCGCAGTGTTTCATAGGCGGCCGGGCCATCGCAGCCCCCATATTATTGGCATCAGTGATCTCCCAGTCGAGTCACAATGCCGATCGTGGCATGAGCAGATATGGTCCGACGCCGGTCTGTCCCAAGCCGCACCGGAGGCGGTGGTAGTCCCGCTGAGCCAGAGGAGTGCGCTGACTGCCATATTCCAGCGGCGTGCGATACTGTCGCTCAGCGGTGCAAAAGTGGGAGGATGTTGCGGCACACCCGTTCGCAAAAAAGCCACCGTCCACCAACATTCCGGCGAGGATCAACGATTCTGCCATGGTGGGCACGCACCATACAGCCCAAAAGAAGGGGGAGTGCCAGTGCCCGGGCGGCGTACGTTGTGCCAATGCACTGGTTCTGCAGGTCACCGGCAGTATGCAGTCCAGTGCCAGGGAGACGTCCAGATCCCCTTTTTCCAGAGCCTTGGAGATCGCCGCCTTCTGGAATTCGGACTCGGCCTTTTTCCCAGGTTTTTGTCCCATTCTTTGTATCGGTAAAAAATCAGGTCAAACGTATCTGCCAGCGGCCCCTTCTTTTTGCCGACTGCGTTCGCATAGCTGACCACAGCAGGACAGGAAGGGAAAATGGTAGGTTTGTTTGCCGATTTTGTTCTTCAGTGCACCTCCAAAAGCGATTTCTGCCCCAGGATGTCAAGGTATTTGGACTTTATGCGTGAAAACCCTGTTTTTGGTGAAATGACATAAAATTTCACTAAAAACAGAAAGTCCGTTGCCCATTTATTTGTATTCCCCCTGCGAAATACGCTTTATGGATATGGGACACAAACTTTAAACTTAAATTGAGGAGAAGATCATATGGCTTACTACTATCCGAACCTTCCCGCACCTTCGGCGAGTATCTGCTGGTACCTGGTTATTCCTCTTCCAGAAAACGTGCCTGATGCTGTCAAGTCTGAAGACCCGCTCGTGAAAATACCGCAAGGGTCAGGAGGAATGCCCCTTCATGAATATCCCCATGGTCAGCGCCGTGATGCGAAAAACTGTTTCCGGCGAGAAGCTGGCCATCGCTCTGGCCAAGCAGGGGGGCGTCTCCCGCTTTGTTTATGGATCCCAGAGCATTGAGGACGGCGGCCATGGTGTCCCCGTAAAGTTACAAAAAGGGCTTTGTTACCTCTGATTCTAACCTGTCTCCCGAGGCAACTCTGGCCGATGTGCTGGCGTTGAAGGCAAAGAACCGGCCACTCCCACAGTCGCTATCATCACTGAGGAGGACGGCACCGCTACCGGTAAGTTGGTGGGCATTGTTGCCAGCCGCGACTACCGCGTCAGCCGCATGAGCACAGACATTAAGGTCAAGGAGTTTCATGACCCCGCGGCCAAGCTGGTCACCGCTCCCCTACCACCACGCTGAAGGAAGCCAACGACATCATCTGGGACAACAAGATCAACTCCCTTCCTCATCGACGAGGATGGTCATCCTGAAATATCGTTTTCCGCAAGGACTACGACAGCCATAAAGCGAACCTGCAGGAGCTGCTGGATGCCAACAAGAGCTATGTGGTGGGTGCCGGTATCAACACCCGTGACTACGAAAGCGTGTGCCTGCTCTGGTCGAGGCCGGCGTGGACGTGCTGTGCATCGACTCCTCCGGAGGGCTTTCCGAGTGGCAGGGCCGCACCATCTGAAGTGGATTCGCGAGACTATGGTGACACCGTTAAGGTGGGTGCCGGCAATGTGGTCGACCGCGACGGTTTCCGTTTCCTTGCGGGAGGCTGGCGCTGACTTTGTCAAGATTGGCATCGGCGGCGGCTCTATCTGCATCACCCGTGAGACCAAGGGCATTGGTCGCGGCCAGGCTACCGCTGTCATTGAAGCTTGCCCGGGCCGTGATGAGTTTCCGCGAGACCGGCGTATATATTCCCATCTGCTCTGACGGCGGCATTGTTCATGATTATCACATCACTTTTGGCGTTGGCCATGGGTGCCGACTTTGTCATGCTGGGCCGCTACTTCGCACGCTTTGAGGAAAGTCCCCTCTGAAGGTTCGCATTAATGGCAACACCATGAAGGAGTACTGGGGTGAAGGCTCCAACCGCGCCCCGCAACTGGCAGCGCTATGACCTGGGCGGCGCCAGCAAGCTCTCCTTTGAGGAAGGCGTGGACAGCTATGTTCCTTATGCCGGCCCGCTGGCTGACGGTGTTCAGACCACGCTCTATAAAGTAAAAGAGCACCATGTGCAACTGCGGCTGCAAACTCCATTCCCGAGCTGCAGGAGAATGCCAAGCTGACTGTGGTCTCTTCCACCAGCATCGTGGAAGGCGGCAGCCACGACGTTATGCCCGCAATGGCAGCAAACAACTGATCTTATGATATTAAAAGTGCCTCCGGTCCGATCCGGAGGCACTTTTCTTGTGTTTTGTCCTGCTTTTATGCTATACTATTATGTCTAATTAACAAATACAAAGGAGCGTTTCAATATGGCTGAAGAACTGCGGACCTTGCCTATATCTGCCCGGTGCCGGCAGACCGTGATCGCCAGCGCAGCGCGCTGGCCGCCGGTGACTGTAAGATCCCGTGCCCCTGCAGCAAATCCACTCTGTCCATTGAAAATATGGGAAGTATGTACCACCTGAGCGTGCTTGCCCCTGCGTGGCCTGTGGACGCAATCACGACGTATCCTGCCCGCAGGAGGCGCTTCTGCGCCGTAAAAAGCAGTTGCGCTGACTTGCAAGGCGACCGGCTTTGACAGCTGTATTGTGGGCGAGGAATCTGCTGTATTTGAGGCTGCAAAACGGATGGAGGGAGAGCGCTGATGCTCTGCCTGAAAACGCCGAAAACGGTAAAGAGGGGTTTTGAACCCCATTGTTATGCAAGAGGTGCTCAGCGAGGTCAAAGGAGATTGCCCAGCGGGCGGCATTTCCTGCACCTGCGGCTCCAAACGCTGGTCGCTGGATCTTCGCTATGCCTCTATTGTGCTGCGTTGTGCGGACTGCGGAGGTGTGCTGAAGATCCCTGCTGCCGCTGATGTCGATATTTGAAAATATCTGCTGTCAGTATACTCTGAGTATCAAAGGAAAGAAGTAAGTAATGGCTGATTTGAATGTATACGAAAGAAAGTCATCATCAATAAGCCGGGATGTGGATGGCATGGGACACTGCAAGGCCCCCGCGCTGCTGGGGTATCTTTCAGGATGCCTCTGCGGCGCATACAATGCTCTGCGGCTGTGGGCGGAAAGAAATGGTGGCGCGCTACAATGTTTTCTGGATGTTGACGCATTCAGGTCCAGCTGGAGCGGCCTATCCGTTGGCTGGATGAGTTGACGATCCGTACCTGTCACCGTTCTGCCCGGGGATCTTGCTCTACCGTGACTATGAGATGACCGTTGGCAGCCAATATGTCGGTGCAGCCTGTGCGCTTTGGGGTACTACCTGATCTTCAGACGCGCAAACTGCTCAATGTAACTCATACGCCGATCGTGGAACTAAAAGAGACTGTCGGCGGGCTGACACAAGAATCAGGAAACCGACGGCGCTGCATACCCCGGATGACCTCACCTTCGTGGAAGATCGTCTGATGCGCTACAGCGACACGGATGTCAATGCTCATGTCAACAATACGAAATATGCCGATTTCGCCTGTGACGCATTAGATCTTGCCGCGCGTCAGGAGGGAGAATTTATCTCTGAGTTGGAGATCACCTATCACGAAGAATGCCAGCCCGGCGAACGCATTCGTATTTCCACCGCCAATATACAGCCAGATCAGGTTTGTACATGGCGAAGGAGCAGACCGGGTCTCCCGCTTTGATGTGCGTCTGCGCTTAGATATAGAGGGACAATAAGACTGGGTGACTTAGTGCTGAATGAAGTAAACGGTGCACGATTTTGCGCTGTACGGCGGGCCGTAATCGCCCGGGAGTTTGAAAAGCTGAACCCGGAGCAGCGGGAAGGCGTACTGACGACCGAAGGGCCGCTTCTTCTGCTGGCCGGTGCCGGCAGCGGAAAGACAACGGTGCTTATCAACCGCATTGCCAATTTGATCCGTTTTGGCTGTGGTTCCGACTCCACTGAAGTCCCAGACTACATTACGGAAGATGATATTGCCTTTCTGGAAGATTTTTTTGAAGACCCCAACGAAGCCAAACCGTATGCGGATGGAGATGCTCTGCCGCCTCCATCCGGTTGCTCACGTGGAATATCATTGCGATCACCTTTTACGAATAAGGCGGCCGGTGAACTGAAGGAACGGTTGGAAAAAAATGCTTGGACCGCAGGCGCTGGACATTTGGGCAGCTACCTTCCATTCTGCCTGTGTGCGCATTCTTCGCAGGGACATCGACCGGCTGGCTTTTTTGCCAACAGCTTCACGATCTATGACACGGATGACTCTCTGCGCGTCATCAAGGAGATATTGAACGCTGGAGCTGGACGACAAGATGTATCCGCCCCGCAGCGTGATTGGGTGATTACATCTCAGGGCAAGGATAATATGCAGCTTTCCGGCGATTTTGCCGAGGTCTGCCGGAAAAGAAGGGGACTATCGGCTCAATCAGATCGCTAAGATCTATGCGGCCTATGAGCGCCGCCTATGGGAAGCAGATGCTCTGGATTTTTTGATATCATCCTGCATTCTGTTCGTCTGCTTCAGTCCTGCGAGGATGTCCGCAGCTATTGGCGATAAATTCCGTTATGTACTTGATCGATGAGTATCAGGATACCAACCATATGCAGTATCTGCTGGCATCGCTGCTGGCGGGCAAATGGGGAGAACATCTGCGTAGTAGGTGATGACGATCAGTCTATTTATCGCTTCCGCGGCGCTACGATTGAAAATATCCTATCCTTTGAGGGAGCAGTATCACGGCCCCGGGTGATCCGACTGGAACAGGAGATTTACTTTCGACTGAAAATATTCTGGAAGCGGCCAATGCGGTCATTCAGAACAACAGTTGCCCGAAGGGAAGCACCTTTGGACGGCGCACAAGGGAGCGATCTGATCACGCCTACACCGCAATGAACGAAAATGAGGAAGCACAGTGTAGCAGCACAAATCATCTCCGGCGTTTCACAGGGGTGAAAACTGGAGACCAATTATGCAGTTCTCTATCGTATGAATGCCCAGTCAACCAATTGGAGTATGCATTCAAACGCAACGGCATTCCTTATACGGTCTATGGCGGCACTGAAGTTCTTTGATCGTACGAAGTCAAGGATATGCTGGCCCTATCTCTGTGTGGTGCATAACCCGGCAGACGACAACCACGTCTGAAGCGTATTAAATTAACACGCCTGCACGCGGGATCGGCGCACTGAACGTGGGAGGTTGAAAGCCCGGGTCTGTGGCTGAGCAGGAAGGCAAACCCATCTATGAAGTGATTCTGCACGCGGCTGAATATCCCCAGTTGGTTAAGCAGGCGGCAAAGCTGGGCAAATTCACGGAAATCATGGAATCCCTGCGGGAAAAAGCGGGTACGATGGAATTGACCGATTTTACGGAAGTGGTTGCACCGCCAGCGGATACATGCAGCTCTTGAGCAAAAGCACCGTAGAAACCGCATTGAAGTAGCGAGAATTGATCGTATTCAAGGTTATCTGGAAAATACGGAGGAGCCAAGAATGCTTGCCAGTTTCCTCGGAAGTGAGAGGTTCTGCTTTACACAGATGCAAACAACCGCAATGCGGATGAGCCCTGTGTGACCATGATGAGCAATCCATTCCTCCAAGGGCTGGAATTTAAAAATGTTTTCATTGTCGGAATGGAGGAAACAATCTTTTCCCGCGCCAGCCGGGAGCGTGAGATGGAGGAGAGCGGCGGCTTTAAGCTATGTGGCAATTACCCCGCGCCAGAGGCAGCGTGCCTGACTTTGCGCCTTCTCAGCGTATGCTGTTCGGCCGGCCTGACAAACGCAAAATCCCGATCGTCACGCTTTATCAGTGAAATTCCCGCCGGTATCTGGAAAAGCTCGGTCGCAGCCGCTACGATGAGGAGCGGTTACGGTGGAAGCTGGCAAGTTCTACTTATCAGGAGCAAGAAGGAACATCAGCCCGGCCGCTGGCGTCAGCATTCTTTCATTCCGATAAAAATCAACGAAGGTGAATGATTTGGGCGGTGATACTGATGATGTACAGTGGAAGCCATTGAAATGACAGGCAAATCAGGCCTAAAAATAAATATCGATGTTTGGCGGTTCTGACATTACGAAAACAAATTATAATCTGCATTCTGGTTTATTTATTGCAGGGATTCCTTCAATGAACTGTATGACCCATTAAAATGCAGGCAAAATTGAGCCACAGACTTCATTACGTCTGCTAAACACAGATTTGTTTCGGCCAAAAGCGAATCATTCCTTGCTGACAACCAGACAGATAAGCAAACCAAGGCAGAGGCCAAATATTGAACTTGCAGTAAAAAACATGCTGGGCACAGATGTTGAGAGCCAATTTCAGTGTACTAGCAATTATCAGCCTGGCCGCGGAAGGCAACTGAGATTTCTGGACCGGCATGCTGATAAATCAAGCAGTACTATGGATGGCATCCTAAACAAAGCAAACCGACACAATGAGTTCTTTAACTTATTGCTCTCTTTCTCATACAATTGATGCAAAAGTAGGGCTTGGAGAAAGCAGTCAAATCGATGGCAATTTCTGATCCATCAGTTGGTCTCTCGTGATTTTTAAAACAAAATACCGCCGTTCTGTTTTGTGATTGTTTTCTGGAGTTTTCTGAATCCCTCTTACCATGCTGATTGCAGTATGTGGTGTTTTCCACCTTGTTCGGCATCTTCCATTCCACTGTCACCTACCTGCTGTCGGTATTGTTTGTTCAACTTCTTTAGCAGAAACGACTACGGTCAGGAATGACATCGGTCACGGCGCAAACGCTCCGTTGATCACGAAGGTCCTATGTGCGTTAAGTATATCGCTCGTTGACCAGAATGCTTTCACCTCTGGAATCAAATAGCCTTTGTCTTTCTACCTGTTTTTTTTGGTTTTTCAAGTAATGACCGGCGTGCTTCCGGCCTTTTCCTGGCTGCTCCTGCTTTTGTTTCTGTAGCCTGTCTGTTTCGCTTGGAATTTCTATTCTCTCTGATGGTTTATTTCAAAGATACGCAGTTTTTATTGGACCGTAGTCGCATGATCTGGATATTATTGCACTCCTGACATAGAGAGTATCATTCTGCTAACTTACTGAAAATTTATCGCAAACCGCTCTACTGGATCGTATCTTTGCTCGTGCCGCACTGATCGAGTCGAGCCCGGAACCTATGGCTTACCTGGTCTCTTGTTGCTGTTGTTCCTCTGGTGATTGGCATTTGGTAAGTTTAACCGTAAGGAAAAAAGACTTTTGTGCTCTATCTGTAAGGCGGTGAGTTCGATGAAAAAATACCGATAAAATGATTGAAGTCAAAATGTCTCCATGCGTTTTTAATATGACAGGGATAAGATCAACAGTTCTAAAAGAGTATTTTGTCCAGCTTGTCATGGCAAAATTAATCGCAACGAATTCCCAGCATTGTCGTGCTTCGTTTGATGTGCACAAGGGCAGGTTGTCGGTATTATTGGTCATAACGGTGCCGGCAAATCTACGATCCTGAAGGTGATCTCCGGTATTTTGAATCCGACAAAGGGTGAAGTACAGGTTCACGGAAATATCGTCCCCATGCTGGAGTTGGGCAGTGGATTTGACCTGAACGGCGTGCAGGTTGTTCTGAAGGAGAAAAATTCACGATGAGATCAAGCAATACGTAACT
>VOFK01003495.1_pt1 | contig 21944 bp, 27 predicted proteins | sample 5384121 | NCBI WGS metagenome assembly VOFK01 (sample SAMN12384730, study PRJNA508395) | human gut metagenome | isolation source: healthy gut J | host: Homo sapiens | reverse complement strand
ACGGATTGACATTGCTTATCTCTGTACAGGGGTAATAATAACCCGTGGTCGTGGAATTATACAATCACGTTTGTGTAAAAACATGAAAATGTAAGCGCCTGCAGCTGCTCCGCTGGGACGCGTTTTTTACTCTTATAAACTGTAGGGGCCGGGCATGCCCGGCAATGATCAAAACACAGCCGCCCGCTCAGGCATCATCGCCATGGGCCTGGGCGGGCGGCTGTATTGTATCAAAAGCTTACTGCATCAATCCGCAGACCAGCTGTGCATACGCAACAGGGTCCTCGATGGGCAGGCCTGCAATCAGCAGCGCCTGATCGTAGAGCAGCTCGGCGTACTTGGCGACCTTGTCGGCGTCACCGGCGGCGTGGGCGGCCTTCAGTGCGGCAAAGACGGTGTGATTGGGGTTCAGCTCCAGCACCTTCGTGCTCTCAACGCCCTCGGCGTTCGGCATACGGCGCAGGACCTTCTCCATTTCCATCGAGATACCGCCCTCAGCGGTCAGCGTGACGGGATGCTCCTGCAGGGGTGGGGTTGACCTTGACCTCCTTTGACCTTGCCGTTCAGATCCCTTCTTGATCTCCTCAAACAGATCCTTGTTCTCGGTCTCGGCGGCCTCGGCTGCCTTCTTCTCGTCCTCCGTCTCAAGGCCCAAGTCACCGGCATTGATGTTCTGGAAGGTCTTTTCCTTGTACTCATGCATGACCTGCAGGCAGAACTCATCCACATCCTCGGTGCAGAGCAGCAGATCATAGCCCTTGCTCAGCACGAGCTGGGCGTTGGGCAGCTTGCTCAGGCGGTCGGTGTCGTCACCGGCGGCAAAATAGATGTACTTCTGCTCCTCGGGCATCTTCTCGATGTACTCATCCAGCGTGACGAGCTTCTTCTCCTTGGCGGAGTAGAACATCAGCAAATCGCCCAGCAGATCCTTGTGCATGCCGTAGTCGCCGTAGATGCCGAACTTGATCTGGCGGCCGAAAGCTCTTCGAGAAGGTCTCGTACTTCTCACGGTCGTTGACGAGCATCAACGTGCAGCTCGTTCTTGATCTTCTTCTCGAGAGCGTTGCGCATCAGCTTGAGCTGGTTGTCCTTCTGCAGCGTCTCACGGCTGATGTTCAGACTCAGATCCTCGCTGTCCACAACGCCCTTGACGAAGCTGAAATAGTCCGGCAGCAGATCGCCGCACTTCTCCATGATCATAACGCCGGAGGCATACAGGGCCAGACCCTTCTCGTACTCCTTGGTGTAGTAGTCGTAGGGAGTGGAGCCGGGGATAAAGAGCAGCGCTGTGTAGGTGGCAGTGCCCTCGGTCCGGCTGGTGATGACCCGCAGCGGGTCGGTATAATCCATGAACTTGGACTTGTAGAACTCGTTGTAGTCCTCGTCCTTGACCTCGCTCTTGGGGCGCTTCCAGATGGGCACCATGCTGTTCAGCGTCTCCAGCTCGGTGTAGGTCTCATACTCGGGCTTGTAGTCGTCACCGGCGTCCTCCGGTTTCGGCTTCTGGCGGGATTTTTCGCGGAACATCGTGATGGGGAAGCGAATGTAGTCGCTGTACTTCTTGACAAGGTTTGCCAGCGTGTATTCCTCAAGATACTCGCTGTAGTTGTCGGTATCGGTATCGTCCTTCAGCACCAGAATGATTTCAGTGCCCACATCGTCCTTGTCGGCCTCGGTCAGGGGTGTAGCCTTCCACGCCGGTGGACTCCCACTTCCAGGCGGTGTCGGCGCCCTGTGCACGGGAGATGACGGTGACCTTCTTGGCCACCATAAAGGCAGAGTAGAAGCCGACACCGAACTGGCCGATGATGTCGATGTTATCGCTCTGGTTTTCGGTCTTGAAATCGAGTGAGCCGCTCTTGGCAATCGTGCCGAGATTCTTTTCCAGATCCTCCTTCGTCATGCCGATGCCGTTATCGCTGATGGTCAGCGTGCGGCTGTCCTTGTCCGGCTGGACATGGATCTTCAAATCGTCCTTCGTGATGCCGATGGTGGTATCGGTCAGGCTCTTGAAGTAGCGCTTGTCGCAGGCGTCCGATGCGTTGGAGATCAGCTCGCGCAGGAAAATCTCGCGATTTGTATAGATAGAATTGATCATCAGGTCGAGCAGCTTTTTGCTCTCGGCCTTGAATTGATGCATAGCCATAGTAGAAAACCTCACTTATACAAATGAAATTAGCACTCGTTTATCTAAACTGCTAAAGCTAGTTTAGCACTCTTTTTTATAAAGTGCAACCCTTGTGCGCTATTTTAACAAAAAATTTAAAATCAGGGCTTTTCAAACCTCTCTGATTTTGCGGTATGTTAAAGCTATATAGTAATAAAAGGAAAAACGAGAGGAAAACCAGATGAGTATGTATGGTGACCGCGCCTATGCGGCCTTTTTCAAGGGTTACAACTGCTGCCAGTCGGTGGCGGTTGCCTTTGCTGAGGAGATGGGTATGACCGAAAAGCAGGCCCTGCAGCTTTCTGCAGGCTTCGGCGGCGGTTTCGGCCGTATGCGGGAGGTCTGCGGCGCGTTCTCCGGCATCACGCTGGTGCTGGGGGCGCTCTACGGCAGCGATGACCCGGCCCAAAAAGACAGCCCTTTACACCGATGTGCAGGCGTTGGCGGCTGAGTACAAGGCCCGCAACGGCCGCCCGAATACCCTGATCTGCCGAGAGCTGCTGGGCTTGCAGGCCGAGGGCAGCCCCGGTTGCGAGCCCCCGCACCCCGGAATACTACAAAAAGCGCCCCTGCCCGGAGCTTTGCCGCGTAGCCGCTGACATACTGGCGGAGTACATCGCGGCCCATCCCATCAATGTGCCCCTACAAAAACGGAATCCATCATTGAAAAGAGGAACTGAAAATGGAAATGTATACCTACACGCTCCCCAGCGGGGCAAAGCTCGTTGGCTACCTGCGGGACGAGACCACCGAAATGCCCGCCTTCAATATCCGCCCGGCGATGCTGATTTTGCCCGGTGGCGGCTATGCCTTCTGCAGCGCGCGGGAGGCAGACCCCGTCGCCATGCAGTTTCTGCAGGCGGGGTACAATGTCTTTATCGCTTTATTACCTGCCGTGGGCAGGAGACAGCCTGCGCTGCGCTGGCAGCCGTTGATCGATGCGGCCGGTGCCATCCTGCATATCCGCAAGAATGCGGTGCAGTTCCATATCGACCCGGCCAAGGTCGCGGTCTGCGGCTTCTCTGCAGGCGGGCATCTGGCGGCGTCCACGGCCATCCTGTGGGACGCCGAGCCGGTTCGGCAGGCACTCGGCATCTGCGGAAAAGAGGCCTGCCCGATGCCGTGGTGTTGGGCTACCCGGTCATCACCAGCGGCGAATTCCGGCATGACGGCTCGATCTGCAACCTCTGCGGTGACGATGCCGCCCTGCGCAGCACGATGAGCCTTGAAAATCAGATCCGCGCCGGTCTGCCGCCCTTCTACATCTGGCACACGGTGGAGGATCCCGCTGTGCCGGTACAGAACTCGCTGTTGCTGGCCAACGGCTTTGACGGCACACAAGGTACCCTTTGAGTTGCACCTTTGCCCACGATGGCCACGGCACCAGCACCTGCACGAACGAAGTCAACACCCCTAACAGCCACAACAGCGCATGGGTTGCCCTGTGTACCGACTGGCTGGCGGATACGCTGGACTTTCACCTGTGAGCGCCGTGGAACCGGGCCGCTGCGGGGAATGCTGGGACAGACTGCCCGCGCCTGTCCGCAGGGGAACCGTTCGATTTTGCCTGTGCGGGCTGCGGTGACTGCTGCCGCCAAAGGCGTGATCTGGTGCTGTCCGGCTTTGACTGTACCGCATTGCACGTCGGCTGCGGCTCTCGCCGCGCATTGTGGCCTCGGCCTTCTGCAAAAGCTATATTGCGCCCGAAAGCTGCCTGCCGGCCCTGCGCCTGACGCCCGACCCCAAAACCGGAAACTGCCGCTTTTTTGAGGGGAGCGCCTGCGCCATCCACGCGGCCCGGCCGCTGGCCTGCGCCCTCTATCCGCTGGGGCAGAGCATCGACACCGAAAACTGCAGCAGTCGAGTATTATGTCCAGACCCCGCTGTGCGGCGCACGGACGGGGGAGGCGCGCACCCTTCGGGATTATCTGAACGATGCCGCTGTTACCGAGCGGGCGGGCATAGACGCGCGGTGGGCTGTTGTGTGTACCCGGCTTTCCCAACGGCTGCAGGCGGCGGGCGGGCAGGAAAATCCCCGCTTTGCGGCTGCTGCCAGACGCATTGAGCGTGCGCTCTACTATGAGTATTCACTCGGCGATGAATTTTACCCGCAGTTTTGCCAAAACATAGAAATTCTGCAACCGCTGCTTGACAGGATGCTGTAAACAAAAATGGCAGGAGCCGCACATGTGCGGCTCCTGTCGGGCAATAAAAAACGCTGTGACCCCTCCCAAAAGGTCACAGCGTTTTTTATTCATGGGATCAGCAGATAAAGAATCCGCCGCGTCCGCCACAGCAGCACCAGCTTAAAATGTTGCAGACCAGCAGATACATCCAGAAGGACAGGCAAAACTGCCCGGGACGCCCGCTGGGCTGGGCGTAGGGCTGCTGGTAGCTTGTATAGCTGCGGCCCGGGCTTTGCAGCTGGTCCAGAAGATTCTGATAGGCGTAGTTGTTCGGCTCCATCGAAACCGCCGTGCGGGCTTCCTCCTGGGCGCGGATGTTATTGCCGAGCCCCTGATGCGCAAGCGCTGCATAGTAGTGCCACTGCGCCGTGCGGCCGGCCGCAGTGATGCCGTTCAGTGTGTTGAGAGCCTCCTCATAAAAACCGCTGCGGATATAATTTGCCGCCGCCCGCAGTTCGGGGTCACCGGCGGCACCGCCATAGCTCTGCCGCCCGGCAGAGCCACCGGTGCTGTAGTAGCCGAACCCGAAAGGCCCATAGCCAAACCCGGCCCCACCGAACGGATTCTGGTACTGCTGGCCGTAGCCGCCCTGACTGCGGGATTGCCCGCCCGCGCTGTACGCGCCGCCGCCCTGACTGCGGGATTGCCCGCCCGCGCTGTACGCGCCGCCGCCCTGCTTGATGCGCATAATCTCACTGTAGGCGGCCTGTACTTCTTTAAAATGCTCCTCGGCAGAGGGGTCATCGGGGTGCAGGTCAGGGTGGTACTGCTTGCACTTCTGGCGGTAGGCTTTTTTAATTGTCTCATCGTCAGCACCGGGGGTGATGCCCAATACACTGTATGGATCAGTCATGGCGTCGTGCCTCCCTGTGCTTGCGTACCAGCGCGTATTTGCTCCACACGCCGGAATAGATCGTGTTGTACAATAGCTTCCCCTCCGGGGTGTCCTTCAGAATCGGCAGCATCTCAAAATGCTGTGCACAGCGGCCCATCTGCAGGGTCAGCAGCTCATGGCAACGCTGCTCATAGGCGGCGGGCGGTAGCTCGTCCGCCAACTGACGCAGTGCGTTGAAACGTCCTTTTTTGGCATCCTTGTCCAAATCGTCATAGGCGTCCATCAGGTAAATGAACGCCCCCAGCCCTTGTCCCATGCCGCGCAGGGCGCCCATATATCGTCCCTGCAGGCAAAAACCTCGCCCAGAAGTGCGCCGAAGGTGTTGCACAGCGCGTCCAGATCGTGGCTGCCCGAGCCTTCCAGCACATTGAGCTGGTCAAGCATCGCAGTGATTTTGTCCATCTGGCGAGGCCAGCGCTGCCGCAGCGCGGGCAGAGATACGCTCCAGCCTTTGCGCCTGTGCCAGACTGCTACGCGGCGGTGGTCGTCCTGCCAGTCATCCAGAAGGTTATAGTATGCCAGCGCGGCAGTCATGTCGGCCGCATATTCGGTAAACGAATTGTCGGCGCGGGGGCGCTTTCTAAGGGGATGGGGGGCACAGCGCCCCGCAGCAAAGGCGGTGGGCTCATACAGCGCAGTCAACAGGATGGAAACAAACGCCATATCATAGCTTAGCGCAGCTGTCCGGTGCGGCCATACCGACGCCCCAGCGCCTGGCACAGCCCGCAGTAATAGGCCTGATAGCGGTCCAGCGCGTCATCTGCCAGACCCTTGCGGTAAATCGTAACATATCCGAACATACGGCGTCAACTCTTTTTGATGAACTGCTGGCCGCATTTGGGGCAGGTAATGCTGATTTTGCCGCGCCCGCGGGGGACGCGCAGCTGCTGCCCGCAGCGGGGGCAGCGGTAGTAGTGGTAGTCCTTGCGCTGCTTGAAACGCACCTGCTGTTTGGCAACCACGCTGCGGCGCGGCTTTGATAGGAAAAGATATTTTTAGGTTTTCAGCGTAGCGCTTGCGGGTGTTGCGGCTTAAAATGCGGAAATAGCTGTAGACGATAGCCGCCAGCCCCAGCCAGTACAGTATCGGCGACACCCATGCGCCAATCACAATGAGAATGAGCGAGCTGATGCAGAGAAAGCCGCTGAACTGGTCAAAACCATAGCGGCCGGACATAAAGCGCTGAAACCAGCCTCTCATATGTACAAAAACCACCTTTTCGCGGCAAAGCCACATGTTTACAGCTTAGTATGACACACAAATATGGGCAAATCGTGAACAAGAGGGAAATAGAGTTTGAACAAACACAACGAGGGCAATCAGTATAGCAACAATCAATATCGCTATCCATTTGACAATCTTAGAGATTGAGTCTGAATTGGTGGGCGTTTGCAAAGAACAGAGTACTTTTTGTTTTCGGGAATCATTTCATTGTGATTGGACATAAGTAGGTCATCCTTTATTTCTCTTTGCTGCAAAAGCAGCTTTCACAATACCCTTTGAAAATTTCGCGCGAATTTATAGTTGATTCTTTCGCGTGCTTGTTAGCATATATGCCATGCTGGATTAGGAAGAACAAATTAACGGTAGAACTTATATGGTCGCATACTTATACTCAATCCTCTTTTTACATCCACCGTCAAGATTACTCCGGCACAATCGCTGCCGCCCGCTCCTTCCGCGCTTTTTTGTAGTGGTACATGGCACGGTCGGCCTGATCCTTGACGGCAACCACATCTTCACCTGAGAGCGGAGCCGAGCCGCAGGAAACGGTCGGCAAAAAGGTGAGCTCTCGCGCTTCTTTTCCAGCTGACGCAAAAATTCCTCTGCACAGGCGGCTTCTCTGGCGGTGTTTTTCAGCAGTACGCAAAACTCATCACCGCCGATGCGGTAGCAGTACCCGCAGCAGGCATACGCCTTTTTTGAGGCAGGCCGCGATCGCGGCAAGGCAGGCATCGCCCTGCAGGTGGCCGTAGCAGTCGTTTACCTGCTTGAAATTGTCCACATCAAATACGATCAACAGCCCGCCGCTGCGGCTCATCTCGGCCGTGCGGTTCAGATAGCTGTTCTGGTTTAAAAGCCCTGTGAGTGCATCAAGCTGGTTCCACATCTCACTGCAGTAGGTAAAATACAGTACCGACAACAGCGTAACACACAGCCAGGTCACATGCAGATCAGGCAGTGCAACTTGAATCACAGTCTCCGCCGTCAGAAAGAGCATGAGCGGATAGATGAGCGCCCGGCTCCGGTTCTGGAACTCACGGCCGGTAATGATCGTTGATGCCGAGAGATACAAAATTGCCGCAAAGTAGACAATGACATAAATATAAAAATATCTGCCGCGCGCATAGACATTGTCGGCGCTGACGGAAAATATAAGCCCATAGGGAATGGACAGTGCCAGAAAGATAAGATAGCCGATCTCGCAGCATACCGCCGCCTTAAAGCCGCGCCGGAGGGCAGTCTTTTTGTCCAGCACATACACAAGGCAGAGAGACACTGCAGGCGACAGGCCGAAGCCTAAGTAGTTTGACACGATATTCAGCCAGCGCAGCCCTGACGGCGTGTCGTTGACGGCAAGGGTGACCACCTCCAGCACGGAAATCCCCGCAATAAGCGTAAAGGCGAGGAAAAAGCCTCGCTTTTGTTTTTTGTTCAGCGATTCGCTCAGCTTTGTGAGAATACACATAAAGCTCAGCACAAAAATGTCAATGGCTGTTAAGACATGAAAATACCCGGTCATGACAAACCCTTTCACCAGTGAAACTTATTTATACCTTCGACAGCAGGACAACACATTCCACGTGCTTCGTGCGGGGGAAGAGGTCGACCGGCTGAACCTCTACGGCTTTATACCCGTGCTCGGTCAGCCAGCGGGTGTCGCGGGCGGCGGTGGCGGCGTTGCAGCTGACCATAACAATCGTGCGGGGGCCATCTGTGCGATAGCGGTCAGCGTGGCCTCGTCACAGCCCTTGCGGGGTGGGTCAACCACAATGACATCCGGCTGCGCACCCTCGGCGGCAAGCTGTGCAGCCGCCGCACCGGCATCCTGGCAGCGGAAAGTCTGCCCGGTCTGCATCCAGTCCCAGCCGGGCGGCGGTCTCCTTGGCACCCTCCACGGCCTGCGGCACGACCTCTACACCGACCAGACGCTTGCAATCCTTCAGCATCGAAAGCCCGATGGTGCCCATACCGCAGTACAAATCCAGCAGGAAATCATCCGGCTGCAGGGCGGCGTACTCGCGGGGCTTTGGCGTAAAGCACCTCGGCGGCGGGGGTGTTCACCTGATAAAATTCGTGCACGCCCATGCGCAGCGGCACGCCGGCAAGTGTATCCTCAATGACGCCGGGGCCAAGCACGGTGCGGGTCTTGCGGCCCAGAATCACGTTCGTCCGCTCACTATTTCGGTTGACCAAAATTGTCGTTAAAGCAAACTCTTTTTGCAGTGTGGCGCAAATTTCCGCCTCGTTCGGCAGGCCGTTGCCGTTCACAACAAAGCAGAGCAGCCGCTGGCCGCTGTGCCAGCCCTGCCGCATATACAAATGGCGCACACGCCCGGTGTGCGTTTCCTCATCGTATGCGGTGACGCCGTTTTCCTCCAGCAGCTGGCAGGCGCGGGCGGCAAGCCGATTCATCCATTCCGGCTGCAATTTACAGTCGGTGCAGGCCACAATGCGGTGGCTGCGCCCGGCAAAAAAGCCGGTCACAATATGGCCGTTTTCGTCCGTGCCGACAGGCAGCTGTACCTTATTGCGGTAACGGTCGGCGCTGGGCGCACCAATCACGTTCAGAACCGGCACATCCAGCCGCCCCAGCCGTGCAAAGGCATCCCGCACAAACTGCGTCTTGGCGGCGCACTCGGCTTCATAGCTGATGTGCCGTAGGCTGCACCCGCCGCAGGGGCCGGCGGCAGGGCAGTCCTGCTCTATGCGCCCCGGGCCGGGCGTGACAAGTCTCTCCACGCGGCCGAAGGCGTAGCTTTTCATCGGCTTCACAATGCGCACCTCGGCCACGTCACCGGGGGCGGTCAGCGGCACAAAAACGGCCTGCCCATCCTTGTGGGCAACGCCGTTTCCGTCGCTGGAAAGGGATTCAATCGTCAGGGTCAGAACTTGATTTTTGGTAAAAGGCATAGCTGCTCCTTGGTTTTGACAAAATTAAGCGTTGCGAATCTGGGCGGCACCGTTCTCTTTTTTCCAGCGTGGAAAGGTACTTGCTCGGCGGTACGCCCCTTGACCTTTTTGGAACACGCGGGAGAAATAGAACTGGTCAAAGAAGCCGACCGACACGGCAATTTCGGCGATGGACAGCCCGGAGTTTTTCAGCAGGCTGCAGGCCTCGCTCACGCGGTAGTTGGTCAGGTAGTCAATCGGGCTCTGCCCGACGTTGGCCATAAACACACGGTAGAGGTGGCTTCGGCTCACGCCGACCGCCTTGGCAATGTCATCCACTGAAATATCGTGGGAGTAGTTGAACTGGATGAATTTGATAGCGGCCAGCACGTATTGGCTGCTGGAGGAGCCCACGTTCGGCATCGCGTCGCGGGCTTCTTTCATCAGGTGCGCCATAAAAATATACAGGTAGCCGGTCATCATGGCCTCGTGCTGGGGCTCGGTTCCGCGGTTCAGGTAGATATTGTACAGTGCCTCCCGCACCACCTGCACATCCTTGCAGTGGTGCACCGGGTGCGTGTCCGAGAACGGCGTCTGCTGCACCAGCTTGTTGGCGCACGCGCCGTTGAAAGCCAACCCAGTAATACTCCCACGGTTCAACCTCGTCCGCGGCGTAGGTGATGAGCTGGTTCGGCTTGGCCAGAAACAAATCGCCCTCCTGCAAGGAATAGGAGGCCCCATTGACCTGGTACACGCCCTTTCCGGCCACAACGAGGTGAATCAGATAGTGGTCGCGCACACCGGGCCCCCCCACGTATGGCCCGACAGACAGGGCTCATGCCCGCAGTTAAAAATCGAAAGCTCTACATTGTCTGTGTAGCTTTGCTTATAGGATTGCTTCATCTCATTGATGGTCATGACGGCACCTCGCTTGTGTAATACTTTCATTATAGCAAGCTATTCATCAAAAAGTCCATAAAAGAGACTGAAAAAAAGGTTTGCTTTTTTTTTTCTGGATTTGCTATACTGAAAACAAGAAATCCGCAGACAGCCGCTTTTTTGACTGCCTGCCCAAAACAAAGGCTCAATTTGTGCATATCTACGAAAAGAGCTGTCCCGACAGGAAAGGCGAGTGGAATTATGGCAAACACAACGGAACTCAAGCAGCAGATTTCTCAGGGCATTTATGACGCTGCCTTTACCAAACTGTACGGTGCGGACGCCGTGCAGGAGCAGCGCAAGCGCTATACGGACCTGATTTCGGAATTTGAAAAAGCAGTACGGCACCAACCGCACGGTACGGCTCTACTCCGCCCCGGCCGCACGGAAATCGGCGGCAACCACACCGACCACAACAACGGCGTTGTGCTGGCGGGTTCTGTCAATCTGGATATGGTGGCCGTTGTCTCCCCGAACGAGGAGAACATCATCCGCGTTAAGTCCCTTGGTTTTGACAAGATTGACGATGTGGACGTCAATATGCTGGTTCCGCAGCCCAAGGAGGCCGAGCACTCCGCCTCCCTCATCCGCGGCGTGGCCAAGGGCATTGTGGACGCAGGCGGCAAGGTGGGCGGCTTTGACTGCTACACCACCAGCAACGTGCTGCGCGGCTCCGGCCTGTCCAGCTCAGCCGCCTTTGAGGTCTGCATCGGCGCTATCCTGCGCGGCGAGTACAACAACAATGATATGGACACCTTCAATCAGGTCAAGATTGCCCAGATTGGCCAGTTTGCCGAGAACGTGTTCTTTGGCAAGCCCTGCGGCCTGATGGACCAGACGGCCTGTGCGGTCGGCGGCGTTATCACCATCGACTTCAAGGACCCCGCCGCCCCGGTTGTGGGCCAAACCTCCATCGACCTTGCCAAGCACGGCTTTGTTATGTGCATCAGCGACACGAAGGGCAGCCACGCCGACCTGACCGATGACTATGCCGCCATCCGCCGCGAGATGGAGAGCGTGGCAGAGCAGTTCGGTAAGAAGGTACTGCGCGACGTGGATGAGGGCGAATTCTACAAGGCTATCCCGCAGCTGCGCAAGGCCGTGGGCGACCGCGCCGTTGTGCGTGCCATCCACTTCTACAATGACTGCCGCCGCGCTTCGCAGCTCTGCGAGGCCGTGCGCGAGGATGATTTTGACACCTTCCTGCGCCTGATTATCGAGGGCGGTCATTCCAGCTTTGAGTTTAATCAGAACGCCTACAGCATCAAGGCCCCGCAGGAGCAGGGTGTGCCGCTGGCACTGGCCCTGAGCCAGAAAATCTTGAACGGCCGCGGCGCATGGCGTCTGCAGGGCGGCGGCTTTGCCGGTACGATTCAGGCCTTTGTGCCGCTGGATTTGCTGGATGCCTACAAGGCTGCCATTGACGGCTGCTTCGGTGCGGGCAGCTGCCACGTGCTGAACATCCGCAACTACGGCGCCGTGCCTGTAACCCCGGAAATGTAACATAACATAGCATAAAAACAGCACCTCGTCACGATTTTGTGATGGGGTGCTTTGTGTGTTTACAACGCTGCTTTAGTTGTGGTTCCTCTCCCACAGCAGCGCCAGTCCCTTTGAACAGCAAATCTGCATCATAGATGATGCTGCGCTTGCAGCAGGGCATAATGTAGGGGGCTAGTCCGCCGGTCACAACCACGGTCAGCGGCTGGCCAAGCTCGGTTTCTACGCGGTCGGCAAGGCCGTCCAGCATGGCGGCGGTGCCGAACATGGCGCCGTTGTTCAGCGCGGCTACCGTGTTGGCGCCAATCAGGTGCTCAGGTGGCTCGGGCGCGATGGGCGGAAGTTGGGCCGTGCCCGCGCTGATGGCACGCAGGCTTGTCTGCACGCCGGGCACAATGAAGCCGCCCAGAAACGCCTTGTCGGCGGAAATGACATTGTAGGTTGTGGCCGTGCCCAAATCCACCGTCATGCAGGGCAGGGGATAGTGCGCGGCCGCGGCTGCTGCATCGGCAATGCGGTCACGGCCTACCTTGGCGGGCTCGTCCACACGGAAGGTCAGACCTGTGTCCAACTCACAGCTCACAATCAGCGCGTCCTTTCCGGTCAGCCGCTTGCAGGCGGCGGCCAGTACCCCGGTCAGCCGCGGCACAACGCTACACACAATGACCCCCTCGCAAGCGGCGGGGTTTACGGCCAGACGGCGCAGCAAAAATTTCATTTCGGCGGCATATTCATCCGCCGTGCAGCGGGGCCGCGTGACCATGCGGGTGGTAAAGGTGATGGCACTGCCCACCAGCCCGCCGATGCAGATGTTGGAATTGCCGATATCAACAGCTAAAATCATAGTAGAATCCTTTTATCAGTAAGATACGTGCGGATTTTGCCCGCTACCCCATTATACGCATTTGCACAAAGTGCGTCAATCTGCTATAATACACAAAGAAGCTCTATTAAGGCTCTGCGAATCCTCAAGTTAGGTGTTGATTGTATGCTTTTATCCGGAAAAACCATTGTCATCGGCATCACCGGCGGCATTGCTGCGTATAAAATGCCCAATGTGGCCCATGCACTCGTCAAGCTGGGCGCGGACGTTCACGTGCTTATGACGAAGAACGCCACCGAGTTCATCACGCCGCTGGTGTTTGAAACGCTGACGAACCACCGCTGTCAGGTGGACACATTCGACCGCAACTTCCAGTATGACGTGGCCCATATCAGTCTGGCCAACGCGGCGGATTTGATGCTGATTGCCCCGGCCACCGCCAACGTCATTGCCAAAATGGCCCACGGGCAGGCGGATGATATGCTGACCACCGTCACGCTGGCCGCAACCTGTCCCAAGCTCGTTGCGCCCGCCATGAACACCCATATGCTCGAGAACCCCATCACGCAGGACAACCTAAAAACGCTGGAACACTATGGCTTTACGGTCATTCCGTCCGGCTCCGGGATGCTGGCCTGCGGGGATGTCGGCTCCGGCCGTCTGCCCGAGGAAGGCGTCCTTGTCGATTACGTCCTGCGGGAGCTTGCCTGTGAAAAGGACCTAAAGGGCAAAAAGTTGTGGTTTCCGCTGCAACGCAGGAGCCGATGGACCCGGTGCGCTACCTGACGAATCATTCGACAGGCAAGATGGGCTACGCCGTGGCACGCGCCTGTATGCTGCTGCGCGGGGCCGATGTCACGCTGCTGGCGTCCACCGGCTGCGCGCTGCCCCCGGTGCCGTTTGTGAAAACGGTTCCGTTCACCACCGCCGCAGAGCTGTTTGAGGCCGTCAAGACAAACGCAATGGACGCGGATGCACTGGTTATGGCCGCGGCTGTGGCCGATTACCGCCCGGCAACGGTTGCCGCTGATAAAGTGAAAAAGCACGATGGTGAAATGAATATAGCGCTGGAACGCACGGACGACATTCTGGCGTGGGTGGGCGCACACAAGCCGGAAAAAGCTGTTCGTCTGCGGCTTCTCGATGGAGACACGCGACCTGATTGAGAACTCCACCGCCAAGCTGCAAAAGAAAAATATGGATATGATTGTTGCCAACAATCTGAAGGTCCCCGGCGCGGGCTTCGGTGTTGACACGAATGTTGTCACCCTCATCACCGCGCAGGGCATTACCGAGCTGCCCCTGCAAAGCAAGGATGCAGTCGCCGGGCACATCGCCGATGCGATTGCCGCCCACAAAAACGCATAAAAACGCCCCCTTTTGCATAGGTTTCTCTGAACGATGCAAAGGGGGCTTTTTATGTGCGGAATTGCGGGGCAGGTCGGACGCGACCCCCGAACCATACAAACCCGGTATGGGACCTACTGCGCCATGCAGCAGACCATGGCGCGGCGCGGCCCGGACCAGCGCGGAATGTACATCAGCGGGCGGGCGGCGCTTATCCATGCGCGGCTTGCGGTGGTGGATTTAGAAAACGGCCTGCAGCCGATGCAGCTGGACTGGCAGGACGAAAGCTATGTCCTTGTCTACAACGGCGAGCTGTACAACACGCCGGAGCTGCGCGCCGCCCTGCAAAGCCGCGGTCACAGCTTTGTGGGCCATTCTGATACAGAGGTCCTGCTGCACGCCTTTGCGGAATGGGGCGCAGGGTGTGTGGCTATGTGCAACGGCATTTTTGCCTTTGCCGTCTGGCAGGTGCAGGCGGGTACGCTGTTTCTGGCGAGGGACCGCTGCGGGGTCAAACCACTGTTTTATGCGCAGGCGGAGCAAAGCCTGATTTTTGGCAGTGAGCTAAAGACGCTGCTGGCCCACCCGGCAGTGCCGCCCCGCGTGGATGCCAACGGTCTGGCTGAAGTGCTGCTCCTTGGCCCCGGGCGCACACCGGGCTGCGGTGTGTTCCAAAACGTAAGGGAGCTGCTGCCCGGCCAGTACGCACTGTATGAGGCTGACACCGGGCGGCTGACCCTGCACACCTACTGGCGGCTGGAGGACCATGACCACCCCGATGACTTTGCCGCCACGGTACGCCGGGTGCGGGATCTCGTCACAGACGCCATCGAACGCCAGCTTGTCTCCGATGTGCCGGTGGCCACATTTCTCTCCGGAGGGCTGGATTCCAGTCTGATTTCCGCCCTTGCGGATGCACATTTTACGGCGCGGCGGGAGCAGCTGCAAACCTTCTCGGTCGGCTACCGCGATAACAAAAAATATTTTCGCACCACAAAATTCCAGCCCGGTGCGGACGCACCCTATATCCGCAGGATGAACGATTTTCTCCACGCCCGCCACCATTGGGTCACGCTGGATACGCCGGAGCTTGTGCCGGCCCTCTATGCGGCGGTGGATGCCCGCGATTTGCCCGGTATGTCGGATGTGGACGCGTCCCTGCTGGTGTTCTGCCAGCACATCAAGCCACACGCCACCGTGGCGCTGTCTGGGGAATGTGCGGATGAAATTTTCGGCGGCTATCCGTGGTATCGTGACCCGGCTGTGCGGGAAAAATACGGCTTTCCGTGGGCGCAGTCCACCGCCTACCGCGCCTCGTTTGTTAAGCCGGGGGTGCTGGGCGGCATAGATCCGGCGGCGTTTGTGGATGCGCGCTATCGGCAGACACTGGCGCAGACCTCCATCCGCCTCGGCCTGCCCGCCACGGAGCAGCGTATGCGCCAGATGACGAACCTGAATTTCTACTGGTTTATGCAGACACTGCTTGACCGCAAGGACCGTATGAGCATGTACAGCGGGCTGGAGGTGCGCGTGCCTTTCTGCGATTACCGCATAGCGGAGTACCTGTATTCCGTTCCGTGGGAGTTCAAGGACTATCATGGGCAGGAAAAGGGCCTTCTGCGGGAGGCTATGCGCGGCGTGCTGCCGGATGAGGTACTGTGGCGGCGCAAAAAGTCCTTACCCCAAAACGTGGAACCCCAGCTACCTTGCCGCCGTCTCGGCCGAGCTGCGCGCAGTCCTGGCCGACCCGCCGCGCCGCTTCTGCACATTATCCGTGCGGATGCGCTGGAAACGCTGCTGGCCTCCGGCGCGGATAACCCGGTTCCGTGGTATGGCCAGCTTATGACCACCCCGCAGACGATTGCATGGTTTGTCCAGCTGAATTACTGGCTGCAAAAGTATAAGGTGGAGCTTGTCTGACGGGCGGGCAAATATTTTTTCCGTCTATCTGTTCAAACCCCGGCGGATGTGCTATAATCAGTAAATAAGATTTTAAAAAGAGAAGGGAGCTTCTTCATGCAGCAGGAAACCGTCATCGTTCTGGATTTCGGTGGTCAGTATAACCAGCTGATTGCACGCCGTGTCCGTGAATGTAACGTATATTGCGAGATTTATTCTTACCGCACCGACCTTGCAAAAATCAAGGCCAAGAATCCCAAGGGCATCATCTTTACAGGCGGCCCCAACAGTGCCTACCTGCCGGATTCGCCCACGATTGACCCGGAAATCTACAGCTGGGGCGTGCCCATTCTGGGCATCTGCTACGGCAGCCAGCTTATGATGCATATGCTGGGCGGCAAGGTCTGCAAGGCGCCGGAGCGCGAGTACGGCAAAACACTGGTGAATCTGGACACCACCAGCCCGCTGTTTGACACCCTGCCCGCGCAGAATGTCTGCTGGATGAGCCATAATGACTATATCGAGCAGGCCGCCCCCGGCTTTGAGATTGTGGCGCACACGCCCAACTGCCCGGTGGCCGCCGCCACAGGATAAGAGCCGCGGCCTGTACGCGGTACAGTTCCACCCGGAGGTTCTGCACACCGAGAACGGCACCAAAATCCTGCATAACTTCGTTTATAATGTCTGCCACTGCGCGGGCGATTGGAAGATGGATTCCTTCGTGGAGAATTCCGTCAAGGCGTTGAAGGAAAAAATTGGCGATGGCAAGGTGCTCTGCGCACTGTCCGGCGGCGTGGACTCCAGCGTCTGCGCGGCCATGCTGGCCAAGGCCATCGGCAAGCAGTTGACCTGTGTGTTTGTGGACCACGGTCTGCTGCGCAAGAACGAGCGCGAGCAGGTTTGCGAGGTCTTTGGCGAGGGCGGCCAGTTTGACATCAACTTTGTCTGCGTGGATGCCCGCGACCGCTTCTATAAGAAGCTGGCCGGTGTGGATGCCCCCGAGCGCAAGCGCAAGATCATCGGCGAGGAGTTCATCCGCGTCTTTGAGGATGAGGCCAAGAAGATTGGCGCCGTCGACTTTCCTCGCGCAGGGCACCATCTACCCCGACGTCGTGGAAAGCGGTCTGGGCGGTGAATCCGCCACCATCAAGAGCCACCATAACGTCGGCGGTCTGCCCGATTACGTGGACTTCAAGGAGATTGTGGAGCCGTTGCGCGACCTGTTCAAGGACGAAGTCCGTCAGGCTGGCCGTGAGTTGGGCCTGCCGGAGTATCTGGTGGCCCGCCAGCCGTTCCCCGGCCCGGGTCTGGCCATCCGCATCATCGGTGACGTTACCCCCGAAAAGGTAGCCATTGTGCAGGACGCCGACGCCATCTGGCGCGAGGAAGTCGATAAGCAGCCCATGGCCCAGCGTCCCAGCCAGTATTTTGCCGCGCTGACCAACATGCGCAGTGTGGGCGTTATGGGCGATGAGCGCACCTATGACTACGCCATTGCTCTGCGCGCTGTGACCACCACCGACTTTATGACCGCCGAGGTCACGATTCTCCCCACCGAGACCATCACCACCGCCGCCAACCGTATCGTCAACGAGGTCAAGAACATCAACCGCGTTATGTTCGACTACACCACTAAACCGCCAGCAACGATTGAGTTTGAATAATTTGAAATCGTTGATAATCATTGCAGTAACGATAAAATTTGAAACATTGATAGTTGTCTGATACTGCTTTGATACTAACTGAAAATTATTCGCCACTGAGGACGCAGAACGCCCTCTGAAAAACGGTAAGCGTTTTTGTTCCGTTTTTTCTTTTCGCCACTTTCTGTGGTATGTTTCAGGATAACAGGCATCAGCAGTTGCAGGCCAGTTGAGTCTCCATTCGGTGTATTCTTCTTGTGTAATTTCTCCATTTGCAAGTTGCTTTTGCGCAACTTCCATTCCCCTAGATAGTCTTCCATACGGTCATAATCATAAATAATAGCGATGCGTTTTTTGGGCTGCTGAGATCCACTGTCATCAAGCACATCGACTAGTCTAATACCGGGATGTTGGTCGTCTTGATCGAAAAAAAAAGAGTATACATAACATCTTCTGCGCAATACATATCAGGTTCATAAAGAGCATAGAAACTGACATCTAAGACATCCGCAATTTTTATGAAGTAAAAAGCATCTTTAGGCTTACGGGTATTGCTTTCGTATTGTGCGATACGAACATCGGCGCCTCGTTTATTAAATCCAACTGCAACGCCTAATTCCTTTTTGAGTCATACCGCGAAAGACTCGAGCTTTCTTTATTCGATCACCAATTGACAACGTTAATAACTCCTTCGTACTGTGAGTGTACAAGCGCAGCATTGCATGAACGACTGCATGAGTATTATACCATTAAACTATTAAAATCGCAACAAAAATTTAACAAAAAAGTTTAGGGAAAATGAGCTTAGATAATTGACTTAACTAGATATGCTTAGTATAATGGAGAAAAAACGTTAAACATATAAGCTTAGTCAAAAAAAAAAAGGACTTAACTGGCAAAAGGTCAAGCTTCAAATAGGAAAGGACTATGTTGGGGCGACATAGGTGTGAAGCGTCAATCATTCAGCCAGTTGAAATAAATATTTGAATGAGGAACATAAAATGGACAAAAGCATTTTTATCAGAGCGGACGAACTTGCCGCAGAATTGGACGTTTCTAAGGCATCGGCTTATAAGATGATCAACCAGTGGAACGAGGAACTGAAAGCCAAAGGCTATACCACTGTGGGTGGCCGTGTAAGCCGCCAGTACTATTACGAAAAGATTTACGGTGCGGAAAAGGAGAAAGCCGATGCCTGCGTATAAGGATGCCCAAAAGGGTACATGGTATGCAGACTTTTACTATCAGGATTGGAAAGGCGTCAAAAAAAAGAAATTAAAGCGCGGCTTTCCCACAAAGAAAGAAGCCTTGGCGTGGGAACGCACATTTTCTTCTTCAGCAGGCTGCTGACTTGACCATGACATTTGAAGCCTTTGTAGAAATCTATATTGTTGACAAGCAGAACCGTCTGCGTGAGAATACATGGTCTACTAAAGAGCATATCATTCGCACTAAGATACTGCCGTACTTCAAAAGAAAAACGACTTTGCGATATTAAACCGCAGGATGTCATCGCGTGGCAGAATGAATTGTTAAACTACCGCGGCAAAAACGGAGAACCGTATTCTCCAACGTACCTGAAAACGCTGCACAGTCAATTCAGTGCGATTCTGAACCACGCGGTACGATTCTATGGACTGAACAAAAAATGCAGCAACGACTGCGGGCAATATGGGCTCTTCCAAGCACCAAGAGATGCTGTTCTGGACGAAAGAGGAATACCTCAAATTTGCAGAAGTGATGATGGACAAGCCGTTATCTTACTATGCGTTTGAAATCCTCTACTGGTGCGGTATCCGCGAGGGAGAACTGCTGGCGCTGACACCCGCAGATTTTGATTTGGACAAAGGGCTACTCTCTATCACAAAATCCTATCAGCGTTTGAATGGCAAAGATGTGATTACAGACCCCAAGACACCGAAAAGCGTTCGGGTCGTTCAAATGCCGGATTTTCTGACAGAGGAAATCCGAGACTATCTGAAATCGCTTTACAAGGTGAAGCCGACTGACCGAATCTTTGAGGTGACTAAGTATTATTTACATCACGAAATGGACAGGGGCGCAAAAGAGGCCGGGGTCAAGCGCATCAGAATCCACGATTTGCGGCATTCTCATGTGTCGCTGCTGATCGAGATGGGATTTTCTGCGGTAGCCATTGCTGGACCGAGTGGGGCATGAAAGCATTGATATTACCTACAAGTACGCGCACCTATTCCCGTCAAAGCAGCAGGAAATGGCGGCTAAATTGAACATGGAAAGAGGGGAACGGTAATGGAAAAGGCTTTAGATAGGCAAGGACGCTGGCGCAGCAAGACTGTAGCGTTCCGCGTATCGCCGGAGGAAAATAACCAACTCGAAATGAAAGTACGCCTTTCCGGGATGACGAAGCAGGACTATATCGTTAGTCGGCTGACAGACCGAGAAATCCGGAGTGGTTGGAAATCCGAGAGTTTACAAAGCCCTGAAAAAATCAGATGGCGGACATTTATGCAGAGTTGCAGCGCCTTACATCAGCACAGGAAGTCGCGCCAGATATGCTGGAAACATTGCAGATGATTGCAATCACACTGAATGGCATGAAAGAGGACGGCGAATGACTGAAACAAAAGAAAACGACCACACCGAATGCATCTGTTGGCGCAGATGCGGTGCAGCCGTTACTAAAAAAATAGCACTAATAGTATAACAGACTCTAGCAACAATTGCAATCTGAAAACCATATCCATGACAGAACTGTACGATACAGTATACCCGTCGCGCAGACCTATCGTAGACAATCTGTTGTACAGTGGTACTTATCTATTTGTGGGCGCTCCCAAAATTGGAAAGTCGTTTTTCATGGGACAGCTTGCGTACACGGTGGCCACAGGACTGCTCTTTGTGGGAGTACGAAGTCCACCAAGGAACCGTTCTATATTTAGCATTGAGGACGATTATGCTCGATTGCAGCGGCGGTTATCCAGAATGTTCGGCGTAGAGGAAACCGACAATTTATACTTTGCAACACAGGCAAAAATCCGTTGTCGGTGGTTTGGACGAACAGCTTGAAGAATTTGTCAAGGCTCACCCCACTGTCAGGCTGATTATCATTGACACCTTGCAGAAAGTCCGCGAGGTAAGCGGTGAGTGTTACAGTTATGCCAGTGACTATGAGATTGTGACAAGGCTGAAAAAAATTCAGTGATAGTCATGGTATCTGCTTGTTGGTCGTACACCATACGCGGAAGATGGAAGCAGGGGGATAGCTTCGATATGATCTCCGGCACGAATGGTCTGCTGGGCGCAGCGGACGGCGCGTTCATTATGCAGAAAAAGCGGCGAACGGATAATATTGCCACAATCGATGTTGTCGGACGCGACCAGCCGGATCAGGAACTGACGCTGGAGTTTGACCGGGAACGGTGCGTGTGGAATTTCCAAGGTGCGGAAACGCAACTCTGGAAACAACCGCCAGACCCAGTGCTGAAAGCTGTTTCAAAAGATTTTCCTTTCAGCAGGCTCTGCATGGTGTGGAACACCAACGGAGTTGTTGGCTCTGCTGCCGGACGTGAAAATCCAAGCAAATGTTCTGACCCGAAAATTAAATGTGAGTGCTGACCGTCTTTACAATGACTATGGAATCCGCTATGAAAGCAAGCGCACACACGAGGGGCGCACGGTCTGCCTGACATTGAACAGCCGAAAGCGTGACGATATGTGACGGTCGTGACGATATTTTTGGGGCGCAAGCCAGACAGCAAAAAAAATAGCGTCACCATCGTCACGACCGACACGGAAGCGGTAGCAAATATTCTTTTTCCAACAGGTAGCCCGCAGGGCGCAAAGGCGCTTTTGATACGAAGTGTCAAAAGTGCTTTTTGCGTTACTCTTGGCAAGAGTAACAGAACCGGACCGACTTGCGCCGGAGATAAGGAGTGGATTTGAAAAGAACAAATCAGCGCAATGGTGGGGAAGGGTTCCCTCAATCACAATAGTCGTGAATTTTACGCATCCAACGTAGACCCCAGCCGCAGCCATTTGAATATAGAATTTTGCCGCGAGGACATACGAGATGTCTACCATGAACTGTTCGATGATGCGCAGGAAAGATTCAATGCTAAACAGACCCGAAATGACCGCCACATTGATAATTATTATGAGAAAATCTGTTCGTCAAAACAGGAAAAGCCTTTCCATGAAATTGTCTTACAGATTGGAAATAAGGACGATACAGGCATCCATACGGAACTGGCAGAAACGGCTAAACAGTGTTTGATTGAATATACGAACGGATTTCAAGCGCGTAACCCAACGCTCCGTGTGTTTTGGAGCCATCTGCACATGGACGAGGCAACACCCCATGTACATATAGATTTCGTGCCTTATATCACAGGCAGCAAACGCAGCATGGATACGCGCGTGTCGCTTAAACAGGCGCTTGCACAGCGGTTTC
>VOFK01002427.1_pt1 | contig 21946 bp, 26 predicted proteins | sample 5384121 | NCBI WGS metagenome assembly VOFK01 (sample SAMN12384730, study PRJNA508395) | human gut metagenome | isolation source: healthy gut J | host: Homo sapiens | reverse complement strand
AGAAAATCCTTGAGCTTTCCCGCCGCCGAATTTCGTGAAAAAGTCTCCTCCCGGCGCGTCAAAATCACGCCGTCGGGCAGCTTGCCTGCGTCGAACAGCAGAGCGTTTCTTTCAACCTGCTCGCCCGAAACGGGCAGTATCGTCACGGTGCGGCTTCCGAATTCTATTTTTCCCGTTCTGAACGGAATTTCCAGCCCGGACAAATCCTCGCCGCCGCATTCCGCGGACATTTTGGAAATAACAAGCGTATCGTAAGTTTTCGTGGCTTTAAATCCAAACGGAAGCGTCAGCTCCTTTTCGCCGCAGTTGCTTTTGGCAAGCTCTATCAGCTTTCCCACATGTTTTTTTCTATATCCTTGAACACACCCAGCCTGTTGAAGCATTTAAACCCTTCTTACCGCCAACGGGAGCTGGAGCGGCAAGTAGCTCACAGGAATTTCCGCGCGGTCGCGAGAAAAAAGCTATCCTGTCCGTGTCGGCGAGCGAATTCAGAAGCTCGTCGTCCGCCTTTATGCTGTCGGCAAAGGACACTATCGCTCTGACGCTGTCGGGGTTTACCCGATTCAGCAGCGGCATGATTTCATGTCTGACGAAATTTCTCGTATATTTTATCTGTCCGTTGGTCTCGTCATAAACGAAAGGAATATCGTTTACAAATGCGTACGCGTCTATTTCCTCCCGCGTCTCGTCTAAAAGCGGTCGGAAAATCTGTTGGAAACGGGCTGAATTCCCGCTGCGCCGCGCGCTCCGCTTCCGCGTAAAATATGCATAAGCACCGTTTCCGCGTTGTCGTTCATGTGGTGGGCAAGGCAGACGTAATCCACGCTTTTTGCGGCGGCGTTGAGCACGGCATACCGCATTTCGCGCGCCGCCGTCTCGAGACTGAGCTTTTTTTGCGGGCGGCGTAAGCAGGTACGTCAACCTCGTAAACCTCGCAGGGCACTCCTTGTTTTTTGCAGAAATCCGCAACAAACCTGCTGTCCTCTCCGCCGTTCATCCTTATTTTGTGATTTACGTTTATCACCTTGATTTCAAGGCGAAAACGCTCCTTCAATTTGAGCAGCTTGTCCAGCATAACCATAGAATCCTTGCCGCCGGACACTGCCAATGCAAGCTTTAAGCCTTGCTTAAGATATTTTTCAAGCAACTTTCCTTCTCCCTGTTAAACCGGTTTTCCTATTCAGCGCTTCATGATAAGATCCTTCAAAATCCTTTATCTGACGCGCTATTCTGGCGTCCTCCTTGACCTTTTCGCTGATTTTGTCTCTCGCATACATAATCGTTGTATGGTCGCGGTTTGCCGAAATGCTCTCCGATTGTTATCAACGGCGTGGTAAGAAATTCGGTAACGAGGTATATAGCAATCTGTCTGGGCTCCACAACGTCCTTGGTCTTTTTTCTTGCCCACAAGATCCGACTTGGAAACATTAAAATAAGCGCATACCTCGTCCGTTATTCTGTCTATCGTCACCGTCTCCGGGCTTGTCGTCGCCGTAATCTCTCAGCGCGCCCGCCACAACCTCGGGGTCGTTGACGGAACGGTTTGTCAGATGAGCATAGCTTATCACCTTTGTAAAGCAAGCCCTCCATTTCTCTTATGTTGGACTTCACCTTGTTTGCAATAAGACTCAAAACCTCGTCGTCGACGTGCTGATTCTGGTTCAATGCCTTTGTCTGAAGTATCGCCATCCTCATCTCCAGATCCGGCGGCTGAATATCGGCTACAAGTCCTCCCTGAAAACGGGTGCGCAAGCGCTCCTCCAGAGATTTATTTCATGAGGGGGGTCTGTCCGAGCTTATTATTATCTGCTTGTTGGCAAAGTACAAGTCATTGAAAACGTGAAACAACTCCTCTGCGTGGCAACAGTGCGGGATATGAATTGTATATCGTCAATCATAAGAACGTCCACGCTTCTGTATTTGCGACGGAACTCCTTCATTTCGTCGGCTTTTTAGACGCGCGCAGCGCCTCTATCAAATCGTTTGTAAACCTCTCGCTCGACGTGTACATACACCTTGATGGTCGGATCGCTTTTTTTTTTTGAGAAAATTTCCGATTGCGTGCATAAGGTGAGTTTTTCCCAGTCCCACTCCTCCGTACAAAAACAGCGGATTGTATTTTTCTCCCGGATTTTCTGCCACCGCCTTGCTTGCTGCCGCCGCAAATTCGTTGCTTTTTCCACGATAAAGCTGTCGAGGTGTACTTCGGCACGAAATTGGTGTAATATTCCTCCGCAACAATGCTGTCCTCGTTCAATTCCTCCAGCGAAATATACCTTCCGCCGTCGTATCTGCTTTTTTCCGAAGGCAGCACAAATTTTATATTTCTTATTTTTAGGCGCGACCTTTTTGGTACAAGCCTTAAGCAAATCGGCGTATTTCATCTCAACCAACCGCAATACCACCTCGCTGTCGGCGCTTACCACCAGCTCGTCGTCCGCAATGCACACCGCCTCGGTATTGCTCAGCCAATTATCGTAGCTCATTGCCGAAACCGAACCCTGCGTTTCCAGCAGCACGTTTTCCCAAACCTTTTTAAATCCATCTTTCCCTCGAATTTTCTCTCTTAAATCTCTGTTATTATATCAAATTGCTCGTTTTTTGTCAAATCATTTCTTTCCGACCGGTGCTTGCCCGAGTCAAAGCCGTATACTTTGTTGATTTCTTCAGGAGTCTTTCCACTTTTGTTCCACAGACTTGTTTTTGACCAATTTCTTTTTTCTTCGCAACATATTGTGCTTGCATTTTTTCCGGAAACAATATATAATATCCTTGTCGGACAGCCGTCATGCTTGTCCACAATTCTACATACACTACTACTACTACTACCAACAGAAAAAATAATATTATCTACTTTACTGACGGAAAAATTTCCGCAAACGGAGGAATATGAAGTTAATTTGCGACGGGCTCGATTTGAGCGATGCTATAAGCAAGGTAAGCAAGGCTCTGCCTCAAAGGGTGGTAAACCCGTGCTTGAAGGGTATCAAAATCACTGCGGAGAAACCCTGACGCTTACGCAACCGATTCCGAGTTTTTCGGTTGAACGAAAAATAAATGCGGAAATAATCGAGGAAGGAGAAATTCTGGTACCCGGAAGAATATTCTCGATTATATCAAAAAGCGACGGACGAACAGATAGAGCTTTCCGAAACGGAGAAAAACAGACTCAGAATCAGATATAACGAAAGCGAAGGGTATCTGCAATGTCTCGACAAGGAGGATTATCCCGACAAAACCGAGATAAACAGAGAAAAGGGCTTTCATATCCTCGAAAGCGAGCTGAGAGACGTTATCGGAAAAACTCTGTTTTCGGCAAGCACGGACGACAGCAGACAGATACTCAAAGGATGCTTGTTTGAAATAGAAGAATATACCTTAACTGTTGTTGCGCTTGACGGCTACAGGCTTGCGTTGGCAAAAAAGGCGCTGGAGCAAAAGTGCGGAAAAATGAGTCTCGTCATCCCCAGCCGCGCGTTGAGCGAGCTGTCGAAGCTGCTGGGAGACGGAGACAGGATAGCCAGACTTTTCGTCGAAGAAAAATCTGCTTGTCGTGGAAATGGAAAACACGACGGTGAGCACAAAGGCTTTGCTTTCGGGAGAATATATAAATTATCGTCAGATTATTCCTGAGGAGTTTACGACAAACGTAATAATAAACAAGCAGCAGTTCGAGGCGGCTTTGGATCGCGCAAGTCTGTTGAGTCGCGGAGAGAATAACAATCTGGTCAAATTCGATGTCAAGGAAAATATCGTCTGCATAACGGGCAAGTCTGAGCTTGGAAACATAAAGGAAAACGTAAGCATAAGCTTAAAAGGCAAGGACTTGAATATAGCTTTCAACGCAAAAAGTACATTTCTGATTGCCTGAGAGCAATGGACAACGATTTCGTAAAGATGAATTTCACTTCGAGTGTTGCGCCCTGCATAATTACGCCGTGCGAAACGGACGAATATCTGTATCTCGTGCTACCCGTAAGAATGGTGTCATGAAACAAAAAAAAGACGGCGGAAGCCGTCTTTTGTTATTCTCCCGAGCAGATAATCTATCGAGCAATCCAGAACCTTTTGAAATCTTGTAGAGGCTGTCAATTCGCGGCGTGGATTTTCCGTTTATCCAATCGTAATAAGGGCTTGTGTTTTTGCAGCCCGCAAGCAGAGAAAGCCTGTAAAGATTGCTTCCCTTTCTCCTTCAGCACCTTTTTAAAATGAGCGCCGAAATCGGGCAGCTGCTTTTTTGGATGAGGCAGCTTATTTTCGTCGTCTATCCCCAGCAGAAACTCTATGGAGCAGTTGAAATAATCGGCAAGCATGATTATATTTTTCAGAGAGGGCATGAAGCGGGCGGTGCCGGATTTCCAATGATAAATGTCGTGAATATTGTGATTGAGATCTGCGCTCATTTTTTTTTTGGGAGTTGTTTCGGCATAGATTATCAATTCGTTGAAGCGTTCCGGAAAAAAGATCTGATAAGGTCCATAAAAATATCTCCGAAATTTGGTGTGGTTGTCTATTTGTATTTTTTAAGATTACACTTTTTTCGCAACAAGTGAATAAAACTGTTAGCTTTGTGCGGCAAACTTCAAAATAAGACATATTTAGACATGTTTTGAAGCGGCGTAAAAAAAAGACGGAAAGAATTTCCCCGAATCCTTTTAAAATTTTTGTTTTATTTAGCTGTTTACCTTTGAAGTCAATGCCGACAATTGGTTGTGCGAATTTTGGAGCTGCTTTCAAAAATGAACGAATTTTTGACAAAGCAAGCTGTTTTTTTATCCTTATCAACTGAACCGGATTGACAACGCGTCATTATCCGGACATTGTTTACCGTCTTTTTTTTGTTTTTTATCTCCGTCGGAATACGAGTTGACTCGGCTCGACGAGATGATTTATTTAAGTATAAAAAAATACTATAAAGAAATTGATGCGCGGAAAAAAATACAATAATATAAAGGTGTTTGAGATAAAAAATATTTATTAAGAAAAATGCGATATTTATCTTGTTTGGCAAGCTTTATTATAAATGGAGGCGGAACAAAATAACAAATAAATTGAAATTCCGCAATTTTTACGAACAAATTTCCTGTCAATAGCAGATTTTTTATTATTAAGCGCTCCGATATGCACGAAAAACAAAAACAGTCAAATCGGATAAAGTCACCGCAAAAAACTCAGTCTTGGCGCTCGCATTGCTAAAACAACGATTGAAAATTGTTTAAGCAGACCGAAACTTGTAAAGAAATGCGAAAAAAATTTTTTATGAAGCACAAAAAAGCCGCTTGATAAGCGGCCTTTAAATTTATATTTTGAAATTGTTTTTTAACCAATCCTTTACCAGCTCACAGATTCTGTCCAAATCGTCTTTGGTATAATAGTCTATGTAAATGCGTCCCTTTCTGCCGTTGCCCAAGGCGCCTACCTTTGTTGCAAACGTGCGCTGCATGTTTTGTACCAGCTCTTTGAGCTCGGGGCAATCCTCCTGCTGCTTTGCGGGCGCCGGCTTGGGATTGAGCAGCTCGCGCACGAGCTTTTCCATTTCTCTGACGGAAAGCTTGCTGTCGGCTGCTTTGGAAGCAAGGTTGAATTGTTCGGTTTCGTTGTCTATGACTGCCAGAGCGCGGCCGTGACCGGCGGAAAGGCGTCCGTCTTCGATAAGCGATATGACGCGGCTGTCAAGAGTGAGAAGTCTTAATGTGTTTGCAATCGCCGAGCGGCTTTTACCTATTCTGTCCGCAGCCGTTTCCTGAGTCATGTTGAACTCCTCCATCAGCTGTTTTATGGCGCGGGCGGCTTCTATAGGGTTGAGATCCTCTCTCTCTGAAGGTTTTCGATAAAGGCTTATTTCCCTGATTTGCTGCGGGGAATAATTTTTTATTATCGCGGGTATGCTTGTCAGTCCTGCCATTTTCGCGGCGCGGTATCTTCTTTCGCCCGCGATAATCATAAAACCGCATTCCCATGCGAACCACGACTATGGGCTGTATGACGCCGTGCATTTTTATCGACTCCGCAAGGTCGTTTAAAGCGGCTTCGTCAAAGTTTTTTCTCGGCTGCTCGTAATTGGGGTCGATATCCTTTATGGAAATCTGTATTGCGATTATCCGTGCGGAAGGGTCGAGCGGTACGTGTTCGGGAGCGCTGAGCTTTGAGGCTTTTTCGTCTACAATGCTCATCATTTTTTGCCTTTGTCGGAAATTTGGCTGCGCGCCTCTGTTTTAGGACGGGAAACCGGAATATTTTCCTCTTTTGAATCGGTGTTTACCGGGGCGACGTCCAATTCGTTCATGCCAAGCAAGCTGGCAAGACCTCTGCCGAGTCCTTTATTTTTTGTGCCATTTTGACTCTCCTCTCTCTTTAAAAATTCATCCGCAAGCAGTTTGTATGCGGTTGCGCCGCTGCTTCTCGGCGCGTGCAGCGAAAACGGGCTTTCCGAAGCTGGGGAGCTTCCACCAGCTTGACGTTTCGCGGTACGGGGGGGTAGGATAAACCTTGTCTCCGAAGTATTTTGCAATTTCGGCTGTCACCTGACGGCTGATAACTGAACGATTGTCGTACATAGTGAGCGCCACGCCGTTTATATAAAGAGACGGATTCAGCCGAGTTTTTGACGATTTTTATGGTGTTTATAAGCTGACTCAAGCCCTCGAGAGCGAAAAATTCGCTTTGAATGGGAATTAAAATTGCGTCGGCGGCAGTCAACGCATTGAGCGTAAGCAAGCCGAGCGACGGCGGACAATCAACGAAAATATAATCGTAGATTTCTTTTAACGGAAGCAGGCAATTTTTAAGGGCGAACTCTGCGCGTCGCGTCAACAAGCTCTATTTCGGCGCCCACAAGGTCGGCGTTGCAGGGAATTATGTGTATATTTTCCACTCCCGTAGAAAGCACAACGTCGTCCGCGGTGGCTTCGCCCATAAGATAATCGTACATTGTGGCTTTCAGCTTGTGCTTTTCCACGCCAAAGCCGCTTGTGGCGTTGCCCTGCGGGTCGATATCCGCAATAAGAACGCTCTTTCCCGCCTGAGCTACGTATGCGGCAAGATTGATTGCCGTAGTAGTTTTTCCTACACCGCCTTTTTGGTTGGAAAATGCAATGATTTTGCCCATAGACACTCCTGTTGAAAATTGCAAATCGAAATTCGACAAATTGTTTCACGTGAAACTTAACTTCGAAACGAAATTATTACTGAAAAATTTGTATTATTATATCATAATAAAAAGTATTTTTCAACCCGATACGACAATAATTTAAAACAAACTATTATAAAAAATGCCTGACCTGCAATATCGACGCGAAATATGTATACAAATTTGCAATAATGTGCTAATATATAGTAGAAAATAACAAAGGTCAAAAAAAATAAAAAGTGTTCATTTATAAGGAGAAATAATGCTGCTGTTTTTCGATAGATTTATGAATCCTTTGCTTTTTAAGCAATGTGAGCTTCCGGGACGTACGATTGGGTTCTGCTCGGTATAATCGTACTTGCGGCGCTTATTGGCTTGTTTCGAGGTTTTACCAAACAGCTGTTGTTTGCCCTTTTGCGGCTTTCTGGTTGTTTTTTGATAGCCTCTATTTTGTTGTTGCAAAGGTGGTTGCAAAGCTTTTCTGACTTGACAACGGCGTGATTTTTGACAAAATCAACGGATTTTTTGACGGATAAGGTCGCCCAAAACGGTTTTTGGAGGAGCTTTGGACGACTCCGCAGGACTGGGAACAGTAACCGGATGCCGTCAAACAAGCGCTGGCGGCTTTCGGTTTTACCTCCTCAGCTTTCTGGCGTCTCCTCTGACGAAAAATCTTGCGGACGGCGACATTTTGTCGGAAACAATGCCTCAGGCAATGACAGGCATAGCAAATAATATAATCTGTTGCGTAGCTTTGTTTATCGTGCTGGGGATTGTCGTGCTTATATTGAAAAAGCTTTTTACTAAGGCTGTGACGAAAATATCCGTTTTGAAGGTGGTTGACAAGCTTTTGGGGCTTGTTTTAGGCGCGGTTCTGGCAATTTTCTGGATTTCCGTTGTATTCTCGGCAATAAATCTGGGCAGAACCTTTATTGACGTTGCCTTTATTACTGACTTTTTCGACGAGAAGCTATACACTACAAATATCGGAAGCTTTATTTTGGAAATCTCCGAATGGCTGCTCGGACTTATCGGTCGATAGTGTCATGGAAGAATTTTAGAGGATGTTTCACGTGAAACATCCTCTTTTTTGTATTTCGAGGCATTGAATAATAAAAATTTACCTCCCTCTAAAACGAGCTGAGACAGAATGAGAAGTTTTTTCGTCGAGAAAAAATTTGACTAATCTGTCTGAGAAGAGAGAATTTTTCTGTTTTCTTTAAAGAGCCCGGCGTTTCGTCATTTTATTTAATGTGTGTGAGTTACCGGGATTTGCCCTAATTATAAAGTTTTTATTAACGACTTTTAAAATATAATTATTTCTTGAATATAACTTACTGTTGCTGCTTGACAAAATCAAAAGCTTTGGAAAGGCAAATGTAAGCAGCTTGCTCCTTGCATGTGGCGTGCCAAAATTTCTGAAATTGATTGATTTAAGATTGAGTTTACGTTCTATTGGCGTTTTTGTGAGGCAGAATGGCATAATTTTTTTGGGGTTTAAAAACTTCTCATTCTGTCTCAGCTCGTTTTAGAGCGGCTCCCGGTATTTTGCCATTTTATTCAATTTATGAGTTAACCCGAATTTGCCTTACTTAAGCTTTTTAATTAATGATTAATATTTTCAAAATATTTATAATTATATATGTAACTTGCTCAGCTCTACAAAGTCAAAAGCAATTGGTAAGGCAAACGCAAGGAGCGGATATCCGTTGCCATGTGGCGTACCCGATTTTCCAAATTGATTGATACAAGATTTGAGTTTGCGCTCTATTGGCATTTTTTGTGAGGCAGAATGGAATTATATTTTTTTGAAAAAAACGCTATTCTGTCTCAGCTCGTTTTAGAGAGAGATGTGTTTTGCGGCAAAAAGTACCGATTTTTGTCCGTTATGCCATATTTTAATAGAATTAAAAATTTGTAAGGCGGTGATTAATTTTTGGCTGTTGTTTCACGTGAAACTTTATTGCGTTTGTAGCTAGGGTGTTTCACGTGAAAAGTAAATTTAAAAAACAACAAGTAACTACACCTTTCGTCAAAATTGTAAGCGGCGTTTCTGATAAAATATGCTTGAAAATGCTTACGGGCAGTATAATTCGGGCTTTTTTGGGAATAATTTTTTTCAAAAAGGAGTCTTGCATGGAAAGTACAACAATTTACAGGGAAAACGCGGCGGAACTCCTAAATAAGCAATCAGTTGAAGCCTTTGCTTGCGAGGGACATAGTTTTTGCTGTGCATAGGGACGGAGAATGTTACGACGGGGGGATAGTTTGGGGCCCAGAGTGGGAACTTTGCTGCAGAATAAAATGAAGCGCCCACTGTTGATTTACGGTTATGAGGGCTGCAATGTAAACGCGCAGAATCTTGTTTTGGCGTATGATATGGTAAAAAGTTATGCACCCGGAAAAACAGATTGTAGTTATCGATGCAGCGGTCGGAGACAATGAGGAGGTCGGCTGTGTTCAGATACACAAGGGAGGAATTATGCCGGGCGCCGCAACCAACAAAAACCTGCCGCAGGTAGGGGACGTAAGCATTTTTGGGAGTGGTGAGCAAGCGCGGGTGTCAGGATTTTTTATTCATCTCACTCCGACAGGGTTATGCTGGTAGAAAAAAATGGCGGAAACAATAGCCGACAGCATAATTTTGAGCGCATAAAGCAGAAAAAACTAAAGTAAAGACGTTTTTAAGGAAAACGTCTTTTTTTAATGATTTTGAGTTTAATATTTTAAACCACGACAAGGTTTGCCGGTCATTGTTGTACAGAATAAATTCGAAATCGGAAATTCCAAAATAATAGAGCTTTTCCTTTTTATAGACACATAATTGCATTTTCCTTTTCCGAATACTATAATGTTGGTCGGGGAAATGGTTTATGAGTTCATTAAAAAAGACGTTGTCGGCTTTCGCAATGCCGATTGTCGCGCTGCTTGCCGCCGTTTTGACATGTTTTTTGTGCCGATTGACTCGCAATATATAAATTACTTCGATTTCCGCACGCTTTCCTGCCTGTTTTTTGTACGTTGGCGGTGGTATGCGCGTTCAAAAAATATCCGCTTTTTCAGATGGCTTTGCGGATGTGATTGTGCGACGTTTCAAAACAGTGCGCGGCGCAGTGGCGGCGCTTGTTTTTCGTGACGTATTTCGGTTCAATGATTATGGCAAACGACATGGCGCTGATTACCTTTTTGCCGCTTGGTTATCTGGTACTCGAATCCTGCGCCCAAAGAAGGTATCTTGCGTTTGTTTTTGTTATGCAAAATGTTGCCGCCAATCTCGGCGGTATGCTGACTCCGTTTGGAAATCCGCAAAATATTTATCTTTACTCTTATTCTCTTTTTCCGCGCCGGAGTTTTTCAAGGTGATGGCGGCGCCGTTTGCCGTTGCTTTCGTTTTGATATTTCTGTCCTGCCTTTTTGTCAAGCCGATTGAAATCGAAGCGGTTTCGGTTAGAGTTCCGCGCCCGCCGTTGTTCAGAACGGTTGCATATTCCGCATTGTTTGCCGTGTCGGTGCTCATGGTGTTTCGTGTTTTTCCTTACTGGTGGGGGCTTGCCGCCGTCGTAGCAGCTCTTTGCTGCTTGATCCTGCGTGCCTGCTCAAGGTGGACTACAAGCTGCTTTTGACCTTTGCGGCGTTTTTCGTATTTGCTGGCAATCTGGCGCGAATTGACGCGGTTAAGGAGACTTTGAGCGCGGTTGTGGCGTTTTCGCCGCTGTTGGTGGGCGTTGCTTCCTGTCAGGTTATGAGCAACGTGCCGACTGCAATGCTCCTTTCCCGCTTTACGTCCTGTAAAAACGCTTTGCTGATTGCCGTAAATATCGGCGGCTTGGGAACGCCTGTCGCGTCTCTTGCGAGTCTGATTACTCTGGGGAGTTCCGCGCGGTCGGCGGGGGCGGCGTTGCGCGTTATCTCGGAGTGTTTTTAACGATAAACTTTTCTTTTCTTGCCGTGCTGCTTGCTGTCGCGCTTTTGATTTTGCCGTGCTTTGACCGTCGAAAAAAAGCGTATCAAGCCCGTCGCTGATTTGTGTGGCTTAAGTGTGAGAGCTTTTCAATGGCGTTGTCGACGACAAAAAGCGGGTACGGTGAAACTATTGTGTATTTATTTAGCCCTTTGAAAATAAAATTGACAAGCATTGGAAATTGTGATATATTTGCCTAAATATACGGAAAAATCCGCATACTAAAAGCATAGAATTTTTCTGTCTCAAAAAGGAGCGTTAAATTGAATCAGAACAACAGAAAAACTAGCTGGTGGATGATATTGATTATTTTGCTGGTGGTTTGTGCTCGCAGTGGTTTTCATACTGCAGTTTGTAGGCAACAGCAAAGCAATCCACTTACGCTCAGTTCAAGGAGGATCTGGACGCCGGCAATATTCAGGCGGTCTACTTCAACACGGGTTATTCGGTAAACGTAGTCAAGAGAAACACCGAAGCAGCCTCGCGTAACAACGCGGAAAAAGTATTACGATTATTTTTTACATCGGACCATGCAACATGCACCCCGTTATTTACGAATTGATAACGGAGAGCAACGACAGTCTGCTGCGGGGGCGTTGCCGTTCAAATCGGGTTCAACAATCCGGTGCAGGCGAGCTTTTTGGGGATTATTTGCCTACGCTTTTCTCTATTATCTTGATTGTCGTTATGTTTGTGTTTATGATAAACATTTTCCGCAGTCAGAACAATCAGGGGGATGAGCTTCGGCAAAACACGGCGCGCGTCCAGCAAAGCGTCAAGACGCGTTTTTCAGACATTGCCGGCGCCGAGGAGGAAAAGGAAGAGCTTGTAGAAATCATCGACTTTTTGAAAAACCCCGCAAATATACCGAACTGGTGCGAGAATTCCCGCCGGCGTGCTGCTTTGTTTACCTCCGGGAACCAGGCAAAACCTTGTTTGCCAAAGCGGTGGCGGGAGAAGCGGGCGTTCCGTTTTTTCTCCATTTCGGGCAGTGATTTTGTGGAAATGTTCGTCGGTGTCGGAGCAAAGCAGGGTGCGTTCCCTTTTTCGAGCAGGCAAAGAAAAACATGCCGTGCATAGTGTTTATCGACGAAATAGACGCTGTCGGAAACATCGCGGCGCGGGACTCGGCGGCGGAAACGACGAAAGAGAGCAGACCTTGAACCAACTGCTTGTGGAAATGGACGGTTTTGACACCAACAGCGGGATTATCGTTATGGCGGCGACAAACCCCAGCCCCGACGTGCTTGACCCCGCGCTTATGCGTCCGGGACGCTTTTGACAGGCAGATTTTCGTGAATCGTCCCGACGTCAGAGGCAGAGGCTATTCTGAAGAAGGTGCACGCGCGACAACAAGCCCATAGACGCAACCGTAGACTTCAAAACGATAGCCAAATTACGTCCGGGTTTACCGGCGCGGATTTGGAAAACTGCCTCAACGAAGCCGCAATACTTGCCGCGCGCGACAACAGGCGTCAGATAACTATGGCGGACGTCAACGAGGGAATAACCAAAATGGAAATGGGCCCGCCAAAAAGTCGCGTCTTGTTACCGAGCATGACAAACGGATAACCGTTATCACGAGGCGGGACACGCAATACTTGCGTGCAGTCTCAAGAACTGCGAGCCCGTGCACGAGGTCACAATTATACCGCGCGGGATGGCGGCAGGCTTCACGATGACGCGTCCCGAAAACGACAACGAGCATGTCTCGAAGGCTTACCTGCTTGACAACATAACCATGACGCTTGGCGGCAGAATTGCCGAAGAACTTGTTATTGAGGACTATTGCACCGGCGCCAGCGGCGATATAAAGGCGTTGACTGAACGCTGCCGCAAAATGGTCACCGAGTGGGGCATGAGCGAAAAGGTCGGCTTGCTGTATTACGGCGGAGATCAGGAGGTTTTTGTCGGCAGAGATTATCACACAACGCAGGGCTATTCCGACGAGACGGCGGCTCTTATCGACGAGGAAATCAGGCGCATCGTAGACGAGTGTCATGCGCGCGGCACGGAAATTCTCAAGGGCAAGCTGGATATTTTGCACAACATGGCAAAGGTGCTGATAACAAAAGAAACCATTCACACCGATGAGGTCAATATGCTTATGGAAGGCAAGAGCGCCGCGGAGGTAATTGACTTTATCGACGTCAAATATTCGACGCAGGACAAAAGACCGTCGGCGTCCGAAGGCAACGACGGCGTGTTGCCGCATTGATAGATTGCGAATTTTAAGCTGAGCGGTTTTCAAACCGCTCTTTTGTTTGTTTATGACGGTTTGAGGGCTTTACGCTTGACACATTTTGCGGGTTGACTTATAATTTAATGGAAAATCCAAAGAGGTAACGAAATGGAAAAGAAGAAAAACGGACTTAAGGGCTTTTTCGGCGAATTCAAGCAGTTTATCACGCGCGGCAACGTCATGGATATGGCTGTCGGCGTTATTGTCGGCGGCGCGTTTACAGCAATCATAACCGCGCTGAGCGACCATATTTTAAAGCCTCTGATAAATTGGCTGCTTGCTTTGATTTTGGGCAAAAATTCGCTGTCAGAGGTCTATACCTTTTTGAAGCCGGCTTATGTAGACGGCCAAATCGACCTTGCGAATTCTATTTACATAGATTGGGGCGCGTTTATAAACGCCATTATCAATTTCCTGATTATCGCGTTTGTTTTGTTCTGTATTGTCAAGGCGATAAATTCCTTTGCGCAGGCGCGTGAAAAAATTTGTCGAGGGTATGGAGCTGTCCGAAAAGAAAGCGATATCCAAATATCGTCGCAGGAGGGTATATTCGACGAAGGCGCAGGCAAAGGCAAGATATGCGGAAGACGTTAAGCCAAAGCGCAGGCGGCAAAAAAAGGAAGAGGAGCGGCTTGCAAAACAAAAAGAGGATGAGGAAAAGGCGGAAGCCGAAGCCAAAGCGTCTGCCAACACCCGTTTGCTGGAAGAAATCCGCGACTCTCTCAAGGAGCTGGCGGCAAAGCGCTGAAAATTTTACTTATCCGAATAAAACCGTCGGGAGCTCCCGACGGTTTTTGCGTTGCTTTTCGAGTGAATTTAACTTTTTGTTGCGGCAAAGGGTGGGAAAAACGATTGACTTTTGGTTTCACACGAGGCTTATAATAATATATAGCAAAAATTTAATGCGCCTTTAGCTCAATTGGATAGAGCGTGTTGGTCTACGGAAAAAGGTTAGGGATTCGAGCTCCTTAAGGCGCGCCAGATACTGAAAACACGACACCGCTTGCGCCTGCTCGTGTTTTCTTTTTTTAAGCGCACCTTTGCGGAGGACGAATACATGACGCTCATTCCGCAAGAAAACGATAGTTAAACGCGGAATTCGCTGATCCGTCGCGGCAAAAAGCCCGCTCCTTGCGAGCTCCTGGCGCGCCAGATACGCAAAAAAACACGACAATCGCTTGCGCCTGCTCGTGGTTTCTTTTTAAGCGCACCTTTGCGGAGGACGAAATACATGACGCTCATTCCGCAAGAAAACGATAGTTAAACGCGGAATTCAGCTGATCCGTCGCGGCAAAAGCTGCCGCCTCTTGCGAGCTCACCGGCGCGCGCCAGATACGAAAAACACACCGCTTGCGCCCTGCTCGTGTTTTTTTAAGCGCACCTTTGCGGAGGACGAAAATGACGCTCATTCCGCAAGAAAAAACGATAGTTAAACGCGGGAATTCCGCTGATCCGTCGCGGCAAAAAGCTGCCGCTCCTTGCGAGCAAGGCGCGCCAGGAAACGAAAAACACGACACCGTTTGCGCCTGCTCGTGTTATCTCTTTTTTAAGCGCACCTTGCGGAGGACGAAAATACGACGCTCATTCCGCAAGAAAACGATAGTTAAACGCGCGGAATTCGCTGATCCGTCGCGGCAAAAGCTGCCGCTCCTTGCGAGCTCCTTAAGGCGCGCCAGATACGAAAACACGACACCGCTTGCGCCTGCTCGTGTATTCTTTTTAAGCGCACCTTTGCGGAGGACGAAAATACATGACGCTCATTCCGCAAAAAAACGATAGTTAAACGCGGGAATTCGCTGATCCGTCGCGACAAAAAGCTGCCGCTCATTGCGAGCTCGCTTAAGGCGCGCCAGATACAACACGACACCGCTTGCGCCTGCTCGTGTTTTTTTAAGCGCACCTTTTGCGGAGGACGAAATACATGACGCTCATTCCGCAAGAAAACGATAGTTAAACGCGGAATTCGCTGATCCGTCGCGACAGAAGCTGCCGCTCCTTGCGAGCTCCTGGCGCGCCGGAAACGAAAAACAACACGACACCGTTTGCGCCTCGTCAGGCGGGTGCGCAGCCGTGCGCTTTGTTTATTCAAGCACCCGCCACAGTGCCATTTTTAGATTTGGTTATTTAACATTTTATAAATTTCAAGCAGTTGCTTGAATTTAATTCACTTACCTTTTAGGGGTTAAAATTACTTTTAAGTTTTTTTAGCTATCGTTTTCTTCTTTAGCTTTATCGTTTAAATAATAAATATAAATATTCAGCTTTTTTTAAAGCATTTAAATATCATTTGTAATGTATCTTTATCAGCTATGCTTAATGAATGTCCGTATATACAAATCGACACATTTTCGTTCCAAGATTCTTTAGCTCCTTCAAGCATTTCATTTAAGTTATTGAAATCCGTTTCTTTAAGAAGTCTTTTGGCTGCTTTTTGTTAATTTGTCCAATCCTATATTTTTTAAAACTCGCTTCATTTGTACCAAAAAAAAATAATGTTGCTTGATAGTAACTCATTTACTCTATTTTGGTAGTTTATTTTACCGTTAAGGTAACATATGGATGCTAATGATGATTTATACACTAACTCACACGTTTTTGTATAATTGAAACAAATAGCGTAATCTATTTTAAAACCAAATTTACTAGCTGCTTTAGATGGTTTAAGTGCAGTAAAAAATATTTAAATATGTAGAAAAAGAGATTTGAAAACTTGTTTAGTTCTGTATAGATATAATCACAAAAGTTATTTATATATTCATTTACTTTTATTTGTCCATAATAAACCTTGAATATTATGCAAATCCTTAATATAAAAAAGCGAAATGTGTGTGAATGAGTTCTGTGCAATATTCTTGACTAAAATATGAACATTCCTTAATTAAAGAAAAAACAATTTCATCGATAGAATTAGGAATAACGGTATATACAAAATCATAAACCGAGTTTCTTGGCATATATTTTTTAAGCGCTTCAAAAAATTATCAAAAGCATTGATAATGTTTGTAAATTGGTTTCAAAAGCTACCCAACTTTCAAAAACAGTATTATAGGCTGCGTACTTATAAAAAATAACATGAAACACCTCTGTTAAACGATTCCTCGATTTTAGGCTTCATTACAAATATTTGAAGGTAAGGCGGCAATGAATGAGTACACTTGAGCGCTTGAACGATTTTTGTGCAAATAGGCTCAAAATCTCATGTTTGACGCCTCAGCTTGAGTGAAAACCGTCTAAATATCGAGATATGCCTGTAGGATTGTCAAAAAGTTGTTCGCTAACGTCTAAATGAGCGAAAATGCTCATGATACAAACAAATATAAGGATTATCGGAAATGGGAGAAAAGGCCCCTGAAATTTCTTCTCTGTCTTTTGAAGAAGCTCTTAAGGAACTGGAAGCCTTGTCGCAGCGCCTGTCTCAAGGCGGTCTGCCTCTGGAAGAATCTGTTGAAGCGTATGCCCGCGGCTCTGAACTGCGCAAACACTGCAATGACTTGTTAAAGCGCGCAGAAGACAGAGTACGTGAACTGGATCAAAAGTTCGGCAATCAGCAGGATGATGACGAACCTGAAAGAAAGTCCCCGGTAAGCCGCCGTTCCCGTCGAAATGACGACGATATCCCTTTCTAAGAAGTTATGACTGTTGCTTTTAAAGATTGGGTAAAGGCTTGCCAGCAGAGGGTTGAAAAAGCAGCTGAAAATAATCTTCCTCAGGAAGCTCTTATTCCCCAAAAACTCCATTCGGCTATGCGCTACTCCGTCATCGGAGGCGGTAAGCGCGTGCGTCCGCTGCTTGTTTATGCCGTCGGACAAATATTTGATGCCGATCCCGAAAACCTGGACCTTACGGCCTTAGCTGTTGAATGCGTCCATTCTTATTCCTTGATTCACGATGATCTGCCGTGCATGGATAACGACATACTGCGCCACGGTAAGCCCACTACTCATGCGGCTTTTGGGTGAAGCAGTGGCCATGCTTGCAGGCGATGCACTCCAGCCGGAAGCCTTTCTGTTCTTAGTCAGAACGAAGCTGCCTGCTGAGCAGAGAATTCAAGCTCCTCGAGCTTTTGGCCTACGCATCTTCCACGCGAGGCATGTGCGGAGGGCAAGCGATTGACCTGAGCGTCGTCGGCAATCAGAAGATGACGATTGAAGAGCTGCGCCTAATGCACTCGATGAAAACGGGGGCGCTCCTTAAGGCCTCCATACTTCTGGGTGCGTTTGCCGGAAAAAAGACTCCTTCACAGCACGATCTTTCGCAGCTTGAGGTTTATGGAAATGCTATCGGTTTGGCTTTCCAAATCGTCGATGACATTTTGGATGTCGTCGGCGATACGGCTGAGCTTTGGTAAAACAGCCGGTAAGGATGCTTTAGAAGATAAACCGACTTACGTCAGCCTGCTTGGCCTAAAAAGCCAAAGAACTTGCTGAAGAACAATATTTAGTTGCCGCCAAAGCCGTTGAAGGGCTCAGCGAAGGTCTGAGCGGCAAAGAGCGCTTAATCGAAATCGCTGATTTCATCATCAAAAGGACACACTAAGAAGTAACCGGCGATGAGTACCATTCTCGAAACTATTAATTCTCCGGCTGACCTAAAAAAATTGTCGATGCCGGAGTTAAAGCAGCTTGCAAACGAACTTCGTACTTTCATTATCGATAACGTTTCCAAGACGGGCGGCCACCTTTCGTCTTCTCTGGGAACCGTCGAGCTGGCTATCGCCATTCATTATGTGTTTGATACGCCGGAAGATCGGTTAGTTTGGGACGTCGGCCATCAGGCTTATGCACATAAGATCCTGACAGGACGTCGGGACCGAATGCCGACGCTTCGCCAGTACAAAGGCTTGTCGGGCTTTCCGAAGCGTTCGGAAAGTCCCTATGACTGTTTCGGGACAGGACACTCGTCAACTTCCATCTCTGCGATTTTAGGTATGGCCGTCGCGGCAAAGACCTTAGGAAAGAAGGATCGGAGTCACATCGCAGTGATCGGCGACGGTGCAATGACCGCAGGTATGGTGTTTGAGGCCTTAAATTGCGCGGGCGACATGAAGGACCTTCGCCTGCTGGTGATCCTCAATGATAATGACTGTTCCATTTCTCCTCCGGTCGGAGCCTTAAAGAATCACTTTACACAGCTGATGAGCGGACAGTTCTACGCTCAGGCGCGAGACATCGGTAAAGCGATTGTGCGTCCGTTTCCGAAACTTTTCGATTTGACCAAACGGGCCGAAGAGTACAGCAAGGGCATGGTTGCTCCGCACTCCACGCTGTTTGAAGAATTCGGGATGAACTACCACGGTCCGATTGACGGACATGACCTCGAAGTGCTGATTCCGGTGCTTCAGAACATGAAACAGCTCAACGGACCGCTGGTGCTTCACGTTGTGACGCAAAAGGGCCACGGTTATGCGCCGGCTGTCGACAATCCGACCAAGTATCACGGTATCTCGCCGTTTGATTCAAACAAAGGTATTGTTCGTCTCCGCATGCAAAGACGGCCTCGGAGGTTTTCAGTGATCCGGCCGTCATCGCAATCCGGTGACCTGCGATGAAGGAAGAAAGTTCAGGCTTAGTCGCTTTTGCTAAAGAGTTTCCGAGCCGCTTCTTTGATGTTGCGATTGCCGAGCAGCATGCTGCTGCCATTTGCAGGCCGGTCTTGCAGAGGAAGGAAACCTCGTTTGCACTTTCTATTCGACTTTTTCTCAAAGAGCTTTTGACCAAATCGTTCACGACGTGGCCATTCAGGATCTTCCGGTTCTGTTTCCCCTGGACCGCGGCGGTCTGGTGGCAGACGGTGCAACGCACCACGGTTCCTTTGATCTTTCGTTCCTGCGCTGCATTCCGAACCTTGTGATTATGGCGCCCTCAGATGAGAACGAATGCCGTCAGATGCTTTACACGGGTTATAAGCTAGATCATCCTGCTATCGTGCGTTATCCGAGAGGCAGAGGACCCGGCGTACCGGTTGAGAAGGAAATGCATGAACTTCCGCTCGGCAAGGCTCGCCGAGTGCGCACCGGAACTGCGCCGAAGGGTTCCAGAGTTGCGATGCTGGCTTTCGGAAGCATGCTTGCGGAGGCAAAAGCGGTTGCTGAAAAAATTGATGCCACCGTGTACGACATGCGTTTTGTGAAGCCGGTCGACGCTGATGCGATCGAAGAAGCTGCAAAAAATAATGATCTTTTAGTGACTCTGGAGGAAAATGTCATCATCGGCGGCGCCGGTGATGCGTGCCTTGAAGTTTTAGCCGCAAAAGGTCTTCTTGCGGATGTCCTTCAGATCGGGATCCCCGATCGTTTCATCCAGCAGGGAGATAACTTACATCTTTACCAAGAATGCGGTATGGATGAAGAATCGATTTTGAATAAGATTGAAGAACGTCTCAAAAGAGTAGAGTAATTTTGGAGCCTTCTTATGGAGCTCAAGACTGACGAACAAATTAAAAAGCTCAATACCTTCGGTGTTGAGACGCAAAAGCGAGGAACTTTGCCGAGATCCGTTCCATTGAGGATTTAAAACAGGCAAGAGAACATATCCACCAGCAGCCTCAGGACTTTATGGTCATCGGAGGCGGCTCCAATGTTTTGTTTAGGGATGACTATCCCGGCTTTCTGCTGCGGATGATGATTCCCGGTTTTGAGAAGATTAAGGAGGACGAAGAGCATTACTTTGTTCGCGCCGGCGCCGGAGAAATCTGGCACAGTTTCGTCCGCAAGATGCTTGATGCCGGAATGCCCGGTCTTGAGAACCTCGCTTACATTCCCGGCACCGTCGGGGCGGCTCCGATTCAAAATATCGGTGCATACGGCTTAGAAGCAGCTGAATTTATTGAATCCGTCGAGTGCTTTGATATGAATTCCGGCGAGTCGCTGCTGACGCTGACGAATGAAGAATGTGACTTCGGCTATCGTCATTCGACATTCAAAAAGCCGGAGAATCGTCATTTAGTCATCACTGCGGTTACGTTTAAGCTCTCCAAAAATTGTTCCCAATATTACAAAGCGCTTGCCGAAGAGATCGAGATCAACAGCTTCCCCGAACTTTCCCCTCAGGACGTCTATTCCTGCGTGATTTCGCTGCGCCGCAGAAAACTTCCCTCGCCGGTGAAGTTCGGAAACGCCGGAAGCTTCTTTAAGAATCCTGTTGTCGACAGGGAGACCTTTACAAGTCTTCTTCGCACGAACCCGTCTTTGGTTTCTTATCCTTTGGCCGGAGGCCGTTTCAAGCTGTCTGCGGCATGGCTGATCGACAACGCGGGTCTCCGCGGTTATCGCATGGGCGACGTCGGCGTATGGGAAAAGCAGCCGCTTGTTCTCGTGAATTATGGGCAGGCGACCGGCGAAGACATCTACGCAATGGCGCAGGACGTGCGTGGCTGCGCGTCAAGAACTGTTTCGGCGTTAAACTCGAGCCGGAAGTTGCGATGGTCTAAGCGGTCTCGTTGTTTCCGAAGGCTTGAGAACCCGCGTGGTACCAACCTGCCGGTGCCAACGAGGGCCTGCACTTTGTCCAAGCGAGTCTTCGGCTTCTGGCATTCCCTGAGAATGTTTACGCATTTTGTTTTGCCTTTCTACGAAGCCGTCCCCATCCATTGTATTCAGCCCGCGGCTTTTCCATGGGATACGAACCTCCGCCATTCTTCGGTAGTTCAGGTAAAAGAAGAAGCTGAAGTGGAGCTCGTCGATTATCACTCTGTGTCTGTTTTTTCCAGAAGAGCACTTCCTCAATCACGAGACATTCATAAAAAGATTGATTCCTTGCGCTTGCGCTTGAAGAAGAACTGTCAATCTCCAATCTTTTGGAAACCGGCGTTAATCAATTGCCCGGTGCGGCTCGGCTTCAACAATTTTTGCCTGCAAGCCTCATAAGAGCATTCCTCACTTAAGTTGAGATACGGTATGTTTTGCTTTATTGGACCCAGCATTTTTCCAAAAAATAAGATCAACAAAGAGAAATGAAAGATAGTTTTTCGTTCCTTATGCCTGCCATCTCGGCGGTGGCATTGGAAGCTGACCCCCGATACCCTTCATCCCGAGTGGACCTTGGGATGTCAGAGACCAAAGGAGTATGCCTTCCTCCACAGCATATGTATCAAATTTTTTTCTCCGTCAAAAATGTTTTGGTTTTGATAAATTTCCGTAATCTCCTGTTTCCGATTGCATAATCATCGAATTTCTTCCTGATGGAACTCGCAACCTATAAGTTCTTACAAGAGCCTCCACTTTTTCATCATCAAATAACTTGTCCTTCATTCGATCATCTGTGCCTTTGATGTTCCATAACCAATGCTGTTCCCATTTTCCTCCATAATAAAGCTGGCATAAGAAATTTCTTCTCACACCAGCACGTGATTCTTTATCTTCTCTGTGATGATCTTCACTGCTTAATAATCTTCCATGTACCAGATAGCGATAATTCCGTCTCGAATTGACACAGGTAGACAGCGCGTAACTATCCGGATCCGTTGGCCGACAAGTTCGGTGCCGGTATCATAATCCCTATAAGACGACACCGTATCCATGAAACGTTCGAAAATCTTCCGCTTCCGGGAAATATATGCCCCATTTGTTCTTTCCTGTACAGTGTTCCAATACGTAACTGGAACGAAAGTACAATGA
>VOFK01001370.1_pt1 | contig 21947 bp, 26 predicted proteins | sample 5384121 | NCBI WGS metagenome assembly VOFK01 (sample SAMN12384730, study PRJNA508395) | human gut metagenome | isolation source: healthy gut J | host: Homo sapiens | reverse complement strand
GATTACGTATTGCTGGACGCTGATTTTCGTTCACCCGACCACGCGAGCCGATGCCCGCGTCGCCTGCCGCGCGGCCGCCCGCCTGACGCGACAGCGACCCGCCCCAGCCGCGCAGTCGCGGCAGCATGTATTCGAGCTGTGCCAGCTCCACCGGCGCCTTGCCTTCGCGCGAAGTCGCATGCTGTGCGAAGATGTCGAGGATGACGGCGGTGCGGTCGACCACCTTCACTTTGGTGGCGTCTTCCAATGCGCGTCGTTGGCTCGGCGGCAGATCATCGTCGACGACGATGGTGTCCGCCTCGTCCTGCGCCACGATGCCGGCCAGTTCACGCGCCTTGCCGGAACCCACGTATGTGGCCGCGTCCGGCTTGATGCGGTGCTGCAGCAGGCCGTCGCACACCCCGGCGCCCGCGGTTTCGGCGAGCGCGGCGAGTTCTCAGGCGATTCCTCGGCCGCGGCCTGCGTGGTCTCGCGGCTGGACCATACGCCCTACGAGCACGACGCGTTCGAGCCTGACTTTACGGTATTCGACTTCGGTGACGTCCTGGATCTCGCCCAGACCCGCCACATGCTTCAATGCGTTGCGGGATTCGCGTTCCTGCCACTGTTCGTCGTGGGTTTCGCGAAGGTGTTCCCCGCCGTCGGTATCAAGCAGCACGTCGGATTGGTCGGCGAGCACTCCCCCGACGTCGCCTGCGGTCATGCTCTGCTCGATATCGTTCTCTTGGCTCAATGGCACCTCTCACGGTTGAACTATGGTGTCTTTATTATCATCATTGTCTAGAGACATGGGCATCACCGTTTCGCCACGTGGAAGCGATACCGCGCGGATGCCGGAGGACGAACGTTTGCAAAGGAGAGAGCATGGCACAGGCCGAGCAGTATTTCGCGGCGGAACCGCAGTCGAAGGACGTGCGCAGGAAGCTGCATGTCACGTTGCGTGGCAATGAGGCGGATGTGGAAGTGTCGAACGGCGTGTTTTCCGGCAATCGTGTGGATTTGGGCACGTCGGTGCTGCTTCGCCAGGCGCCGGAACCGCCGGAGGAGGGGGCACGTTCCTTGATCTGGCTGCGGTTGGGGTCCGATCGCGCTGACGTTGGGTTTCGAATCGCCCAAGGCCGATATCTGGGCGTTGGATGTGAACGAACGCGCGCTTGAGCTCACGCGCCGCAACGCCGAGTTGAACGGCATGGGCAATATCCATGCCGTCACCGCCGAGCAGGTTCCGGCCGTTCTCATGTTCGATCTGATCTGGTCGAATCCGCCGATCCGCGTCGGCAAGGAGGCTCTGCACGAGCTGCTGATGACGTGGCTGCCGCGGCTTAACGCGGGCGGTGCCGCCTATCTGGTGGTGCAGAGGAATCTGGGTTCCGATTCGCTGATTCCGTGGCTCGCCACGCAGTTGGGCGACGGGTTTGAAGTGGGCAAGTACGCGAGTTCGAAGGGCTTCCGCGTCATCGAGGTTGTGAAGGCATGAAATTCGAATATCCTTCCGAACTGCCGGTTTCCGCGGCTCGCAGCGACATCGCCGAAGCCGTCAGGTCAAGCCAGGTGGTGATCGTTTCCGGCCAGACGGGCTCCGGCAAAACCACGCAGCTGCCGAAGATTCTGCTGGAACTGGGCCGTGGATCGCACGGCAGGCAGATCGTGCACACGCAGCCGCGCAGGGCTTGCCGCACGTACCGTCGCCGAACGAATCGCCAGCGAAATGGGCGTGACGTTGGGTGAGGAAGTCGGCTATCAGGTGCGTTTCACGGACGAAAGCTCGCCGAAGACGCGCCTGCGCGTCGTGACGGACGGTATTCTGCTGGCGCAGATCCAACGCGATCCGAAGCTCATGCAGTACGACACGATCATCATCGACGAGGCGCATGAGCGCAGTCTGAACATCGATTTCCTGCTCGGCTATCTGACGGCGCTGCTGCCCAAGCGGCGCGACCTGAAGCTCGTCATCACGTCCGCGACAATCGATTCGGTGAAGTTCCAGGAGCATTTCGAACACGCGCTGCATGCGAAGGTGCCGGTCATCGAAGTGTCGGGACGCACGTATCCGGTGCAGGTCGTGTATGAGCCGTTGGGCACCGCGCCGGCGCTGATGCGTTCGGTGCCGGGTTTCGAAACGGGCGCGATGCCCGGCGACGCGGATTACGAGGCGCTGTCGGCCGCGCCGGATGGCAGGGGACGGCCGTGATTCGCGCGACACGAACGTGGACATGCCCACCGCGGTGGCGCGCGCCTGCGCCGAATTGGTGATCCATTCCACGCACGACCGTGGTCCGCGCGACATTCTCGTGTTCGCTTCCGGCGAGCGCGACATCCACGATTTCGAGAACGCGCTGCGCCGCCATTACGGTCCGCGCGCGGCGGATATGCGCAGGCCGGATGCGATCGAGATCGTGCCGTTGTTCGCACGGTTGTCTTCGAAGGAACAGCATAAGGTGTTCGAACCGCATACGCATCAGCGTATTGTGATCGCCACGAATGTCGCCGAAACGTCGCTGACGGTGCCGGGCATCCGATATGTGGTCGATCCGGGCACGGCGCGTATCTCCCGCTATTCGAAGACGGCGAAGGTGCAGCGTCTGCCTATCGAGCCGATCAGCCAGGCGAGCGCGAACCAGCGTTCGGGCCGTTGCGGCCGTATCGCCGACGGCATTGCGATCCGCTTGTATTCGCGTGAGGATTTCGAGACGCGTCCCGAATTCACGGAGCCGGAGATTCTGCGCACGTCCCTGGGCGCGGTCGTGCTACATGCTGTCGGTGGGTGTGGCGCGTACGGCGAAGGATGTGACGGATTTCGGTTTCATCGATCCGCCGGATATGAAGGCCGTGTCGGATGGTTTCAACGAGCTGACCGAGCTGAAGGCCGTGGCGCGCAAACATGGCGAGGTGGTGTTGACGCATACCGGCCGTCTGCTGGCACGTATTCCGATCGACGTGCGTTTGGGCCGTATGGTCATCGAAGCCGCGAAGTCGACCACGCCGAACACTCTGGCGGCGGTGCTGGTAGTAGTCGCGTTCCTGAGCCTGCAGGATCCGCGCGAACGTCCCGACGAGAACCGTGAGGAGGCGGATCGGATCCACAACCGGTATGCGGACCCGACCAGTGATTTCCTGACCGCGTTGAACCTGTGGGACCGCGTGTTCCAAGCGGATGGCGAGCCGAGCAACAACGCGCTGCGCCGTATCTGCAAAACCGAGTACTTGAGTTGGCTGCGCATGCGCCAATGGAAGGATTTGGTCGCCCAGCTGCGCGAAATGTGCCAGGAGTTCAAATTCAAGCTTGGCGAGCCGATTCCCGTGTCCCGTCCACCGTTGGAGATCCGCCAGCTGCCGCTTAACCAGCAGGCAGCGCATTCGCTGTGCTGCTCATGGGACGCGCAGGGCATCCACACGTCCATGCTTTCCGGCTTGCTGTCCATGATGGGCATGCAGGTCACGCGCGAGCCCAAGGCCTCCGATTTCGCTGGTTTGAAGGGTGCGGCACGCGCTCGTGCGATGAAACGCGCGCAGAAGATGGCGAAGAACGACTATCAGGGCGCGCGCGGCTCGCATTTCGCCCTGTTCCCCGCCTCCGCCGTAGCCAAATCGACACCGCAATGGGTGATGAGCACCGAACTGGTGGAGACAAGCCGACTGTGGGCGCGGTATTCCGCGCAGATTGATCCCGCATGGGCGGAGCCGCTTCGCGCCGGAGCACTCACCCGTACCACGTACGCGGATCCGCACTGGTCCGGTTCGCGCGGCTCGGCCGTGGCGAGCGCGAAGGTGCTCCTGTACGGCCTGCCGATCGTGCAGGACCGCACCGTGCAGTGGGGCGCATCAATCGCTTGAGGCGCGCGATTTCCTCATCCGGCAGGGTCTGGTGGAGGGCGACATCCAGCAACGGTTCTCCTATGATGATTTCGTCACCAGGAACCGGGATATCCTCGAGGATGCAGCCGATGATGATGCCGCACCCGCCAGGTGGCGCAGACCGTCGGCGACGAGGATCTGTTCGACTTCTACAACGCCATCATCCCCAACACCGTCACCAGCGTGGCCGACTTGGCGAAATGGTGGAAGACGAAGCACGACGAGCAGCCCGATCTGCTGGATTTCGATCCGGACAAGGTGGAGCGTCTCGCCGGCTCCGATTCGGTGTCCCTGGACGACTATCCCGACCATTGGCATACGCTCGGCACCGACGGCTCCCCCCATCGATCTAAGGTTGAGCTACATCTACGACCCGCACGACCCAAACGACGGCGTCACCGTGCATGTGCCGTTGAAAGCATTGTCTCGACTGACTCCGGAACAGTTCTCGTGGAATGTGCCGGGATTGTTGGACGAGCTGATCGTCGGCATGATCAAGTCGCTGCCGAAAACGTTGCGCGTGCAGTTCGTGCCCGCTCCGGACACGGCACGCAAAATCCGCGCCTGGATCGACGAACGCTATCCCGACCTGCCGGGCTCCGGCAGCCAGCAGAAGCCTAACATCGCCCCCGAAAACGAGGATGGCATGGCCGCATGGCCCGACCTGCCGCACGTGTTCACGCAGGCGGCCATCAGTATCGTCGGCGCGCAAATCCACCCGGAAGTCCTCACCGGCGAACTATGGAACAAGCTCGCGCCATACCTGCGCATGACCTTCGCCGTGGAACAGCAGCTGCCGCCCAACCGCAAGAACCAGCACGGCCGACGACACGCGCGAGGCCCCGTCAAAACGCTCGGCACCGGCAAATCACTCGTCGAGCTGCAACGCAGATTCGCCGAACAAGCCAAAAGCCTCCGCACGCCACATGGTCGAAAAACAAGCCCGAAACGCAGGAGACCAAGGCAAGTTCGTCGAACAAGCCAACCTGCTCAACAAAGCGGGAGCGACCACCGAAGCACGCGCCACCATGCTCTGGCAAGGTGCGCTCGACACGCTGCGCCTGCCCGGTGAACGCATCTCCTCACGCTGGCTCGGCACGGAAGCGCTCATGCTCGCCTCTGCCCCCTACAAGTCCACGAAGGAGCTCACCGAAGACCTGCAGCTGGCAGCCGTCAAACGACTCCTGCCCAACGTCGACCAGCTTCCCGACGACGAAGCGCTTTTTGCCAACGCAGTGCTCGATGTGCGCGAAGTGTACGAGGACACCGTCTATCAGGTGGCGCATGACGTGATCGCCATACTGAAACGGTATGCGGAAGTCGACAAAGCCGTGTCCGGCAAAGCGGACCTGCCACTGCTGAGCGTGCTGCAGTCGATCCGCGAACACATCGCCACACTCGTATACCCCGGTTTCATCGGCAAGACGCCACCGGACGCATTGCCGTCCATCGAACGATACCTGCACGCCGACCTGCTGCGCCTCACCAAGGCGAAAAACGACAAGAACCGCGACGTGCGATGGGCCTGGGAAGCCGACGAAGCCAAACAACTTGCCGACAAGGCCGTGGCGAAAGCACAACGTGAACCAGCCGCGGGCCCACGCCACGAAACGCTGATGAAGCAGGCGCGGAAACCGTACGTTGGATGCTGGAGGAATTCTCCGTGTCCCTGTGGGCGCAGGAACTCGGCACGCCGAAACCGATCAGCCTGCAACGCATCAAAAGGCGATCGCCTCAGCCACCAGCCAAAACCCTCAACGGATTGTTCCGTTTCTTCAAACCCGTCAACGCTTCTTGAAGAAACGGAACAACTGCGATTCACGAATCAACAACCCCACCAATAGACTCGCCACCATGACACCGGCGAACACAGCCAACGGCGTACGCACCGCAGCCGCCAACACCGCCACCCAATCGGACCGGCTCATCCGCACCGCATACGCCAACAACAACGCACACGAAGCAAACGTAGCCAGCCCGGCCCAAACACCGGTCTCCACACCAATACCCAGCAACTGCGCACCCTTCGACTGCCCCGAATGCAACGCACCCGCATACTCCAACCTACGCCGGCGCACACCAAACACACCAACCAACACGCCAATCGCCAACCCCACCCACGGCATCCACCGCGTCGAACGATTCACATACGACGCACGCGCGTCATAATGCGCATCAAACCCCTTATTCACCTGCGTCACACCCGCATTCGACGAGCCGGAACCCGCCACCAACGTGGCATACAGCAGATTTTCCATCTGCCCATCAGCCGGCCACCGCTTGACCCAACATTCGTCGAACGTCGAAGCGCTCGCCGACACCGGCACGATGAACGCGTAGGCGAAACGCGTGTCACGCCCATCGTTCGGCCAGTCGAACACACCAGCCACACGTGTGGTGCCTTCGCGTGTCCGCAATGCGCTGCCCACGGCGAGCCCGAAGTCCTTGGCCACGTCGCGCGGCACCCATACGCCGGACACATCGGCTTGGCATTGCCGGCGATCAGCCGGATCATACCGGGTGTCACGTCATACGATGAGATGTCCTTGCCGGGTGTCGCGAGTGGCACGACCTGTTCGCCGGCACGCATCGCACCAGCCAAGGTGCCCGTCATTCCATCGCCGGCGTCGGACAACCGGTCGCATGCGGTGCCATCCACCGTTCCACCGACGATGGCGTTGACGTCAGCGTACGCGTTGATGCGCTGCACGGCCTGCGATTCCAAGTCGATCACGGTCATCGCCTCATATCCGCCCAGCAGCGTTCCGGAGAGCAGCACTGCGAGGAACATGGCGAACGCGCGGCTCACGCCCGAGCCGATGTTGCGCAGCGCTTCGAAAGCACCGATCCAAGTCTCATATACGCTCCCTTATTGGCGGTTTCATGCGGTTTTCACACTGTTTGGCGAAGTTCAACGGTTTTCTTGCGATTCGTCCGCCGACTATTTGCAAACCAGCCCGTTGAGCCCGCTGCCGATTTCGACGTTGGCGATCGCGGACACGTCGGCATCCTGCGTCTGCACCAGACTCACGCCCAGCTCGCTGCCCACGATGGTCACCTTCACCGGCGTATTGGACGCATTGTGGGATTTTGGTACGATGATGCAGCCGCTGCTGCCGTCGATGCCAAACACCGCTCCCGCCGGCACACGCAGCACCTGTAATGGTTCCTTCAATGCCACGGTGGCATCGAGACCGGCCTTTTTGGTCTGCATGTCCATGGACTGGAACGTTTCGTTTGCCGACACATTACGCAGGAATTCGGCGTCGGTGATTTCCGTGCTATCGGCCGGCAATATTCCATTGACGCCATACATGCTTATGGTGCGATCCTGTCCTACCGCCGTGCCGTTTTTCACGGTGAGTTTCGTCAACGCTCCCGGTATTTTTCCGATTGCCGTACCGCCCGTCACCATGGAACCTGTGGTGGCCGTCCACTCGTCGACCGCGACTGCGTTTTCAGGAATCCACATGGTGTCGGCAAGCGCAAGCGTGCCGTCGGAGGGGTTGCCGTTGTCGTTCATGAGTTGCCGCCAGCCGTCGGATGTTGCCCACCAGTAGGTGTCGGAACCGGCCACGCTGTTGTATCCGAGTCGGCTCAGCTCGTTGTTCAGTGCGAGCACGTCGTCGCCCTTGTCTCCGGTTTTGAGGTCACGGTATAGGGGGGTGTGGCGGTTCAAGGCCACGACCACGCGGTCGTTGACTTTGTATGCGCCTTTGCCGGAGGCGAGTCCGTCTGCGGACCAGTCGGCGGTGACGGTGCCGTTGGCGTTGCCGAGAAGATTACGTTCGGTGGAGATGGTGGGCACAACCGTCACTTGCTGGCTACCGGAGTATTCCTGCACGCTGGCTGGCGCGGTGGTCGTCTCCCCTGCCGAGCCGAGCAATGCCGGCGCGCGGTCTGGCAGGAGCAGCGCGCGCATGCTCCCACGGACACGCATATGGCGGTTGCCACGGCGAAAGCAGGCTCCAAGCCCCATGCGAGTCGTCCGCGTCTGGCACCGTTGTTCATGACTTTGGTGTCCCGTTGCTTCTTTCCCCATGAGTCGATGCCTTTCTATTCGTCTATTCTTCCAATTCCGGGTCTTGCGATTTGCTGCCGCCTGGCGCGTAGTCGGCGAGGTCGAGCACACGGTCGCAGGCGTCGCGGGTGTCGGGATCGTGTGCCACGTGAGCACGATCCTGCCTTGGCCGGAAAGGTTGTTCAGCACATGGCTGACGGAATGCGCGGTGCGCGTATCCAATTGAGCGGTCGGCTCGTCCACGAGCAGCAGCATGTCGGGTTTGGAGCAGACGGCGCGTGCCAGCATGAGACGTTGCGCCTCGCCGCCGGAGAGGTCGGAGAACCGGCGGTCGGCCGCGTATTCGAGGTCGAACAGCCCCATGGCTTCCAAGGCTTTGAGCCCGCTTCCCTTGCGCCGCATGCCTTTGGCGAGCAGCGGGAACACCACGTGGTCGAGCGCGGTGCGTTCCGCCACACCGTACGGGTTTTGAAACACCATCTCCCACACGGTTCACGCCTTCACGGGTTACGGTTCCGGCATATGGTTTTCTCCCACCGGCGAGAATCGACAGCAAATGTCGATTTACCACAACCGGATGGTCCGCATACCGCGATGGTGGAGCCAGGTTCCGCCACGAAATCAAGATGCTCGAACAGCAGGTCTGTCCCCGGGAACCGGTGGGCCAGCCCTTCCACAACCACTCGCATATGAGCCCCTTCGCGCATCAGACTACTTCAGCGGATACCAGACCGTCTCATCCGAGGCGGTCACGTTCACTCCGGCCGTCACCAAGCAGGTCAGCGCCTTCCTGTTATCGCGCAGTCCTGCGCTTTCTCCGGATTCCAAATCGCTTCTCCAGCTTATCGGCGGTGTAGTCTTTGGGCTTTTATGCCTTCCTTGCGCAACAGTCGGCCGCCACCTCCCCTTGTCATTGAGCAGCAGCTTCGGATTGCCCAACTGGAGCCTGTACACGGTGTTGATATCCGTAACATGCAGCATACTGCAGGATGTCAGATCGTCATTGAGCTTGCGGACCGCCTCTTTGCTGGCACCATCGGTGTTGTACGAGGGCAGAGCGTAAATGCCCGTTGTCGTACTTGTCGAACGTCGGCTCGGCATAGCCTTTGTCTATGATGCACTGCTTGTAATCCGCCCATGCGTGTTCGTAGTCGGCTTGGCTGACTTTTCCGCCTGAAGCGGCCTTCTCCAGCGCGGACTTCTGCTGATCGGATATTTTGCCGCCGTCGGAATCCAACAACGATCGCGCATAATCCTTCAGCGACGACGCGATTCGTTCACCCTGTTGCGATGATTGACCCTGCTGGGATTGACGCTCCCGTCGCGAGCCTTCTTTCAGTGCCCCGCAGCCCGTGCAGCCGACAAGCAAAGCGAGACAGCATATGACGTGCAATAGCTTTGCCACGCATGCCCGTTTTCCTCGACATCGTCATCAGCCCCCTCACAAACGACGCAGCCGTCAGGCCGCCATGACCCGCTTTATCCCCTAGTCTAGACCCCCAAGACCTGCCGTCACGCGCGGCATACCCAATATGGGTATGTGGAACCGTGTTCCCCAGCATCATCCACCGGCTCGTTGCATTTTACCCCGTTCTCTCCGCGCCGGAAAGCCATCAGTCAAACGGAATGCGCGCGTGGAACATCCATATGCCCGTTCTCGCAATCGGTGGAAAGACTTCCTCCGATATGCTCGATTTCAGCCGCGAACTGTCTGAGACCATGGCCGCCGGGCAGGCTGCCGGAATGCCGGGCACCCATATCATTCACTTCGGTGATTTCCAAGGAATGCGTCTTCACCAGAACCGACACACTCGTACTTCTGCCTCCGGAAGGCGCATGACGCGAACGTTCGCGTACACCTCGCCAATCAACCGGCCGATCACATCCTTATGATAGGCATACGGACGCGCACGCACGGGGCCAGAAATAGGCGAGACCGGTCAGCATAATCTGTATGGCGGTAAACATCAATGCCATTGGCGAACCGGGGTAACACACCGCCTCATAAACCATCAGAAGTTCGCACGTCATGATGGCCGCAAGACGGAACGGATGTTTGATTCGCGGCATATCCGGCCACCGGAGCTCTTTGTTCTTTCCGGTCATGTCAGCGCTCGTTCCCATGTTTCAACCATGTGATGATGGCTTGCCGTTGCGTACGGCAGTTCAGTCGTTTGACGATGTTCTGCATGTGCTTGCGCACAGTGGCGATGGATATGCCGAGTCGTTCGGCTATCTCGCCATCCGTCAGATATTCGTTCGCGCACAGGTTCATGATGGTTTCTTGCGTGTTGGTGAGCGTGGACTCCGCTCGAGCATCGCATTTCAGCCTCGCGTAAGCCGCCATCGGAGTTTCAAAACCGGGCAGGAAACATCCTGAAAGGACACGGGAGACGGCTTGTTCGAGCTATGTCTCGTCACCTTTACCGACAAGCCCTTGCGCGCCAGCCGCCGCCAGCGGCACGCGATACCGGTTCAGACTGAAGCTGGTCATGCCGAGAATCGGCGTGGAACAGTCCATCAACCGCATGCGACGGCAGACTTCCGGCCTTGCATACCTTCCAACGACATATATCAAGCAGCACAAGAGCATATTGGTCGGCATTTGATGCAAACAATTCCAAAGCCTCAACTCCGCTGGTAGCCGAATCGACGATACCCACCGCCGGAAGAATCCGCTTGAATAGGTCGTCAGCGCCTCGATGACGATTTTGTCATCGTCAACAAGCAATATTTTCGGACCACCAACCGTTTTCCCCGTCATGGTACAACGCTCCTTCCCCTGAGAAACATCCCCCCTACCGCAATACAATACATCATTTCATCACCGCCCCTTACTCATATTGAGTACATCGTTCGCAATAGCCCTCGTAAAAACAACTCATACCATATGAATCACAGGACCACGGCGGCCCGATATGATGATGAAAGGTGGACGATGATGTCCTGGATGAAACACAATAAATTGATGAAAAACGCTCTCCGCATCAGTACTGGCTGTCGGAATATGCTATGGAACACTACCAATACTCGTGAGGCTCTCCTAGATTGTCAAAGATACAGACAAAGCAGAGGTATATGACAAACTTTTCGATGAGTTGCCGCTGCATGGCCATCGGTCTGACGGTAGTATCACTTTTGTCCGGATGCTCAAGACAAGTCTCCGATACAGCATCATCTCCCGAAGGCGGTGGAACTACTTCTTCCGAACCGATCAAGCAATATATAGCATCGGTGATCAAAGACAATGACGATCCTCGCGCGACGTATCCGATGACCAAAAAGCCCAACGGGAGATTCTCAAACGTTCGGAAGCGGCTGGAGGCGTGTGCTCTACCGATTACGAACTCGCTTGGTCCCATTACAAACAATGCGTGGTCGACAAAGGATATTCAACCCCAGTACTTGACCGTTATCCCAATGGCCTGTATTTCGTCGCCAGAATAAACGCCGAGGGCATGACCGACGAACAACGAAACAAATTCAACAAAGACGATGGCGTTTGTTTCAACACGGAAGTGATCTACATCAATGACACATATGCCCTCCAATTGGGCAATCCGCAAATGATCAACGATGTCAATCAAGCGGCCGTCAATTGCTTGAAGAGGGAGAATGTGGCACCGAAAGGCTATACGAAGAAACTGTTCGAGCAAGACGAGAAAAACCGCTTGCAGGACGAGCACACTGAGCTGAATTACTCGGATCCCAAAGTCCAAAGCTGTCTGGCCGCGCTCGGCATCACCACTATGGAAAGCGATAAGGTGTGGAGACCTGCGAAAACTTCCAGCTAAGGCAATACAAAAAACAAACAACGAAACCCCATCAAGGCTCGTCTATCACGAGAAAGGAGATGGCGATGATGCAACTGAATATGGGTACATGGCGAGGAAGCGCAGCCATCGTATGCTTCCTCGCCATGCTTATCGGCTGCACGGGTTGTGGGACGGTCGGCGATCGGCAGGATACGCAACAGCCGACCGGAAGTGCCGGCAGCGACACATCCAAAGCCAAAATCGCGAATTCGATACCGGATTACATCGATTTCCTTCTTGATTTGGACGCCAAACCCGATACCAAATATCCCATGAGTGACGCACAGAAAACGATTCTGAAGCGTTCCAGAAAGTCGGGAAGCGTATCGAAACCGGATTACGAGCTTGCCTGGTCGAATTACAAGCAGTGCGTGACCAGCTATGGGTATACGACACCGGTGCTCAGGCAGTTCTCCAATGGCCTGTACATGATCGCCATGCGGGATACCACCGGCATGAGCGACCAACAGCGCAAGAAGTTCAACGAGGATGAGAACAAATGCTATAACACTGAAGTCATTGCGGTGACCGGTGTATACCAGATGCAGATCGGCAATCCCGGCATGCTTTCCGATGGCGACCAGGCCATGGTCGATTGCCTGCATAAGGCCGGTATCGTGCCGAAAAACACGACAAGCGAAGCGTACAAGAAGGGATCTGGACGCGCACGCCAAAAACCAGCCCACCACAGTGGATTTCTCAAACGCGGAAATGCAAAGCTGTTGGGTGGCGAACGGCGCGTCGTTCGGAGACGTCAATGACACCGATCAGTGGAAGCCGCTCGGCTGACCGCCGCGTTCCCATCATGCATCAGCAGACGACCGTAAGCCCTGCATGATTTGGAATCGTGCGGAACGGAAACGTTCATGCGCGTTGGGTGGCATAGAAACTTGCGTTCCTGCGCCACGAACGGACGCAGCATGGTGGTAGTGGCGATCGCGCATAAGGAACAGCGCGCCAACCGGGCCAAGCCATGTCAGTCCGAAATGTCCGTTGACCAGACCGCCGACCGCGGAACCAAGCGCGATGCCGATGTTGAACGACATGGAATTGAGCGACGCGGCCAAGTTGAGCGATCCCGGGTGCGATTGTGAGGCGACATCCATATACAGCACCTGTGACGCGGAATTCTGCAGATACATGAACATGCCGAGTACCACGAGCAGCAACGCGCCGTATACCGGCACCCAATGCGCCACGACGAGCGACGCCATAAGCACCGCGTGCGCGCAGTAGATGGGACGGATGTGCGTCAGCGGCTCCACTCCCCGCCACGGTCGGCCAGTTTGCCGCCGTACAGGTTGCTCCACAGGCATGCCGCGCCGAAGATCACCAGTCCGACGCTCAGGTACTGTTCCGGCACATGAACTTCGTCGCGCATGATCGGCGTCAGATACGTGTAGAAGACATAGCTGGCGGCCGCGCCAAACACCACGGTGAGCACACCAAGCTGGATACGACGGTCGAAGAACAGGCGGAACTGCGGCAGGAAGCCGATTTTCACGATGTGGCTGTTGCGCGGCAGCGCCACGACCATACCGACGATGAGCACGATGGTGAGCACGTTGATGATATGGAACGCCCAACGCCAGCCGAACGTGTTGGCCACCCATGTGCCAACCGGCACGCCGACCACGGATGCGATGGAGAAGCCGGAGAACACCCATGCGATGAATTTCGTGCGGAATTTGTCCGTCGTCACGCGTCGGGCGCGTACGTCATAGCCACCAGCCACCAACGTTCTGGGATACCAAGGCGATCATGATGCGCGCCCCCACCAGAACCGCGTAATTGGGTGCGAACGCGCACAGGAGATTACCGGCAAGGAATATGCCGATCAGCGTCAGATGAGTGGCGAATCGCGGAACCGTGCCGACAGCGCCGAGCCGAGCGGCGTGACGGGCGCGTACACGAAGGCGAACAGGGACACCAGATTGCCGACCGTCACCTCCGATATCTTCAGATCGGCTGCGATGTCGGGCAGGATGCCCACCACGATGAATTCACTCATGCCAAGCATGAAACTCGATGCGATGAGAATCACCACCGGCAGATTGAAGAACCGTTCCTTGTCGATTCGCACTTTTCCGCTCTCCGCTTCCGTTCGCATTCCCCTATTCGTTTCCCGATATTTCGATTTGTTTAGCATCGCTTACGTCAATCGATTGACGATTTACTTTCTTCAGGAAAGGATAAACCGCGCGCGATACAATACGGTACCGATGACACGCAAGATGACACGCAAAACCAATCGGAGCGGAAACAGCGGCGGGAAAACCGGCGGAAACAGGTCACGCAACCGCAAAACAAGCAATCGCAAGACGGGCAACCGCAAATCCCTTGTTCCAAAGAATCTGCGCAGAAAACTGCGCAATACATGGAACAAGGCGAGCCTCAAGCAACGCATCGGCATGATCGCCACTACATTGGTGGCGACGGTCGCGGCGATAGCCATCATTGCGGGCCTAATCCGCTTTGTCGGCTGGCGTGTGCAGGTCAGTGAGGCGAAAGCGGCGCAGAGCGAGATGCGATCGCTGTACGATTTCAACCCGGGCAACATCATATCCGACGGCGCGTTCTTCAACGGCAACGCGTTAAGCGAGCGGCAGGTGCAGACCATCCTCGACCAGCAGGGCGCGACGTGCACCGGCGACAAGTGTCTGAAGACCATGACGTTCACCACGCAATCGCAAGCGGCGGACGAATATTGCCAAGCGTATAAGGGCGGACAGAACGAAAGCGCGGCAGCCATCATCTATAAGGCGGGCAACGCATGCGGCATCAGCCAGAAGGTGCTGCTCACCGTACTGCAGAAGGAGCAGCATCTGCTCACCGCCACCGATCCAAGCGATTTTCAATTCAAATCTGCAATGGGCCTGAGCTGTCCGGACGACGCGAACTGCGATGCGAAATACGCCGGATTCTTCAACCAGGTGTACGGGGCGGCGAAGCGATACCAGTACTACGTGCGCCACGAATCGCAATACGCGTACCATGCCGGCGCTCTCAACTACGTACGATACAATCCGAATGCAGGCTGCGGCGGCAGCGACGTCTACATCGAGAACAAGGCGACCGCGCTGCTGTACATCTACACGCCCTACCAGCCGAACGAGGCCGCGCTGAAGGCCGGCGCAGGCGAAGGCGACGCGTGCTCGACGTACGGCAACCGCAATTTCGCGATCATCTACAATTCGATGTTCGGCAATCCACGAGACTGATATTTCGGAAAAATTCCGGTAGAATACCTCTTAGGAAGGAATGAACCGAAGGAGCCTCATGGGCCTGCTCAACAATGACAACTACATCGACCATTCAAGGGAGCCGATTACATCGACCCCGGCAAAAACGCCGAAAAACTATCCAGCAACGTGGACCGCGAGCATGCACAACGCGAAGCATACGAACAGCAACGCTACGCCAAACAACAGCAGACACCCCAACGCACCCCCCACACCCCCACAGGAGCCCCGTCACACACACAACAGGCGCTCGTCAACCGACAGACACCAATCAGCCGAACGACACGCACAAGAAAATCAAGAATACCGATAATCATCATCGCCATCGCAGTGCTGACGATCATCGCGATGAACCTCGTCGGCACAATCGTCAGCCACGGCGGACTGGACTCAATAGCGGACAGACTTGATCCGAACACCGAAAAATATGAGCAGCCTCCGAACAGAAGACCATCAACGAAACCAGCGGCAATCTGTACTCATACGGTGGGATGGCGCTCACCGTCACCATCAAGAACATGGAAGTCGGACCAACTGACATCAACGGACAGCCGACGGTGAAAGTGACCTATGGATGCAGGAATCTGAGCCGGCGCGCGATTTACCCCAACGCCGTGGCCGATTCCATCGTCACACAGAACGGCATAGAGTTACGAAAAGCGGTGGTGACGGGATACAACGGGAATCTTGATCTGGCCAGCAAGAAAATCAAATCAGGTGAAACATCCGAAAAAAGTCAGCTATCATGTACTTTCCGACATGCAGACTCCCATCGCCATGCAGGTAAGCAATTTCAGACACAAGAATCTGGTTCGTTCCGCGTTCGCCTTCGATGGCAGCAACGAGACACTGACCAGAATCGACTATTCCGACGTGCCGGAAGCACCGAAGGTCGATAAAGCGGCGTTCGTCGAAGACGGACGCGTTGAAGAATTGAACGGTACCATACTTCATTTCCGATTGGACTCTCTTGAGATACAGCAGAATGATGAAGACGAACCACTTATGGTGGCCCGCATTTCCTGGTACCTTGAGAACACTTCCACGTATGAAACATTCTCATACCATGCGAGCGTCAATGCACGACAGGGAACCGAGACGCTTGACCAGGATTATCTGTACGGCGACGACTCTGGCTTTGATTCTCAGAGCCCAAGCGGGATGTGCTGGCCACCTCTATCTACGCTTATGAGCTGGATGATGAGCGGGACCTCTGTGAAGCTCACCATTGAAGGCGATGACACCGTACTGTTCGGAGAAGGATTTCGAACCCAGCAGTGGCACTGTGGTGTAGTCGACGCGGCTTCCATCTCAACAAGAAGCCTAATCCCAGCTCCGCATAAACGACATCAAAGGCCGTCATCTGAAATCAACCCGGATGACGGCCCTTCGATGTCGTTTATGCACTTAACCTGCGATTACGCAATCACAGCTTCGGCAGATACTTCTTCAGTTCGAACGGCGTGACCTGTCGACGATACTCGTTCCACTCCTGACGCTTGTTGCGCAGGAAGTATTCGAACGCGTGCTCGCCGAGGACGCTCGCGACGAAATCGGATTTCTCCATGATCTTCAGCGCCTCATCAAGCGATTCCGGCAACGGCTGAATGCCCATAGCCTGACGTTCGCCGTCGGTGAGCTCCCACACGTCATCACTGGTGGGTTCGCCCAGCTGCATCTTGCTTATCGATGCCATCGAGACCGGCGGCCAGCAGCACGGAATACGCGAGGTACGGATTGGCGACCGGGTCGAGTGCGCGGAATTCCATACGTGCGGAATTGCCTTTGCCGGGCTTGTACTGCGGGATGCGCAGCAACGCGGAGCGATTGTTGTGGCCCCAGCAGATATAGCTCGGCGCCTCGGCACCGCCCCACAGCCTCTTGTAGGAGTTGACGTACTGGTCGGTGACCGCGCAGATCTCGGCCGCGTGGTACAGGATGCCGGCCGCGAACTGTCGTGCGGTGACGGACATGTTGAATTCCTGCCCGGCCTCGTAGAACGCGCGTTGGCGTCACCTTCGAACAGGCTCAAGTGCGTGTGTGCATGCCGGAGCCCGGAGCGTCGGCGAGAGGCTTCGGCATGAAGCTGGCGTGAATGCCTCGCTCCAGCGAAATCTCCTTGACGACGGTGCGGAATGTCATGATGTTGTCGGCCATGGTGAGCGCGTCCGCATATCGCAGATCGATCTCGTTCTGGCCTGGCCCCGCCTCGTGGTGCGAGTACTCCACCGAGATGCCCATCTGCTCGAGCATGTTGACGGTGGCGCGGCGGAAGTCCATGCCGGGGCTGCGCGGCACATGGTCGAAGTAGCCGCCCTCATCGATCGGCTTCGGAGTCTGCGCCCAGTCATCCTGCTTTTCAAACAGATAGAATTCAATCTCCGGATGCACGTAGAAGGTGAAACCCTTCTCCTTGGCCTTGGCCAGCGCTTTGCTTGAGCACGTGGCGCGGGTCACCCAAGGACGGCTCACCATCAGGCGTGAGCACGTCGCAGAACATGCGCGCGGTGCCCTGAGGACCACCTCTCCAGGGAAGAATCTGGAACGTCGACGGATCGGGTTTGACGATCATGTCGTCTTCGGACACACGGTGAGGCCTTCCACGGCGGAACCGTCGAATCCGAGCCCTTCCTCGAATGCGGCTTCCAGTTCCGCCGGCGCGATGGCCACGGACTTCAGTGTTCCCAACACATCCGTGAACCATAGACGAATGAAGCGCACGTCGCGTTCCTCGACCGTGCGCAAAGCAAACTCTTTGCTGTTTATCCATAGTGTCCAATCGTTCCATGCGCATGTTACGAACGTCGTTAACACATGCCGTGTCGCGACATGTCAGCGTGCGACTTCGAGGGCTTCCTCCAGCGTGAAGGCGCGCGCGTACAGCGCGATTTGCCGAGAATCGCGGCGTCCACGCCCAGTTCGGCGAGCTCCTTGATGTTGCGCAGGTCGTCGAGCTTGGAGATGCCACCGGATGCGGTGACCTTCGCGTCGGTGCGGGACGCCACTTCGCGCAGCAGCTCGATGTTCGGGCCGCTCATCATGCCGTCGCGTGCCACGTCGGTGACCACGTAACGGGAGCAGCCGACGGAGTCGAGGAACTTCATGGTCTCGAACAGGTCGCCACCTTCCTTCGCCCAGCCGCGGGCCGCCAGGGTGTGGCCGCGCACGTCAAGGCCGACGGCCACGCGGTCGCCGTACTTCTTGATGACGGAAGCGGTCCAGTCGGGGTTCTCCAGAGCCGCGGTGCCGATGTTCACGCGGGCCGCGCCGGCTTCGAGCGCCGCGTCGAGCGAGGCGTCGTCGCGCACGCCGCCGGACATTTCGATGTTGACCTTGTCGCCCAGTTCCTTGACGATGGCGCGCAGCTGGTCACGGTTGTTGCCGGTGCCGAATGCGGCGTCGAGATCGACGAGGGGATCCATTCCGCACCCGATTCCACCCACGTGCGGGCGGCTTCCAGCGGGGAGCCGTAGTCGGTTTCGGAGCCGGATTCGCCTTGGCGCAGGCGCACGGCCTTGCCATCACGGACGTCGACGGCGGGAAGCAGCGTCAAAGACATGTCATACCTTTCGTTGCGTTGAACGGTTTTCGGCCGTTCAACGGATCTTTGCGATTACCGATTTGAATTTACGATTTTGCGATTGTTGCGATTGCCTTGCACGAATCCGCGTTCAGAACGTCGCAACCCAGTTACGCAACAGCTGCGCGCCGGCTTCGGCGGATTTCTCCGGATGGAACTGCGTGGCGAACAACGGTCCACGTTCGTAGGCGGCCACGAATCGGCTGCGCCCGTAGGTGCACCACGTCACATGCTCTTCCGCATCGCCGAAGTCCAGCTGGTCGGCGGAGGTGTCGGCAGGCGAAGCGCTCATCGCGGCAAAGGAGTGCACGAAATAGAATCGTTCGTTCTCCACGCCCTTGAGCAGCACGGAACCTTCCGGCGCTTCGACGGTGTCCCAACCCATGTGCGGCACCACGTCGGCGTCGAGCAGCTCGACATCGCCCTTGATCAGACCGAGACCGGGCGTGCCGTCGCCATGTTCCATGCCACGTTCGAACATGATCTGCTCGCCCACGCAGACGCCGAGCACCGGGCGGCCGGCGCGCAGACGGTCTTTGATGACCCTGTCTCCGCCGACGCTTTTCAGTCCTTCCATGCATGCGCCGAACGCGCCCACACCCGGCACCACCAGTCCGTCGGCTTCCAGAGCCTGACGATGGTCGGACGTGAGGGTCACGTCGAGGTCGAGATTGGCCAGCGCGCGCACCATGGAACGCACGTTGCCGAAACCGTAATCGAACACCACCACGGAAGTCATGGGCGCTCTCCTTCTTTTGCTTGCCGAAGAATCCATCCTTCGGGGAAAAAACTTATTCGATGCTTGACGAACCACGACCGAATCGCGTGTGCTCGGCGAGGATCTTCATGGCGTCATCACGGGTCAGGCTTGCGGAATCGACGGTTTCCACGCCGGAATCACGCACCCCCTGAACGTCGGTGATGCCCAGCAGCAGGTCTTCGACGAACGGCGCGGTGGAGGTGAGCAGCACCGGTGGCGCGAACGTCTGGCCGACCTTTGCCTTGCAGGTATCGTCGCCTCGAGCTTGTCCGCACGGTTGATCGCGAGGACGGCAGGCATGCCGGAGACCACGGTGGTCAGATCTTTGATGGCCGCTTCCGGGCCATCGCCGTCGAGATTGCGTAATACAGCGACCGCGCCTTGCGGTGAGGCGAGGCATTGCGCGGAGATGTCGGACAGTTGGCAGAACGCGGCGAACAGGCGTGCGGAGGCAAGTCGGGTGATGATCACCGCGACTTTCGCACGGTTGCCCAGCAGTCCCTGCAACTCGTCGTCGAATGACAGCGAGTTCTCGGCTTCGGACAGTACCGCGTCGGCTTCCTTCGATTGCAGGCCGTCCTGCGATTCGTCGGAAGACGCATCGGAATTAACCGTCTCATCCGGCTGATCGAATGGCACCTGCGCGGGAGCATCGTTCTGTTGGGCAGCTTCCTCGTCCTGGAATTCCTTTTCGAAGCCGGCCATGGCCGCTTCCAGCTCCTCTTCGCTGAAATGCATGCCGTCGTCGTTGGTCTTCCCCAAGCCGTCGAAACCGTTCAAATCGTCCTTGTCGTCGGACATCACAGCGCGCCCTTCGTGCTGGGAATGCCGTTGACGCGCGGATCGGGTTCGATGGCGAAACGCAATGCGCGGGCCAAAGCCTTGAATTCGGCTTCGGCGATGTGGTGCGGGTCGCGGCCGGAAATCACGTGCAGGTGCAGGCAGATGCCGGCATGCATGGCGATGGATTCCATGACGTGGCGAACGAGCGAACCGGTAAAATGCCCGCCGATCATGCAGAATTCGTAGCCTTCCGGCTCTCCGGTGCACACGCAGTACGGGCGGCCGGAAATGTCGACGACGGCTTTGGCGAGTGCCTCGTCGAGCGGCACGGTGGCGTCGGCGAAACGGCGGATGCCACGCTTGTCTCCGAGGGCCTGCTTCAGAGCCTCGCCGAATACGATGGCGATGTCTTCGACGGTGTGGTGCGCGTCGATGTCGGTGTCCCCGGTGGCTTTGATTTTCAGGTCGATCAGCGAATGCTTGCCGAGCGCCGTCATCATGTGATTGTAGAACGGCACGGATGTGTCGATGTCGGTTTTGCCGGTTCCGTCGAGGTTGAGACTCAGCTCCACCTTGGATTCGCTGGTTTCACGAACGATGGTTGCAGTACGTGCCATGTTGCGACTCCTTTTGCGATGTTGCAGTTGCGATATTACAGCTACGATATTGCGATTGCGGTGGTTGCGTCTTCCGCAGCCACCGCGATTCTGTTCTGTTTCAAGCTTATTGCCGGATACTGTCACGAACTTCCGTTCCGGACAGTATCCCAGCTTGCGTTCCGGCTTGTTCAGCCCTGTTCCACGATGCGCAGCACTTCGACCAACGCCTCACGGAACCGTGCCATTTCCTCGTCGGTGCCCATGCACACTCGCATCCAGCCTTCCGGACCGACGACGCGGATGAGCACGCCGCGCTTCAACAGTTCGTCGAAGATGCGGTCGCGGTCGTCGAAATGGCCGCCGAAGAGAATGAAGTTCGACTGGGTTTCGGCCACTTCGAGCGGCTGGCCCTTGTAGGTCTGCTCCTTGAGCCATGCGGAGGTGGCGTTGCGGGTTTCGCGCAGGTGCGCCACGCGGCTCAGCTGTTCATCGGTGTGTTCGAACGCGGCGAGGGCGGCGGCCTGAGTCACGGCGGACAGGTGGTACGGCATGCGCACGATGCGCACGCAGTCGATGATGCCCTTGTTGGCGGCCAGGTGCCGACGCGTGCGCCGGCGAAGGCAAAACGCCTTGCTCATGGTGCGGCTGACGGCGAGGTTTTTCGTATTCGCCGATGAGTTCAGCGCGGTGGGCGTGCCCGGATCTCCGGAATTCGATGTACGCCTCGTCCACCACGACCACCGGATGCACGCCTCTCGGCGGCGCCTGCCACTGGCGGTACGGGCGGCGGCTTCGAGCACGCGCTTCAGATTTTTCCGGCTTGAGCGGGGTGCCGGTCGGATTGTTCGGGCTGGTGAGCACGATCGTCATGGCCGGCTTGACGTCTTCGTCGCCTTGATGGTGGCGTCCACGTCAAGCGTGAAGTCGGCGTTGCGGTGCGCAAGCTTCCACGTGGTGAACGTGTCGCGCGCGTATTCCGGATACATGGAGTACGTCGGATCGCAGCCGAGCGCGATGCGGCCAGGCCGCCGAACGCCCTGGAACAGCTGCAGCATGATTTCGTTCCAGGCCATTGGCGCCCACAACTGGTCGACGCTGAGCTTCACGCCCGATTCGCGTTCCAGATACGTGGAGAACGCCTTGCGCAGTTCGATGTGCTCGCGGTCCGGATAACGGTTGAGCGTCGGGGCGATCTCCTGACATCGCTGGGCGATGGTTTCCACCACGGCCGGTTCCGGCGCGTACGAGATCTCGTTGACGTTGAGGCACACACCGGCACGTCGAGCTGCGGC
>VOFK01002601.1_pt1 | contig 21958 bp, 24 predicted proteins | sample 5384121 | NCBI WGS metagenome assembly VOFK01 (sample SAMN12384730, study PRJNA508395) | human gut metagenome | isolation source: healthy gut J | host: Homo sapiens | reverse complement strand
TCTGCGTACTTCCGTTTGGTGCGGCCAGCCCCGCTATCGGAAGTGATAATAAGTGCATTGGCATACTCGAATATGATGACGGCAGGTCGTTATTACAGCGCTTCTTTCTGAATGACAAAAAAGGAAATTTGCTCTGCTACAAACAGCGCCATTACTGAATCAAATTTTTGTGTTTCAAAGAAAAATTATTAAAGATATTTCGTTGTTGTTTTTTGTGATAATACTATAGAGGCAATGACAATCATTATGTAACTGGGTTTGGACTCGCTCAAAAACTCATAAATATGACATTCAAAAATATCTATATGTTTTTAGTGATTTTGATATTTGTGAACAAAGCTATTCCTGATTTTTTCATCGTGTGATTGCCCTTGACAGTATTATTATTAAAAAAAAGCATATTAAGGATTGCGTTTGGAGCAAGCTTACTGAGCAACAATATCTGGAATGTCAAAGCTAAAATAACAAGAACTACTAAATGCAAATTCTTTTTAGATTTAGATTATCAAAGCTTGGCAATCTAGCTTATGACTTTATTAATTGGTAATCGGCAATAATACACGATAAAAAACAAAAGAGCTATCAGACTTTCAAAAATCTGATAGCTCTTTACTTTTCACAATAATTCAAATTATGTTGCCATTTTGTTGCCAAAAAGCATATACAATCGGTAAAAAGCCCGGTAAAATAAGGCTTTTTTTCACGGGTGTGAAAGTATTCCCACTCCTAAGTGTAAAACAGACATTAACTGTTTTTTGCTTAGGAGTTTTTGACTTGATGTGCTTTAATTTGGTACAGATTATCTCAATTCTATGAGGTATTTCTGCTTTTTGCTATCAAATAGCTATCACTTGGATGCTATCACGCAAATAACTTAAAACAATCTTATTGTTTGCATTATATTTGTATTTAAGGACTTTGTCAATCTTTCTAAGTACGAAAAAAAAAATATGAAATGTTTAGAAAAACTAATGAATGTAATGGAGTGCTACTTTATTAGGTGAAGACATCTCTTGTCTACAGCCAGTTAACTCAAGATTTTCATTTGAACAACTTTGTAATATGTACTTGTATTATAAATTATAATTAAAAGCAAAATTACTGTTAAAAACTAATATACAACAAAAATTATCATCGTAAAAATGAGTAAAAAGCTTCTAATTTTATTTGCATAATAACAAAAAAATCACATTAAATTTCAAACTCAACATTCTTTTCCCAATGTCATCGTTGACATCCATTTGAAACCATTTTTACAATAATAATTTCTACATTCTGTAGTTGGATGTCCATAATGATTTCTACCTACAGAAACTGCAGCTATATTAGGTTCTTTAACTTTAATCAAATTATTAAAAAGAACCTGCTTTACCACCCATGATGTGGAACTATTACATTCGTTGGCATTTCTTTTATTGAAGCATCCAACTCCAAATATACATTGTTAAAGACCTGCCAATTGTTATGATCACCTGCAAGTATAACTGTTTTTTTACTTTTTTTCCTTTAACAAATAACAATAAACCCGAATTGTTGATTGAAGTAGAATTTTCGCCAACATAAAAGAGCGGCATTGTCATTTTCAAAAAACTTTATGCATAGATATTTTTCTTTTTGATTCTCCTACAATCAGCCTCATTTATAACCACAACATATGAACAATATTTTAATAACTTTTCAGCTATTATTTGACTTGTTAAAAGAAATGCATTTACTTGGGACAAAAAGCGCAGCAAAGCTTATTTAATTTTTCATCATCTATAAATTTTAACATGTTACAATGATCGGCATCCCAATGACTAATTATTAGTGATGTTTTATCATCAAATTCCGGCATATCATTTAATAGGTTTTTGATTTGTACTTTTGCTAAATAAAACAGATGCACCATAATCAAAATAAGTCTGGTTATTATCATTATAAACACGATTGCAATTTCCTTGGCCTACATTATATACACAAACATTTGTGCATATTGTATTTAATGCGCAAGGCATATTATTCATCCAACTGCAATTCGACTTAAGTAAATGGTAATCTTTATGTCTAGAATTCTCATATTTAAAAATATTTGAAAATTCTTTTTGGAATACTAACCTCCATAAATATAGTCGATGGAGTTTGAAAATTCAAATTGTAATTGTAAATATTATCATTCTGTTGATATTTATATAATTCTAACAAGTCTTGTTTATCGACAAGCAAAAAGCCACCTTTTCGTAAATTAGTCACTTTAATACCAGAAATCAATAGCATTGTAGCATCTTCGCTAGATACATTAACTTCCATTCTTTCATTCCAATCGCCCTTATTTCTAAAATAGCAAAAAATCTTCTTTTGAAACAAAATCAAGCAGCGCAACTTGTTCAACTACATCATATTTCTCGACATAAAGTTTCATCTTTTACCTCCCGAATCGAAATAAATATATCAAAAAAAGATTGGGCTTAAAACAACATATTTTCTATTCATCTAGTTATTATGAAATAGTATTTTATAATAATTGAAAGTAAACATACAAAGGACGACTGTTTTTAAACCATCCCTGTAAAATCAATCGCAAATGCATTTGTTTATGAGATTTAACAGAGAGTATATATTATTTGTATTATCGGTAAAGACATACGCTATCCGATTTTTTGTTGCCATTTTGTTGCCACACATAAATTAACACTGATATAATGCGCAGTGGCACCATTGATATCGTAGTGCTTTCGTCGTGTTTTTCAGATAAGATTTTCTACTTACATTACTTAACTATAATGCCTTTACTAGTTTTATTCCAGGCATTGAAGCCATACACGAAAATATGCTGTCTTTTTTCATTGCCGTAGTAATCTAAGCGTTTGGCACTCGCAGAAACAAATACTTGCTTTTTGCTCTTGTAATGCCAACATAAAAACACGGACAATTCATCTAATATGACATCTCTAAAGGAAGATGACAATACACTTGGCAAGGTACACCGGCAATTAGAAGTTGACACAAACTTGTTTTCGTGCAGCCATTGCATATATGATACCCCCGAAAAAGCCAACGTTCCATATCACCAAGGATTACATAATCCCATTCCAATCCTTTGGCACCATGCACAGTTGAAAGAATTACAGCTGAGTCTACGTATTCCATTGCTTGTTTTAATTGTCGATTTTCAAAAATATCCAAAAGCAAAGCGTATTTATCTGCTGGTAACAAATCTGCATAATCAATGGAAACTTTTTCGACAAGAGCATCAAGCAGTTTTAATAAAGAATCGATAGTTTTTTTCCGTGTTTTGAAGAATATACAGTCTTCATGCCATTTGAAAAAGAGGTTAATGCTTTTTTTGCTTATGGCTTTTTGACTTCCAAATCGTCGTATAAACTCTTCTTGACAAGCATTATGAAAGTTTATATATTCTGTATCTTCGTCCGTAAACATTCCATAGAAATAAGGAATATTCGCTTTCGAAAGCTCACTTTCTACAATTTCTGCATTCTTTCCACGTCCTCGAAAAAGAAGTGCAATTTTTTCTGCTCCATCACCAATCAATGCTTGCACTTTTGAAGTGATTTGTTGGCCTTCATCCTGCTGGGATATTCCCCAAAATCCTGGCAACTTTGCTATTTCGTCGCTTTGGATACATGGAGCAAAAACAAGTAGAAGCATTTGCTCGAACATTTTTATCAAGCTTGAGCATTTCTGGATTACTACGAAAACGATAATTTTTGAAAGCACCACCTTGGTCATACCATACTGTTCAACAACGGAAGCCATTATGTTAGGAAGAGCCCCTATAAATCCATAAATACGCTGCAAAGGATCGCCTAGGAAAAAGCAGTTGCGTATTATCGGTTATAATTTCTTCCAAAAGTGCCCAAGCAATACAATTAGTGTCTTGAAACTCGTCCACAACAATAAAGCTTATAAAAATTTTGATAAAATTTTTGACCTCAGCATATCTCTCAAAAATCTCAAGCACAAACAAAATAACAGCATTATGAGTGATAATGTCTAACGGAAGTAATTTTTCCTTAACAATCTCGTTATATAAACGAATTGCCTGGCTTTCGGGCATACGAGCCTCTTTTTTTTTACTGCGGTTTCCATATTCTCAAGTTGCTGCAACTCATCTGTAGAAAGTATTACCTTTAGTGCTTTTTGTTTTTCAATTTCGCTGTCTCCAAGAGCACGAAACAGGTTGATGTCTTTTTTCTTAGAATCGGAGAGATAAGGTATCCATACTTTCTTTAATATCGCCTTTACAGAAACCGTGATAATTGGTTATTGTCGCTTTCTCGCTAATTGTTATTGGACTATTCTGTGTTCCAATTAAAGAAGCGTAATTTGGCTACTTCACGCTTGATTTTTAGTGCGGCATTTACACTAAAAGTCAACCCAAGGATTCGCTTGGGGTTTGAATTTTACCAGAAGCAAACAAATATGCAATTCGACTTATCATTGTAGTAGTTTTTCCATATCCAGCAGGAGCCTCTACGATAAGACGTAAGCTATCAGAAAAAATCACCTCGAGTTGCTTTTCGTCTTCTTCGTGTTGAATGGCTATCTTCTCTTTTATTTTGGTGAGGTTTGCATCATACACTTCTCGGCTACCTCCTCCGCTTTTTATTGCGTCACTATAACAAGTAGGAATATCATCTTTAAGAATTGAATCCCCTATAATTCTGCCGAGAAGAACACCTTTTTAGCCATAAACCAAGCCGAATACCATTTGGCAAAAATCAGCATCGTCGTCTCCTATATCGCACAACTTTTTCGGGATATATCCCGTTAAATCGATTCCCATTTTTTATAATGCTTATGAACAAAAATCTACATCTAAAACAACATTTTCAGCTCGATTATCTAAATCAAGCGCAATCTGCCTAATCATACCTGCCTTTTGGAAGATAATAGTTTTTTAATAATTTCTATCTCAAAAACATAATTCTGTTGTGTAAAATTCAGTAGGATCTGCTGTTCTGCCGTTATTAACATCACCATCATAAATGGCTATGCTGGGGATAGCAAAAAGCCAAGTAGTTTACGAATGGGTTTAATGGATTTTTCCCCACCTGCGTTTATTACGCAAATTCCGTACTCATCAAGCGATACACCAACTTTTTTCTGCAAAAGCATGAATACATCCGTATTCCGTTTCACCTTCAATCAGCAACGCACACTTAGCATAAAAAGCCTCTTTAATTTCAGGAAAATGCATAATTAGGTGCTTTTCATTTTCGGCTTTAATATGTCCATCATTATTTTGACCGGAAATTGGGCGGAGAGCATAGCCGCTAACAACGGACGTTGTATTCCCATTTTTGTAGAAACGAATAATATTGCGATAATCACCAGTCAATGCATCAGTCGAATGCGTAACAATAACGAGTTGCCCATCAATACCATCAATATCAAATAATTTTTTTTTTCAAAAGATCAAGAAAATCGGCATCACCATTTTGCAATATCCTTTTATAGTATCCAATTAATGATCGCTGTAAGTAAGATGAAGATGTACTTCTGGCTCGTCAATGGACAAAATAAGTGGCAATATTTTTCTTCCTGCCTCATCAGCATATAGTCGATCTTGGAAAGAAATTGCTTTGCTTTTATACAATTCCATAATCTGACACAGAATATTGACAGATGCCATAGCCATATACTGAACGCCACTGCCAGTTGCTTCGATTTTTCTATCACCATCTGATAGAAAATATAAACTTGTAAGCATATCTGTAGGATGTGGAGCTATAGTAGCTTTGATTGAATAATCTCGAAAACCTCGAATTTTCTCCAAATGCTCATTGATGAATGATGTTAGGCTTTCAACTTGTTCAGTATTTAAAAAGGCAGACGTTGTGTTTTGGTTAAAGCGATCAATTATTGTACTTATCAAAAGCCCAGTGCCTTTTTTTGTCGAGACGCAATTCTTTACTTGGAGTAGAAGTAGTCTCATATTTAAGAAAATTTAACTTTTTCATTTGGCGTGGGTGTATGCTTTCATTAGAATCAGCACTAACGATAGTGGGATATGCTTCATTAATTTCCTGCGTATAGTGTATTTTTTAGCAATGATGCGTCCTCTGGAGAAAAAGCATCTCCGAAAAAGCCCTGTTCGTTTGGACATAACCTAATGCTAAGTTCTATTTCTATCGGTTTTTCTGAATCCAAAAAAATCGTCTTCATCAAATCCTTTTCCGCTACAATCAGTGGCAAGTAGAGATAAAAATTGCTTTTCCCCAGGTTGTTTTCTCCAATGATGTAATTACATTTTGGATTAAAGACCACATTGATTCTGTCAATATTTCTATAATTTTTTACTGTTATATTATCAATTCTCATAACGATCTCCACAGCGCAACAATTCTAAGCCAAGAATTGTGTCCTTTATTAAAAATCACAATCAATATAAAATATGTAAAAGAAATATATTCTCATTTTATATTCATTTTTTTCTTTTTTTGTGTGCCTCAGTTCGTACCAACTCGCAAAAACTCTCCACAATTAATCCCTACCAGAAAGGCCTGGTCTGCCGGCAGTCATATTTCTTTTAAGCAGTCTGGCACGCCTGATTCTTCCTTAAAATGAATGCGTTCCTCAGGAGCCCATGCACCTTGATTTTGATTATCTTCGTGAATATCAAATTCAACATTACTTGAATTCAAAATATAATCAACAGCGGTACGAAGTTCTTCTTCCGAATTAAAACGAACCTGCCCGTTTTTTCCAAATACTAATTTACTCATAATTTTTCCTTTCTAAGCCGCATAATGAACATTAATTGCGTTAACAACGGCACCAAAGTCCATATCGGCAATATCTAATATATCATCATTATCAAAGCCAACATTTAGCACAAATAAAAATCTTGAAAATTCATAGATTTGCTCTTACTGCAGCATCGGCTAAGTTTTCTTGAATCCTATCCGCTTTTGAAAGTAACAACAAGTGCTGATACTGTTCATCAATTTCTTGTGTATGTCCATCCGGATGAGCATAATTAAGATGCTGCGTTGGTGTAAGAGCAATTATATTTTCCAAATAATAGCATATCTCAGGATAAATAGCTTCCGGGGAAAATATGATGCATATGGATAGCTTTATCTGACATATGAGCTTGTTCAAGATGTTCTGTCTGACCTCCACGATTTTTGGTCATTAAACAATCGAAGAAATCTTTTTAGCTTTTGCAGACTGGTAATGATAGTATGCCTCATTAACTTCTACCGGATGAGAAGCAGCATATTCTTTTTCTTGTAACGCCCTTTAGGTTTGTCCGAATAAATATCTCTAAAATTATTACGATTATACATTAGCATGTCATAAGTAATATTTTGCTCGGAGAGTCTGCCTTTTTCAGTTCCGCAAGAATTCTTAAAATAAGCCAACGGATTTAAAACTTTAATAAAAAATTCGATTACACTCAACCTCACCATTTATTTTTGTATATCGAATTATGAAATTAGAAAATGTTTTCTTTACTATTTGATAATTATCTTTAGTCTGTCTATTGAAGAAATCCTCAAATACATTATAAATTCCGCTATCTTTCAAGACCTTTTCTATGTATGTTTTCAAAAAGGAAAAAGAGCATTTCGTTTCTCAAGGCAATGTATTCTAGTATTTTCTATGTCATTTACTTTATAATAATTACGGTTACCTTTTTTGGGTTTTTTGTAAGAATTTGCATTTGCCAACATTTCCATAGGTTGTTGAAAAAATTTATCGTATTCATTTTTGCTGCCTTACTTTTCAACTCCCGGCTTTTTAAATATAGCTTCGACATTTTCAACAGCATAATCATAATGCCATATATCAGGTGTAGTAAAATGTGCTGTCCGGATTTTCAGATTCATAATTATATATGCAATCCGCAATTACAGTAACTACATCAGCAGCACATTTTTGGTCTATCCATCTGCCGTTACCAGATTTCCTTATATCATAATCATATTTGTCACAAAAATCTATAATATCCTGTTGAGTCAACATAATAAATCCTCACTTTGTGTGTAATCGCTAAATATAGTTTGAATATTTTCTTCTTCGTCCAGTTTTTTTTCTGTTATAGGTGCTTTTTGGCTTTTCTCTTAATATACCGTAAAAAAACACCGAACAGGCATCAACATTTAACGACCTTGTTTGATAATTTCGAGCGACTTGATAAAAGTCTCTATATTCGGGCGTTGCAAAAACGCCATTTGCTCTTTGTGAGCATTGTATTTTTTCTTAGAATTAATATAGCTAAAGAGCCATTTACAAGGCATCCTTTTGGTTTTTTTTAATAACACGTGGTTTATAAGTCATATTCGGTTGTAAGATAAACTCCATCGCTATTCAAATAACTATAGACAGATAAATTGCTGGCAGTATTTTTGTGAAATATAGGAATCATAGCCCTCAATATCTATAATTTCCTCTCCGTCATCACTTATATTTCGAGATTTCAATACACGGATTTCTCCTGTTGAAGAAAGTAATTTATTAGTAATTTGTCTATCTCTAAACACCTTTGAAAACGTTGAAATCAAGTTTTTTTACAAACTGAATCAAAAAATTTCATCACGGTAAATAATCCAATATGGAAACTTTTCGTCAAATATATACTTTTGAGTTTGGGAAATATATTTACCGTGTGTAATGGAAGCCACTCGAGTAATCGACGGACGGCTTAAGATTGTTGATGAAAATTGCTAAGGTTTCTACAAGAACGCCAGGGGAATCCCTTTTCTCCAAAGTCAATAATGCACTCAACAGCCTTTTTAGATAAATAACTTCTTGTAGGGGCAAACTCAGGAGTGTTCAACAAGAACTTCGGAAAAATTAAAAGCTACATAATTACCGAGATTGATTGCCTTGTCTAAAAAAGAAAGAGCAAATGTTTGTTGTTGATTTGTTAATCGCATTGCTACGATAAATATTCAGTAATTTGTTAGTGGATTTCATTTTGAAGAAAGGCGGATTTCCAATTATATAATCATACTTGTCCTCAAAATTATGAAGCAAAAAAATCACCGTGAATATAATTGATAGTACAAGTGTCAGGAATGTTGTAATATTTTAAAATAAGTTCATCGAATTCTAAACTATGTTCATCAATATCAACAACATCAAGGATTATTCTTTTTCCCTCGAATTTTTTGATAATTAGGGGCAAAAGTTGCCAACGCCTACAGATGGTTCAAGAATACGAACAATATCCTTTTTTCGGTGTCCGGCAAGGCTTTCATCATTTCGGTTATAAGGGTTTTGCTTGTAAAGAATGCCGCATTATCTGTACGGCTTGTATTAGCTAATTCTGCAATCTTGCTCTAATGTTGTAGCAGACAAATTCATCGGGTTATTTACAATGAAATCTCTTAAATTATCAACCTCGGACAATTTGTTAGAAGAAACTAATTTGTTGATAGTTGCGGTGTTAAGAGGCGGATGTTTCAATGCGGATTTAATTTTTTTTGAGCAATAGATTGAAAAGATTACAGTTGGAACCGCCTCTCCCAAAGATTGGCGAATCTTGATTTCCTCTTTCTTTAGAAACGCCCTCTTTTGTTCAGTAGACAGACTATTCAAAACATCAATATCAGTTTCTACCCACTTGAAAGTATAGGGAACAGTCATCATTAGCATAAGTTCTCTAATGCTGAAAAACTCTATCATCACACGGATGTACTGTATTTTGGCTTTTGCCATTTGGTCATTTCTCGTATGAATACAAGGACCGACTTTGTCCCAATACTGACGAGTATATTTATCTGCGTTTTTGCGTTGATTGATTACGATTTTGCCATCAACTACTCGATGAGGTTTTTTATTATCATCAACATTGTCAAATGCCGATTGTCCTTTATATCTGCAATCCACGCACGCATATGTTCAGGATAAGGTCTGAAAGAATGATAAATATCGTTTTCGTCTATTTCACCAAACTCTTTAGAGGCTTTAAGTCGCCAATTACTTCTCTTAATGTACGCTCGTTAACAAGATCAGGATATAGTTCAAAGGAGAAACTTCATCGGCATAGTCTTTGGATACACCAATAACAACAGTACGCTGTCTGCTGGAACAAGCACCGTAATTTTTAAAATTGATTACGCGAGAAGCATAAGAATATGTTTGACCCAAATTGTTCTTTCAATTGCAGCCGCAATGGATTTATGTTCGCCATCAATATCCGTACAAATCGTTTTCATAAAAAGCAGGAACATTTTCAAAAAGAAAGAATCTAGGATTTTACTTGTTTTATGATTTTGATAGATTCGACAACTAAAGAATTACGGATTATTTCATTCTCGTTTTTTTGTGATTAGCTACAGACATACCTTGACAAGGAGGTGTAGCAATTACAACATCGACACGAGAAATCCCCTCATTTTTCTCCAAAATGAGATTTGACTATAGAGCGCACTCTTTGTTGCATCATCCGTAATATCGCCACAAATATATCCACTTTCATATTTTGCATTTGTTGTTAAATTTTTTGTATTTCTAATCTTCTTGCAATAAGTTCGTTTGTGGCAATGCAGTCAAATCCCTCTAATTTAAATCCATAACATCCAATACCAGCACTGCTAAAAAAGACTTATATATGTAGGTTTACTATTCATTTTCATCTATTAATACCTCTGTTATATTGCTTGTTGTTCATCTGACCAATTCCATAATATCTTCTATATTGCAATCAAGAGCAGTACATTTTTCTAAAGAACTTCAACCGTAACGTTCTCATTTTTTTGCTAACGGCAATCAAAGTATTACTTATTCAGCAGCTTCTCCAAGTTCTTTTTTTTTCATATTTTATCTATAAGTTTCCATAATTTATTGTAACTGACAACCCATAAGCACCTCTCAATGAGTTGTGGATTATAATTCAAAGTATATCATAAATCATCTATTAATACAACAACTAATTACACGAAAGCTTAATTTGTTTCGTATCAAAAAACATAATTTGTCATTTGATAACTCATATACAAGAAACAAAAATCGGCAGGGATTGCTCTCCCTGCCGTCGTTATGTTTATATCTTGTAAATTATATCTGCATTTACTTTTTTCCGTTGCTCTGTTGCGGATATTATTCATCTTTTTGCACCCAGAGCATCATATCGGTTGCTTTGATAATATTGCTGAAATTATATTTCCGTAAAGTCTTGCTTCCTAAGTCTCAGGAACCAGCTCTTTTAAAATATCCGAATATGTCACAAGCCGGACATTGCCAAGATGTTCGGCTTTTTCTACAGCCCTGGGTGAAACCGGTCTTGGCAAACAGATAGAGGAAGGTCTGATCATAATGAAACAAATGGCTACGCTCAACAAGCGTATCCAACACACCAACATCTACTTTTTCATTCGTCCATTTGCATTCTCAAACAAAGCTGCCTGCCGATCCTGCTCTGCCATAATGTCGATCTCCGTCTGGCTTCTGGTACGCGGATCTGTTCCCCACCAACGTCCCAGCTCCGAAAAATCAACCGGGCTTTTTCCTTTCAGCAGCAATGCCCAGAGATACTGCGAACAGATATCCTCAAAAAATATGTCCCATATAATCTGACAAGTGCGGCTCAATCCGCCTGTAAGCCAGTTCCACCGCGCCGGGCGATGATCGAATTATTTTCCGGAACAAAACGATACCAGAACCGAAACATATTATCCTCGATCGAATAAATTGTTTTGCGCGTCGTTTTTTTCTCCATAAGGAACTTCCTACGAATAACACCAAGTGCAATCAGATTTTTCAAATAGGTCGAACAAACATTGAATCTTCCCCTACTTTCGTCGAAATCTCAGCCATCCGGGATGCCCCTGTTGCTATCGCTGTAATAATTGCATTGTAAATAGCAGGTTCCCGTACCTCCTGCTTCAGCAGACTGGAGGGTTCTTCATAAATTGCGGAGTTCGGATTTAAAAAGGTATTTTTAATATTTTCCTCCACACTCTGATGATCATTCATCTGTAAAGGTACTGTGGCGTACCTCCTGCAACCCATACATCAAGGCTTTTTCTTCCGGGCTGAAATACTGGCAATAACGACAGGTTTCCGCAAAAATCAAACGGCTGTATTTTCATCTGGGCAGTGCGCCGTCCGTACAGGGGCTTTTTTATATGCCAAAACCTGATCCTCCATATAGGACATCGAGGATCCGCAGAGAATCAACATCAGTTTTGAAGCTTCTTTATATTTATCAATCAACAACTGTAATGTGGAAGCAAGGCTTTTGGAAGCGCGCGCCACATACGGATATTCATCGATCGTCAGAATGACCCGTTTCTTTTCTGCCAGTCGGAACACATATTCCAGTGCCGCCTGAAAAGAAAGAAAGGACGTCTCAGCCTCTATCCCGCTGCTGTATTCCATAATACTTTTGCTCAAGTTTTCAAGATTTTGTTTTTCACTGCTTTCAACACCCATAAAATAAATCGCATCTTTATCCTGAATAAAACGACTGATCAAAGCAGTTTTTCCCACACGCCGTCTGCCGTAAATAACAGCGAACTCAAAATGATCCGAATAAAACAGCCGCTCCAGCGTCTGCAGCTCTCTTTCCCGTCCGATAAACATTCTGCCGTACCTCCTGTTTCTTTCATCATAGTATCGAATTACGGTTTAGTCAATTACGATTTACTAAAGTATGATTCGATAAATTGCATTTTTCTCAAATTACCGACTCAAATCGATTCCTAATCCACACTTCTCCCTATTTTTCCCCTGGCGCACCAGCGCCAAACCGCATTTTTTTCGCCGTTTTGGCGCGCATACGGCATACCCGGATGACCGCCCGACGCGTAGACTGAAGGTAACAATAAAACTGCAAAACGGAAAATGCCCGCCTGACGCAAACCGCAGCGCAGCGTTCAATGCAGTCGCATTTTCCTTCGGAAAACAAGGAGGACTCTATGAATCAGTGTGATAATGGTCATTTCTATGATGAAGCAAGATTTGAAAGCTGTCCGTATTGCAAGGAGAATACAGGGATCGGAAAGACGATGGCTGCAGCGGATATCGGCAAGACAGTGGCTGCCTTTCCGGGCAATCCTGCTGCAGCAGCTGCGACAGCCTTCGACAGCGGAAAAACAGTCGCTGTGATGAAAAAGAAAATCGGTATTGATCCGGCAGTCGGCTTTTTGATCTGCATCGAAGGTCCACACCGCGGAACGGATTTCCGTCTCATTTCAGGAAGAAACTTTATCGGCCGGGCTGCCGCGATGGATGTTTCCCTGCCAGACGACGATACCGTATCCCGTGAAAGCCATGCACTGGTCACTTACGATGCCAAACACAATGCCTTTTCCCTTTCGTCCGGGCAGGGACGCGGCATTACCTACTGCAATGATGAACAGGTCGAAATGGTTCATCCACTCAAAGCATACGACATCATCGAGGTCGGGAAAAGCCGACTGCTTTTCCTGCCTCTTTGCAGCCAACAGTTTCAGTGGAGCGAGGAATAGCCCATGTTCTTTTTTAAAAAGCGAAAAAAAGTACAGACTCAGCAGCAGCCATCCGAACCAGCACCGGAGTCGCTTTGCGTTACCACCGTTCTGACTTCGGAACAGACCTCTATTCTGGACATTGCAAACCTGCAGGGAATCGGGCAGCGTGAGCAGCAGCAGGATGCCTTCGGAATTTCTCCGGCAGACCGCTATGAAACAGACGGAATTTTAGCCGTTCTCTGTGACGGCATGGGCGGAATGGCGGAAGGACAACGGATCGCAATTCAAACCGTATCCTGTCTGTTAAACCATTTCCCATTTCCTGAGCCGCAGACAAAAGCTGTATCGGAGCTGATCTTTACATGCACCCGGAAGATCTATCAGCAGTTTTACGGCCATGGCGGCTGCACCCGCTTGTCGCTGCCTGGATTTCGGGAAATCAACTGCACTTCTGGAGCGTCGGAGACAGTGACCTTTTTCTGCTCCGGGAACATCAGCTCTATGCATTAAACACCCGGCAGGAATTTCAAAAGGACCTGCTGCTGCGTTCCTTTCACGGCGCATTTCCCATCGAGGAAGCTTTTTCTGACCCACAGGCAGGCGCACTTTCCCAATATATCGGGAAGGAGGAGGTCACGCCGGATCGCACCTACATTCCACTTTCCCTTTTCCCCGGGGACGTCCTGCTCTTATGCTCCGACGGAATCAGCGATCCGCTGACCCTGAAAAACAAATCCGCGAGGCGATGGAGCTTCCGGTTCAGGACTGCTGCAGCGCGCTTGAAACAGCAATCCGAAAAGCCGCACTTCCCACACAGGATAACTATACCGCAATCGTTTTACATTATTACGGGGAAAAGGAGAATACTGAATGAAAACCAAACAACTCTCTTCTAAACAGCTGATCGCCCTTGTGCTAATCCTGATCGGCGCTGTCTCATCCATTTTCGGCATCACAGGGCTGACCAAAAGCTCCTCTGAGGATCCCTATGAATCCAGAAACGGTATCGTCATGGTCTATGCGACAGTCTATGACAACGAAGGAAACAGCGAAGCCGGAATGGGAACCGGCTGGGCCATCCGGCACGCCCGGACAGCCGATTCAGTACATCGTGACAAACGGGCATGTCGTCAATAAAGCCTATACCTATCCCCGCTATGATTCCAGTCTTTACGGAGGGGAAATTGATGTCTTTTTTTCCGCAGCGGAAAACGACTATGTAAAAGCCAAGGTCGTCTACTTTTCCCCTCAGGAGGAAAAGGATATCGCCATCCTGCAGCTGCCCTCCCCGACGGATAAACGGACTGCCCTGACGCTGCGCGACTCCGGCGACATCAAGATCGGCGACACCGCCTACGCGCTCGGCTATCCCGGCAATTCCTCCCAGCGTCAGGATTTTGCCACCTACGATATAGACGATATTACAATCACCCGAGGCATCATCAGCAAACGTACAACCACCTCTTTTTCCACCTATGAGGCATTTCAAATGGACGTTTCCATCGCTCCCGGCAACTCCGGCGGTCCTCTGGTCGATGAAAAAGGAAACGTAATCGGTATCAACGTTGCAGGCGCCATTGATCCCAATACCGGGCTGAGCCTTGGCATGAACTATGCCATCATCATCAACGAGCTGACGAAAATCCTGGATGTTGAGCGCATTCCCTACACGTTTTCGAGCTCTGGTTTTTCCCTGTTCCACGGTCCCGGCAGTGCTGTGCTGCTCCTACTCGGCATTCTGTTGATCGCAGCGGGCACGTTTTTCTTCTGGAAGGAAAGGAAGGCTGCAGCCAGCGTTACAAATAACCGCAGCGGCCTGGCAGATCGAAACAGCGGTCTGGCGAATGGCTCAGCAAGCGGCTTAAACGGCAATCCTGTACACTCCGGTGCGGCAGGCAGCTCCGGCGCTCATGCGATCCTGCGTGGAATGACCGGCAGCTACGCAGGGCAGAGCTTCGACCTGCTCAAGGGAAAGGTTACCATCGGCAGAGATCCTACGTTCTGCAACATCGTTTATGAAAAGAGCACGCCCGGCATCAGCAGCCGCCACTGCCAGCTTTCCTACAATCCGGGGGAAAGCTGCTTCGTCCTGACCGACCTCGGTTCCTCCTATGGAACCTTCCTTGAAATGGGAAAAAAGCTCGCCCCGAACGTCCCCGAAAAGCTCTATGCCGGAGATACGTTCTTCCTCTGCGATCCCTCAAACCGTTTTCTCGTTGCGAAGGAATAATAGAATGCACGCTCTGCCAGTATTCTATTGTCATGAATAAACGAGATTTGTGTCCGCGCGCACTTGGCACAAACTCGACATGCACAAAAAGCGTGCGCAGAAATGAGAGAACCTATGACTGCATCTGATACGATTTCTACCCAAACAGGGCTTTCCTGTGCGGCTCTCCTTGAAACGCGGCTGGTCGAGCTCTCCCCCGATACGCTTTCTTTTCCCGAAGCTGCCGTCTTTTACCATCTGATGGCAGATGGGCGGCTGCAAAAAGAGACTTCTCTCCCGGTACTTTTGCCGGGGGAGGGCGGCCTTGTCTGCTGCGGAGATTTTTATATTGAACCTTTGGAAATCCAGATTGAATTTTCAAAAGCCAACAACGCGACAGACTGGCTCGTAGGGCTGCTGTTTCGCCATACGGAACGCATCCGCAGCATCGATGGAACGCTTTTCGTTCTGACCTGCATCAGCCGTCCTGATGCGATCTCGCCAGCCTTTTCCTAATACACCGGAACATTTTACAACTGTCTATCATCAAAAGCCGCTTTTGCGGCGGAATGTGAGGAATTATGAATCCCGAACGTATCTGTTACGGCTGCTTTTCCGAAAAAGAACCCGGCACGGTCTGCCCCGTCTGCGGGTTCGATGAAACAAAGCAGCAGCCCTATCTCGCCTCTTCCCCTGGGCACAATTGTAAACGGTCGCTACCTGATCGGCAAAGTCCTCGGCATCGGCGGCTTCGGCATTACCTACCTCGGCTTTGACCTGACCCTCGAAATCAAAGTCGCCATCAAAGAATATATGCCCTCCGCCATGGCTACCCGGAATACCGACCGCTATACTGTCGTTCTGACCAGTCATCAGGAAAAGGATTATCAATCCGGAATGGAACGTTTTCTGGAGGAAGCACGCATTCTGGCAAAGCTCCAGAACACACCGAATATCGTTTCCGTCCAGAACTATTTCCGGGAAAACAACACCGCATACTTCGTCATGGAATACGTGAACGGCACCAGTCTAAAAGCCTATCTTGCTGCACACGGGGAAAAAATTTCCTGCGAAGAAGCATTAAAAATCCTGCTGCCTGTTATGAACGCGCTCGTTTCTGTCCACTCCATGCAGCTTTTTCACCGGGATATCAGCCCGGACAACATTTACCTGACCGCCGACGGTGACAGCAGGCTTTCTGGACTTCGGCGCAGCGCGCTTTGCTTCCGGTGATGGGAAAAGCGTTTCCGTTATTCTAAAGCATGGCTATGCCCCGGAGGAGCAATACTCTTCCCATGGAAATCAGGGACCCTGGACAGAACGTTTATGCCATGGGTGCAACGCTTTACCGCTGCATCACCGGAGTTCTTCCGCCGGATTCCATCGAACGGATTCACGGCGATACGCTCAAACGCCCCTCAGAGCTTGGCATCTCCATTTCCCCTGCCATCGAACAGGCGATTCTGAAGGCGCTCAGCATCCGTACGGAAGACCGCTTCATGAGCATGGAATCCTTTATCTGCGCGCTGAACGGGGATGTCGCAACTGCATCGGCACAATCGCCATCCCCCGGATCAACGGCAAACGCACCGCAGCCATATTCCGGCGCGGTGTCTTCCCGACCTTCCACATTTTTTGCTGTCCTGTCGGCACATCTGAAACAAAATCCGCTTCTGGCAGTCGCTCTTGGCGGCGCTTTGGTCGCGGTAGTCGCCCTCGTCCTCTTTTTGCCCCTTTCCGGAAAATCCGGAAAAATACCAACTACACAAACTCTGCTTCGTCCATGAATCCTTCTTCTGCATCTGCACCTCCCGGTTCGGATACGCCGACGCCCTCTCAAACTCCGCCCGGACAGGATTCAGACACACCGGACGATCCTTCTTCCGGCGATTCAAACGACAGCACCGGTACGGAAGTTGTCACCTATGATCTCGGAATTTTAAATGCCACCATCGACGTTCCGGCAGAGTATAGCGTTTCAGATGATGGTTTTACTTTTTACCAACAATGCCAGAAACTGCCGGATCGAAACCAGCTTCAACTGGGCTACAATTGTTCCGATCTATTCCCTTGCCGACATCGAAAACTACCGGGAGGATATTGTTTCCTCCTACGCAGAGGGCTACGGTCTTACCGACGCCATGATTCTGACCGCAGGACCGGACGATTTCGGCGGACAGTCCGCTTACCAGATTTTCTTCCAGGGAACAGATTCCAGCCAGACCACCCTGCAGCATGTACTGCTTGCAGTAGAAGGAAGGAATGACTTTGGCGCATATCTGCTCGTCGGCTCCTATCCAAAGGATTCCGAAACAGACCACACACAGATTTACAACAGTCTGACATCCTTTCGTATAAATGGTCCTGTGGATATTACCTACGAGCGCTATTGCGACACCGCTGCAGGCATCCAATGCATCACGGATTCCACTCAGATCAGCAGCACAAGACGCAGCAGCTTTACGCTTCCAAACGGCAACAGCGGAACCGCCCTCCTTCTTTTCCTTTCCTCCAACGAAGAGGAATATATTGAGGTGGAGCAGGGACTTTCTGCCGGAAAAAACGCAGACGAATGTATTGCTTACCTTTCCGGCATCTGGGAAGATGTCTCCGGCGCTTCCCTTTCAGAGATCATGACAGAAAACCGCGAAGACGATATTATCTGGCAATTTCGGATCGTTTCTCACGATTCCGATATTTCTATCTTCGCTGCAGCTGATATCGACGGTGTCCCCTATATCGTCGGTGCAAGCACATCCGAAGAAAAATATTGATATCTCCAGCAATGTGTTTGCCGAAATAATAGGCACGCTGCGTCCGCTGTAAGTCTGCAGCATTGAAAAAAGCAAAAAACGCCAGTTTTCATTGGAAAATGTAATAGGAGGGCTCTCTCATGTTCACGCTCAAACAGGATCTAGGCTGTCCGCGGCGTATGACCGTCTATGCGATTTTTGATATTCTGGATCGCCTGAAAAGCTCCTATGACCAAGTTATGACCGGTGATATTCAGGCGCAGGTTTCCGTATTTGGCAAAGAATGTCTCTGTGCCTTTGCAGTTACGGAAAGCTCTCTGGATACCTCAATTCTCCACATCACTCTCCTGCAGCCGATTTCCGACATGACAAAGGAGGACGAGCAACTCGTCCTCCTCTATCTCATGGAACATATTCTTCTTCATATTGATGAAGTTCTGGTACACTGAAAATCATTTTTGTCTAGCTTTCGATAATACCACATGTTTAACAGTGCCGCAAATATCCACGCCAGCGGATAGGCCATTGCCAGTCCCGGAAAGCCCCAGATACGGCTTAAGCAAAGTGCTGCAAAAACACGCATGAGAAGCTCCAAAAATCCGCCCATCATCGGGATCTTCGTATTTCCGGTTCCCTGCACCGCGCCCCGGTAGGTGAACAACAGCGCCGCACACCATAAGCAGCTGGCTTCAATACTGTTGTAAATTCTGGACAGCCGGATCACCTCTGCTGCACCGCTTCCAACGAAAATCGAAACGAGCGGCTTACAGAACACAATGATCAATCCGCCTACCACAACACTGAAAAAAGAGACAGCTCAAAAGGGAAACCTTCATTCCTTTTCGAATTCTCTGATATTGCTTCGCACCAAAATTCTGTGCTGTAAACGTTACCATGGCAACTGCGATCGAATACATCGGCATCACGACAAAGGTTTCCAGCTTATTACATGCAGTGTATGCCGCAATCGCATCTGCACCCATCCCGTTTAGCGCACTCTGAAATACCATCATTCCGACGCCCGTAATGGAGTCCTGAATCGAAAGCGGCAGCCCTACCCGGAGATGATCCGCTAGAAAAGCAAATGATATTTTAAAATCTTCTTTTCTGACACGCAGCTGCGGATATTTCCGAAAGCTGTAGATCAGACAGCCGACCCCGGAAAGGCTTTGGGCCAGAATCGTCGCTGCAGCTGCTCCGATCACATCCATATGAAACACCAGAATAAACACAAAATCCAATATAATATTCAACACAGAGGAAATGATCAGAAAAATAAGCGGTACTTTGCTGTTTCCAATCGCCCTCAAAAGGCTTGATTCCACGTTGTATAAAAGCTGTCCTCCAAGTCCGATAAAGCAGACCAGCTGATAAGCATACGCACGCTGAAACAGATTTTTCCGGCATATTCAAAATATGCAAAAGCCCTGGCAGGCAAACAATACCTACCACGGTACAAAGCAGGAAACCACCGCCCAGATCATATAGATCACTGCTGTGGAACGTCTCGCATTTTCCGTTTTTCCTGCGCCAATAAACTGAGATGTCACAACTGTCACACCGCCGGCAAGGCCGGAACAAAATCCAAACACCAGAAACTGCAGACTTCCGATACTTCCAACCGACGCCAGCGCGTCAGAACCAAAGGGTACGGCCCACGATGATCGTATCCACAGCAGAATACAGCTGTTGAAATACGTTTCCTGCCAGGATCGGCAGCATAAACATCAAGATCGTCTGGAAAACATCTCCCTTTGTCAAATCGTATTTTCTTTCCAATTTCTTCTTCCAAACCTTTCCTTCGATTTTACCCTGCTGCTATTATATCTGTCCGTTTCGGCACTGTCAACGCTGTAAAAAGTAAAGTTTTACTTCCTCACAATGTTTTTTTCAACTGACAGTTTCGATTATGAAAAAAATCAGCCGAAATGCACTATCGCGCCCCCGGCTGATGACTTATCTCTTTAAATTTTTTACTCAGCAAAACCTCATTCATCTGATCATAAGAATCCCAGCATTCTTTTTAATATTCATTCCGGCAGCTGCTTTGCCAATTCCATAGCCACATAATAATCATATTCCTGAATCAATCTCTTGATATTATTTTCCTGCTGAATCATTGACAATGTTGGATATTTTACTTCTTTACACCGGTTTTCAAAACCAATAACCCGCACTCCCCCTTTGTACGTCAAACAATGTTATTTATTTTTTGAGAACGCAATAATCATACAGATTTAGAAGGTAGTCCGGACTCTCTCTCCAAATACCGGTGTCATAATCAAAAAGTGCTCCATATACTTTTGAAGTTGCGAAACAAAGCAATGCATTCTCATAGGAAATACCATCCCGCACAGAAAGCTCTTCGATAGTATCCCGCATAAGACTAACAGCACAACTTTCTTTTTGGTGAATTTGTAAAATTACAGCCTGATGTCTCCATAACGGTCACTCCTTATAAATTCAAGATGATCAATAGCATCTTGAGTACGAAAACAAAATTGATCATTCAGACGATTGGGCAGCAATTTTTCAATGGCTACTCTATCCGCTTCCAATGTTCCAGGAAGTCCAAAATCGGCTCCACCAATATAACGCTGTAAGGTACGAGCCGTCTGATCATCTGCAATTTTTCCGCCGATAATATCGATAGTTCCATATTTTTTCAAAAGCTGTGGGAACAAATCCTTTTTTTCGGTTTGCTGCTACAAAATGAAGCCATTCAACAGATGCTCCCTGAAAACAGTACGCTAATATGTTTGGATCATAGTGAAATTTATAAACAGATATCTGCCCATCTGCCGGGTTGAAGTTTTCAGATACGTTACCGATGCGCATGGCCTTTTTATCGAAAGCTGTACATAATTATATGCCTGCTCATAAGACGAAGTAAGATAAAATCCCCGCCCAAAAATCAAGTCCGCCAAAGCAACGATTCAGGTCAATCTCCGGGATACCAATGTAACTGCCATGATATAAAAAGCATTCCGTCCTGTAATTCTATCATACAGTTACCCCCCGATTTTTAACAGATTTTCAACATCATGAAGAACGCAGGCATAACCATTTAAATGAAGAATGTCGTAACATTCGGAAATAAATCCAAGAATATCATATTTTTTGAACAATTCTGCTGCGCAATCCTCAGGTGACATTTTCCATTTCGACTGAGCCATATGAAATACCCAACACTGCATATCTGCGATATCTCGTTGTCTTTCACTCATGGTAAATACCTCCTTTATAACCGTTTTAGTTTGGCTTGCAACTCGGCTATTTGAGCTTCAATTTTTGCTCTTTCGGCTTTTTTCTGATTTTCTGTTTTCCGCCTGTCATACTCTTCGTCTGGGATCCATTCCATTATTTCAGATGGTTGGACATGCAAAAAAGAACATACTTTATCTATGTTTTCCGTATTCATGGTTCTGTTCCGCGAAAATTTTGTCGGCGTATTAATAGAAAGGCCAGCTCCACACAGATCTTTCCATTGCATTTTTCTACTTTTTAATAGAATACCCAATTTATCATATACTATCATCTAAAATTCCTCCTATTCACCTGAATACGTAACCGGAACCAGCACAAGA
>VOFK01002677.1_pt1 | contig 21977 bp, 25 predicted proteins | sample 5384121 | NCBI WGS metagenome assembly VOFK01 (sample SAMN12384730, study PRJNA508395) | human gut metagenome | isolation source: healthy gut J | host: Homo sapiens | reverse complement strand
CTTTCTAAATCGTCTGGCGTGAGGCAAGCGACCGGAATCGAACCGGTACCTCCGCCATCGCGGCGTGCTCCTTTTAACACTACTACCTGCTTCCATTTTCTATTAAACCACACACGGTGCGCTTTTTCAAGCAGTTTTTCCCATTGCATTAAATTCTGCACTGCCAATATGCTCATAATCGACTTTGACCTCTTTTTACCGTCGATATTCTGCGCAAGCTAAATTTTGATCAAACACGACTGGCACATCCCTGTGTTTCGTGCGCCGACAGATAGTCTATCATATTCAGCACATTTTTGATCGCCCGCTTTCTTTTCATATCGCGCCTCTCTGCGTTTCTGGTTTTTATACCGTTTTGTTCCCTTTCTGGGAGGCTGGCGTTTTTTCGCACGCTGAGGCGGACACACCGGATGAGTCATGCGATAATACTCATGCTCCACAATATATTTGAAATAGCCAAGTATATTGCTTTTCTTTGTTTTCTGGATATGATCCCCCGGAATCAGGCTGTCCATGTCGTGCGGTGTTTCAAATGTATTTTTATGACACAGGATAAATTTGCCGGTGTTTTCAACAGATACTATTCTCCACTTGCTGTACGGCGTATATATCCACACGCATCGGTCGTCATAATGCGGAAACGTATGGCGTTTCCCCTGCTGAAATCTATCAGCGACGCTAGTTCCCTCTTGTACTGCTTTCTGAGAGAATTGCAGCAGCGGCACAGTCTGTACCGGCTTTTATACGCTTCATCCAGCGTTTCAAATGCCCCGACATGCTCAATATCCACATTTTTTTGATATAAGAGCACTCGGCTGTATGTACAATTCTCCTTCCGCTGTTTCTGCTGAAGTAATACAACATCATACACCTCTTTTCTTTTTGTGGTTTAATAATACCAAATGAGGTGTACAAAAAGCAGGACAGTAAATCGTGTGCAGATAAAACAATGGCCTTTCTCCAGCGGTTTCATTTACTCGCAGTAGATAGAAACAATTGCGACGCCTATAAATACAATTCATTCCACCCCCGCTGATCCATTAACGCGATCTGTGGCTTTGCAGACTGTGGGAATGTGAGCTAAAATACAAGAAAAGATTTAAAACAGGTCGAGGTATTGATATGAGTATATTAACGCTTGCCAGCGCATCGTCTGCCTATCGCGGGTATGAATACTACACAGCAAACAAGGTGCTGCTGTTCACGAAAATCGGAGAGCGGCAGTACCGCGGTATAGTGTCCGGAAGCGGCGAAGCCAAATACGACGTCTTTGTAGATGAAGAACACCCCAGAAAAAGCAAATGCACCTGTCCGCTTGCAAACGGACGGTACATTATCTGCAAGCACAAGGTAGCCATGTATTTCAAAGGAGCATCCCGATGAAGCAGAGGAATACTATGAATCGCTGCTGGACGATGAGTATGATGAGGATGACGACTACTATGAAATATGAACAGCGTACTGGTATGACGGTGCTTCTCGCAGCATGGCCAAAGACGACGAAGCGCTTGAGGCGCAGACTGATGCAGTTATTGACTGCATCAGCCATATGAGCAGGGATGAATTGCAGCAGGCGCTTTTGCAGCTCCTGTTCGACGGTTCAGCGCGCCAATTTTGGAAATTTATTGAGGAACACGGTGTAATTTGAACTGCCGGCACAAGAGGCCTTATTTCAGATTTTTTCAGGCGAAGCTTCATTATCTCTGGTATTACAGAACGATACTGGAAGCATTGAAATACATCTGCTGTTCCAAAGCTCCCCTGCTGCGGCAGCCCCCGCCGCAGACAGGCAGAAATATGCACGCTATACATTCATCACTCAGTGGAGCCTTCGTGTAACTGAGCCGCTGCGGCGAACACTCATCAAAGCATGAAACCGTACCGGCACAATGCTTCGCATCCATAACGTGCGAGCAGTTGAATATCCTGCCGTTGGGGGCGATCGTATGCCCTCCCGGGGAGCAGGCAAAGCAGCGCAAACGCCGGGGGCGGAAGATATAATACAGCCCTTCATCTTCATAGCCGAGGCGGAAAAGCTCTTGCTCGAACCTGAGTATCCGCCTCATACTCTCTTTGACGGCATTTTTTCATTCCGGTACAGCGGGCATAAGCATATTCTCAGGCGTCGATCGTTCCCAAAATGCCGGTACAGGTATTTTATAACTTTCTTTGGCGCATCCCCGCTGCCTGTGTCGTTTATTCTGACTCGAACTCTTATACCGCTTTTGCAGCAGATCATTAATGCCCGAAATAAGCCCTTGAAAACTGCCGCGCGGAACGCCCTTTGATCTGATCATACTTTCACCCACAGCATCGATCGTAAGCTGTACGCTTTCTGTACGCCATTCGTGAGCCGCCGTATCGATCAGATATGAATTCAGAAGAAGACCGTTCGATATTATTTTTGGAGTGAAACGGTACTCCCGCCGCAGACAGTTTATCGCATATCAGCGATATTGCCGGAATATTCATCAACGGTTCTCCGCCGAACCACTCAAGCGTAACATGGCCCTCCCGTTCCCGGTATCGCCGGATGATAAAGTCAGCCGTCCTTTGGGCACATCCGGCATCCATGGCGCTTGCAGCCATCCCCTTCATAACAGTAGGCGCAGGACGCATTGCAGTCTGTGGTCGTGAGAATACGAAAATATAGTGGCGAGCTCTCACGCGCATCCAGCAGCATATTAACGATATCTCCGATCTCGTCCATGCCGTCGGGCACGAGAACTCCTGCGCCGGCGAATTGCATACGCCGGCGCTCATCAAGCGATTCAACACCGTCGCCGCGCAGGCAGTCATATTCGTGACTTGAAATACGGAAGAATGCACCTGTTTTTGTGTTCCACAGTGCGCAGTCTGGTTCTTCGCTGTAAAAAAAGTTATAACAGCTTGCTTTCATCGGCTTTCGACATACTAAATAAAATACTATTCAGCATACATGTAACAGGCCAGCCCGTAGCAACCCCTTAAGGCCAAATGGCAGTTCAGCAGCAGCGCCTCGTCGGACCTCACTTTATCCGACGTTCTATCAGTGCAGCCGCTGCCTTTGAAATAATAATATTCTATACGCCCGTAAGCTTGTCCGATACTGAACTCTCTGCGCCCTCTCCCACATCGAATGAACGGGTCAGGGTGAAGCGGCCTGATTTTTTCGGCGCTTTCCATTCGTATGCTGTAAATTTGCTCGCATCAAGGCAAAAAGCAGCATTTGTTCATAGTGATAATATATTTCATCGCTATAGCATCCCCCCATCATAGCATGTCCCTTCTTCTTCACCGAGCTTACAACGCACACAGATACGACGGGAACAAACGTCGATTTCCCCGTGGCCGCCGTCATAAGTTCTACTTAACTCGGACGTCAAAGAAAAAATCCGCCTTTTCCCTGTTCTTAACGGAATTCAACATTGCCGCAAAAGCAGCGAGAGCAAGCGCCTTAGTTTCTATCGGTGCATCCTCGTCCGGAGTATTCCGGAAGAATATCTCCGCAGCCCTGCTGTACTTTTCTGCATCCGAAGTGTCAGGCACATAGAGCGGCGCATTACCCTCCGTAAAGTAATAATTGAAATCCGGTTTTCCAACTGTGCGCTGTGCTATTCCGGTATGTGCAGCTTGTGGTGTATAGCTTTTTGGTGCTTCCTCATATTTTGCTCCGCACTTTGGGCAATAAGCAAAGCTATTTTCAAATTCAAAACCGCATTTTCTGCACATTCTTTTCCGCTCAGACATGGAAATGCAGCTCCTTTTTCAAATCAGAATGGTTCCACAAGGGCGCGTGATCCGTCACGCCTATTATATGGTAAATCAGTGGATCATAAATTTATTTTTAATTATATCATAAAAAAAATAGAAACGCAAAAAATTTGCACAGTAAAGCTGTGGCTGGCTGCTGCGGTCGATGTGCAGGCTGCACCCATGTATATCAAAAAAGCAAACTGAAAACCCGTCAGCCGCCAACGCAATGAACTCGAAAACATTTGGCAGCATCTCTCTTTTTGCATGAAAGCCCGTATATAAAGCGTGCTGTTTACGCACCAGAAGACTGAACCACGGCTCAACCGAGGCTGATTACCGGACTTGAATCCCCTCCGGGGACTAGGCGGCTTGCGCCGCCGTCGCCGGGGCGCGTCAAACGAGCAGTCACCGATAAAAATCAGCAGCACCCGCAAGGGCTGCCGATTTTGCGCCGGTGACCGGACCTTCGAACCGGTACGTTGTTGCCAACGAGGGATTTTAAGTCCCTTGTGTCTACCATTCCACCACACCGGCGTATAAACACTATAATAATTTATCACCTGAGCGGTACTAAGTCAAGAACAACTGACAAAAAGAGGGCGGCATTGATGCCGCCCCTCTGAATCTTTCTGCAAAAATTAATATTGCCTTACTCCACTTCGACCACGCCGTCGTCCTTGACGGTGATGGTCATGCCGGTCTTGACGTAGCTGAGAATTCATCCCCAAGCTGGTCGATAACGGGCATTTTGGAATCCGTCCACACATCGGCAAGGATGGCGCCGGATGCAGCGAGCGAGTCGATAGGCATGGAGAAGAGCATACACGCCGGCTGGAGGTGGCGGGAGCAGACGGTGTAGAGCACCATGCCGCCGGTGGTGGAGCCTATGGTCTGCGGCAGGCAGAGCGCCTTGCCCTGCATGGGCTGCTTTTGTAGAGGTCGGGGTTGTTCTGGTCGCCGCACTTGACCTTCTTGTCGCCGAACATCATGGCCATCTGGTAGCTGGCGAGCGTGTTGAAGCCGCCGTGGCTGACGAGTGCCTCCACGGTGCACGTGCCGGGAACGATAACGCGTCCTTTAAACCTTTGCTTCATTTCTCAGCCCTCCTTTGCGGTGATGATATCAAGGATCTCATCTTCTCTGTAGAACCTTGCGCTGGTATAGGTGCGCAGCTTGTTGGAGCAGGTTATGACCGCCTTCTTCTTGCAGAGAGGATTGTTCATATACATCAGCGGGCATATGTAGCTGACGATCACGCCGTAGCTTGCAAGCTTGGAGGCATAGATGCCCTTTGTTGAGCTCCTTGATGACGGCGGGAGGGCCGTGAACACCGTCGGCACACTGACCTTGCTCATGCCGTTGGCACGCAGCCCAGCCTCGATATTATCCGCCCAGTCCTCCATCTGGCGCAGCGTCAGATGCGGGCAGCCGACGAAGCACAGCTCGGGCTTGGCATTCTTATCCTTCCAGATGACGGGATAATTGTCCTGCACGCGCTTGAGCTCGGCGTCGTCAATGACGTAGACCTGCGCGCCCTCCTTGATGAGCGCTTCGCCCTGCTCCTTGGCTTCGGGCGTGAGATTTTCGATGTGGAACAGGCCAACAGCGCCGTTGGAGGCGGTCGCCGCGCCGAAGTCCTTGAGATAGGCGCACGCCTCGTCGTCAAGCTCAGTTCCCAGCCACTTGTCAAGGCCCTTCACATACGGGACCTCTTCCATGACCTTCGCATGCCGATGGCGGAGCCGAGAGCTGCGCTTCCGGGCTTATGCTCACACTTGACCTCGACGACCCACGTGGCCATGCGCCCCTCGTCCGTCAGAAGGCCGAATTCAGGCACGAACCCGGCGATGGAGCCCATAAGCTCTATCATGCCGGAGTTACGATTGCAGCGCGCGCCGAGGACGGAGTTTGCGTACACGACGGCGGAGGACTCGGCCCAGCTGAGGGATATCGCCCTTCTTGGCTTGTTGCCCATCTGATCGACATAGCAGGTGCAGGAGTACGCATCGTCATCGGTGATGCCGAGCTTCTTGAGCTGCTGCTCAAAAACGGGCCTGCTCGGTATACATTATTTTCTTGAAAACTATGTCCTCAAGAAGCGAGGTGGGCACGTTCTTGTCGAGAGGGCGGGGGTCAGCGGTGAACTTCTGGCCGTCGGTAAGTCCGGCGTCGATGAGCCTGTCAAAAAGGTCATAGACCGGCTTGAGCGCCGCCAGACCGTAGGAAATGACGGTGTGGCCGTACTCGCTTGTGACGGGGACCATACGCTCCGCCCCAAAGGTGTCGCCGTACATGACCAGCGTTTTTCATGACCTTGGCCATCATTTCGCCCTTTTTCGCCGTTGAGCATAGCCTGCTGTTCGGGTGTAAGCTTCAAAATACCACTTCCTTAAAAAATTTTAACTTTTGCATTGCAAATCATATTGATTCTTTGCCGTCTGTCGGTATTTTAACACATTAGCAGGCAATAAACAATAGTCAATCCAGCGCATTCATAAAAATAAACTCATCCCTGCGCCGCAGGCGCAGGGATGATTATACTTTCTCTATCGCGTCAGGGCACAACGTACACCGTGGCGGAGGGGCGCGGCGCGCCGGATATGACCGTGTCCGCGTCGATGAGCAGGATGAGCGCGCCGCTCTCCGCGGTCTGGGTGGCCGTCGCCTCGCAGGAGCCGTCCTTATACGAAAGCTGCAAAACCGTCTCCGGGCTGGACAGCCAGATGAGGTTTTCGGGCACGGTGCCGTCGTCATAGGCTGCGGTGAGCGTGACCGTATCCCCCAGATGCATGGTGAACTGATCGACCGGTTCGCCGTTATAATAGATTTTCAGCGCGGAGGCGCCCGGCTGCCTGTCAGCGGAGCTGAGCGCGCCGTCAATGATAGTATATTCCCCGTTTTCAAGCGCCTGTCCGTCATAGCTGACGCCGCTGCATTCAAAGACGTATACCTCCGGCGTGCCGCAGTCGTGGATGTCACAGCCGGTGAAGCTGACGCCGGTCGTGGAATCGAGCTGAACCGCGGAGGACGAGCAGTCGTATATCTCGGTATTGCTGACAGTCAGGCCGGAGGAGTCCGCCGTGCTGATGCCGACAATGCCGCAGCCGTAGAGACGGCAGGCGTCGATGGAGATATTGCTGCATTCATCGAAGTACAGCACGCCGCCGGAGCACGCGCCCGGCTCCTCCGTGTGTCCGGCAGTGAAGCCGGAGAGCGTGACACCGCGGCACTCCTTGAAGCCCAGCACGTTGGCGTAGCGCGGGATGGCAGCAATTGTCGCGTTGCTCTCGCTGATAATGCTGAGATTTTCAACGCCGGTTATCACAAGCCCCGGACCGTCAAAAGTCATTGAGCCAGTAGTAATAATTGCTGCCGTAGCCGCCGTAGGACGTCGCCGTGGAGAGGTCGAAGGTCTCCGCGTCTAGGTATATGACCGTATTCGGCGCGATGGCGGCAAGGAACTCATCCACCGTTGCGGCGTGCACCGTGGTCACGCCGTCGGCATTGACGCTGCTGTCCAGCGCACCAGGCTCGGCAGCCGCGGGTCCGGCGTAGACCGTCATTTCCAGCGTCATCGCGCGCAGTGCCTCCTCTGTCAGCGCCGCGCCGGAGGTATCGACAGCGGCGCTGCTGCCCTCAGAGTACATGGGCACAGCCGCGGGAACATCGAATTTGCACCCGCCGGCCGTCAGGCACACGCGACGTCATTGGCCGTGTGCAGGTCGAGCAGCGCGCCGCTGAACGAATTATCCCGAACCTCCGTGCCGAGGAGGACGCAGTCTATTGAATATGTAAGCCCCATGAGCGAGCGGGCGCTGTTGCCGGTGATCTCGCAGTTGACGACGGCGAGGGGCGGTGGTGCTCTCAGCATAGAAAATGTCCGAGGGCACCTTCGCGTCGCCGCAGTCATACACGCGGCAGTCCGTGACGCGCACATCACGGCAGGAGTGGGCGATGACGGCATTCTGAGAGCAGTCATAAATATCGCTGCCGGTGACGAACACGTGCTGTGAGTTCACGGCGAACACGCCGACAACGCCGCAGCCATATAGTCCGCAGGAGTTGACGGAGACGTCCGTGCTGCTGTCAACGCGCACGACGTTGCCCGCGCAGTAGCCCGGCTCCACCGTATGGCCAAGCGTAAGCCCGTCGAGCGTGACGCCGGTGCAGGATGAGAGAGAAACAACATTTGCATAGCGCGGCGTGGTCACTATCTCCGCGCCGTCGGACTTTATGACGAGGTTTTTGATATTGCTGAGCCTAAGCTCATACCCGTCGTATACCTCACTCCACGCATAATTCCCGCTGGCCGCGGCGCCGTAATCCGCGGCAGAGGTAAGGTCATATTTGCCGGGGGAAAGGGGTGATCACGGTGTCGGAGGCTATCGCGGAGAGAAGCTCATCCACCGTGGAGGCCGTGACAAGGCGGCCATCCCCATCGGATGACGGCGCGGGCGAGGGCGTGCCGCCGTTCGGCCCGAGGGCCGCGCCGCAGCCCGCGAGCAGCAGCACCGCCGCAAGCACCAGCGCAAGCGAGGCCCTGCCCTTCGGGCGGAAGGACATGATCTGCTCCAGCCGCTCCTTCATGTCGCGCTTCTGCGTGGCGAAGCTGGTGACAAAGGCGCCGGACTGCATGGGGCGGCGGGAGGCCAGCGCAGAAGCGTCTCGCCGTAGCTTTGCATTTCGGCGCGGCTCATATCGCGGAGGATATACTCATCACAGCTGAGCTCTCACACACGCGGTCAAGCTCGCGGCGGAAAAGCGGGGCGAGGGGGTTGAACCAGTGCACCGAAAAGACGAGCGCGGCAAACCACTTATAGACTATGTCGCCGCGGCGGTAATGCGTAAGCTCATGGCGGAAGATATTCGTGAGCATATCGGGGGTATAGTCGCGCCCCGGCAGGACGAGTGTCGGCCGCAGGACGCCCATGAGCATGGGCGACGACACGCAGCGCGAACGCACGAGTCCCTTGCGCGCGCCGGGCATGGAGAAATACAGCGCCAGGTCTGCGTCGGTCGGTTCGCGCTCCGTTCGGCGGACAGTGCGGACAAAGCGCCTGTAGCCGGTGATATTCCGCGCCGCGCTTATAAGCGCACCGGCCAGCCACACCGCGCCCCACAGGCGCGGCGAGAGGAGGACGGACTTTATATCCGCCCATGAAACTGCGGCCCTGGCGGCGGAGGGGCTTTCGGAAACGGGCGCGGGGCGCTTTCCTTCACGGCATCCGCATCCGCCGCGCCGGTATTCCCCTTTAACGCGGATGATATCTTCATCGCCGCCGAGGCCGGAGGCAGGCTGTGCCGCGCCGAAGGGGCGCGCGCCCTCGGTCGAAGAGGCTATGTACGCCGGCGCGGACGCGCTTCTGACCGGCACAAGGCCGGGAAGCGGCACGACGAAGCGCAGCAGCACGACGAGCCACGCGAGGTGATAGAACACGCCGGGCAGGCGCTTCCCTGCCGTGCGCCGCAGCAGCATCAGCAGCAGGCCGAGCGCCGTGCCGCTGACACCGAGGAAGAACAAAGTCGTCAGGGCGTCCGTCATTTTTCCCCGCCTTTCCGGAACATCGCACGAAGCTCCTCAATATCCGTCTCGCTGAGCTCATCCGACTGCACGAGCGCAGCCACAAGGCTTTTTGCACTGCCGCGGTACAGCCGGTGGATGAGCCTTTCCGTTGCCCAGTCGTTATACTCCTTTTCGGAGACGAGCGGGCTGTAATAGAACGCGCCGCGCTTTTCCTGCGCGACCGCGCCCTTGCCGACGAGGCGCTGCACCAATGTCTTGATGGTCGTGGCCTCCCAGCCGCGCTTTTCCTGAAGCGCGCGGCGGATCTCGCCGATGGGGAGCGCACACGCGGCATCCCACAGCACGCGCATCACTTCAAGCTCGCTGTCACTTATCCTTTCCGCCAGATTTTCCTCTTTTCTGCACCTCCGCTTATACTTATATTTTTAATGTATGCCGGGGTAAACGTATTCAACGGGAACGCCGTTTTCAAGCGAGTAATCAAGGCTTTTGAGGGCCGTGCCGTTATAGGTCGTGCTGCTGTCGGCGAGCACGAGCTCTGGCGTGCCGCAGTTATAGATATTGCAGTTGTCAAACACCGCGCCGCTGACGGACCAGAGCGTGACGGCGGCATTGCTGCACTCGTATATCTCGGTATCCTTGACCGTGAGAGGACGAGTCGGACGCGCTGACGCCAACTATGCCGCAGCCGTAGAGACGGCAGGCGTCGATGAGGATATCATTGCAGCGCTGGAAGTTCAGCACGCCGCCGGAGCACTCGCCCGGCTCCTCCGTATGCCAGGCAGTGACGCCGCGCAGGGTTATGCCCGTGCAGCCGGAGAACTGGATAACGTCGGCATAGCGCGGCACGGCGGAGATGGTCGCGCCGTTTTCGCTTATGATAGTGAGATTTTCCACACCGGAAATTATAAGGCCGGGGCCGTCGTAATTATTGAGCCAGCCGTACCAGTACCCGCCGGCCCCGCCGTAATCGGCCGCGGCGGAGAGGTCGTAAAAGTCGGAGTCGAGATAGATGGTGGTGCCCGGCGCGATGGCGGCAAGGAGCTCATCCACCGTTTTCACGTGCACGACCCCGCTCCCCCCGCATTCACGGAGGCGTCAAGCGCGATCTCAGGCGTCGGCACGGAGCCGTCGGGGCCGTCATAAACGGCCTCGGCACGCTGCATGGAAACAAGCATATCGGCAGTTATCTCTTCCCCGGCGGATGTGACCGCGCAGCCCTCGAAGCCCTCGGCATAGAGCAGGGGGTAATAAAGCCCGTCATCAAAGCTGCTGTCGTCAACGGTGACCTCTCCGCTGGCTATGGCGAAGAGGGCGTTATCAAAGGCGGTGCTGCCGTTCACGGCGCAGCCGAGGATGCACACGCCGCGGGAATACCCGGACGTGAGCAGCGTGCCGCCGGTGCAGTTGCTGATAGTGGAGTTCAGCACGGCAAAGCCCGTCGTCGTGTCAACAGAGAAAAGACCGGCGTAGCCGCTGAGGCCGCAGTCGTATATGGAGCAATCGTCAAGGCGCACGTCGGTGCAGCCGCTGGACATGACCGCGCTTTCTGAGCAGTCGAATATATGCGTGCCAACGGCGGAGACGCCGCGGCAGTTATACGCCTGAATGCCGACGGTGCCGCAGCCGTAGAGGTAGCAGCCCTGCACGGCGGCATTGCGCACGTTGTTGAGCATCAGCACGCCGCCCGCGCATACGCCCGGCTCCTCCGTGTGGCCGACGGTAACGCCGCGCAGGAGTATGCCGCCGCAGTCATAGAAGCTGAGCACGTTTGCGTAGCGCGGCACGGCGGAGATGGTGACATTCGCGTCCGGCGCCGCGACGATGGCAAGCTTATCCACGTTGGATATCGCAAGCTCAAACGCGGTGTCAAGGCTCTCTGTCTCGCTGTCGTAAACGCCCGTCCAGAATATACGGCGCGCCGTCGGGCGCGCGGCCGTAGTCGAGGCCGTGGAAAGGTCATAATTCCCTGCGGCAAGGACTATCATCGTGTCGGACGCGATGGCGGCGAGGAACTCATCCACCGTGGAGACCTCGACCGTGTTGGCACAGCTTATGTTGGGAGTGAACTCCCCCGCGTCGCCGCTTTCATCTGGAGCGGCATCCGCCGCGGCGGGCGGCGCGGTCTCGATCACCGGGGCGGCGGGCGCGCCGCAAGCCGCAAGCGTGAGCAGCATCACCGCGGCCAGCATGAAACACAAATATCTTTTCATTCTTTATACCTCCGAAAATTTTTGTCTCTTTGTTTATTTTCTTTTACTATATTTTCTTATAGTTCCTATAGATATGGACGGCTTTTCCGGCGCTTCTGTTTCAGGAATATTGAAAGTTCGCGGAAAATTCTGCGCCGCAGGGCGGACTACGTCCGTCGTCTGTGTTCAATATACCATCAGAGACTACATTTGTCAACCGTTATCGGCATGAAATATTTAAAACCGGCGCTGAACGGCGCTTTCATGCTTGACCTGAACTAAGCTTCAGGTTATATAATATTGACGCAATGCAAAATGGAGGTTTTTGAAATGGCTAAAAACGTTCTTGTTATCAGCGCAAGTATGCGTGCAAACAGCAATTCAGACATGCTGGCCGCCGCCTTTGCCGACGGCGCGGCCGCGGCGGGAAACAGAGTGGAGACGGTCTCCCTCAAGGGCAAAAGCATCGCTTTCTGCCGGGGCTGCCTCGCCTGTCAGAAGCTTGGCCGCTGCGTCATTGCCGACGACGCCGTGGAAATAACGGAAAAATGATGAAGAACGCGGACGTCATCGTCTTTGCCACGCCCATCTATTATTACGAGATGAGCGGACAGCTAAAGACGCTGCTTGACCGCGCGAATTCCCTCTTCCCCAGCGACTACGCATTCCGCGAGACGTACTTCCTCTCCTGCGCCACGGAGGACGAGCCGGACACGGATGAGCGCGCGGTGCACGGCTTTGAGGGCTGGGTCGAGTGCTATGAAAGGTGCCGCCTTGCCGGGAAGGTGTTCGCCGGGGGCGTGTCTGAGCCGGGCGACATCGCGGGGCATCCCGCGCTGGAAAAGGCACGTGCGCTTGGCGCGGCGATAGGCTGACAGCGACAGAACAAAAAACTCCGGGCCGCAGCGTATGCCGCGGCCCGGAGTTTTGACTGTCGAAAAAAAAGTGGCTTTGCCGCTTTTTTGAGAAAGCTTCGCTTCGTTCTGCGCCTCTGTTGTCCGCTGACAGCGGACAATTCGACGCTCACTTCGCGCAAAGTGTTTTCCGCCACGCACATGTCGCGGCGGAAAACGAATTATACTTGCTTTTCGCGTCTGCGGACGCGAAAACTCTGCGAGGCTTTTTTGACATGCGGGGCTCAGAGCCTGACTTCCCTTCGCCCATGCGGCGGCGGCCGCGCTGCCGCTGCCGTGGAACACCTTCCCCTCGACGAGCTTTGCGCCGGGGCAGCTCGGGGGCGAGCTTTTTGCAGGGTCTTGCCATGCCGCTGGTGCCGGAGGTTGCAAAGACGACGACGGTCTTGCCGGAAAGGTCATAGCTTTCGAGGAACGCATTGACTATCGTCGGCGCGACGTACCACCAGATGGGGAAGCCCAGATACACGACGTCATACTCCGCCATAGACGCGCATTTTTCGGCGATGGCCGGGCGGGATGAGGCGTCCTTCATCTCCAACGTACTGCGGGGAGCGGCTGTCCATCAGTCGAGGTCCGCGGCGGTATACGGAACTGCCGGCTTTATTTCAAACATATCAGCGCCAACGGCGTCAGCAACGGCCTGCGCGGCCTTTGCCGTGGTGCCGGTCGGGGGAAAAAGTATGCAACCAGTTTCTTACTCATTTTACCTACCTCCGATATTTTTATGATACAACAGACATTACAGACGCGGCGCGGCCCCCTTGTCAGGGGGATGCCGCGTATGCTATGATAATATTACCTGAAGGGCACTTCAGGTCAAGCATCCTTTTGAAAATTTTTTGTTAATTGGCCGCGTGCGGTCGAACGGAGGACACATGCCTATAGATCTTATGATGCCCGTGCATCTCATCACAGGGGCGGAGTGCATCGGGAAAAAAAACGCAAAAGCCCTCGCGGGGCGGAAAGCGCTGCCTCATCGTCACGGGGCACAGCGGCGCGAAACGCAGCGGCGCGCTGGATGCCGTGACGCAGGCGCTGGACGCGGGCGGGATAGAGCACGCGGTCTATTCCGGCGTTGCGCCGAACCCGACCGTGGAATCATGCCTTGCACGGCGGGCGCATGGCCGCGGAGTTCGGCGCGGATTTCGTGGTGGGCATTGGCGGCGGCTCCGCCCCTTGACGCGGCAAAGGCCGCGGGCAGCGGCAAAACCCGGACATGGACGAGAGTGGGCTGTACTCCCGCGTATGGCAAAACGCGCCGAAGCCAGTGGTGCTTGTGGGCACGACCAGCGGCACGGGAAGCGAGGTCACGCAGGTGGCGGTGCTGACGGACTCATCCAGGCGCAAGCACAGCATACACGACCCGCGGCTCTACGCCGCCATATCCTTCGGCGATGCGCGCTTCACAATGTCCGCGCCGCCGCGCGTCACGGCGACGACCGGGATAGACGCGCTGGCGCACTGCGTGGAGAGCTACTTCTCCCGCAAGGCGGATGAGCTTTCGCGCCTTTTCGCCATGGAGGGGATAAGGCTGTTCCTTAAAAACGCCGCTGAGACGCAGGGCTTCGCCGGGGAGCTGAGCTATGCCCGGCGGGAGGAGCTTTACACCGCATCCATCATGGGCGGGCTTGCCATAAACACGACGGGCACGGTGTTCCCGCACACGATGGGCTATCTTTTGACGGAACGCTTCGGCATCCCGCACGGCTTTGCAAGTGCGGCTTTCATGCCGGCACTGCTGAGCGGCGCGGCGGAACACATGCCCGAATACACGGCGGAGTTCTTCACGCGCATCGGCTGCGGGCAGGAGGAGTTCATGCGCATATACGCCGCGGTCATGCCGGCGCTTGACATACGCATGACGCGGGAAGAGATAACCGCGGCACTGCCGCGCTTTAAAGGCAACGGAAGCTTCGGCAACACGGCCTATGACGTTGACGAGCGCACGGCGGAGGAGATACTGACGCGGAATTTTCTGTAACCGTTGAGGCGCGGCGAAAAATGTTTTCCCCGGAGTACGACTCGGGGGAACGTTTATTATCCGTTGTTCATTTCCTGTATGCGAAGCTGCGCGCCGCGCATATGGTCGCATATGGCCTGATCCATGAAGGCGATAAGCTCCTGCGGGGTTTTTGAGAGCAATACGTAGGTCGAGTACCTGCCGGGACAGTTCGACCAGAGGCGTTCCTGCGCGCGGTGCATTCAGCTGCTGACCTACCGTGAGCGTCCGCGGGTCAGGAACCGCGTGTTTATCGCTTTCCGGCAATATTTCCGAGTGACGTCCGGGCGTATCAAGCATTATGTCATCAACGGTCGAGGCAGCCGTGGGCGTCGCTTGACAAGCCGGAAACGCTCGCCGACAACTTCCACATTCCGACGACTGTCCCGAGGGCTATAAAAAGACGGCTTCATCTCTATGGATGAGAAGGCTCTCCATGAGTTTTCTTGACACGCGCTCGCGATGGTTTCGACGACGACATGTTTCTGTCAGAAATATTTCCGCGACGAGCGCACCGACCCATTTCCGAGGTCAGGCTGATCGACTCCTATTGGTCTGATCATTGCCGTCACGCACATTCCTCACCTCGATCCGAAAACGTGAAGATCGGCGACGAGGCGTGAAGGAACCTTCGAGGATTACCTCGAGAAGTTCGTTTTGACGACGTCTCTCAAAAGAAAGAACGTCACGCTCATGGACATGGCGACCATCGCGGCAGTACTTAAAAAGAAGACCGGCGTGCTGAAGAATCTCGATGAGTCCGGGAGATCAACGCCTGCTCGGTGAAGCATCCAAGGATCGACATAGACGGCAGGCTCGCAGGACTGGCTCTTCATGTTCAAGAAATGAGACGCACAACCATCCGACCGAGATCCGAGCCTTTCGGCGGCGCGGCGACCGCCTGGGCGGCGCGATCCGCGACCCGCTGTCCGGACGTTCTATGTTTATCAGGCGATGCGCGTCACGGATGCGCCGACCCGCGTGTTCCTGTCTCCGAGACGCTTCCGGGAAGCTCCCGCAGTCGAAGATAACTTTCACGGCGCGTCGAGCGGCTGTTCGTCCTCCGGCAGCCTTGATCGGTCTCGCTACCGGCGCTGTTTATGAAACTCTATCATCGGATTATGTCGCGAAGCACCTCGAGATCGGCGCTGTCGTCGGCGCTGCTCCCGCGAAAGAACGTCGTTCGTGAGCGCCCGATTCCCAGCGACGAGATAATCCTGCTCGGCAGGACGCACCGAGACGCGACACGGCTGCGGCGGAAGCTACCGGCTCGCAGGCACACCGCGTCCTCTCACGACCTGCGGCGCGCGCGTCAGCAGCAACCCGCCGGAGGCTTCCAGGAGACTGTTCAGAGAACGAGAAGAAGGTCACGAGAGACTTGTCAAGCGCTGCAACGATTTCCGGCGCGGGCGGAGTTTCCGCATATCGGTGAAGCTCGCGAGGACGAGGCTTGATATCACGACCTCTCGAAGGTTCGAAAGAGATTGCGAGATCTCGACGGCACCGAGCTCGCTATCTCCGAGGAATCTCAGGAGAGAGAATGGCTGTGTGAGTCGTCGCGAGAGGGACGCGGAGAAGTTCCTGCCGGATACGCCTCCGCGAAAATCTCGAGGTCGACGATTGTCGCGCGCGTGACCGAAGAGCCTCGTCTGCTGCGCATGAGAGGTGGAATGGAAATTACATAATCGACCTCTCCGCGAGGTTTCTGAACTCGGAGCGGCGCGGAAAGAGCAGCACACCGATATCGGGACTCGAGAGCGTGAGACCACCGCTGAAGATCTGCTCGAGCGGCGCTTCATGGAAACTGTCGGCTTACGTCCGGATGGGAATGGACGCTGTCAAGAGAAAGGTCATCACTTCGCTCAATATCTGCTCCAGAGCGCTGACTTGTCGAAGTTCGACAGCACGATCGGCGCAGGCACCGTCTCGGCGTGATGCCCACGGCGGAAAGTACGCGTGGCATCACCAGGTTTCGCGGTGCATGGCGGCGAGATCCCGGTGCTCACCGAAAGCGAGACCGGCCACGACCTCGCTTCGTGGATACGGCTTCCGACCCGTTCCTGTCGTCGAAGAGCCCGTCATCACGGCACGCTGTCTATGCAGTGAGTCGAGTCGGCACGGCAAGCTCGATCGCGGCGGGAGCTGGTGCACCAGACATATCGCACCTTCCAGGGCATTTCGAAGACTAGAAACGACCCGAAGCGCTGCAAGCCGATTGGCGAAGCTCTGCTCGGAGCTCTGAAGGCTCGAGTGCGGAAAGCTCGGCATCGCGGCGTCCGAGGAGGACTCGATGTCACGCGCCTAACCGAGACATATCCACGACGTTCCGCCCGGCACTCACCGTTTCGTTCGCATGTCGTGGTCGACACGACGCGAGCTCGTTACACGCCTGAGTTCACGCGCGCGGGTCACTATGGTGACGATGCTTTCGGCTCCGGCGGTCGACGGGAACGATCTTCCAGTTTTGAGGACCTGAGGAAGCTCTGTTCGACCCGCGTACATGATGCTTATCTCGTCCGGTAGGTGAAGGCGGCATACGCTGTCGACATGGGCGAGGTGCGGCTGAAGGTCTTGTCAAAGATAGCTCTCGAAAACGCATTGGTTTTCCAGGGAGCTGCCGACGATGCTCGACGATAAGACGCTGTTCGGGCTTCCATTGCGGCGCGTTCATCGCTTGGGACGGACGGAGAGAGATCGACGGCATACCGGCTCCGGTATGACCACTGACGACGGTGGCTGACGCTCGGCGCTGAGTCTGTCGCGGTGGAGGCTCTCCAAGGAATGACTGGAGTCCACGCTTGAGAAAAGTGTTCCCCGACCAGCGTGGTTCCGGAGATCAAAGCCGGAGAAAAGGTAAGAAAAGAGTTCACCTGCGCGCGCCTTCCGCGGTACGTCGCGGGGCTGGAAGAGTTCACGCGCCGAGAGTTGCGATTCCGTATTCCCGGGAACGAACTGCGAGTACGACACGATGAGGCGTTTCAGCACGCCGCGGCGACGCGAGTCATGCGAAAGCTCGAAACCTCGGCGCGAAAGGCGCTCGGCGAGAGTCGATCGACACGAGCTTGTGTCGCTCGCAAAGCGGCGCTCAGATATTCCATGCTTCCGGGCGGATTCTCCGGAGGCGACCGAGCCAGACGGCGCTCCAGTAGTGGCCATCGCGATTGCTGAAACCCCGCGCGTCAGGAACGCTACGTCACGCGAACCTGCTCGAGCGAATTTCACGCGACGAGTACTCGTGCTCGGCATACAGCGGCTTCCGGGCGCTCGTCAGAGTCCGGACTTCTCTCCGATACGGTAAGATCATGGACGAATGACGCCCGCTTGCCGGCGCTGACGCAACATTTATCGGCGTCACCAGCCGACCGGTGAGTGGTCCGCACGAGATCGCGTCGGTGAGTCCCGTCGTGGCTCTCCGCCGGGTGAATGTCGGCCGACATTCGCAGCCACGCGTATCCCACGGACAGGGACGCTACCGCCGCCCGGGCGGCTTATCGACACCGCCGCGAACGGACGAGATGCGCGACCCACGGTACGTGGATCGGCGGCGACCCGCGACGATGGATATACCGCTTTCCGGCAGACGGTTTCCGGCTTCGCGATCGACACGGGGCATACTCAGCCCCGACGGGCCGCATCTTTGGAAAAGATGGGTGCACAGCGAGCGAATCGGCAGGGAAATGTCGCCGAAATCAGCAACATTGAGAGGCGACAAGGAATCAGCATATCTTCGAGGTCGGGAGTAAAAAAATACTTCTAAAAGTAAAGCACTTTGAGACTGTTGTGTTTCGGCATGACAGCCCTGCTTTAAAGATTTTCAAAAAACGGAGGCAGCGGAATGAACCGATTACGCGTCGGAATAATACGGCGTCGGACGCGCTCTGAATATTATGCGCCGCGGTCTCGCGAAATTGGCACAGATCGTCGCCGTGACCATGACGCCGTGCTTGTGCGGAGAACGCGTCGGACGAGAATATAAGCTCGGCGCCGCCGCGTACACTGAAATTCAGACGGTTTCTCGGCGTCCGGTCTTGACGCGGTCATCATCGCAGAACCGCCGGGACAGCGGAAACTTCACCCGCCATCAAAGGCGCTGCGGCACGGTGACCCGACGTGCTCTGTTATCCGATGCCCGTGTCAATGCTTGACGGGCGTTCCTGCTTGAAGCAGACTGTCAGGGGAGGCGGACGCGTCTTCACTTTCGCGGAGCCATATTTGCTGAACACTTGGTTCATGACGGCGAGGGGAGATGTACCGGAACGGCGCGACATCGAAGAAGCTGCTATCACGGTCGAAGGCGACTCGCGTCGGAAGGAAGAGAGACCGTTCACGACCAAGGTGCCGAAGGGCGAGGCATATCCGTCGACCTTTATGTGCTCGGCAGGCGATGGGACCCGATGCTTTCGCACGACCGGGTTACGTCCCGCGTCATCGGCATGGAGACGCCGCGCCGGGTTCACCTCGTCGAAGGGCTAAGCACGAGCGCCGCGACGGAGCTTTCGAGTTCGACGGCGGCGCTGTCGGGCGGACTTTCAATGGGGAGCTGTCCTGTCCGCCGCGGTTCCACCGCTCACTATGTGCGCGAGACCGGAACGATAGAGGTCTGCGGCGACAGACTGCTTCACCATGACCATTCGGAGCGGGTGAGCGGCGGGTCAGTGCCGGGATCTCAGGCGGAGCGCGCCGCTTTTCCGGGCGCGTGTTATTACGCGGACGATCTCGAGAACGCTGGAAGCTTCAGCCATGCTGTTTTTATCCGGAAAAACTGCTTGGAGGCGTCGATTCGGCGGCTTGCTCGATTGACGTCTGGAGGGGGCACTCCTGACATATCACTTTCCGACTGCTGGCGTATCGCTCCGGTGCTTGACGGCGGGAAGGGCGTTCATGATACCGGATACGAGAACCGACGACGGCGCGAGTTCTGCCGAGGGACCGCTTTACGACCGATCCGGACGCTGACGCAGAAGTGGCAGGCTCCGCCGAACAAGAACCGAGCGCGGGGAAAACAGGAAACACTTAAGGTTGTTTTCACAGTGAAAGCCCATGTTCAAGCTTTTTCTGCGGAACCCCGATTTACTCAGTCAAAATCATCCGTGACCGGAAGACGGGCACACGGATATTGTTTTTCGCAAATATACTTGAAAAAATCCTGCGGCTTTGTACCATATACATTATAATGAAGATTATTCGGAGGACGGGTATGTACTATAAGTATGAAAAACTCACGCGCATACGTCGGAGACGAGCAGGTGCTCGCCTTATCCGGCGCAAGCTGGCGCAGTTTATAAATCGCTCGGTTATACCGGGATGTTCGTGACCGATCACTTTTTCAACGGGCCGCGACGGTACCGTCGGATCTTGCGTGGAGTGAGCGGGTCGGACATGGAAACGAGGAGGGCTACTTGCGGCTAAGGCTGACAGGATCCGGGCTTTGACGTGTTTTTCGATGGGTATACGCTTTTTGGAATGATTTTCTGATATATGGACCCGGCGGGATTGGCTGCTTTCTAATCCGGATCAGCTCGGGCTTTCTGTCCATGATTATATGAAGAGGGTCAGAGAGGACGGCGGATTGGTCATTCATGCGCATCCGTTCAGGGGAGGCGGGGTATATTGATATGATAAGGCTGATTCCGCGGGACGTCGACGGGGTTGAGGTGATCAACGCGAGTATGAAGGATGAGTATAATTCGCGCGCGGAGTGGTACGCAGGAGTTATGACCTTCTCTCAGATCAGCGGGTTCGGATAATCATTTCGGACAGCGTCCGAGACTCGCGGGCGTTTTTTCTGCCTGAGCGTATTGCCTCTGAGCGATTTTGTCCGTCTGATGAAGGATGGCGCGTCTGAGTTGTTCTAGACCGTTACGATGAACCGGCGTCAGATTATAAAAAGCTTAGCGGGTGCAGAGGTGCGCTTTTCAAAGGCATCTCCTCCCCGCTGGTGCTATGAAACACGTTGATATTTACACGGACAGAGCCTGTAAAGCATAACCCTGGTCCGGGCGGCTGGGGCGCGATAATTGTCTATAAGCAGACTGAGAAGGGAGCTTGCGGGCGGCGAGGCCATCACACGACGGATGATCGCGTTTGCCGTATCGAAGATCGGCAGCCGAGAATAAGAAACGGCACAGCAAACGAGATGACGGCGTAAAATTTGAACAGACCCATGATGGACACGGTCGCCAGCATGTAGCCGAGGAAGGTCGAGCCGGTGTCGCCCATGAACATCTTAGCCGGATTGAGGTTGTACGGCATAAAGCCGAGGCACGCGCCCGCGAGCGCCGCCATCGTGATGGCAATCGGCATGTTGCCGGTCAGCAGTGCAACGGCAAGCATGGTAATCGCCGCGATAGACGAAACACCGACCGCAAGTCCGTCCAGACCGTCGATCAGATTGACCGCATTTGTAATGCCGACGATCCAGATGATCGTGGCCGGCACTGCCAGAATGCCGAGATGGACAAACGGCGTATCCGACAGCGGATTCAGATTGGTGAACAGACCGATCTGCAGATCGCCGATGCAGACCGGAATGGCTGCCGCCACAATCTGCACCACGAATTTGAGCTTGGCGCCGAGCGCCAGCACATCATCGAAAATGCCGAGTGCGAAACAATGATGGCCGCTCCGAGCAGGACGCACAGCATGGTCTCATCGAGCTGCCCGAAAAATCAGAATCGAACACAAGAAGCCGCCGTAAATGGCCAGACCGCCCAACCGCGGGATCGGCTTTTTGTGCATGCGGCGTGCATCCTTCGGCACGTCGATCGCGCCGACCTTGTGTGCAAAGTTCTTGACCGGCGGTGTGAAAAAAATAGCTCAGCACGGCAGCTACGGCAAACGCTGCAATGATCGTGCCGATAACAATATATTCAGACATGGTTTACTCCCTTTTGGCTCAGCGTGCGACAAAGCCTACCTTTCGATAAACCTTATCCAGCGTTTTGCGCGCCAGATAGGAGGCCTTCTGTGCGCCCTCCTTGTAGACCTGCTCCAGATAATCCTTGTTGTTCAGCAGATCGGTGGTCTTTTTCACGAATCGGACGCAGCAGCTCGACAACGGCCTCGCCGACTGCGGGCTTGAACTCACCGTAGCCCTTGCCGTCAAACTCGGCTGCCGCCTGTTCGATGGTCTTGCCGGTCGCCAGAGCGTAAATCTGCAGCAGGTTGGAAACACCCGGCTTGTTCTGCGGGTCAAAGATGATGCGGGAATCCGAGTCGGTAACCGCACGCTTGAACTTACGCATAATGTCCTCCGGCTTGTCCATCAGCAGGATATAGCCGTTCGGGTTCGGGTCGGACTTGCTCATTTTGCTGTTCGGGTCAACCAGGCTGGTAATCTTGGCACCCTCGCCAACCTTCGGGTAGTAGCCCTCCGGAATGGTAAAGGTATTCGGATGCAGATTGTTGAAGCGGTTTGCAATATCGCGGCAGATCTCGATGTGCTGGCTCTGATCCACGCCAACCGGAACGAGGTCGGTCTGGTACAACAGAATGTCAGCCGCCATCAGAACCGGATAGGTGAACAGACCGACATTGATGTTGTCCGCGTGCTTGGCGGATTTGTCCTGAATTGCGTCATGCGGGAAAGCTCGCCGAACATGGTGAAGCAG
>VOFK01002391.1_pt1 | contig 21983 bp, 38 predicted proteins | sample 5384121 | NCBI WGS metagenome assembly VOFK01 (sample SAMN12384730, study PRJNA508395) | human gut metagenome | isolation source: healthy gut J | host: Homo sapiens | reverse complement strand
GCAGAATTTATCAAGACCTCCACAGGATTCTCCACAGCCGGAGCCAGTTTGCAGATGTGGCTGATGCAGCAACATGTAGAGAAGTAAAGCGTAAAAGCGGCAGGAGTGAAATTTTCTTTTGATGATGCAGAAGAATTCATGTCAAAGACTGCCTGGGAACCAGCCTGGTTAAGATTATGAAACACAGACAATGGTGCAGGATATTAATAAATAAGAGAAACATAAAGCGACGCTATAGATTCAGATATAAAGTGTCTCTCTTTTAATATTAGTTGAAAGCGAAACTTTTTTCCGACAAGCTGTAGCATAGCATACCAGGAGAAGGTATATGAGGGTTACAAGTGAAAAGTCAGATATGCAGATATTACCATGTTCGACTCCGGCCGGATCGGGGAGTAACTGAAGATTAATGTGGAATCGGCACTTCTCAAAAATTGCTGAAAAAATGCAACAGTGGATATTTTATACTGGGGAGCCGGATCAGATTCCCCAAAGATGATCAAACAACACAAGTACGCTTGGAAACTGAAGGCTCCGGGCCGCTGGAATACATGCAACCGGGAGAAACTCAGCCTTTATTCAGAATATACGATAAAAAGTATCGGCAGAAGGATATGAACCGGTGACGACTGCTATTGTAGAGGTAATGTCAGTAGTTCCGTTACTGTAATATCCGGTCGGTCTCGCAGAGACGACCGCTGGAAGTCACTTGCCATACCGCCGCATACGCTGTATGGAAATTATCCGCCGAAAATAGCAGGAAGCTGAGATTAACCGGTGAATCAGTCAGAGAAATTGTATTGCGTCGTGGTTATTCCGGAATAGAAAAGCGATGGAAGTCCAAGAGATACTAATGGGTGAGATTATTATGTTCGGCATAAGTGATTACACAAAATGTGGCATCCAGTGAGATTTATCTGACCTGGCCGAAAGAGAATATCACAGCTTAAATGCAATGATTATGTCTTTTACACTGGAATCAAAAGCTTAAGGAACAGAATGGTACAGAAATAAAGGCTTTGACTTCTTTTACACATGTCGTCCAAATGTACTGGGATCAAGGATCTATGGAAGAAATATCTTTTGAAAGTATTTCGAGATTGTGTATATTTCCGAAAATTATCTCGTCCAGGCTTCAGAATGTGAAAACAGTCGATTCTGACCCAATATTGTGATGGCGCATAATCTCGTCCCCGTGATGAGCTTCAGTAGTCTCCAAAGCACCGTATATCGTGAATATTCCGCAATTGAGATACTAAAGACATTGCTGAGACTTCATGTATAACAATCAGGCCGGAACAGGTGGCAGGAATTCCGGGCAATCCTGGCCGATACTGGCAATTCTTTATTTGCCAGGAGATGCCGTGTTGTAAGCATCTGTGAACAGCTCAATTATTTAAATACTCATCCATTGATTCCTTCAAGGCATTTAAACTTTATGGACTGCTATTGCAGTAGCTGTCTTTGATCTTCAGGGATTCGTGGCCTGACCCCAGACAATCGTGGAAAAAGGAAACCGGCATAAAATTAAAAGACATCATGTTTATGTTAACAGAATAAAGTGGAACCCTTGAAAACATTATGAAAGCCCCTCGAAAAGGGTAAATTAAAAAAACCGGTAAACCAGTGATTTTCAGACAAAATTAATAGAAAAGGAAATGAGTATGCTATCATATTGACAATTTGTATTTTGAAGGAGGAAGAGAACACATGTATGCCGTATGTTCTGTTCCTCTTTTCTAGTATATAAATAAGAAAGGCAGGTTGATAAATGAAAGCATTCTTATACTGGAAGACGGTATTTGGTGGCCTTCATGGGCAAAGCACGGTTCAACAAGGGAAGCATCAGAGATTGTATTTAACACTTCCATGACCGGTTATCTGGAAGTAATGACAGATCCTTCTTACGCAGGACAGGCGGTGTGTATGACATATCCGCTGATCGGAAACTACGGAATCTGTTATGATGACCAGGAACTCCACCAGACCGTGGATGACGGATTTATCGTACGTGAATTATCCCGTGTTCCCCAGCAATTTCAGAAGCGTTGACACCATTCAGCATTTTCTTGAGCAAAACGACATTCCTGGAATCGCAGGAATCGACACCAGACCTCTGACTAAGATCCTTCGTGAGAAAGGTAACCATGAACGGAATGATGATCACAGTTGATGAAAATTATGACTTAAACGCAATTATCCCCCAGTTAAAAGCATATACAACAGGTAAATGGTGGTATCAAAGTAACCTGTGCCGTGAAAAGGAATGTCTTAGAAGGCAATGGACCGAAAAGTTGCACTTATGGATTTTGGTGCAAAAAGAAAAACATTGCAAGTCACCGAATGAAAAGAGGATGTCGGTTACCGTTTACCCGGCAAATACACCTGCAGAAGAGATCCTTGGAGATCAATCCGGATGGCATTATGCTCAGCAACGGACCTGGAGATCCGAAAACAATGCACTTCTATTATTAAAGAAGTAAAGAAAATTTTACGATTCCGATGTTCCCGATTTTTTGCAATCTGTCTTGGACATCAGCTTATGGCTCTTGCAACAGGCGGAGATGACCTATAAGATGAAATATGGTCACCGCGGTGGAAACCATCCGGTAAAAGACCTTCAACAGGCAGAGTTTACATCTCTTCCCAGAATCATGGGTATGCTGTAGATGCTGATAGTACCCGGAGAAGAAAAACGTTGCAGTATCCTGCATTTGTGAACGTCAATGACGGAACAAACGAAGGAATGGCATACGTTGGAAAGAATATTTTCACTGTACAGTTCCATCCGGAGGCGTGTCCGGGACCGCAGGATTCCAGTTACCTGTTTGACAGATTCATGGATATGATGGGAGGAGAATAAATAATGCCAAGAAATAATGACATAAAAAAAGTTCTTAGTAATTGGTTCCGGCCCGATTGTAATCGGCCAGGCAGCAGAATTTGACTATGCAGGTACACAGGGCGTGCCGTTCCCTGAAAGAAGAAGGTATCGAGGTCGTACTTCTGAACTCAAACCCTGCTACAATCATGACCGACAAAGATATCGCTGACAGAGTATACATTGAGCCTCTGACCGTAGAGGTCGTAGAGCAGCTTATCCTGAAAGAAAAACCGGACAGCGTACTGCCGACACTTGGCGGCCAGGCGGGACTAAATCTTGCCATGGAGCTGGAAGAGAAAGGGATTCCTTAAGAGAACATAATGTGAGACTGATCGGTACAACGGCGGAAACCATCAAGAAAGCAGAAGACCGTCTGGAATTTAAAGATACCATGGAAAAGATCGGTGAACCGGTTGCCGCTTCACTGGTTGTTGAAAATGTGGAAGATGGTCTTGCATTTGCAAATGAGATCGGATATCCGGTTGTTCTTCGTCCGGCATATACCCTCGGCGGAAGCGGTGGCGGTATCGCACATGATCAGGAACAATTGTGAAGATCCTTGAGAACGGACTCCGTCTGTCAACGTGTTGGGGAAGTTCTTGTAGAACGTTGCATTGCAGGATGGAAAGAGATCGAGTACGAAGTAATGCGAGACAGCAATGGTAACTGTATTACCGTATGTAATATGGAAAACCTGGACCCGGTCGGAGTACATACCGGAGACAGTATCGTAGTAGCACCATCTCAGACTCTTAGAGATAAAGAATATCAGATGCTGCGAACTTCCGCACTGAATATTATTAGTGAACTTGAACATCACAGGTGGATGTAACGTACAGTAATGCGCTTGAATCCGGACAGCTTCTGAATACTGTGTTATCGAAGTAAATCCGCGTGTGAGCCGTTCTTCTGCACTGGCTTCTAAGGCAACTGGTTATCCGATTGCAAAGGGTGGCAGCAAGGATCGCTATCGATATTACACTGGATAAGACCAAAAACGCGTAACAAAGAAGACTTACGCAAGCTTCGAGCCTATGCTTGACTACTGTGTTGTAAAGATCCCGAAGACTTCCATTCGATAAATTCATCACAGTGCCAAAGAACACTGACTACTCAGATGAAAGCGACCGGAGAGGTTATGAGTATTTGTGATAACTTCGAGGGTGCACTTATGAAAAGCCATCCGTTCTCTGGAACAGCATGTAGACAGCCTTATGTCTTATGATTTTTCAATCTTTCAGAAAGAAGAACTGTTGGAAAAACTGGAAATCGTAGATGACCGCAGAATCTGGATGATCGCAGAAGCAGTCCGTAAAGGAATTTCGCATATGATAAGATCCATGCGATCACCAAGATTGACATGTGGTTCATTGATAAGCTTGCGATCCTTGTTGAGATGGAACAGGCTCTGAAAACACAGGAACTCACGCCGGAACTTCTGAAAGAAGCAAAACGTATTGAATTTCCGGATAATGTTATTGCACGCCTGACCGGAAAAACAGAAGAGAAATCAAAGATATGCGTCAATGACGAACGGTATCAAAGCCGCTTACAAGATGGTAGATACCTGTGCTGCTGAGTTCGCAGCAGAAACCCGTATTACTACTCAGTATTCGGAAGGAACAGAAATGAAGTAGAAGAGACTTCCGGTAAGAAAAAGAAAGTCTAGTACTTGGATCAGGTCCTATCCGTATCGGACAGGGTATCGAGTTCGACTTCTGTTCTGTACATTGTACATGGGCATTTGCAAAAGAAGGATACGAGACTATTATCGTCAATTAACAACCCGGAGACTGTAAGTACCGATTTCGATATTGCCGACAAGCTGTATTTCGAGCCGCTGACACCGGAAGATGTAGAGAATCGTAAACCTCGAGAAGCCGGACGGAGCAGTTGTTCAGTTCGGTGGTCAGACAGCAATTAAATTGACAGAATCCCTGATGAAGATGGGTGTGCCGATCCTTGGAACTTCCGCAGAAGATGTGGATGCGCAGAGGACAGAGAATTGTTTGATGAGATTCTGGAGAAAAGTGCGAGATTCCAAGACCGACCGGGGGAACTGTATTTACTGCAGAAGAAGCCAAAAGAAGTTGCACACCGTGACTGGGTTACCCGGTACTGGTAAGACCTTCTTACGTACTTGGCGGACAGGGTATGCAGATTGCGATCAATGATCACGATATTGATGAATTTATCGGAATCATCAACCGGATTGCACAGGATCATCCAGATCCTGGTTGATAAATACCTGGTCAGGGTAAAGAGATCGAGGTCGACGCGGTATGCGACGGTGAGGAACAGATATTCTGATTCCGTGGTATCATGGAGCACATTGAGAGAACCGGTATCCACTCCGGAGACAGTATTCTGTATATCCGGCACAGAGCATCTCTGAGAAGACAAAAGAGACGATTGCCGAATATACAAGAAGACTTGCAAAAATCCTTACATGTCATCGGACTGATTAACATCCAGTTCATCGTCTGTGGCGAAGACGTATATGTAATCGAAGTAAACCCTCGTTCCAAGCCGTACTGTACCGTACATCAGTAAGGTAACAGGTATCCCGATTGTACCACTTGGCAACAAAAAGTGATCATCGGACACAAGATCAAAGAGCTTGGTTACACACCTGGATTACAGCCGGAAGCAGATTATTTTGCAATCAAGATGCCGGTATTCTCATTTGAGAAGATCCGCGGTGCTGACATCAGCTTAGGACCGGAGATGAAGTCTACCGGTGAGTGTCTGGGAATTGCAAAGACATTTGATGAGGCACTTTACAAAGCATTCCTTGGAGCAGGTGTACAACTTCCAAAACACAAGAACATGATCATGACAGTTCGGATGAAGATAAGGAAGAAGCCGTTGAGATCGGACGCAGATTCGAGAAGATTGGTTACAAGATCTTTGCTACACGAAGGAACTGCAAAGGTCTGACAGATGCAGGCGTGAAAGCGATGACAGTCAATAAGATTGAGCAGGAATCACCGAACCTTATGGATCTGATCCTTGGCCACAAGATCGACCTTGTCATCGATACACCGACACAGGGGGTAACGGTGATAAGACAAGAGATGGATTTGTAATCCGGTCGTAATGCAATCGAGACAGGTGTTAATGTACTGACAGCTATGGATACGGCAAGAGCACTTGTGACAAGTCTGAAAAATACAGATATCCGTCAGCTTACACTGATTGATATTGCGAAAGTTGAATAAGATGTTATGAATACGGACAGGCAGGGATTGGATTCTCTGCCTGTTTGTGTTATGGAAAATGCAGGGACGAGACGACGCTACAGTGGCAAAAAAGAATGTGAAGCTGTGTAGAGGATTTCGGATATTGGCTGGAATTGCGGGGAAGGAGTTTTATAGTGTGAAAACTATTGTATGTGGGATAACCGGATGGGGATATGTTTTAATGGCAGGAGAGTGAGCCGGGACCGGATGGTGTCAGAGGATATTTTGAGATGACGAGAGGGAATGTGCTCGATGGCGCCGGAGGCAGATAAGCTTTTAAAGAAGTCTTTAAAGCAAAAAGAAGAGGTATGCCGGGAAATTGGGACTGGGAAGAAAATACAGGACGCAGGGCGACTGGAGGATGAAAAAAAAATGTGGAAGGTTGACCGGAATTTTCTGGAAAAGGCAGAAGAAGAGATTTCTGTTTTGTTGAGGGGGAGAATCTGGCTGGATATGAGGGGAAGATTACAGAGATTGTTCTGTATAAATGGAACCGGGATTATCCGGCAGATGTATTTTTTGAGGTAGATTTAAGCAAGTGGAGACTGGAAGAGAGAAAAAGATTTTTTTCGGTTACTCCCATGAGAAGATTACAAAAGAAATTTACAACAGGCAGGGGATTGCTATGTGAAGAAGAAAAATTGGGAAAAATGAGGTGTGCTGCTTCTGACGTTTGCATTGTTTCTGACAGCGTGTGGCACAGGTGGAGCAGATGCGCAAAGTGCATCATATGGAAACAGTCAGGCAGCAGTAGTTGAAAAGGCAAAGTCGGGTAGCGGAGAAAATGAATCGACAGCAGGTGGCGACCAGGATCCGGTGAGCGCTACATTGGATAATATTCCGGCATACAGCGGAACACCGTATGTAGTGATTGACGATAATGAACCGGATTTTTTACCGAAGATGAGCTGACAGATCAGTCTTATGAAAGCTACAGTGATCTGGATGAGCTGGGACGATGCGGCGTTGCCGCGTCCAACATTGGGACAGATCTGATGCCGACCGGGAAAAGAGGAAAAAGATTGGACAGGGTGAAACCGTCCGGGTGGCAGACAATAAAATTTGACAATGTGGATGGAAAATATCTTTACAACCGTTGTCATCTGATAGGCTATCAGCTGACGGCAGAAAATGCAAACGAAAAGAATCTGATTACAGGAACCCGCTATATGAATGTGGATGGGATCTTTGCCATTTGAAAATATGGTTGCCGACTACATCAAAGACAGATAATCATGTAATGTATCGTGTCACACCGGTATTTGAAGGGGAGAATCTGGTTGCATCCGGGTTTTAATGGAAGCAGAATCAGTGGAGGATCATGGAGAAGGTGTGAAATTTAATGTATGTCTATAATGTACAGCCGGGAATTACGATTGATTATTCAACGGAAAGGCAGTGCTTTCCGATACGGATGCGTCAGCAGGTACAGGGAAAAAACCAGTGGAAATACAGAGAAAAAGATGTATGTGTTGAATGAAAATACAAAAGAAGTTCCATACGCCGGAGTGCTCAGGGAGTAAAAAGATATCAAAGAAGGAAATAAAAAAAAACATTTACAGGTTCAAGAGAAGAACTGATTAAAGAGGGGTATATCCTCCGTGTGGGAGATGTAAAACCGTAAGAGGAAAATAAAAGAAAAAAACTGCATATTCTGCAAAAATATAAAACAAACGAGAGATTTTTTAAACAAAATCTCCGTTTTCTTGCTATAATAGAAAACAGACTTAATGAATATACATTAGAGGAAATGTGTAAAAGAAAAAGGAGGAACTTTCTCATGAATACTTATCATATGGGAACAAAATGCGTGCAGGAGGATATACACCTGGAAATGGAGAGCCGAGACAGGTTTCCGATCATTCAGTCTACGACATTCAAATACAATACAAGTGAAGATATGGGAAAAATTATTTGATCTGGAGGCATCCGGATATTTCTACACCCGTCTGCAGAATCCGACTAACGACCACGTAGCGGCAAAGATCGCGGGATGGAAGGCGGAACAGCTGCAATGTTGACTTCTTCCGGACAGGCAGCGAATTTCTTTTGCTATGTTCAATATCTGTGAAGCAGGAGATCATATTGTGGCTTCCTCTTCGATTTATGGTGGAACCTTCAATCTGATCAGTGTGACAATGAAGAAAATGGGAATTGACGCAACATTTGTTTCTCCGGATGCAACAGAAGAAGAATTAAATGCAAGCATTCCAGCCAAATACAAAGCTGATGTTTGGCGAGACGATTGCCAATCCGGCACTTACTGTTCTGGATATTGAGCTTTTTTGCAAAGGTTGCGCATGCGCATAGTGTACCGCTGATCGTGGATAATACCTTCCCGACACCGGTCAACTGTCGTCCGATCGAATGGGGAGCAGATATTGTGACACATTCGACTACAAAAATATATGGACGGACATGGAGCAAAGAAGTCGGTGGGGCAATCGTAGACAGTGGTAATTTTGACTGGATGGCTCATGCAGATAAATATCCCGGACTTTGCACACCGGATGAAAGCTATCATGGAATTACATATGCCGAGAAGTTCGGTAAAGAAGGCGCATTTATAACAAAATGTACCGCACAGTTGATGCGTGATCTCGGATCGATCCAGGCACCACAGAATGCATTTATATTAAATCTTGGTCTTGAATCACTTCATGTGCGTATGCCAAGACATGTTGAAAACGGACAGGCTGTTGCAGAATTTCTGAGCAAAGCACCCAAAAGGTTGCTTATGTCAATTATCCGGGACTTCCATCTAACAAATACTATGAAAGAGCAAAGAAATACATGCCAGACGGGGCTGTGGAGTGGTATCTTTCGGATTGAAAGGTGGAAGAGAAGTCGCTTTCCGTATTCATGCAGAATCTGAAAGCTTGGAGCGATTGAAACCCATGTGGCAGATGCGAGAACCTGTTGCCTGAACCCGGCAACATCCACATCGCCAGATGAATGATGAGCAGTTAAAAGAAGCAGGGGTTCCGGCAGAACTGATTCGCATCAGTCTGGGACTTGAAGATAAAGAGGATCTGATCGCAGATATTTCTGCGGCACTTGACGCAATTCAATAATCGTGTCACAATGACAGATAAAGAAATCTGATCAGACAGGAGGAAAAGAGTCATGACAAAGAAATCAGAAAGACAACCAATCAAAGCAGAAAATGTAGCGGGTGGCGCAGGCTATATCCTGAAGGAAGAACTGATCAAAAGTGAACAGCTCGGTGCGTACTGCAAGATGTTCAATGAAGTAACGTTAAAACCTGGATGTGAGATCGGATATCATGAGCATCATGGAGAGACTGAGACTTACTATCTGACAAAAGGGGCAGGCATTTACAATGATAATGGCAAAGAATATCCGGTAGAAGTTGGTGATGTGACTTTCTGTGCAGACGGAAATGGACATGGCATCAAGAATGCGGGGAAGAAGATCTTGTGTTTGTGGCGCTTATTTTGAAAGAATAGTGTGAAGAGGGACGGATCCTGGCGCAAATGATATTGATCGTCACCTATGAAACTGTCACTGGCAGTTTCATACGGATGCATGGCAACTCCGAAGCTTGTAAAAGGGGATGATGTTCGTGTGAACACGGACACCACCCCTATTTTTTGTGCGATCTTAGCCGCAACGATTCAATATCATTTGCGCCGGGATCCTGTGCTGCTCAAAAAATTTTTAGAAATAAGAGTTGGCGATTTAGTGAATGGTCTTCTTGTGGGGATAGGAAACATTATGCAAAGAAATCCTGTATTCCCTGAAGCAGTCTCTTATTATCTTCCGGAGCCATAATGCAGAACCGGAAGTATTCCCCCGCCCAGTTCTTTGAAGCTGGAGCAGTCTCTCACCATCAGACCCTGCTTGATCAGAAATTCAAACACATCCGCAGAAGTAACTCCCTCTTTTTTCAATCTTTACTAGTACAAAATTCGCATAAGCAGGATACACAGTCAGCACATTGATTTTTGGAGATTTCAGTGCACATTTTGTCTCGCTCGGAGAGGATCAGATCCCGTGTTTTCCGGATATACTCCTGATCCTGGAGCATTTTCTCACCAGCGTAAGCGCCGAGGCTGTTCAGACTCCATGGGTTCTGCATCAGCAGAAGATCCTGAAGAAACTGGCTGTTACTGGTTGCACCGTAGCCGAGGCGGAACCAGGTGCGGCATAAAAATTTGGATACGCCACGGAGAATCATCAGATTATCAAAACTGCTGATCAGAGACATGGAAGAAATTTCATTAATATCCGGTGCAAATTCAACGTAAGTCTCATCGATCATCAAGAAAGAGCCAGCCTCCCGGCGAGTCCAGAATGGTCTGGATCTCAGGCATTTTTGAGAGCGGACGAAGTCGGATTGTTCGGGTTACATAATATCACCAGATCATAGCCCTTCCTGATTTCTTCGCAGAAGGCATGGATATCAAGATGGAACTGATCTGACTCTTTTAACAGGTAAGTATGGATGGAACTTCCCACCAGATCCAGTTCACGTCCATACTCGGAATAAGTTGGTCCAAGAACCAGCGTTTTTTGTGGTTTCCGTGTCTGGATCAGGAGAGAGATCAGCTCAGTAGAACCATTTCCGACGATTACATGTTCCGGTAAAATCTGGCAGTAATCGGCAATCACTTTCTTCAAAGTAGTGTAATTTCGGTCCGGATAACTACTGAGAAGATCCAGATGTGCAGCAAGATCTTTTTCAGGTTTTTTGGATAATCCAAGTGGGTTGACATTGGCTCCAAAGCAGACGATCTCGTCCACCGGTACATGATAAAATGCATGACAGCGCTGGTGTCACTTCCATGAAACTGCGGTTTTGCTTCCATAAATAGTATTCTCCTTTGTGTATAACAAAATCTGTGAATTAAAAAATCGGGTATTCCGCATTGCCTGATATGCAGAATAATGTTATAATTTATTATAATGTCTTTTTGAAAAATGCAATGCAGAAGTAGGTGGCAAGCTTGAAGAATAAAATAAAAAAAAATTTTCCAAAGGAGAGATTTTCGAACTGTTCATCCGGAGATTGTACTGCCGGTAACGAATCTTGAGATGACGATCGGGGGAAGGAGAGTCCTGCCAGGGAAGTTTCATTTTGAAGAACAGGAAAGAAGGAGATATCAGAGGACTTGTATATTCTTCTTTCTTTTCGTATACATTTAGAAGAACAGGGATTTGAGGGCAACCCGGTGGAGCCCGTTTTACTTATGATGGAAGCGGACTTGCTCCCGGGCATGTTGAACAGGGAAAGTTTACGATTGTATGTAATGGTGGAGAATTTGAGGTAAACTTTACTGCGATCATTGAAAAAACCATCAGTCGAGACTTCCTGTGGAAGCGCTACAGAATATCCGTGATTTTAAAAGGCTGGCGATGGAGAACTTTATCGAGGCACACCGTCTTTTTCAGATCACGCGATTTTTATGACGTGATAAAGTATGAAGAGCCAAGGATAAAGGCACTTTATGATAATATTAGGAAATGGTCTCTCGGTGAGCAGGCGATGGAAGAATTTCTGGTCGGAATCAAACAGAAAGAATGTATTTTTCCTGACAATGGGACGGAATCAGAGAACCTTCCGCAATTTAAAAGAAGCAAACCCGTGAGATTATTCATTTTACAAAGAATACTTGGGGATTTATGCCGGTGAAGGTGCATGTGAGCGGTGATTTTATCCAGATTGGAAGGGATAACTTTACAACGGACGATTTTGTGGGAAATCTGTTCGATTTCAGTTATATCATTCATCCGGAAAAAGGCTCATGCGGGAAATAATTATGGACAGATTGTTTTTTGAAAGTCCGTATGAATCGCTGACCTATGAGGTAATGTTGGCCAAATCACAAGGATCATGCAGAGAACAGACGTGTGGCAGATAAGACGATTGCATCAATCATAAAGGATTTCCTTGCGTGTAATGCGGAAGGAAAGGATCTGACAGCCTGGGCGGACGCAACAAGAGAAAAACTGAAGGGACTGGATATATATTCAGAAGACGGAGATGTTTATCCACTGTTTGATGCACATCTTAACCTGCTCTGTAAGGAGCCGGACAAGGCCACTGGTATTCTGGATGATTACAATTACAGCCGTTTCTCAGTGAATAAGGATTCGGTCATTTCATCGTATTATCTGTATCTGACTGCGCTTTTGAGAAAATCAGGCGCCAGGTTAACAAAAAGCAATTGAAGAACTGAATAAGGCATATATGAAAGAACCAACTTCATGGGAGCTTGTGTGTATGCTGATTGACATTGATCCGGAATATAAAAAACTACAGCAAAAATTACAGGTTCTGAACGCCACTGCAAAGAACGGTGCGAACCAGGTAATTCTGTACTGGCAGGCATACCGGTGTTTTCTGGAGAAGCCAACCTGTCTGAAAAAGCTCTCGGCATTTGAAGTACAGATTCTCAATTTTGCGCAGAAGCACGGAGTTCTGACAAAGGAAATTGCGCTTTATATGGGGCGAACCCTTGCATCCCCAACAGCGGACTTATGATAAGAATCTGGATGTTGTGATGCAGAAGGTTTATCGGATTTTCCCGGATCCACAGATTCTGACAGCAATTTGTACCCATCTGATCCGTGGCAATCGGACAACACCGGAATGCTTCAAGTGGTATGCCTTGGCAGTAAAAAGAAGATCTGAAGATTGCGCAGCTTTTTTGAATATTATATGATGACTGTGGATGACAAATATCTGGACAGACAGTTTCCAAAATCCGTATTACTTTACTTCCAGCATGGAAATACACTGGAATATAAAAAAGCGGTGTTGTATGCAAATCTGATTAACTGTGAGGAAGAAAGCAGTGAGCTTTTTACAGTGCTTACAGAGAGCAGATGGAGCGGTTTGCCTGATGCGCCTTTTGAGAATCGAAGGATCAATGATATTCTGCATATTATTTACAAAAAACGCCGCTGTACTGAGCGGGATATGACACCGGAAAGAATCCGGCAGTTTATGATATCTGTCATGCTTATGAGATTGAGACAACGGTAAAGAACATGGCGTTTGTCATGGTGATCGAGCCTGACGGAACGATCAGTCAAATGAAAGTACAGTACAGCATGCGGATGGAGTGATTGTATATTATATACAATAAAGACGCACGGATTGTCTGGGAATCAAAAGACGGCCGCCATTACATTGATTCCATTCCATATGAGACTATGAGGATGTTCTATGAGAACCGGTATATGGAAATCTGCAAAAAAAATATCAGGAAGAGCATGAGGAAGAGGAACGGAAGAAAGAGAAAAAAGAACTGACCTGGGATATGCTTAGAGAGCACGGGCTGGAGATGGCAGATGAAAAAGAAGTGTTTAAAAAAATGTGCAGTATGCGCCTGCGTGAAGAAGGTACGGAGGAGGATGATTTTCTTCTGGCATTATGCTTTGAACTGTTTCTGAAAGATCAGTATGATAAGCAGACGCTGTCTTATCTTGCTGAGTATTATTGTGGATCGACCCGTAATATGAAGAAACTCTGGCATGTGGCAAGAGATTATGATATTACAACCTGGCCAAGCTTTCAGAAAGAATCATTACGCAGATGCTTTTCTCGGAAACTATGTTTGGTGAGGAAGAAATTTTTGCGGATTATTATGAAGGAAGAACGTATTTCCGTTTAAAGAGAGCATATCATTTTGCTTATGTTTCAAGAGAATATGTGGTGAACGGACGCCAGGTAAAAGGATGTATTTTTGTAATCATCGCAAATGAATACCGCAAAGAGAAGATCTTCCGATATCCAGGTAAGATCGCCCTGCTAAAATATTATTCCAGCAGGGAAGTGCATCAGAACTGGAAAACCGATGCTACGGGAATTCCTGCGCGAAATGTGAAAAAACAGCTGTATTTTTCTTTCATTTTTGAAGTATCCGGAGAACTGGCTCAGAGAAGTGCAAATTTTATGATAAGACGATGATCGAATATCACGCAAAAACCTGAAGCAAAGTGGCAATTTCCTACCAGATACGGAAAGGCGAAAGTGATAATATGAATTATCAGGAAGAAATACCGCTTCCGGCATATGAAGACACTTTATATCAAGAGCTTTATTTTTGTTTTTGGTGATGAATCTCTGCGTTATTATTTTACAGAGACGAATAAGGATAAGGTGACGGTTACGGAAAAAGTGACTATAAGCCGCGTGAGGTGAGACCAATCGGAAAATTTGGAAGACTGAATGATATGACATCACTGAAGAATGAAGCACTGGCAATCGCGATGAAGGAATTTGCTAACAGAAAAACAGCTTGCTGAGGATATTTTTGTTGCTTACTAAAGGAGGAAATACTTCATGACACATGGAAGTATTATAGGATATGACATCAATGCAAAGATGTGTCAGATCAGTTATTATAATGAAAAAACACAGGAACCGGAGACGGTGGATACCGGAATTGAAAAAGAGAACAATCAGATTCCTCTGGTGATGAACTATTATAAAGAGACCTGGACTTACGGAAGACAGGCAAGAAGGATGTCTACGGTAAGGGACAGTATCTGCGTGGAAGGGATCTGGGAGTGTGCGCTTGGCAATAGAAAAATTGAGGTAGACGGACAGGAATATGAAGGCGTCCAGCTGCTGGCGGATTTTGTAAAGTACACGTTGAACGGATTTGAAGAAATTGAAAGCATCACGTTTACAGTCCCGGAGAAAAACGAAGACATCCGCGTCTTGCTGAAGGGAATCGGACAGAAACTCGGGTGGCAAAGGAAAATATTTATGTTCAGGACTACAAGGAAAGCTTCTGTCATTATATGTTTAACCAGCCGAAAGAATTATGGCAGTATGAAGCGGCACTTTTTACTGTGACGAGGATGTGATCCGGGCATATATGTTGCGGGAACTGAAAGAACAGTTCGCAGAAAAAGCAGAGAAAGCTTTGTGACGGTGGACAAGGTGGCAGATGCACGTATGGAAGAACTGGAAGCAGTTTATCCGGTGCTGCATGTTGAGAAGGCAAAAAGCGGCAGATGAGCATTTTAAACGTTTTATCAGAGTGTATTCAACAAGAAGATGATCTCTTCTGTTTTTTTTTTGACAGGAGATGGTTTGAAAATAACTGGTATCCGAATTCTCTGCACGCGTTCTCTGTAACGGACGCCGTGCGTTTATGGGAAATAATCTGTACAGTAAAGGAGCGTGTTATACAGCGCATGCGCAGAAAGAGGAACAGTCAGATGCACCAGTCTACCTGGATGAGACAAAACTGACCGAGCAGATTTCCGTGCGGATGCGCGTGAATGGAGAAGAAGGCTGGTACCCACTGGTATCCTGGGGCAATCACTGGTACGAATCAGACAGACAGTTCGGAGGTGCTTCTTGGTGATACAGAGGATATTGAGATCCATGTAGATTCTCTGGTGACCGGCAGGCATCTTGTGGAGTCGGTTTCTCTGAAAGGTATGCCGGACCGGAAAAAAGGCTATGCGCTTCGTCTGAAAAATTAGTACATTCTTCTCGGATGAAAAAGACCTGTCATATTATTTTTGAAGATATGGATTTGGCGAATTTTTTTGCGCCATCAGGATTCCGGTTGGAGAAGATCATTGAATTAGGAGGAAGCAATGGGCAGTTTAATTCTTTGTCATAAGAAAAAAGGCAAAAACATCCCTATGAAATTTCGAGGATCCATACAAGATCAGGGTACACTGGAAGAGCTGTGTTATTATCTGTGCAACAATCTGTATCTGATCGATTATACGATCATGAATGAGCAGCTCTGCAGATGGATCGCAGATGAACTGGAAATGCAGGATCTTGCAGTAAAGCTGGTGGAACTGATCCGGAATCATGGTTCCGTGGAGAAATTTGTGGTTCTTGTGCTACATGAATCCAGAATCTACACACCGGGTGAAATGGCACACATCCAGAATGTTCTGGAGAAACTCAAGAACCAGAAAGAAGTAGAACGTCAGAAAATACAAAGCAGATAAGCTGATGGAAAGTGGAGAACTGGAATCGGCAATCCTGGTTTACATGTCGATCGTCAACGGAGAAAAAGGATGATTCGGTAGATAAGCGTTTTTATGGTCGCGTGTCTGCGTGTCTTGCCGGAGCATATGGGAGAGCATTTCTGCGAAGAGTCGGCGAGAATGTATGAGAAGGCGTATAAGATCTGTGAAGATAATAAAATGCTCGAAGGTTACCTGTATGCAAGTTCCAGATCCATGCCGCAGGATGAATATCAGAAGATGGACATGGGCAATGAAATCCTTTTGAAATTGACAACAAACTTACAGAAAAGATAGAAAAAGTGAGAGAAAATATCAACATCGAACCGTCAAAAGGAACTGTTTGAAGAATGGAAAAAGAGTACAGAAGAGCATAGTGTGTACGGGAGAAAGTTCAAGGCTGTGTATTGATTTTCGGAAAATCATGTATTATACTTCTATGTAAAAAATTAAGCGGATACAACAAATAGGAGAAGACAAACGATGAGCGAACTTGAAAGAGTAGAGACTGGTTTAGGTGAAGAATGGTGTATTCGGTGCCTATGATATGGATGGTGGCGATGTTGCGCCGTCAGTGTACTATGGTTTGTTTGCCCTTCAGCACAGAGGGGCAGGAAAGTCATGGAATTGCAGTGACAGATACCTATGGCAAGCGGAAAGTTCATTTCAGAAAGGGACTAGACTAGTCAATGAAGTATTCGATGAGGAAGAACTTGGCAAATTAAAGGGAAACCTTTGGCGTCGGACATGTGCGGTATTCGACAGCAGGGGGAACTCGTGCGGAAAATGCACAGCCACTGGTTCTGAATTATGTGAAAGGTACATTGGTGATTGCCCATAATGGTAATCGACGAATGCGATCGAGCTTCGTCATGAATTGAATATACCGAGCAATCTTCCAGACAACGATTGATTCGGAAGTGATTGCCTATCATATTGCAAGAGAGCGTCTGAAGGTTTCAAAGGCAGAGGATGCGGTCAGGAATGCAATGAAGAAAATTGAAGGCGCATATGCACTGGTTGTATCAAGCCCGCGTAAGATGATCGGAGCGAGATCCATTTGGTCTCAAACCACTGTGTATCGGCAAGCGAGATAATACCTGGTTCCTGGCATCGGAAAGCTGTGCCCTTGCAAAAAGCAGTTGGTGCAGACTTTATCCGTGACGTGGAACCGGGAGAGATTGTCAGCTTTTACAAAGCATGGAGTATCTTCGGACAAAAAAGTATGCAGATTCCACTTGAAAAGCAGGCACGTTGTATTTTTGAGTACATTTATTTTGCACGTATGGACAGCGTAATCGACAACATCAATGTCTATCATGCAAGAATTGTTGCGGGAAAGGCACTGGCAGAGTCGTATCCGGTAGATGCTGATCTGGTTGTTGGCGTGCCGGATTCCGGACTGGTTGCGGCAAAGGATATTCGGAATATTCCGGAATCCCTTACGGTATGGCATTCCACAAGAACAGTTATGTAGGAAGAACCTTTATCAAGCCGAAACAGAGTCAGAGAGAGTCCAGTGTAAAGATTAAGCTGAATGTAATTGAAGAAGTTGTAAAAGGAAAAGAGAGTTGTCATGGTGGATGATTCTATTGTACGTGGAACGACCTGTGCAAATATCATCAAGATGCTCAAAAAAGCAGGAGCAAAAAGAAGTTCATGTAAGGATCAGTTCACCACCGTTTTTACATCCTTGTTATTTTGGTACAGATGTACCGTCGAATGATCAGCTCATTGCTCATTCACATACGACAGAACAGATTCGGGAGATGATCGGAGCCGATTCTCTTGGATATATGGAAGTTGAGAAGTTGAAAGATATGGTTGGGGATTTAAGTTACTGTGATGCCTGTTTTACAGGAAATTACCCGATGCGCGTTCCGGGAAAAAGATATTTCCCACGCGTTTGAGTCAGAAGAATAGGGAGGATAAGACTATGGGATACGACAAGTATGTAAGTCCGCTTTCAGAGCGTTATGCCAGCAAAGAGATGCAGTATATTTTCTCGCCGGACAAGAAGTTCCGCACATGGAGAAAACTGTGGATCGCACTTGCAGAGACAGAGAAAGAGCTGGGGCTCAATATTACAGATGAACAGATCGCAGAACTGAAAGAGCATGCAGAAGATATCAATTATGAGGTGGCAAAGGAACGTGAGAAGGTTGTGCGTCACGACGTAATGTCTCATGTGTATGCATATGGAAAACAGTGTCCGAAGGCAAAGGGAATTATCCATCTTGGAGCAACATCCTGCTATGTCGGGGACAATACGGATATTATTATTATGGCAGAGGCACTGAAACTTGTTAAAAAAAAACTGGTTAATGTTCTGGATGAACTTTTCAAAGTTCGCAGATCGGTATAAAAATCTTCCGACACTGGCATTTACACATTTTCAGCCTGCACAGCCTACAACCGTAGGCAAGCGTGCAACACTTTGGATGCAGGAATTTTCTATGGATCTTGCAGATCTTGATTATGTGCTTGGAAGCCTGAAACTTCTCGGTTCCAAGGGAACGACCGGAACGCAGGCATCTTTCCTTGAACTGTTCAACGGAGATCAGGAGACCATCGACGATAAGATCGATCCCATGATTGCTAAGAAGATGGGATTCAAGGAGTGCTATCCGGTATCCGGACAGACCTATTCCCGTAAAGTTGATACAAGAGTGATGAATGTGTTGGCCGGAATTGCAGCAAGTGCACCAAATATGTCTCAATGACATCCGTCTTCTCCAGCATCTGAAGGAAGTGGAAGAACCCTTCGAAAAAAATCAGATCGGCTCCTCCGCGATGGCATATAAGAGAAACCCGATGCGCAGCGAAAGAATTGCATCTCTGTCCCGTTACGTGATGATTGATGCACTGAACCCGGCGATCACTTCTGCTACACAGTGGTTTGAACGTACTCTGGATGACTCTGCTAACAAGCGTCTTTCTGTACCAGAAGGCTTCCTTGCAATTGACGGCATTCTGGACTTTTGTATGAACGTAGTAGACGGCCTGGTTGTATATCCGAAAGTTATTGAAAAGAGACTTATGTCAGAACTTCCATTTATGGCTACCGAGAATATCATGATGGATGCTGTAAAAGATGGTGGAGACCGTCAGGAGCTTCATGAGCGCATCCGTGAGCTTTCCATGGAAGCAGGCAGGAATGTTAAGGTAGAAGGTAAGGACAACAACCTTCTTGAGCTGATCGCGTCAGATGATGCATTTAATCTGAGTCTGGAAGATCTTCAGAAAACAATGGATCCATCCAAATATGTGGGACGTTCCAAAAAGAACAGGTCGAAGCATTCATGGAATGTGATCCGGCCGATCCTGGATGAAAATAAAGAGCTGCTTGGTGTAAAAAGCAGAGATCAATGTATAGAATAAACTGAATAAACAGAATGGAAGAGCAGGAAGCAGATTTCCGGGTAAGACGGAAGATTGCTCCCCTGCTTTTTATTTATGTTTCATGGTCTGAAAATAACTTCTTTGAAATATCAATATAGTAAAGAATTAATGCGTTCATCTGAAAGAATCTATAAATTCCATGGAAATGCATAGATATTAAATCGTCATTAATTAGACAATTTGACGAAAAAATATGAAAACTGAGTTTTTGACAAACACAGAAAAGCGCGAAAAACGCACTTATTTAGAGCAAATTTATTATGTTATCGTAATAACATGGTGATAATACACAAAAATAAATAAAGTTAACTGAAAATATTGCATAAAAAACTATAAATAGGTTATTATAGATTCAACAGATAAAAACTATAAGGGATGTCTATTAAAAAAGGAGGGTTACCGTATGAGTATTAACGATTTAGTATTAAAGGTAAATGATGTCCTAACAGGATCGGTGCTGATCATAGCACTTGTAGGTATTGGCTTGCTGTTCACATTTAAGCTTGGATTTATTCAGATCCGTGGTTTTAAAAGATGGATGGAACAGAACTTTTGGCGGACTTTTTTAGCAAGAAAGGGATGCCGGAAAAGACGGAATGTCTTCTTTCCAAGCACTTGCAACAGCGATTGCTTTGCTCAGGTTGGTACCGGTAATATCGCCGGAGCAGCAACTGCAATTGCAGTCGGTGGTCCGGGAGCAATCTTCTGGATGTGGGTCAGTGCATTCTTCGGAATGTCAACGATCTTCGCAGAAGCGGTTATGGCTCGAAGTTCAAGCAGGTCAGTGATGACGGAACCGTAACCGGTGGTCCGGTATATTACATCTCGAGGAGCATTTAAAGGAACGTTCGGAAAAAGTTCTGGCAGCTATTTTTTTGCAGTCCTGATTATCTTTGCACTTGATTCATGGGCAATGCAGTTCAGTCTCAACTCAATCGCAGCATCATGGAACACTGCATTCGGAATTCGAAGATTGCAAATGGGTATTTTTTGTAGCAGTTGTTTCTCTGTTTGTATTCACAGGTGGTATGGAAGCGAATCGCAAAAGTTACTGAACTGATCGTGCCGATCATGGCAAAGATTTTATATAGTAGGTTCTTTTGATCGTAATTTTTGCAAACGTTACAGCAATCCCGGCAGCATTCCATGACATTATTGTCGGTGCGTTTAAACCGGCAGCAGTAGCAGGTGGTGCAATGGGCGCAACCTGAAGCTTTTGCAGTACAGAAAGGTGTGGCAAGAGGTCTCTTTCTCCAATGAAGCTGGTATGGGTTCTACACCACACGCAACATGCAGTAGCAAAAGTAAAACATCCGGTTGAACAGGGCTTTGTAGCTATGATCGGTGTTCATTGATACATCTTCGTAATTTTAACCTGACAGCACTTCTTGTTATTATCAAAACCGGTTCAAGAACGACTGGTCTTACAGGTGCACAGCTGAGCCAGTATGCTTTCTACTACTTTATATGGTAAGTTCGGTGAGATCTTGATCGCGATCTGTATGTTATTCTTTGCATTCTCAACGATCATCGGATGGTATTTCTTCGGTGAAGCAAACATCCGTTACCTGTTTGGGCAAAAGCTGTTAAAATTTACTCAATCATTGTGTGTATCTGCGTAGCACTCGATCACTTCAGGAAGTAGACCTTGTATGGAATATGGCAGACTGCTTTTAACAGTATGATGGTTATCCTGAATGCGATTGCACTGGTAGCACTCAGTGGTCTTGTTAAGAAGACGCATGACGATTACTATAATAATTTCCTGCCAAATCAGAAAAAAGGCAAATAGATAATTTGTATAATAACTGAAAAATAGTTATAGAAAAAACAATAAGAAATATACAAAAAAAATCTATAAAAAGACTAGCATTTTGCATAAATGTGTGCTATAGTAATCATGTCAGCAAGAAAGATGCTGTAAAATGTATAAAAAATGCAGTCAATTAGATAGTAGGTTGATATTTCCTGCGAGAGAAATCATTTATAAAGATATTTGATAAATGGTCGCCGAAGATGCAAACCGTAGAGCAGTAAAGCTCGTTGAATGGTGAAACTTTCAGGCAAAAGGATGGAGAAAGGTACTACATTCTGAATCCGGAATTGCCGAATTTTACAAGGAGACAGAAAGGACGTTTAAAAACAGAGAAGTTGTTTTGGCGTCCTTTTTTTGATACCAGATATATGTTAAAAAAATATCTGGAGTATTTCAGACACAAAGGGGCAAAAAAAGACCGCATAAACGGACAGGGGACGAAAGGAAGAAGCGACTATGAATACTGGATTTATGATTATCACAAATAATCCACTGGTAAAAAGAAAAACTGGGGGAAGATTATCATGTGGAATACGAAGAACTTTCTTATGAGGACACACTTAAAAAAGTTCAGAAGATGATCTTCCAGGGATACCGGCTTTTTGACACATCCGCTGTCCGGAAGCGTAAAAGCAATACGTAACCTGAAACGAAGCGCCACTGA